>Ga0315282_10009667_pt1 | contig 15297 bp, 15 predicted proteins | sample YL17G07_20_MG_FD_203693 | JGI IMG/M metagenome (GOLD analysis project Ga0315282, IMG submission 203693) | Sediment microbial communities from Yellowstone Lake, YNP, Wyoming, USA - YL17G07_20 | ecosystem: Environmental > Aquatic > Freshwater > Lake > Sediment | place: USA: Wyoming | collected... | reverse complement strand
CCTGTCCTCTGAGACCCCATCTCAGCCAACGAGGCATTACCCCCGCTTTTGGATATGACTCTCCTCATCCGAGAGTCAGAGGGACTCTAACCCTCCTGATTCATGCGCTGCCCAGCGCACACTATGAGGTAGTCCGACGGCCAATGTATAATAATGTCTTGCTGCTCCTTACCGTCTATAGGCTTGTCACAGCATTCTCTTAGGGAATACATCGACCCTCCCGAGTTCCTATGAGTTCCTTTTGTCATCTCGCTACGGTCTCAGACACCGTCGGGTTCTTATAACCTCGCCCTCACGGTTATAAGAATGCTGCCTGCGCCTCAATGAACAGTATCGGCCTCCGACACGATGGTTGATTTCGGTGCTCAATCCCTTCACTTGCGTTGCGGCTCGATGACTCCCGCTTCTCGCCCCACCCAATTTGTTACCAAATTGAATGTGAGATTAGGTGTTGGGCTGGTGGCTAACCTTTGCCCAAGTAAGATTTCCACTTACAAGAACTCATACGCTTTGCTCGGCGCACTCATTTTGACACCTCCATTATAAAAACCACTCACCATGAATATTCCAAGATTATATGTTTGTCAAACGAAAGTCAAATCGTCAAAAATATTTGTTCCACTATATGGAATTCTATTGACATCTTATTGGACACTGTGTATTCTTATTATAAAAATGGAAATCACCCGTAAAAAATACCAAGAAGATGGTACTCAGGCTCTCAGAAGAGCTCTCTCCATTCTTAATTGCTTTTTACAAGATACCAGCGAACTGAGTCTTACAGATTTAAGCAAGTCTCTATCCCTTCCGAAAGGGACTGTTCATCGTTTGCTCTCGGCCCTGAAGTTCCAAAATTTCATTGAGCAAGACGAAGACAGCCTTAAATATCGACTCGGATGGGGATTATTTGAATTAGGTTCCTATGTGGACACTATAAATATTCTGAAGAAAAAGGCTCGACCTTACCTGGAAGCGTTGTGTGAAAAATCTAAGGAAACTGTTCATCTGGCTGTTCTTAAAGAGGGTAACATTTTTTATATCGATAAAATCGTTGGGGCTCATAAAATAACAATGGTGACTTCAGTGGGGCTACGATTACCTTCTCATATAGGGGGCCTTGGAAAATCTTTAATAGCTTTTCTTCCTGATGATGAACTTGACAAAATTATCAAAGAGAGAGAGCTACAAAAATTTACTAAAAATACTATCATAGACCCCAATAAACTTAAGGACACTCTTAAAAGGGTTCGAGAGAATGGATTTGCAATTGACAATGAGGAGTTTGAAATTGGCCTGACCTGTGTAGGCGTCCCTATCAAAGATTTCACTGGCAAAGTAGTCGCAGCCATCAGTATTTCTGGACCAACGTTAAGGATGAACAAAGATATGATGCCATATTATATAAAATTGGCCCTAGAAGCAGGAAAGAAGATTTCCAATAGTTTAGGGTTTAAGAACAATCTTCAAGGGGACCCTAAATAAAGAAAGTGGTCATACCCGGATCGGACAACAAAAATGCCACAAGAGCTGAAAGATCTTCACAGATTTAGTCTTACACTACTAAAGGAGGACCTGTTATGAAGAAAGTTACTAAGTATGCAATTATAGCTCAAGAAAAGTGCAATGGTTGTAAGACCTGTTACGCCATTTGCCCTGTTTTGGCTATTCGGATGGAAAATAAGAAGGCAACTATCATTGGAGATAGGTGTTTGGGTTGTAGCAACTGTGAACAAAGGTGCCCAGAGTATGCTATAACAATAGTACCTTTAGAAAAACCCTTTTGGGTGGGGCTTGATGTGAACAAATTTGATCAACTCAAAATAATGGAGCTTTGCACGAAAGCCAAGTTTCATCCGGATCAAGTAATTTGTTTTTGTACTGGCTCGCGGGCAGGGGAAATAGCGGCCGCAATCATTGATGGAGCGAAGACGCCGGAGGATATCTCTTTAAAAACCGGAGTACGTACCGGCTGTAAAGTATTGTGCATAGAACCTGTGCTCAGATTATTGCAAGCTGCTGGAATTGAACCCCGAAAACCTGATGGTTATCAATGGACTGGAATTACTGCTACTCTCTGGGAGTTAAGCGAAGAAGTAAAAAATAAATATGGATCACGAGGCTTTTATTTTGATGCTGATAGAGAATTCTTAGAGGGGAACCTTGCATACGAATCAAAGAAAGGAGGCAAGTAAATGTCTAAACCTGTATTGAAACCAATGGAACCAAGGGCAACTCAATATGGTATTCCGCCTGAAAGCTTAAAAAAGCGAGCTGCTGAACTACGCGGTATGACTTCGTTACTCGTCAAAGAATTATTTCCGGAGACTCCGGATCCAATCTACCCGGGTTCGGAACTAAGTGCTATTCGAGAAGAAGCAAAAAGAGCGCTGAATCATGTTGATTTTTCAAAAATTAAACCTAGCGACACTGTAAATATTTTAGGTTCCCATCACGGATTTACCCTTCTTGGGGGCGGGCCGTATGCTGAAATGCTTAGAACAATTAAAGACGAAGTCGCCGCGCGGACAGGGACTAAGAATATTAGACTTAGGGTTGGTGTTGGACTTCGTTTCCGTGAAAGTGAAGAATATATTAAACGTTTTGAACTTGATAAATACTTTGATGGTAAGGCAATGGGCATCGCCCCAGTCGACCAACCCATAACGATAGAAACAGAAGTTGGCCCCTTATATGGCATTAAGAAAGCCTATGATGCGAAATGGTTTATCCATGCACATAATAGCGACATGCGAGAAATACATTTTCATCGCTTGGTGGATAGGATTCTAAAGCCCTTCGGGATGTCATATGCACGTATTGAGACCAGGTCAGCCTATCACCACAATCTTGGACCTCGCGGAGCTAACTTTATTGCCAGGGCAATTTTCGAATCGCCATTCATTAAAGAGAAATTTATTGCCTCAGTCATTCTCAGAACCTCACCCATTGGGATTTTAGGGGTAGATGCTGATAATAATTTGTACGACCAAAGTGATAGGACTACCATAGAGATAATGCGTCATTATGGGAAATTAATTCGGATATTAAATAAAATCGACAAATGCATTGCTGTTATTGATTGTCCCGGGCCAATCCCTTATACCTTTGCGGCAGGGTTGATCTTTGCTAACTTCCTATCAGCCAATGTTGACGTATTTGATCTGAGCCTTCCCCTTACGCCTTATAGTTTCTATTCGGAGATGTCTTATGATCAAACTGGGAAACCTCGTTTCCCTGGCGTTCCGCCTATCAACCCGGCAATAGGGGCGGTGGTTAATAATTATTCTTTTAAAGGATACCCCAGTACGTTTTTTGCTGAGCATACGCCGACTATTGTGGTGGGCCAAGAACTGGCAAGACTATTTGAGCTTTGCGAACAAAACTCCGAATATATGAGTCATGCTGTGATTGCAAAAGACCTTGATAATGCGATGAATTTTGCCAGAAAAATTGCCCAAACTGATAATGTCATTGTGTTTGATGGAGCCCAAGGAGGAGTAAACGTTAGTGAAAGCCTGCGGGAATTTTTGCTTAAGAAAGCAGGTCAAGTAAGAAAGGAGGTGGAAGAGACCTTAATGCCAACGTGGCTGAAACAACGCGGCATCAAATTGAAAAGACCTGAACCTCATGCGAAATCGATGAATTAGATCTGTTGGACGAAAGTGGGTTCAAAATAACCAAGAATTTACGCATAAACCACAAATATGAGAAGGGGGAACTTAATATGCTTACAGGATTTGAGAAAGGAATCGGTTTCAAAAGCGGGTTAAGAGATTTCAAAAATCACTTAAATGCCTATACTATTTTGGTCGGCATCTTGCCTGTCTTTATTATCTGCCTTACTGTTGGGGCTGTTTTCGTCTCGTTGTTCAAAGGTGTCGGCTTGACGGACTCAGAAATTGCTTCCTGGAAATTCGCTATATACGTTGGCGGTGGTTTGATATCCATTATTATGGCCCTTCATTACAAGCAACCCATCGTCGGTGCGTGGTCTATTCCTGGAATGGTACTGATTGCTCAAAGCATGAAGTTTGTATCTTACCAAGAAGCGATCGGAGCATTCTTAATTGCCGGCATTATGGACTTACTCCTTGGTATAACGGGTTCCATGAGAAAGGTAGCGAGGTTTATTCCATTGCCAATTATGTCCGCTATGATTGCGGGAGTCCTTTTTGCTTTTACTACGCGAATCATAACAGGGTTTCAGACAAATATATGGGTAGGGGTCGCGTCCGTGGTCGGGTATTATATTTTCTATAAATGGGTGCCAAAAACTCCTGGGATTCTCGGGACAATCATCTTCGGCTTTGCTACGGCAATCATTACCGGCGAAGTTAAATATACCCCTATTTCCTTTATACCCACTCTGCCAGCTTTGCATGCACCAGAGTTTTCTCTTCCTGGTTTTATTTCCATTGCTATTCCCTTAGCTGTACTCGTATTGGGCGCGGAGAATATGCAGGCAATAGGCGTCCTTAGAACCATTAAAATGGAGCCTCCTGTTAATGCTATGACTATCATCAGCGGCATAGGCGGAATAGTAACAAGTTTTTTTGGCGGTCATAACGCAAATATTGCCGGACCGACTACAGCTTTATGTGCTGGCCCGGAAGCAGGAAAACTTGAAGGTCGCTATGTAGCTGCAGTATTTGCTGGGTTAACTTTTATTTTTTACGGGGTTTTTGCCAGGACAATGGTACAACTTATCAGTTTTTTCCCTAAATCCTTCAATCATATATTGATAGGCTTGGTCATGCTCCCCATGGTGGGCAGATCCTTTATATCTGCCTTTCAGGAAGGGAAATTGATGTTTGGCGTAATGGCTGCAATGATTGTAGCTATGAGCAATATAACTTTATTCAAGATTGCTGCTCCTTTTTGGTCTTTGGTTTTTGGTTGCCTGGTCTCTCTGTTATTAGAATGGGATGATTATAAGGAATATCTTAAAGAAAAGTAAAATGACCCCACTCCCTGGGCTGAGGCCCAGGCTTTCAGACCTCTTGCATACCTGCCATGATCTTCAGCCATGCCAGGACATGTCGAAAAAGGTCTTTGCTTCGTTCCGAAAGGATGCCACTCGTCCCCCGGGCTTAAAAGCCCGGGGTTTTCTCCTATGGCTATCGGTTCATCCTTTGGGATAAGGAGAGAAGAGAACAATATTCTAATCAATGGAGAAAAAGAAAAAATTTGGAGTCTACTAAGAATACATGAAAGAGATCCGTTTACATGGCAGGGGGGGGCAGGGAATGGTGATGGCAGCAGAAATGTTGGTCAATGCCATCCTCTCAGAAAATCTCTATGGAAATTCCATTCCATATTTTGGATTCGAAAGAAGGGGAGCTCCTGTAGCCGCCTTTGTGCGATTTGATAATAAACCTATTCGTGAAAAAACTCAGATTTATGCCCCAGATTGCTTGATCATCAGCGATGCTACATTACTCAAAGCGGTTGATGTGTTTTCAGGTCTGAAAGAAGAAGGGATTGTTGTCCTGAATACTCATAAATCAATTGATACCTTTGTCTTGCCTAAGGCTGTGAAAAAAATTGGCCTCGTTAATGCAACAAAGCTTGCCTTAGATATCCTCGGTGCTCCCATCACAAATACAGCCATGCTCGGCGCGTTTGCAGCCGCTACAGGATGGGTTAGTCTCAATTCCATCCTAAGTGGGATTGAAAATGTAATACCACCTAATCTGGCGCCTAAGAATATGAAAGCAGCCGAGACTTCTTATGAACAGACAAAGGTCTATCAAATATAAAAACCTATATGAAACTGGAAAAAGGACATATTGCACCTTCGGGAAAGAAACTTTACGTAATGGATACGGGTGACTGGCGATCTTTCCGTCCAGTCCTGAATCGTAAGAAATGTAAGCGTTGTGGTTCCTGTTGGATTCATTGCCCTACCCAATCGGTAGTTGATTCTGGACGTTATTTCCAAATCAATCTCGATTACTGTAAAGGGTGTGGGATCTGTTCCAAGGAATGCTCCTTCGGTGCAATCCTAATGGTTGAAGAAGCAAAAGAATGAAAGATATTAGAATTCTCAATGGGAATAAAGCTGCGGCATATGGGGCCAAACTATCTCGACCCGAAATCATTGCTGTATACCCCATTACACCTCAGACCACCCTTGTTGAGTACCTTTCTCAATTTGTTGCCGATGGGGATCTCGATGCTACTATGGTTGAAGTGGAGAGCGAACACTCCGTGATGAGTGTTCTCCACGGAGCCTCCATTGCTGGTTGTCGGGTTTTCAGCGGAACTTCTGGCCAGGGATTAGCTTATATGTACGAGCCTTACATTCGAACCTCCACCATGCGTCTCCCTATTGTCATGTGTATTGTAAACAGGGAGGTGATTTCCCCAACAACTGTTTGGGGAGGCCCGCAGGATTCCATCACACTGAGGGATGCGGGTTGGATTCAAATCTACGTGGAAAACAATCAGGAAATTCTCGATAGCATTATCATGGCCTATCGAATTGCGGAGGACCCCCGAGTCTTGCTTCCTGTTAACATCTGTTACGATGGTTTTTACCTTTCTCATATGACCGATTTCGTTGAAATTCCAAAACAAGAGGCAGTTGACTCTTTCCTCCGACCTTATGAACCAACTCATCTCAGGTTAGACCCCGATGAGCCAATGGCTATTGATCCGCTAACCCCCGGGGACCTATTGATGGAATACCGTTATCATCACCTCGAAGCTATGGGACAATCTTTATCTGTCATTCAGGAGGTGGATCAAGCCTTCGGATCGCACTTTGGTCGGTCCTATGGGGGTCTTCTGGAATTGTATCGAACGGAAGATGCTGAGGTTGTTCTCCTCACGATGGGAAGTGTGACGGGAACAGCAAGGGTGGCGATTGATCGGGCCCGTGAAAGCGGGATAAAAGTAGGCCTCATTAAGTTAAGAACCCTGAGGCCCTTTCCGAGAGAACACCTCAAGGAATCAGTGAGGGGAAAAAGAGCGGTAGGGGTGATTGATCGTAACGTCTGTTTTGGGTGGTGCTCCGGAACCTTATTTATGGAGCTCAGATCGTCTTTGCTCGATCTTGAAAACCCTCCATCTATACTCAACTTTATTGCAGGATTAGGGGGAGCGGATATTACTCTGGATCATCTTGAAAAGGCGATTCATTCTACTCAAAACGCTATGGATAAGAAACCTGAAAAAGAGGTCGAATGGTTGGGGATTGATACGTGAACAGGAATCGATTCGGTGTTAACGGAAAGCTCCTACGCGTTGATTTAACTCAAAAGAAAACTTGGGTTGAGGATATCCCTTTTTATTTTGTAGAACGAGGATTGGGAGGTAAAGCGTTAGGACTAAAATTCCTCTCTCAGGAGAAGCTTAATGGGGATGACCCCTTAAGTCCTTCCAACAAGATCATTCTTTCGACGGGCCTTCTCACAGGGACAGGTGCACCCACTGGTGCATGGCTTAGTTTATTAACCAGGTCTCCTCTTACTGGGCTGCTCACTGCATCCTATACAGGGGGGGAATTCCCTGTTAGACTGAAAATGGCGGGATATGACGCTATTATCATCGAAGGCAAGGCTAAAGAACCCCTTTCTCTTGTCATCGGCGATGGAATACATTTCCTTCCAGCCACTTCCCTGTGGAACAAGACAGTCTGGGAAACTGATGAATATTTCACTGCCCATTGGGGCAGGAAGATGAGGGTACTTAGCATTGGTCCTGCTGGAGAAAGGCAGTATAGGACCGCAACGGCTGTCACGGATCGGTCTAGGAATGGTATCTCCCCGGGCCTTGGAGCGGTGATGGGCTCAAAAAACCTAAAAGCAATTGCCGCCTACGGAGAAAAATCCTTCTCGTTAGCTGACCCTCAAGGATTTAAGGTGATTTCCTCCAAAATTCTAGAAAGGATTTCTCGTAAGTTGATAATTTTCCGGGAACTCTCTTCTTATGGAACAGCCAGTTTCCTTCAGCTTTTCAACCAAAACAAAGTACTTCCGACCAGAAACTTCCGCTTTGGGATTTTTGAAGAGGTGGGAAAGATCGATGGAGAAGCGATCTACGATTCCCTCCATTCTAAAAGAATTGCCTGTTTCAGTTGTCCTATCGGCTGCCGCAGGCTGTCCCAATTGGAAGGGAATTTTGTTGAAGGCCCTGACCTAATCGATGTCGTATCTTTCGGATCCCTTTGCGGCAACGACGATCTTCAAAGCATTCTGGAAGCACGCCACCAATGCAACGAACTCGGTATTGATCCTTTGAGTATGGGGGCAACCATCGCCTCTGCAATGGACCTTTACGAGAAAGGGTTAATCTCACGGAGTGAAGTTGGATTTCCGCTCAATTTTGGAGATTCGCAGGCCATTCAATATATCATAAACCAAGTTGAGAAAAATGAGGGACTGGGGAAACTTCTGGCGGAGGATCCTCTCCAGGTGGCCAGAAATCACTCGTCCTCTAATGCCATCTTCCATGTTCGAAACCAACCTGTCGGCCCAAGCCATCCACTCTCTGATTCTCAAATGGATCTTCACTACAGGCTTTCGAATTCCGGATCGTGGCCCCTTCTGGGTGCCACCCCCTTCGTCAAAAAGCTTGAGATTTATGACCAGTTCAATGCAAGAGACGATGTCTCCCGGATGCGACTTTTTCAGGACATTATGGGGGTGATGGAATCTCTGGGACTCTGCGAATATCTTTTGCTCTTTCTTAATCTTGAAGATATCTCTTCCATCATTTCTCCCATTTTGGGAGTGAATTTGGAACCCCGGGCTTTGATCCAGCTGGGCGAAAAGGTATCTGACGTAGAACGCCAACTCAATCTCGAGATGGATAGAGATCATAAGTTACTATCCACGAGCCCTTCTTGGTCGTCTGAAGCAAGAAATGAGAAGGTACTTAAATACTTCTCGATGCGTGATTGGGATGAAAGAGGAGTACCGAAAAACAAATTAGAACTATGAAGAATTCTGAAAAAATTGTCATTGTCGGAAATAGCGGAGCTGCCATCAGTGCCATCAAGAGCATTCGCGAGGCAGAAGATCTCTGTCCGATCACCGTGGTTTCTAAAGAAACTTGCCCAGCCTATTCGCCTGTTTTAACCACTTACTATGTTGGGAACCGTATCGATCGAAGCAGATTCTTTTTGGTGGACGAACAATTCTATAAGACATGTGGAGTTGAAGTTCTTTTTGGTGATGAGGTCGTGGATATTGATCCCCAGCAGCAGAGAGTCCGTCTGAAGAACGATACCACCCTACCCTTTGATCGCCTTTTAATCGCTTCCGGTGCCTCTGTAAAGAAACCTTCTCTTGAAGGAATTGATCTTGATGGCGTCTTTACTTTAAGAACCCTTGAAGATGCAGAAAGGATCAAAGTTGCCTCCCGGACTGCCAGAGAGATGATCTTCGTCGGTGCAGGGTTGGTTTCCCTCCAAGTGGCCAGTCAACTCTATAGAAAAGATTTGAAAATGACATTCTTGGTCAGTTCTGGTCAGATTCTATCCCAAAACCTGGACAAGGAGGGGGCGAGGATCGTTCAACATAGGATTGAAAAAATGGGCCCCTCTTTCCTCTTTAACCGGGACATTCAATCGATCGAGAAGAGAAAAGGACGCCTCACCATTACAACAAGTCAAAATGAGACGCTCAAAGGGGACTTCGTTTTTATCGGAAAAGGGGTGACACCCAATATCCGTTTTGCCAAGGGCAGAATTGAAACCAACAAGGGCATCTTGGTTAACGAGCGATTGCAAACAAATCTCGAAACCATTTTTGCTGCAGGGGATGTGACAGAAGGAATCAACCCTTTAACTAACCAGAGGGAAATCATTGCAAATTGGCCAAATGCCTGCCAACAAGGGAAGATTGCTGGCCTGAATATGATCGGTCAGGAAGAGACCTTTACCGATTTCATCCCCAGAAACGTGACCCAAATCTTCGACCTGCTCATTGCGTCGGTTGGCTCGGTTCGTGATGCCCAACACATGGAGTCTAAACAGATTGAGATCTCTGATCCAGAAAGGGAGATTTACTCTAAAATCTTTCTTCAAGGAACGAAGATCGTCGGGGCAATTAGGATTGGCGATATCAATGACATTGGTTTAATTCATTCTTCCATACATGAGAAAATCCCTATGGTGCTGGATAAGAAGTTTTTTTCGAAATACCTTCTCCGCTTAGACGGCCCTTTGGCCTCTTTATAGAAAGGTGATATGAATGGGAAGTGTTGTAAAAGAGATCGTCGTTGATCCTGAAAGATGTATAGGTTGTAGGCGTTGCGAAGTGATCTGTTCCCTTGTCAAGGGTAACGGCGTTAAATCTGCCCCATCAAGAATCCATGTGGCTTCCATAGAAGAAAGGGGAAAGTTTCATCCCCTCATATGCCAACAATGTCCGGAACCTTCATGTCTGGAAGTCTGCCCCACCGGGGCTCTCACAAAGGGCTTAGATGGAATTGTTACATTGGAAGAGGAACGTTGTGTGGGTTGCAAAATGTGCGTCCTTGCCTGCCCTTATAAGGGCATTACCTATTCTGAAGAGATGGGCAAGAGTATCAAGTGTGATCAATGTGGTGGTCATCCTGAGTGTGTGTTTCAGTGCACCACAGGAGCTCTCTCCTTTCAAGATTTTACTCCCACTTTTAAAGACCTGCGGGAGAGACCTGACCTCATATCTCCCGGTCTTTCCGCATGTCAGGGTTGCCCTGCTGAGTTGGCCATGCGATTCATCGGCAAAGTAATCGGTAGGAATATGGTCTTGGGAATACCACCAGGATGTATGAGCGCGAGTGGCGTCCTTGGTTTTGGTGATAGCACAGGGGCTAAGTTTCCCATCTTTTTTGCTCTTTTAGGAAATACAGCCCCGATGCTAACAGGAATCAAACACGCCTTCTTAAGAAAGAAAAAAGATATCCATGTGGTTGGTTTAGCCGGCGATGGAGCCACCGCTGATATTGGTTTTCAATCCCTTTCTGCTGCTGCAGAACGGGGTGATAATATCATCTATATCTGCTATGACAATGAAGCCTACATGAATACGGGGATTCAGAGAAGCAGTACCACTTCCTTTGGGTCATGGACCACGACAACACCTGTGGGTGATATGGGGAGAGGCAAGAAACAAAAGAATAAAGACCTCCCCATGATCATGGCCATGCACGACCTTCCTTATATGGCCACGGCTTGTACATCGTATCTAAACGATTTTCGAGAGAAACTTCAGAAAGCCATGGAAGTTAAGGAAGGCCTTGCTTATATTCACCTTTTCTCACCTTGCCCCATTGGTTGGAGGTTCCCTCCAGAAGATAGTATTAAAGTGGGAAGGCTTGCTGTTGAGACAAATTTTTTCCCTCTCTGGGAGGTTGTGGATTCGAAGTTCACGATTACATATAGAACTAGGTTTCCTCTCCCTGTCGAAGTCTACACCAGAGGTATCGGGAAGTATTCCCATCTAAATCGAAAAGAATTAAGAGAGTTTCAGAGAATTGTCGATGAGCGCTATAACCGCCTTCTCGCCATGACCGCTCTGTAGGTGACTAAGTGAAAGAGATCGAGCTTAAGCAGATCGATGCCTTCACAAAAACCCCATTCCAGGGAAATCCAGCCGGAGTCGTATTGAGAGCAGAGGGTCTCACATCGAGTCGGATGCAAGAGATTGCCAAAGAGATGAACCTGTCAGAGACTGCATTTATCGTAAGAAGAGGGGACGGGAGGATTTTCAGTCTCAGGTTTTTCACTCCCGAAAAGGAAGTGAATCTATGCGGCCATGCCACTATCGCTACCTTCCACGCCTTGGCTGAAACAGGAGAAATCATGCCTGAGGAACCTTACGCCGAGGTCGCTCAGGAAACGAAGGCTGGCCTTCTCCCTGTGAGGATCTTCTTTGAACGGGGGAAACCAAGGATGATCCTGATGAGGCAAGCTAAGCCCCGATTCCAAAACTCCCGAGTCGATCCAAAAACGCTCGCCAAGGTGTTAGGGACGAGGACCTCATCACTGAATCTTCAATACGGCCCGATAGAAAAGGCCTTTACCGGCCTGTGGCATCTGATTGTTCCTATGAAGAACCGTCTTTCCATCGACCAGGCAAAACCCCATTACCGGGATTTGGGAGAATTGAATAAGCGTCTGGGTGTGACAACCACTCACCTTTTTACCCTTAACTCAGGCCGAAGGGGAATAACTTCATATACTCGAGACTTTGCACCTGCCGCAGGAGTGGATGAGGACCCCGTTACCGGAACGGCAAATGGAGCATTGGGGGCTTATCTGGTCAAGAATCGGCTGCTCCCTCTCACTTCCCCAGAGGTAAGGATGACGTTTGAACAAGGGAATCGTTTAGGAAGAAAAGGGATTCTCACCATCAAAATTTTTCATGAGGGTGGGACCATTTCTCAGGTCTGGGTTGGAGGTGAAGCTGTGACCGTCCTGGAGGGAATGATCCGGATTTAGCGATCCGTCTGACGTCCATTTCTTTCCCACACCATCTTTTAAGATCAGCATTCTGCCTTATGAAGAAGATACCAGATATTCGAGACCTGATTTTTCTTAAGGTGAGACGAACGAAGTTTCTGGCTGAAATAACTTCACAAAACTATGGCATTCTTTCTGGGATTCAGTGGCTTCAAGGGGCATGTAGAGGCCTAGGGGTCGATTTAGAAGAATGCAAAAAGAACGGCACGAAGGTTAGACCCCCTGAAGTCATTGCTGTGCTCAGGGGGAATCCAAAGCAGATGGCTTTGGCGGAAGAAGAACTCATCGGGTGGATTGCCAAAAGTTCTGGCATTGCAACGGCTGCTCGAAAGGCAAAAGCTGCTGCTGGCAAGAGGCTCAAAGTTGTTTCAGGGGCCTGGAAAAAGATGCCCGCCCCTATCAAGGATTTGATCCGACAAGCCATCGTAGATGGTGGAATCTATTATCGTATCTCAGAAAAACCGTTCGTCTATTTGGACAAGAATTATGTGAAAATATTAGGGGGAGTTAAAGAAGCCTTATTATCTATCAAGAAATTGAGGCGAACCAAAATTATTCAATTGAAAAGCAAGGGCAAACGCCTCTGCCAGGAAGCTCTGGTTGCGTCGCAGCTCGGCGTGCACATCATCATGATTGATACAGGCCAAAAAAAGGATATTGAGATGGTTGATCTTTTCTTGAGGGAACGCAGATTGAGACGTAAGGTTAAAATCGCGTTCGGAGGGAATATTAAGATTGAGAGTCTGAAAAAGCTTAGAGAATCTCCCGTTGACATTGTTGACATCGGAAAAGCAATTGTGGATGCACCTCTGTTAGACATGAGGATGGATATTATTAAGAGAGCATAATAAACGTTACTATGGAACTCGAACTTTTCGAAAAAACCGAGATTTGGATTAGGCCGATTCAAATCCAAAAGGTGAATCTTACTCTTATCGCGGAAAAGGTCGCAGACATATTGCGTCTCAAGAGAACAGAGGTGATGGTAGTGGATGTCAGGGAAGATCTCATCACCCTCGATATTCTGAAAAGAGTTGTAAATGCTCAACATATCATTGGAAAGAAAGAGGCGATTCTTCATGCACTGGCAGAGATTCCTGGTGTCTCTTTAACCCCTGAGACCACCATTCATTCGGAGGGGATTTTGGGATTAATTGATATTGAAGATCAAAATCTTGCCAAAGAGCTCCTCGGGAAAATGGAAAGACTGGGTCAACAGATTTCTGATCATATTAAGAAAAGAGCCATGGTCTTCTCGTCAGGGTTCGAGGTCAAAAAAGGATTCATCCAGGACACGAATGGTCCTTATATTAAAACAAGGCTTAACAAAGAGGGATTCAATGTAACCTTGGGCGAAGTGTTAGAAGATGATTTAGAATTAATCGTTGCTGCTCTCACCAATGCTGTCAATAGAGGATTCGGATTGATCGTCACTACAGGCGGGGTTGGGGCCGAAAGTAAAGACAGAATGATTGAAGCCCTTCTTGAATTAGATCCCAAAGCATCGACTCCATATATCATTCGCTACGAAAAGGGAACCGGCCGACATGAAAAAGACGGAGTAAAAATCGGAGTTGCCTATGTTAAGCCATCGTTCATCATCGCACTCCCAGGACCCCATGAAGAAGTAAAAATCGTAATCGAAGTGATCATTGAGGGATTAAAGAGAGGACTGAACAAAGAAGAGCTCGCCCTATCCCTATCCAAAAAATTGACTCAATCTCTTAGAAAAATTCACCAAAACCCCTAAGATTTGTTCCCTTTGAGATGGTAAACGTCCTAAGGAGCCATATCATGAGAAACGAACTTGACAAGATTGATCACGTTTCAAGGAGTGAACCCTTGAAGGAAATGACCCGACCCGAGATCGACCAATTTCTAACTTGTGCCCGCATCGGGAGAATCGGTCTGATCTCAAAAGGAGGCCCTTACATTGTTCCGGTGGGATTTGGGTATTCAGATGGAAAGATCTTCTTTCATTCTTGCAGGGAAGGATTAAAAATGGAGGCCATTCGAGCAAACCCAAACGCATGTTTTGAGGTCGACGAATCTATCTCGGATGGGTCCCTCGCTAAGAGTGTCATCATTGGGGGGCAAGTAGTGGTGATCGAAGAAAAGGAAAGAATGATTCCATACTTACAGAAGCTGATTGACAAGTATCGTGTCCCAGTACCTTTCAGTGAGTACATGGCTCGGGGAAAACGAAATGCCAAAGAAGAGTTGGAGAAAGTAAGGATTTGTCTTATTGCCCCTCATAGAATTAATGGAAAGAAAGTGGTAAGAACAAACGGCAACTTTTAGGGATTACTTTAGGAAAAATCATAGATAATCTTTTCTGGGGGGACTAAAAATATCCAAAACCCTTGCCTTACCTTTTGATTTCGCTCCATGGGGAATATGAGGCGGGATGAGATAACTGTCACCGGTTTTGAGATTTCGGATCTCGTTGTTAATAATAAACTCGATTTCTCCTTCCAGTACTATCCCGGTTTGTTCTTCCGGGTGGGAATGTATTTGCATATTCCCTCCCTCCAAAAATTCTACAAAGGAGAGCATGAGATGCTCTCCACAGATCACCCTCGCTATCACTCCCGAGCCAATCTCTTTACACTCTCTGCCCTCAACTTCGATGAAGTGCTGAGCCACCGGTGTCTCTCCTTATATTCAATACACCCTCTAACTCCGCTTCATTAAAAGGAGAAGAAAGTTACAGGATCGAAAAGTATTGATCCAACTCGTAATCGGTCACCCTTGCCCGGTAACGCTCCCACTCAATCTTCTTGTTCTCGATGAATTGATGGAACACATGGTCTCCCAATGCCCGTTTTACCAGATCACTCTTC
>Ga0315282_10009666_pt1 | contig 15299 bp, 11 predicted proteins | sample YL17G07_20_MG_FD_203693 | JGI IMG/M metagenome (GOLD analysis project Ga0315282, IMG submission 203693) | Sediment microbial communities from Yellowstone Lake, YNP, Wyoming, USA - YL17G07_20 | ecosystem: Environmental > Aquatic > Freshwater > Lake > Sediment | place: USA: Wyoming | collected... | reverse complement strand
TCCTGCACTATCACGTCCAACGCTGCGTTCCCGAAGCGTTCTCCCGGCGGTTGCGAAATAGCGAGCGGGCGCGCCTGGAAGAGCTGGAGAAGATTTTTGTGCAATACTGCAAAGAACCACGAACTTAGGTCTCCAGAGCCGGGTTGGTCTTTGGTCTCGGATCGAAGTGGGGAGGAGGAAGGAGGGCGGATATGGGCGACCAATCTCAGGTGAAGCCAGAAGTACACCTAGTAATCTTTACTGACCTGGACGGAACACTTCTGGATCACGAGACCTACTCGTATACTCCGGCCACGGAAGCACTGGATCTCCTCGAACGTAAAGGAATCCCCTTAATCCTTTGCTCCAGCAAGACGCGGGCGGAGATGGAACTCATCCAGCTCGACCTCCGGCTCCGCCATCCATTTATCAGCGAGAACGGCGGAGCGGTTTTCCTGCCCCGAGGGTATTTCCCTTCTGCCCCCGAGGGCGCACGGAATATCGAAGGCTACGAAACGCTCGAGTTCGGCGCGCCTTACTGGCAATTGGTCAAAGTCCTCCACCGGGTGTCCGCTGAACTCGGAATAAAAGTTGTGGGGTTCAGTGACTTGTCCGTGGAAGAGGTGGCCGAGGACTGCGGGCTTTCCGTCACGGAAGCCCGTCTGGCCAAGCTACGTGAGTACGACGAACCCTTCCGGATCCTGGATTCCAGCCCGGCGATAAGGAGTCGGTTGCTTGGCGCCTTGCACAAGGCCGGACTCCGTTGTACCCGCGGAGGCCGCTATTACCACGTGACCGGCGTAGCGGATAAGGGTATGGCCATCAGGACGCTGAGATCGCTTTACGAAAAGGCCTGGGGTAAAGTGATGGCTGTCGGGTTGGGCGACAGCTTGAATGACCTCTCGCTTCTCCGGGAGGTGGATATTCCCATTGTAGTGCGCAACCCCGCCGGGGGCGCGGCGACGCGGCTGCTTCGCAAGGTTCCTACAGCCCGTATCAGTAGCGCGCCGGGCCCGCGTGGCTGGAACGAAATGATGTTGGAGGTCATCGGACAATACTTGCTCTAGCCCGAGCAGCCGCGCGGTTTTGGCTCCCCAGGTCTTGATGGTGTTCTACAGGAAGGAGGTCTATCCATGTCAGACTTCTACCAAACAGGTGTCGTAGCGACGCTGCACCGGCTGGGTGCTCATTCGTTAGAGTCGTTGGAAGCGGGCCTTCGCGAATTCGTGCGGGTTCAGCCTATTGCTCTGGTCCTGCCTGCCCTTTACTCGGAATTCGAGGGGGAGGCCATGCCGCGCATCCTCGAGGAGGTTTCCCGTGCATCTTACTTGAGCCAGGTCGTCGTGACTCTCGGCCGAGCTGACGCCCGCCAGTTTCGAGAAGCTCGGAGTCGAGTGGCGGGAACCCACCCGCACGTGCGAGTGATTTGGAACGATGGTCCACAGATACAGAGAATCTATTCCGACCTCCAGGCCGCCGGGCTTCCGGTGGGCGAGGATGGGAAGGGCCGGTCCTGTTGGATGGCCTACGGGTACGTTCTGGCCAGCGGCCGCTCAACCATCATTGCTCTCCATGACTGCGACATTGTCAACTACTCGCGGGAAATGCTAGCGCGACTCTGCTATCCGGTAGCTGACCTCCGCATCGACTACGTCTTTTCGAAAGGTTACTACGCCCGCGTTACTGATCGGATGCACGGCCGCGTAACCCGCCTGCTGATTTCCCCGCTGGTACGGTCGCTGGAGCGCCTTGTGGGTTACCAACCTTTCTTGGTTTACCTGGACAGCTTCCGTTACCCGTTGGCGGGGGAGTTCTGCATGTACGCGGACATGGCACGCATTAACCGGATTCCAGGTGACTGGGGACTTGAGGTAGGTGTCCTGGCTGAGGTTTATCGGAACTTCTCCGTCAAGCGCATCTGCCAGGTCGATATTGCCGAAAATTACGAACACAAACACCAGAGTCTGTCCGCTGAGGACCCACAAAAGGGCCTCATGCGGATGACCGTGGACATTGCCAAGACACTGTACCGAACACTCGCCGCCGAGGGTGTGGTGCTTTCGGAGGGAATCCTTCGTACTCTCCAGGCCCAATACGTTCGCTCCGCCGAGGATGCGATTACCCGCTATTACGCGGACGCAAGGATCAACGGCCTGAATTTCGACCGGCACGCTGAAGAAGACGCGCTGCACGCCTTTGCTCGCGCGTTGGGGCTGGCAGCCGAGAGTTTCCTCGCTGACCCGCTGGGCGCGCCGCTGATACCAAACTGGAACCGGGTTGTTGCTGCGATACCCGACATCTTCAAACGACTCAATGAGGCTGTGGATATCGATAACACGTAAAGGGAAAACAGTTGGCTGAGGAAATCCTCGAAGAAAGCGTGAGGGAAAGGCTCGGCGTACTAGGGCCTGTGGAGATCATTGTGGGCATCCCTAGTTACAACAACGCCCAAACCATCGGCCACGTTGTCCAAGCGGCGCACGCGGGCATGCTCAAATATTTCCCGGAACGCCGCGCCCTGATCGTCAACTCCGATGGCGGGTCCCGGGACGGCACGCACGAGGCGGTGGTGCAGACCAGCCTGGACACCCAGGACCTCCTGCTGATTCGCCACACGCTTCATCCTGTCCACCGGCTGACCACTCCGTACCACGGCTTGCCGGGCAAAGGGAGCGCCTTCCGCACCGTATTTCGCATCGCGGAGCTCGTCCAAGCCCGCGCGCTGGCGGTCGTAGATGCCGATCTCAGAAGCATTACACCCGAATGGTTTGACCTGCTCCTCCGCCCGGTCCTCGAGCGAGAGTTCGACTATGTGGCGCCTTACTACAGGCGCCACAAGTACGACGGGACGATTACCAACAGCATCGTATATCCGCTTACGCGGGTGCTTTACGGGCGGCGGGTGCGTCAACCTATCGGCGGGGAGTTCGGCATCTCGGGCCGGCTGGTGCGTCACTTCCTTACCCGTGACGTGTGGGCCACCGACGTGGCGCGCTACGGGATCGACATCTGGATGACGACCACGGCTATCGCCGAGAATTTCCGTGTCTGCCAGTCCTACCTGGGGGCCAAAATCCACGACCCGAAAGACCCCGGGTCTGATCTGAGTGCTATGCTTGTGCAGGTGGTGGGCTCCGTTTTCAGTCTCATGGAGACCTATGAGAGTACCTGGCGCAACGTTCTGGGGTCGCTGCCGGCGCCGGTATTCGGGTTTCCCTTCGAAGTGGGTTTAGAGCCGGTCCCCATCAATGTAACCCGGATGTTGATGGCCTTTGGGCAGGGATGTCGTGACCTGCGCCCCGTCTACGAAGAGGTTCTCTCGCCGGGAGCTTATAGAGACCTCATGTCCTGCGCAGCGCTGGCGTCTGATAAATTCGCGCTGCCTGATGAGGTGTGGGTAGCTGTCATTTTCGACTTCGCGCTCGCGTACCACCGACGGGTGATTGATCTTGAGCACCTGCTGAAGTCACTCACGCCGCTCTATCTCGGCTGGGTGGCGTCGTTCGCCCGGCAGACCGAGGAAGAAACGGCGGCCCAAGTCGAAGAACGCATCGAGAGACTCTGCTTGGCCTATGAGCAGTTGAAGTCGTACCTGATCACCCAGTGGCCGGCCCGGACCCAAGAGAGGAGGTCAGAACAATGAAGCAATTGTGGGAACAAGCGATCGTGGAACCCCTGCGTGAACTTGGCCACCAGGCCGTCGTGAGCCTGTCGAGTCTGATGGGCGTGCTGCTCCTCATCTTGCTTGGCCTTATGGTGGGTTGGCTGGCCAAAGAACTGGTCTACCGGGTCTTGCGCCTCCTGCGCTTTGACCGGCTGTGTGATCGGTTGGGGATAGGCTCTGAAGTCGGACGCTTGGGCCTGGCACGCTCGTGCTCCTACCTGGCTGGGCAGATCGTGCAGGGGATCATCATCCTTGCCGCGTTACTGGCGGGGCTGAACGCGACACGCAGCCAGTGGACTCAGGGCCTAGTTCAACGTTTTTTTCTCTACCTGCCACATTTGCTCGCTGCCATCGTGATTCTGGTGTTGGGTGCTCTGGTCACCCGCTTCCTGGGCCGGAGCGTGCTGATCGCCGCCGTAAATGCGGGCATGCCTTCGGCGCGTCTGCTGGCCGGCCTTACGCGCTTCTTCGTGATGACGCTTGTGGTGGTGGCAGCACTCGACGAAATTGGAATCAGCCGCACTACCATCATTGTGACCTTTGCGATCTTGTTCGGCGGGGTGGTAGCTGCCGCCGCGATTGCTGTGGGTCTGGGGGCGCGCGATCTGGCCCGAGATTTCTTGCAGTCCCAATTCCGGGCGGGGCCCAAAGCAGAGGCTGACAACACTCGGCGCCACTTGTAGCCATGAACCCGGCGCGTAAGCGCCGGGAATTCACGGTGGATCCCTGCCGGTATGCAGGAGATCACAGCAGGAGGCCCCGAGGGGGAGAATCAGGATGGTTAACCGATGCCGCTCCGTTTACGTCTAATCGTTTCCCTCATCATCGGCGCACGGATTGCCGGCATGACTGCCCAGCGGCAGGCGCGGGCAAGGCCTAGGCTTCGTCGCTCCAACCGATGATTAGGCGAGCTCTTAGATTCCCATCGCCACCGACAGGGCGGCGATGTCGCCGATGGATTCCCCCAGGGCTGCGGGCACTACCTGACAGGTACTGGCGGCCTGCGCGAGCGCTTCGCGACGCATCCGACGCCGCGCCGGTTCCACCAGTAAGTCGCCCAGGCGCGCAGCCAGCCCGCCAATGACGATGCGTTCGGGGTTCAGCACATCGACGAGAATGGCCAGAACCTCACCCAGACGTTCCCCGGTTGTACGCACAATCTTCAGGGCTACCGCATCCCCTTTCTGAGCGGCAGTGCCGACCTCCCGAGCCGTGATGGGCTTGCCCGAGCGCAGGTATTCGGTGAGCAGGCTTTTCTTGCCTTTCCTCTGGGCTGCGGCGACGCTCTGGGCGGCAAGCTGGGCCATGCCTCCGCCACTCGCCCAACCCTCCGCGGAACCGGCCTTGTTGTGCCCGATGGGCCCGCTACGCGTCAGGCGAACGTGACCCACCTCGCCTGCCAGATCGTCTGTCCCACGGTAGAGCCGGCCATCCACGATGATCCCCGCACCCAACCCTGTCCCCATGGTCAGGAACACCATGTTCTGGCAACCCTTTCCCGCCCCAAAGCGGTACTCGGCGACGGCCCCCGCGTTGGCATCGTTCTCCACCAAGCATTCAGCCTTGAATTCCGCTTCCAGAATTGATTTGAGAGGAACGTCTTCCCAGGACGGGAGGTTCGGCGGCGATTGGATGATCCCGCGGACGCGATCCAGCGGTCCGCCACAACTGACTCCCAGCCGCAGGATGGCCGAGGCTTCCAAGCCCTGCTCGCTGAGGAGGTCGTAGATAGTCCTCTTGATGAGATTGAGGGCTTGTTGCGGACCCTTTGCGGGGCGTGTGGCAAACTCCGCGCGCGCTACGACCTGGGGAGGCTGAGGGGACAGTACCAACGCCGTCTTGGTTCCCCCTATATCGACGCCCACCAGAATCTTCTCTTGCAGTGTCATGAGATGCGTAAAGCCGATGGAAACAAAACAAGTTGGGGTGAGCGACGGGATTCGAACCCGCGACGTCCAGATCCACAGTCTGGCGCTCTACCAAGCTGAGCTACGCTCACCACCTCAACGCGTGCCGATGCCCCAGGGCCCTATACTTGTTGTAGCATCCGTCGAGTGACCCTGTCAACCAATCAGGGCAGGCTCGCTCGGTGGGTTGGCGGGCTGTGACCACAATCTCTCGACGTTGCCGCCGAGCGAAACCGCCGGTCTCAGCTACAAGCTACACTCCCTCCCACTTACCCACCAGCGTTATGGCAGTGGTAAGCTCCCCCCCTCTGGCTCTTCACCAGCCGATGCCCACGTGCTCGGAGGTAGCCCGAGCGTTCGAAGCCGGAATCCCCAACGATCCGGCAAACTGGCCGGGCGTTCCGGAGACGTTTTGGGGGGAAATCCAACCAATCAAGTCCTCGCCACTCCATTCCGCGACCTGACCGTGTGCCTCCCTAGTGCAGTGCCCAATCGCCGGAGCACCGTGGTACCCCTCCGAGATTGAGATTACGGCCTCAGGGTTTTTCAAAGGGGCTTCAGGGTCAGGGCTTCTCTGTTTGGTGGCGGGCTTCCCGCGGTTGCCGACCTTGTATGGGTTCTCCTCTTTGACCAGATGCGGGAGGGGCTCGTATTCGACCTTGATCTTGGAAATGGCAGCCTTGGCGTGAAGGGTTTGGGTGATCTGCCGAAGAAAAGCCGTACCGTTAGAAAGCGCACGGTGCGCTACAATGGAGTGAGAGCGCTGGGCCGCGCTGGAACTGAAAAGCCGCAGCGTTAGAAGGGGAACGCTGCGCTACAAGAGCGATGGATCTCAAGGCAGAAATTCTCGACATCCCGCGCGCGCTGCGAGAGACCCTGGAAAAAGGCCGGCCGGAGTACGATGCGCTGGTGCGGCAGACGCGGTGGGGCGACGGGCCGATCTACATCGTGGGTTCCGGCCCGCCGCTGATGGTGGGCCTGACCGCGGCGTATGCCTTCGAGAGCCTGCTGGGCTGGCCGGCGGCCGTGCGTGAAGCCGCGGTTTTCCAGGCCTATTCGGCTTCCGTGCTGCGTCCGCGGTCCGTCCTGCTGGCAATCTCGCCGTCCGGGGAGGACCGGGCGACGTTGGAAGTGGCCGAGAGGGCCCGCTCGTGCGGCGCCACGGTGTTGGCCCTGACGGACAATGCCCAAGGCGCGCTGGCACAAGCGGCTGACGGCGTGTTCCTGGTGCGTGCCGGTGAAGAGGGCGGGGCGGGCGCGAAGGCAGCCGTGTGTCAGCAGGCAGCGGCGAGTTATCTGGGCCTGGTGGCAGCGCGGGCCCTCACGCGGCACACCCCGCAACTCGAGGCAATGGAAGCGGATTTCGAGAAACTCCCGGTGCACGTCGAGTGGGCTTTGGCCCAGCTCACGGATGCGGCGCGGTCGTTCGCTTGCGAACTGGGGGGCTTGCGAAGGCTCTGCGCGGTGGGCGGGGGCTTCTACCATCCGGCCGCGCTCGAGTGGGCGTGGCTGTTGAGAAAACTGACCGGGATCGACGCCCAGGGTTCCGAGGCGACGGAATTCCTGCACGGCCCGCTGGAAACGCTCGACCGCGAGGCGGCCGTCGTCTTCCTCTCCGGCTCGCGGTGCCGCGCCAAGAAGCACGTTCACCAACTAGTGCAGAGTGTAAGGAAGGCCAAGATAAGGACGCTTTCGGTTACCGACGGCAACGATCCGGAGGTTTCCCGACACTCGGACCTCGCTGTGCTTCTCCCTGTGCTTAGTGAGGTGGCCGGTGCGACGCTGGCGCTCGCCCTGCTCGATTGGATCGCGTATCATACGGCTCGCGGCGAGGAGCGCGGCCCACGGCGGGCTCCTATCCGCAGTTAGTTGGGCGTTAATTCCTCCTTTTACTACCATTGACAAGGCATCGTACTTCTGATTGAATACCGGTATGGACATAGGCAAGCGATTACGAGAGCTTCGCGAAGCCAAGGGTCTGTCGCAGGGCGATATTGAGAGGCGGTCTGGTCTGTTGCGCTCCTACATTTCCCGCGTGGAAGGTGGCTATACCGCTCCCTCGCTCGCCACTCTCGAGAAGTTCGCCAGGGCCTTAGAGGTCGAACCTTACCAGTTGCTGTTCCAAGGTGAGCGACGCCCCGTGGCTTTCAAGACGCTTGGGCAGGCGAACTTGTCGAAGCCCGCCAAGAAGCTGGCGAAACTCTTCGAGGGCATGTCGAGCTCCGACCGCAGAGTGCTCCTCACGCTGGCGGCAAAGCTGAGTAAGCGCTGAGCCAACCTGGGTAGAGCATGCCGGGTGGATGCCCGACGATGAAAGCCTTGCCAGAGCTGAAGTTGGCTCTGTGCCCGAAGCGTGAGGTGTCGCCGCCGGAGCGCAGCGCGACGCGCCGCAGAGCCTGGCGCCGGGGTTGAGCGGGTTCGGGGAAGGCCAGGCGTTCGGAGGCTCTGGCGCGCCTGGGGAGACTCGAACTCCCGGCCTACAGATTCGAAGTCTGCCGCTCTATCCATCTGAGCTACAGGCGCGCCTTCAGTTTACTCCAACTGGGCAATTCCGAGAAGGCACGGCCAGAGTGTCTGGCTGCTTCCCTGTCCGGGGCGGTAGGGAACTCTCCGCGCGGCTGGATTTCGAAGCCGCTGTGCTATACTGGCGCGGCCCGACCGGGTGACTCTGCCTGGTCCGGGATGAACTTTCAGGTAGTCATATGCTCCATGCACAAACGTTCGACTGAATTCGGGCGGCCTCGGCGCGAGTGGCTGGCCAGGCGGAGCCGGGGTTTGAAGCCCTGAACAAGGAGTTGAGCTATGTCCAACCGCGGGGTTTTTGTCGTGGCTTTCCTGACGCTGGTGCTGACTGTTGCTGGCGCCTTTGCCATTCCCCAGTATTTCCCCTATGAGCTGCTGAAGTCCCTGATCTATGTCGTCATCGCCGTGATGGTGTTTTTCGGCGACAACCAATATAGCTACATGCTGGGGATCGTCGCTCCGATCATGAGGATTTTATTGAATATCTTGCTGGGAGGCTTCTTCGGGGAGTTCTCGATTCTCTGGGCCTCGGTGACCATGAAGCCTCTGCCGGCTTTGGAGACTCCGCTTCACGGGCTGGCCATCCTGACGGAGATCCTGCTCGTCATCCTTTGCCTGCGAGCCTGGCGGAAGGAAGTTACCGGCCCCTTCTTCGGCAAGGTGTTTGGTATTTCCGTGGTGATCTCCCTGGTGTACGTGGGAATCCTGGCGGGCTGGTACGTGTTCGGGCTCCAGGCGATGGGCCGATTGCCGTAAGCTCGGATTGTCTGGCGTGACGTTGTCGTGATAGCCGGCGCGCCCGTCGGCGGGCTGCCGAACGACTGCTCGGCAAGGGAGCATACTCTTCTCTCCCGGGGCCTGACCCGAGGGGCCTCGCTGCCCACCCGCCTGGCTGCTCGCCCGGATTTTTGAATGAGCGTGACCTGCAGAGGCATTGTCCGGGACTTGAGCCCTCAGACGCCACTGCCTACCTTTACAGTCAAACGCACATGATCGAAAACTGCAAAGCAATCCTCCGGCATGGAGGTTTTCAACCGGAATTCATCCGCCAAGAAATGTATGGGGTCCCTCAAACGGAATGGACAATAGCCCTCACGCAGTCCTCAGGGTGTGACGGAGGCAAGGTTGGTGCCTGGGGCGGGCGCGACGCCGGGAGGTGGGGTGGAAAGTCGCGCGAGGTGGCGGATTTCCTCCACCGCCATGGCGCCGAACGGCGCCGCGGTCTTGGCGAGCGTGAGCGAGCAGCGCACATTTCGGCGGGTGAGGAGATCCAATCCCCAGAAGAGCACTAGGTTGCGGTCGCGTGCCACCACCACGTCGCCATAGGGGATGGGTGCGACCTTGGGCTTGCGGAAGAGGCGCCGCTCCGCCAGCAGCAGGCGACGGGACGTTACCAGCAGCCAGCAGCGCCGCAGGCCACGGGACCGATCCCATCCGCTCAGTACGCCGAGCAATTCTTCGCCGGGCTCCAACTCTGCGCTCAGGCTGCGCAGGCGGCTCGGCGCGAGTTCCAGAAGACTCTCCCTCAGAGTGAGAGGCAACGGGGCGCGGAAAATCCTTCCTCCCAGCCACCTGAACCATGCCGCAACGATGCGGAGATCGAACCACAAGGTCCGCACTAGCCACGGGCCGAACAGGGCAAAGAGAAGCGCAAAAAGCAGGACCACGCCCAGCATCACCCAGGGGGCGTAAACGGAGAGCAGCGTGCCTGCCACCACGGTGATGTCTTCGCCGAGACTCAGGATGGGGTTGGCCACACCGAAGCTCTTCGAGGTGCCCATCAGGCGGATACCGGACTTGGCAGAGTGCGCGGCCGTGGCCAGCGTGCCACCCGCCACCATGGCGAACACCAGCGGGGGAGTGCTCGCGGTGGTCAAGGTGGCGCCCGCGGCGAGGGCTCCGGCGACGGGCCGTAGCACGGTGTGCACGAAATCCCAGAGGTGGTCGAGGACGGGGAATTTCTCCGCCAGGACTTCGCCGAGCGCCAGCACCCCCAGGATGATGACGGCTTCGTCCGAAATCAGCCACTGGAAGCGCGGCGACAAGCTCACCGCGTGTGTGAAGCGCGCGAAGACAGCCAGCAGGAAAAGCGGCAGGTAAGTATTCAAGCCGCTCGAGAGTGCCAAACCCCACGGAAGTCCCATCGCCATGTGGGTCGCTCTCCAAAACGGAGCTGCTTGAGCCGCATTCTGACATCCGGCCGTAGCCGGGTCAAGCTTCCTGGCCTCCGGTCGGATCGATAGAGTGCGCCGCCGGCATCTCGGGCCAGGAACCGCGCGCGCACCTTCGCCGTGTGGCCCGTGGGGAGAGGGCGGCGCAACTGACGGGCGGAAAGCAGGGCCAGTTCCTGCGTCGGGGCCCTTAGGATGTGCGTGCCGAGCAGGCGTATGAACCCTTGGATCGAAACCACACGAGTCCAACTCAGATTGGGCTCTGGGTTGCGCGGCGCGTTGGGCTGCCGCCTCCTGCGGTGCCGACGGGCATTGGTCCGGCACATGCCGCCCTGACCTGAGCTTTCTGGGACTGCTTCTCCACAAGCACGCCGAGGCGAGTTATACTGCGCTCGCTGGTGTTGGGCTCCCGAGCGCTGAAGTGTTAGGAGAGACAAATGGCGTCTGAAAAGCGAAGCTATGCCAACAGCGAAAGACTTTATGCGCAGGCCTGTCAGGTCATGCCCGGCGGCGTGAATAGTTCGCTTCGGAACATCCTGCCCCATCTGGTGGTCAAGAAGACCGCGGGCGCCATGCTGATCGACGCTGACGGGAATGAGTACATCGACTACCAGGCGGCTTTCGGCCCGCCGCTGTTGGGTCACAACCATCCGGCCGTCAACCGCCGGGTAGCCGAGGCGCTGGAAGCCTGGCTGCTGCCGGGCGTGGGAACGACTGAGCTCGAAATCGAGGTGGCGCGCAAGCTCCAGCAGCATGTCCCTTCGGCCCAGAAAGTCTTGCTCTGCAACACCGGCTCGGAAGCCACGTATCACGCCATCCGGGTGTCGCGGGCGTTTACGGGGCGAAAGAAGATCATCAAGTTCCAAGGTTGTTATCATGGTATTCACGATTATGTGCTCAGGAACGTCATCAGCCCGGCGGAGAAGGTCGGCAAGCTTGATGCCGGCTCGGCGGGGATCCTCCCGGAGGTTCTAGAGAGCACGCTGGTCTGCGCCTTCAACCGCCTGGACGAGGTCGAGCAGGTGCTTGCAGCGAATCGCGGCCAGGTGGCCGCCATCATCCTCGAGCCCATCCCGCACAACATCGGCTGTGTGCTGCCCAAGCCCGGCTTCCTGGAAGGTCTGAGAGAGCTGGCCAGCGCGCACGGGGCGGTGCTAATTTTTGACGAGGTGATCACCGGCTTTCGTCACCACCTGGGAGGCTACCAGGCAATCTGCGGCGTGACGCCGGACTTGACCACGCTGGGCAAAGCGATGGCAAACGGGTTCCCCATGGCGGCGTTGTGCGGCAAGGCTGCGATCATGGATCGCTTCATGACGCGCCCTGGCGGCGACACTTTCTTTGCGGGTACCTTCAACGGCAATGCCGTGGGTTGCGCTGCGGCTCTGGCGACGATGGAGATGCTGGAGCGCGAGCCCGTTCACCAGCACGTGTTCAGGTTAGGCGCGCGGCTGCGCCAAGGTCTCGAGGAGATACACAGCCGATGGGGAGTGAAGGCCACGGTGGCGGGCTACGGTTCAATTTTCCTCACGTACTTCATGGAAGGGCCGATCGAGGGTTATGCGGACCTACTGCGCAACGACGTAGCGCGTTTCGTCGAATACCGGCGACGGCTGATCGAGCGCGGGATTTTCAAAATGCCCCTCAACCTCAAGCGCAACCACGTGAGCTATGCCCACACCGACGCCCATGTGGACCGGACGCTTGAGGCCTGCGAAGATGTCCTCAAGGAGATGTTCGGCTCGCCCGCGCGCCGCCCGGCGAGCCAAAGTGCGGGGTAAGTGCGCGTTTGCCAGTGCGGTTTTTCCGGGCGCCAGGAGTGCGAGGCCCGCTTCGGCAAGGGATGGGATCTCATATTAGGAGCATGACTAATGCGAGCATCGTGGTGGCGTCTTCCGATTCTCTTCTGCCTGGCGATAGGGTTGGCGGTTGCGCACACCAACCCAGCTAGTTGCCAAACGATCTCCCTGAATGGCGACTGGAGCTTTGTGGCCGACCCGGCCGGTACACTCCAGGCGGCAGGGCTAGCCTCAGCCTCGAACGTCCGGCCCACGCGCGTTCCGTCGTCGTGGCAGGCGCAATTCGCGGACCTGCGCGACTACGCCGGGGTCGCCTGGTATTGGCGCTCGGTCAGCGTCGAGGCTCCGGGCCCAGACCGCGTGGCGCTGCTGCGTTTTGGCGCAGTGGATTACCTGGCAGAGGTTTACGTCAACGGCCAGAACGTAGGTACCCATGAAGGGGGCTACCTGCCGTTCGAGTTCGACGTCACCCCCCAGCTTCGTCCGGGCGAGAACCAGATTGCCGTCCGCGTGACCGATCCTGGGGCAAAGCCCAGCGAGGTCGCAGGAATCAGGTACGCCGAGATTCCCCACGGAAAGCAGAACTGGTACGTCCAAACCAGCGGCCTGTGGCAGGGCGTCGAGCTGGCCATTCGCCCCCGGATGCACCTGGGCGCCGTTCATATCTCAGCGGGTGCGGACGGTGCTTTCAAGATCAGCGTCCCGCTCGTGAATCCGCCGGCCGAGGCGGAGCTCACCAAGCCTGCCTATGTGGGTGCTGAAATCCGCGACGGGGCGGATAAGGTCGTGTGGAAAGAGTCGCGCGACCTGCACCCCGGGCGAGAGTGTTGCGAGTTTTCCGGGAAACTCGCCAGCCCCAGTCTTTGGAGCCTGGCGAATCCGGCGCTCTACACGCTCCATGTTTGGCTCAGTTCCGGCGACAACCAGTATTACCGCTTTGGGTTTCGCACCTTCGAGACGCGGGGTGGCAAGTTCTACTTAAATGGTCGGGTGATGTACCTGCGTGCAGCCCTCGACCAGGATTTCTATCCCGAGACGATATACACGCCGCCTTCGCTAGACTACTTGGAAAGCGAGATGCAGCAGGCGAAGGCGCTGGGCCTGAACATGTTGCGTTGCCACATCAAGGTCCCTGATCCGCGCTATCTCCAGGCCGCGGACGAGGCGGGCATCCTGGTCTGGTATGAGATTCCGAACTGGGACAAGCTTACGGACGACTCCCGGCGCCGCGGTTTGGCCACGCTGCGCGGGATGGTTGAACGCGACTGGAATCATCCGTCCATCGTCATTGTGAGCATCATCAACGAAAGCTGGGGTGCAGACCTTAAGGAAGCCTCCCAGCGTGCGTGGCTCAAACAAGCTTACAGTGAGGCCAAGGCGATGGTGCCGGGCTGGCTGGTGGTGGACAACAGCGCGTGCTGCGAGAACTTTCACGGGGCCACCGACATTGCGGACTTCCACCAATACAATGCCATTCCCGACTACGCTTCCGACTTCGACCGTTTTGTAGGCGACATGGCGCAGCGTCCCGGATGGCTCTTCAGCCCCTACGGCGATGCCACGCCCAAGGGTGACGAGCCCCTGATGCTCTCCGAATTTGGCAACTGGGGCCTGCCGCGCATCCCGGAGTCAAAGCCGTGGTGGTTCACGCGTGCTTTCGGGGATTCTGGCATCACTCTTCCTGAGGGCGTGGAAAAGCGTTTTGCGGAGCACCAATACGTCTCGGTTTTCCCTGACCTTCACGCCCTGACTGAAGCCGCCCAGGGGCATCAATGCCGCGCGCTCAAGTATGAAATCGAGGCACTACGAGCCCACCCGGAGATCCAGGGCTACGTCATCACGGAGTTCACCGACCTCAACTGGGAGGCGAACGGGTTGCTCGACATGTGGCGCCGGCCCAAGGCCCATGCACAAGAACTCCAAAGGCTTCAGCAGGACGACCTCCTGGTAGTGCGCGCGGAAAAGCGGAACCTGACGACCGCCGAAGAAGCTCGGGCCGACGTCTGTTTCTCGCATTACAGCGCGGACCCGCTCGCCGGCGCGCAGGTGAGTTGGGAAGTGGAAGGGACAGGGCTCAAAGGGAGTTTGGCTTTGCCGGGAGTCCCACCGGGGACGGTGGCCAGCTTGGGGAAAATCGAGTTTACCGTTCCTTCCGAACCAGCGCCGGCCAAGCGCGCGCTGAAAGTCCGGCTCAACGCGGGGACGAAATTGGTTTCCGAGACTTCGCTCGACCTGTACTTCTATCCGCCCAAAGCCGCGGAGCTTCCACCGCCGGTGTCCTTTCACGATCCTGTGGGGCGCCTGCGGCGGTTGGTGAACGAGATGCGGGCGCGGAATTACCTGGCGCCCACGGGCTCCGAGGCGTACCCGATCCTGATCGCTTCCAGCTTCGATGATGAGGTTAAGAGGACGCTCCGGGGCGGAGGTCGCGTGATCCTGCTGGCGTGCGACCGGCAGACGCTCGCGCCCGGTATCGAGATCGTGCCGCGCGCCGGATCGTACCTCGACGGAAACTGGATCTCGAGTTTCCTCTGGATTCGCAAGGAGCAGGCGCCTTTCAGATTGATAGGATTTGAAACGCTTCCAGGGTTCGAAATGCAGACGGTCACACCCAGCACCGTCGTGCAAGGCGTGAGACCTGAACATTTCCGCGACGTGCTGGCGGGGATCTTTTATGGCTGGATTCACTCTAACGTTGGCGTGGTCGTCCAGGCCAGGTGCGGACAAGGCAAACTGCTGATCTGCACGTTCTCGCTGGCCACCACCTATGGAACCGATCCATACGCCACCTACCTGCTTGACGCGTTGATGCGGTACGCTGTCTCAGGCTTTGCGCCGGGCTTCGAGATTCCGCTCTCAGCGCCATGACACGGGCTGGCCGAGAAGGGCAGGAGGGCTGCGGGATCCATGGTTTCGCTGGGGCGCCCGAGTTCTGAAACTGGCAATAGCAGAAATAAGCGCCACTTACCTTTCGACCTGTATTCATGCTGCTTTGATGCCCGTCTCAGACCCCGTCCGCGACGCCTGCCCCTTCCTGCCAACACGTGCTTATCCGAAGAGTCAGGTCACAAACCACGTCACCAACGCGCCTACAAAGGAATCCAGCGAGAGCCAAGCTATTGAAAAGATTGGTCGGGGCGCCCGGATTTGAACCGGGGACCTCTTGCGCCCAAGGCAAGCGCGCTACCAGGCTGCGCCACGCCCCGAAAAAGCAGCTGTCAGGTTTCTGGGATCGGGTACCGCCGTGGAGAACGCC
>Ga0315282_10009665_pt1 | contig 15300 bp, 14 predicted proteins | sample YL17G07_20_MG_FD_203693 | JGI IMG/M metagenome (GOLD analysis project Ga0315282, IMG submission 203693) | Sediment microbial communities from Yellowstone Lake, YNP, Wyoming, USA - YL17G07_20 | ecosystem: Environmental > Aquatic > Freshwater > Lake > Sediment | place: USA: Wyoming | collected... | reverse complement strand
AGTTCGCTTCGCTTCACTTTAGGAAAGGAAAATAGCGAAGAAGATATTAATTATGTTCTTAAAGTTTTACCCGAGATAGTGGAAAGGTTGCGCAGTATGTCGCCCATCTATCAGAAAGATAAATAGAATAAATGTAGGGGCGACATTTATGACGCCCGATAGATGGGCTTGTTGTGGGCTCCGATTTATCGGAACCAGTACAGTAGATATGTAGGGACTCAATTCATTGAGCCCGTCTGCGGGTTTGATAAATCAAACCCCTACAATAGATGTGTAGATTTACCAATCGGGAATTAAGTCAAAAAAGGAGAAGAATATGGTGAAGAAACTATTTGCACCGGTGGGAGAAAAAGAGGTTACTCGAGCTATTGTCAATGAGTTTGCCAAGCAGTTTTCCGAGTATGTGGAAAGCGATTGTCTTATTGTGGGTGGTGGGCCCAGTGGATTAATGGCCGGAAAGGAGCTGGCCACCAGAGGACTTAAAGTTTTGATTATAGAGAGAAATAACTATCTTGGTGGGGGTTTCTGGATTGGTGGGTACTTAATGAATAAAGTAACAGTGAGAGAACCTGCACAGAAAGTCCTGGAAGAACTGGCTGTGCCGTGTAAGGAGGTAAGCGAGGGGCTCTATGTAGCGGATGGACCTCATGCTTGTTCCAAACTTATTGCAGCTACCTGTGATAGTGGTGTAAAGTTTGCCAATATGACCGTTTTTGACGACCTTGTGTTCCGGGAGGAAGGTAGAGTGAGCGGAGCAGTGGTTAACTGGACTGCTGTATCCTCTTTGCCTCGCGAGATCACCTGTGTTGATCCTGTGGCCTTAGAAGCCAAAATGGTAATAGATGCCACAGGACACGATGCCTCAGTAGTGAGAAAACTGGAAGAAAGAGGGCTAATAAAGACAAAGGGTTTTGGAGCAATGTGGCTGGAGAGGTCTGAGGATCTTGTAGTGGAGCATACCGGGGAAGCCTATCCCGGCCTCGTGGTAGTGGGTATGGCTGTGGCGACTACTTATGGTCTTCCCAGGATGGGGCCTACTTTTGGTGCAATGCTACTTTCTGGAAAGAGAGGTGCAGAGGTAGTATTGGAAAAGTTGGGGATAAAGGTGAAGTGAAAATTTTCCTTTACGATGATAGCAAAACTCAGGCCCTGGACATTAGGGAAATAGCCGAGTATGTTAAGGAGAAGTCGGGTGGCGTCAAGGTTGAGGTCAGGGGCAATTTCATTTCCCAGGTTACGAAAGGAATGGAGGATTCCACCTTAACAGAGTTGGCCGGGAAGATAGCCAGATGTAAAATTCGAGACCTTCGAAGCCACCATTCTACTTTTGACCCACTTGCTGCAGAGGTAGAATACGAGAAGAGGAAACTCCAAAATCCAGAAAATAGAAGTTTTGGCATACTTTATGATGGCTTTAAGCTCCAGGCATTATATCAGGACTTGATAAAAGAGGAAGAGCGTAACTGGTATTGCCTGGTGATTATTTTTACAGACCAACTATTCGGTACCTGGGATGAAAATGGTCGCCGTTACCATGCCCGGGTAAGCGTGTACGGGTTTCCCTCCATTATTTCCACTACGGGCATCGTGGAAGCTCCAGCTAAACCGAGAGAGTTCTATTTAGAGAGACAATGGGGAATTGATGCAATTACCCTGAAGAAGAAATTTAGAGAGAAGTTTATTGACTACGACGATCCACGGATGACTGAAGTAATGAAAGGCTATTGTATGCAGGCTCTATTTTTTTACATATCAGGTGAGCCTTTTTGTGAAGACAATAAATGTAGGCTCTATAATGCACACTGGCAGGAGGAAGTAATAAATGCCCAGTTGAGCAAGCCTGAATTTTGCAAGAGACACCAGAAAGTAATTGATGACATCAGAGAGGGCTGGTTGAAGATTGGCTGTTAAAAGATTTGGATAGGAGGAATAGATGCCCAAAACTTTTGCAGAGATTAACGAAAAGATTAAGAAGGGTGAAGCCGTGGTGGTAACTGCTGAAGAGGTTATCGACCTTGTAAGAAAGAAGGGAGAAAAGAGGGTTGCTAAGGAAGTAGACGTGGTAACCACAGCTACCTTTGGGCCAATGTGTTCCTCTGGAGCTTTATTGAATTTCGGGAATACCGATCCGCCTATGAAGATGCAGAAGGTATGGTTGAATGACGTTCCCGCCTATGCCGGGATAGCGGCAGTTGATGCTTATATTGGAGCAACTGAGCTTTCCGAAACTAAAGGGATGGAATATGGCGGGGCCCATGTGATTGAGGATTTGATTTCGGGCAAAAAGGTGAGGCTTAGAGCTACTGCATATGGAACAGACTGTTATCCCAGGAAAGAATTTGAATCTTACATTACCCTAAGCTCGATCAATCAAGCAATCCTTTTCAATCCAAGAAACGCTTATCAAAATTATTCGGTAGCTACGAACTCATCCGACAGAACAATCTATACATATATGGGAATTCTATTGCCCAACTTTGGCAATGCAAATTATTGTAACTGTTCACAGCTTTCCCCTTTAATAAACGACCCTTTATATCGGACTATTGGTGTGGGGACCAGGATATTTCTCGGCGGAGCACAAGGTTACATTGCCTGGGAGGGCACACAACATAATCCGCTCCAGATTAGGAATAAGAAAACGAAAATACCGATAGCTCCTGCAGGAACCCTGTGTCTGATAGGCAATTTGAAAGAGATGAGCCGCAATTTTTTAAGGGCAGCGATTTTCTATAAGTATGGTGTTACCCTGTTTGTAGGGATTGGGATACCCATCCCTGTCCTCGATGAAGAGATGGCACATTTTGTCTCCATCTCTGATGAGGATATATATACTACAGTGGTTGATTACAGTGTTCCCAGAAGAGAAAAACCAAATTTTGGAAGAGTAAGTTATAAGGAGTTACGGAGTGGCGAAATTGAAATAAAAGGGAAGAAAATTCCCACTGCACCACTCTCCAGCCTTTACAAAGCCAGAGAGATAGCTCGTATCCTGAAAGAGTGGATTAAAAAAGGGAAATTCTTCTTACAAGAGCCTATTCAGCGGCTGTCACTCGATGAGAAATTTAAGCCTTTGGATGTTAGGCCGTAGATATTATAGGCCTGGCAAAAGTAGTTTGCACAGATTGAATCTGTGCCTACAACTCTTTGTAGGCACAATTTCAAATGACACAGACTGTCATTGCGAACGGAGTGAAGTCCCGATTTATCGGGATAGGAAATGAGGAGGCATGGATGGCGAAAAAGAGAATAGTTTTAACCTTTCCTCCCGAATTGGTTAGTCAACCGATAATTTACCGCTTGGTTAAGGATTACGATTTAGTTCTGAATATCCTGCGGGCTCAGGTTACCCCTAAAGAGGAAGGGAAAATGGTATTGGAGCTGGAAGGGGACAGGGAAGGAATCAACAGGGGTCTGAAATATCTGGAAGATAGGAAAGTCGGTGTCCGGCCACTGGCCAAGGATATAAAGCTGGATGAACAGGAATGTATCTCGTGTGGGGCATGTATAGCTGTCTGCAGCCCGAGGGCACTGTCAATGAATAGAGAGAGCTGGAAATTGGAATTTGACCGAGACAGATGCCTCCTCTGTGGCCTCTGCGTACCCGCCTGCCCCCTTGGGGTCATCCAGATAGAGTTCGAATGATAAGAGCATGAGAGACTTGGTAGCCGCAGGCTTCAGCCTGCGAATATTCACGCAACCTAAAGGTTGCGGCTACCTGTTCCTTAAACAGAGAATGAAGTTATGAAAAGAGTTGTGGTGGCAATGTCTGGCGGGGTCGATTCCTCGACTACCGCAGCAATATTAAAAGAGGAAGGGTACGATGTAATCGGGATATCTATGTACCTCTATCCTTTTTGTGAGGAGACTCATCATCCATCCATCCCACAGAATCGCTGTTGTAGTTCACAAGGAATCAATGATGCCCGGGCTGTGGCGCTCAAGTTGAAAATTCCCTTTTATGTCTTAAATTTCCAGAAGGAATTTCAGGAGAAGGTTATTGACTATTTCTGCCACGAGTACCAGAGAGGCAGGACTCCTAATCCCTGTATTCTCTGTAATCGGGAGATGAAATTCAAGCTGCTATGGGAAAAAGCAGAAGAGTTAGGGGCTCAATATTTGGCTACAGGCCATTATGCCAGAATAGAAAAGAACTCCGGACGATATCTTTTGAAAAAAGGAGTAGAAGGGAACGTAGACCAGTCCTACTTCTTATATACTCTAACACAAAAGCAGATGGCACAAATTTTGATGGTTTTGGGAGGTTACGGGAAGAAAGAGGTTCGAAAGATCGCCAAAAAATTTGGCCTGGCTGTGGCTGAGAAAGAAGCAAGTCAAGAGATCTGTTTTATAGACGGAGATTATCGAAAATTTTTGTCTTCCCACTTTTCCTCCATTCCCGGTGATATAGTTGACGATAACGGAAATATTCTGGGTAGACACGATGGTGTAGCTTCTTATACTGTTGGTCAAAGAAGAGGAATCGGAGCTTATGGAAGACCTTTTTATGTGGTTTCAATTGACCCTGAGCTCAACAGGGTCGTTGTTGGCTCGGAACAGGAACTATTTTCTGAGGAACTTGTTGCAGAGGATTTGCACTTTATATCACCAGAAGAAAAAGTAGAAGAGGGTCTGGAGGTGGTAGCTAAAATAAGATACAAGCACGCGGGAGAAGAAGCAGTAGTATCTCCTATGGCTGATGGCAAAGCAGTAGTCAGATTTAAAAAGCCTGTTCGCTCAGCTACCCCTGGGCAGGCAGTAGTGTTTTATGATGGAGATGTGGTTCTGGGAGGAGGAACAATAACAAAATCCAAAATCCAAAATCCAAATGACAAAATCCAAAATCCAAAGTAATTGCCCTCATTTGCTATTTCTTATTACTTTGAGGAGGCTGTAGTGAAAATTTTTGTTGCTGTTTTTCTAATATTCTTATCAGCTATTTCCTGTTTTGCTAAACAGTCTTCTCCTATTCTCCCTAATTCTTTCGACGGTATACCCATTGGAGCAAGGCCTATTGGAATGGGTGAGTCATTTGTTGCTTTAGTCGACAACGCCGATGCTCCTTACTGGAATCCTGCTGGATTGGTTTTTTTAAAGAGCAATGTATGTACTTTTATGTTCGATCTGGCAAGGAGCGGGGCGAGAAGGAAGGCTATTGTAAGCGAAGAACCCTTGCAGGGTAAGTGGTTCACTTACTTATCTTTTTGTAGTAGCCTGGGAGGGTTGAGCTGGCGACCTTTATCCAATTTTAGAGAGGTAGATACCGGACTATACTCCGAGCGAGAGATTAAAATTAACAAATACACGCTCTCTTATGCTATCCCCTATAGTCCAGAGGTTTCTTTCGGGATGAATATAAACTATTTATATGGCATACTGGGAATTGCTCAAGATTCCTCTTCGTCTTACGCAAACATCTCTACAGGAAATGGGTGGGGTTTAGATTGGGGGATGATTTACACTCATTCCCCATTGCTCAAGCTGGGAATCTTTTTAGAGAACAGTCCTGCTTACATTTACTGGAGCGATTACCGTTCCGATCGCTTGCCATTAAATCTCAGAGTAGGTATGGGGCTTAAGATGGCAAAATTTTTGACCCTTGCTTCCGATTTTGAGCAGAGATTCTATGTAAGAAAGAGTGGTGATGCAAAGTCACTGGCAGTGTACCACTTAGGCTTGGAGTATATTCTTACTCGCAATATTTCTCTCAGGCTGGGAATGTTCGGTGAGAATTTCAGTGAAAAGAGGAAAGTAAATTACACCTATGGTTTTGGTTATACCAGAGAGTCATATCTTTTAGATTTTGCCCTGAAGAGATATTACCTCGACGATATCCCGGCAGCTATTTATAGTTATCTCTGTTCTTTGAGTCTACCTTTTTGAATTGGTAATGACTTCATGCGGGTTTTACTATTTTGCCTGCGGTGATGCATTGGGTACATACGTAAGCTTTCTTTTTTCTTCCATTTAGAATTATGTTCACTTTCTGCAGATTGGGTCTAAATTTCCGTCTTGTCTTGTGGTGGGAGTGACTGATATTGGAACCAGAGCGCACAGATTTGCCACAGATTATGCATTTTTTAGGCATTTTATGTTCTCCTATAAGATTTTGATTAGTTTAGCAAAATATAAAAATAAGTGCAAGGATATTTTAATATCAAAAAGCACAAGAGATCTTTTGTAGTTAAAAAGACAGTTTGTGAGGAACATCGCAATTTTTAGTGAGGAAGTCATCTCGGCCGGGAAGAAAGGATGTAGAGGCTGACGGCTCTGTCAATGGACAGACACGGCGGTCTGTCCCTACAGGATGAAAAAGGCGGTCTGTCCCTACAGGATGAAAAAGCCCGCATGCACGGCATTTATCATGAAAGATTTGAATATGTCGGTTCAGTTCTTAAAGGGTGTGGGACCCGAGAGAGCGAGAGTATTGAAGAAAATAGGCATTGAGACATTAGGCGACCTTATTACCTATTTTCCCTTCCGGCATGAAGATCGCGCCCGTTTGAAGCTCCTTGGGCAAATCACCCATGGGGAAGAGGCCACTATTCTGGGGGTAGTTAGTGAGCACCAGATTACATTTACCAGAAGGGGAAAGCCCCTTCTGAAGATTCTCCTTGAAGATGGTAGTGGCAGGGCAACCATGGTCTGCTTTAACCAACTCTACTTGAAAGATTCCCTACCGCCTGGCACTTCAATTGTTCTGCATGGTAAATTTGAACGCACCTTTCGTGATTTACAGATTACCAATTTTACTTACGAGAAACTAACAGGAAAAGAAGATGACTTAATTCATACTAAAAGAATTGTCCCCATATATCAAGTTACCTCAAAGCTAAATCTACGGTTATTGAGGACACTGATTAAGAGAACGCTCGATTCTTACCTCCCATGTTTAAAAGAGACCCTACCAGAAACCATCCTCAGAAAATATAGTCTGATGCCTTATCAAGAAGCTGTATATAATATGCACTTTCCCTCTAACTGGGAGAAAGAAGAAGCTGCCCGGAGGAGGCTCATATTTGATGAGTTTTTCTTCTGGGAATTGGCTTTGGCGTTGAGAAGACGGCATGTAAAGATGATAGAGAAGAATAGGAAGTATCAATTGAAAAAAAATCTCTTAACAGCCTTCAAACAGAAGCTACCCTTCGATTTCACTTCCGCTCAGAAAAGAGTAATTAGAGAAATTTTTAATGACCTTATGTCACCCAGGCCAATGAATAGGCTCCTCCAGGGCGATGTGGGAAGTGGCAAGACAGTAGTGGCTCTGGCAGCCATTCTGTTAGTTTTGGAGAACGGCTATCAGGCTGCACTGATGGCTCCCACTGAAATTCTAGCTGAACAACATTATCTGACTTTGCGCAAGATGCTGGAGGGTTTAGAAGTTAAAGTGGAATTGGCTACAGGAAGAATGGGACAGAAGAGAAAGAGAGAGCTCTACCAGAGAATTGCCAGGGGAGAATCTCAGATAATTATTGGCACTCACGCATTAATTGAACAGGGGGTCAGATTTTCCAATTTAGCTCTGGTAGTCATTGACGAACAGCATAAGTTCGGAGTTATGCAGAGGGCGACTTTGAGGAAGAAGGGGGAAAATCTGGATACCCTGGTAATGACAGCTACGCCAATACCTCGCACATTAGCCCTAACAGTTTATGGAGATCTGGACGTTTCCGTAATCGATCAATTACCGCCTGGAAGGAAAAAAGTCCTCACCCAGAGGCTTTCTGAGGAGGAAGCTTATCAGATAGTTATCGATGGGGTAAGAAAAGGACAGCAGGCTTACATTGTCTATCCAATAATTAATGAATCGGATAAGTTGGAATTACGCGCTGCAGTGAAAATGGCAGAGAGATTGATGGCCACTGTATTTAGAGACTTCAGGGTTGGTCTCCTGCACGGCCAAATGAAGAGTGAAGAGAAGGAATGCGTGATGATGAAATTTTTGAATAAGGAATTTGATATTTTAATTACCACTAGCATAATTGAGGTGGGTATCGATGTGGCCAATGCCTGTCTGATGGTTATTGAGCACAGTGAAAGGTTTGGGTTGGCTAGTTTACACCAACTGCGAGGAAGGGTGGGGAGAGGGACTGAGCAGTCCCTTTGCATTTTGCTCGGACAACCTAAGACAGAAGAAGCAAAAAAGAGATTGCAAATTATGATAGAAACTAATGACGGATTTCGCATTGCAGAAGAGGATTTGAGGTTGCGGGGTGCCGGGGAATTCTTTGGCACTCAACAGCACGGAGTTCCTGAATTTAGAATTGGTAATATTATTTCTGACCATCGTGAACTGGAACTGGCACGCCAGGAGGCTTTCCATCTGATTAATAGAGACCCTATTCTAACCCTTCCGGAAAACGGAGTAATTAAACAAAAGTTTAAAGAGAAATTTAAAAGGAGATTTGGTCTGGCTGCTGTCGGATAATCACTTTTGCACAGATTGAATCTGTGCCTACAATCGTTTCTTGGAGTGTCAAGCGAAAGCTTGACGAGTAAAACTTTCGTTTTATACTCCGGGGATTTATAGGCATGGTTTCAACCGTACAAGGAGTTTGTAGGCACAATTTCAAATTGTGCAGATTAAGGAGCAAAAGGATGAGAAAGAAGAGAATTGCTATTTATCCAGGGAGTTTCGATCCGGTTACCAATGGACACATCGATGTGATAAAAAGGGCGATCCAGTTATTTGACCGCGTAATAGTGGCAGTGATTGAAAATCCCAGTAAAAAGGTATTATTTTCTGTGGATGAACGAATGGAGATGCTGAGAGCCATAACGAAGGGACTCTCAGGCGTTGTGGTTTTCCATTTCGATGGATTGTTAGTCGACTACGTGAAGAAGAAGGGGGCAAGCATTATCATCAGGGGACTAAGGGCAATGTCTGACTTCGAATACGAGTTTCAAATGGCATTAACGAACCGCAAGTTAGCACCGGATATCGAAACGGTATTCCTTATGCCTGCAGAGGCGTATACTTACTTGAGTTCGAGCATAGTTAAGGAAGTAGTTAGCCTGAATGGCAGGGTAGGGGGACTTGTTCCTCGGCAGGTTGAGGCACGTTTGAGAAGAAAGCTGTTGACAAAGTGAAGGGCCTATGGTATACTAAAAATTAGCAAGTTTACTTTAACTTTTTGTGAATTAGAGAAGGATTTAACATAATTATGTCTAAGGGACCAGCAATAAAAAAGAGATTGGGTGACTTATTAGTAGAAGTGGGGATAATTACAGCCGAACAATTGCAAGAAGCTTTAGAGGAAGGAAAAATCAGGGGAGGCAAGTTAGGCGAGGTCCTCATGGAATTGGGCTATATTACTGAGGATGTTTTATTAGCTTTCCTGGGTAAACAGTGCGGTGTATCCTACGTTAGTCTATCTGAATATGGGGAGATTGACGAAGAAGTCATTAAAAGCGTTCCAGAGAGCGTCTCAAGGCATCAGACCCTAATTCCCATTGCCCTCGAAGAGGAGACTCTTACCATAGCTATGAGTGACCCTTTAAATGTCTTTGCGATTGACGACCTGCGACTGATGACAGGGAAAGAAATTAACGTAGTGATTGCTTCAGAAAGTGAGATTAAGAACGCTATTGAGAAGTATTATGGAGCTAAGGGCTCTATGGAAAATATCTTGAAAGAGATGCAACTCTCAGCAAAGGATGACGGGAATGTAGAGGTAGTAAAAAAGAGCGACGCCGGAGGAAATGATATCATTGCCCTGGAGGCAGCTGGAGAAGAGGCGCCGATAATTAAGATCGTTAACCTTCTGTTAAGCGGAGCCGTTAAAGTAGGGGCTTCAGACATCCATATCGAGCCTTATGAGAAAACCCTCAGGGTGCGTTATCGAGTCGATGGGGTCTTACATGAGGTGTCTGCGCCACCAAAAAAATTTCAGAACGCAGTTGTTTCCCGGTTAAAGATTATGGCTTCGCTTGACATTGCTGAGCGCCGCTTGCCCCAGGACGGTAGAATTAAGATTAGAGTGATGGATAAAGAGATTGACCTGAGGGTCTCTGTTTTACCTACTTCCTTTGGTGAGAAAGTAGTTCTGCGTATTCTGGATGCTTCCGCTTTGTGTCTCGATTTGACCAAGCTCGGATTTGAACCAGAAGTTCTTTCCATTTATAAGAAAAATATCGAAGTGCCTTACGGAATCGTCCTGGTTACAGGACCAACCGGTTCTGGTAAATCTACCACTCTCTATTCTACTCTCAGCACTATCAATTATCCTGACCGTAATATCATTACTATAGAAGACCCTGTAGAATACGTCCTGCAGGGCATCAACCAAGTACAGGCAAAGCCGGATATCGGTTTAACTTTTGCCGCGGGCTTGAGGTCATTTTTGCGTCAGGACCCGGACATAATTATGGTTGGTGAAATTCGGGATGCTGAGACTGCTGAGATCGCTATTAATGCCGCACTGACAGGACACTTAGTATTTTCTACTCTGCACACTAACGATGCTCCAGGTGCGATGACCCGTTTGAATAATATGGGTATTGAACCTTTCCTGACCACTTCAACAGTAATTATGGTTGTTGCTCAAAGGTTAATTAGAGTAATCTGTAAACAGTGTAAGGAACCCTACGAGGTTCCAGTCGATTTCCTTTCAAGTATAGGAGTTAAGGACGAAGAGATAAAAGGTAAAAAGAAAGTGACCCTCTATCGAGGTAAGGGATGCGATAACTGCAGTAACACTGGTTACCGGCGACGGATAGCGTGCTTTGAAGTTATGGAAATTAATGATGAACTAAGAGATATTATTCTAAACAGGGAATCGACGCATGTAATCAAGGCAAAAGCGAGAGAGTGTGGCATGGTAACCTTGCGAGAGGCTGCTGTCAGGAAACTTTTGGCAGGTGTAACTACAGTGGAAGAGGTGATGAGGGTTACATTTGCTGATGTCGAATAAAAGGCACTGTAAACAGTGCCCGACCAAAAAATAATTAGTTCGTAGTTCATAGTTCGTAGTTCGTAGTCTATGAACGATGAACTAAAGCGAACGAAGTGAGCGTGACTACGAACTCTCTTGGTCGGTCGCCCTTTAGGGTGACGATAGACAAAGGAGTGATTCTTGGTCTCTATTGATCAATTACTTCAGTTAATGATGGAGAAGGGAGCATCCGATTTGCACTTAACAGTGGATATTCCACCTACTTTAAGGATTGACGGAGAACTTGCTCCCACAGAATATGAGAAACTCGACGAGGAGCAATGTCAGAGACTAATCTATAGCCTCCTAACCGATAAACAGAAAGAAAGATTTGAATCTACAAATGAGCTCGATCTCTCCTTTGGAATAAAAAACATAGGCCGTGTTCGAATGAACGTGTTCAGGCAACGAGGGATAGTGGCTGCATCTCTGAGAGCAATACCCAACTATTTTATGACTTTCGAGGAACTCGGACTGCCGCCAATAGTTTTTGATGTGGTCAAGTTGCCTGTCGGCTTGGTCCTGGTAACAGGCCCTACTGGCTGTGGTAAGACGACAACTCTTGCCTCAATGATAAATTATATTAATGAGCACCGCAGCGGACACATTGTTACAATCGAGGACCCCATTGAGTACGTTCATCCTCATAAAAATTGTATAATTAGCCAGAGAGAGGTGGGTAGTGATACCGAATCCTTTAGCCAAGCGCTAAAGCATGTGTTTCGTCAGGACCCGAATTTCATTTTAATTGGTGAAATGCGCGACCTTGAAACTATTGCTTCTGCGCTCACAATCGCTGAGACAGGCCATTTGGTCTTTGCCACTCTCCACACAACAGATGCCACACAATCAATTAATAGAATCATAGACGTTTTCCCACCATACCAGGAACCGCAAATTCGTTCTCAGTTATCCTTTGTCCTGCAGGCCGTTTTCTGTCAGAGGTTACTTCCCAAAGCAACTGGCAAGGGGAGGTGCCTGGCAGTGGAAGTTTTAAGGGTTACTCCGGCCATCAAGAATATGATAAGGGAAGAGAAGACTGAGCAGATTCCTTCAGCTATGCAGGCAGGAGGAAAATTTGGGATGCAGACAATGAATTGGAGCCTCTACGATCTCTACACGCGTAGACAGATCACCTATAGTCAGGCCTTGGCAGAGAGCTCGGATGCTGAGGATTTAAAAAGAATTTGCAAGAAGGAAGAGGGTATGGTGGCGGAGATGAAGACAAAGAGTTGAGGTGAGTAGAGAATGCCACTTTTCGGTTACAAAGTCAGGAGTCAACAGGGAAGTGTTTTGACCGGAACAATGGAAGCGGGAGAACAGAGGATGGTTGTCGACCGCCTCAGGCGCCAGAGGTTTATCGTTTTGGAAATCGGAGAAATTAAGAAAAATGCTTTGAAAGATGTTCTGGACAGTATAAACTTTTTGAAAAAAAGAGTAAGACAGAAAGACCTCGTTCTATTTAGCCGGCAGCTATCCACATTGATTGGAGCTGGTGTGCCGATTGTTCAGGGTCTAACGATCCTTGTTAATCAGATAGACAATCCGGCTTTCAAAGAAGTTATCAGTAGTGTTCGAGAAGATATTGAATCAGGAACATCGATTACTGAGGCTCTCAATCGCCACCCTACAGTATTCAGTGAGCTATATGTGAATATGGTAAGGTCTGGAGAACTCGGGGGTATTTTGGATGTTATTCTGGAGAGACTCTCAGGCTACCTGGAGGCTGCCGCCAGATTGCGAGGTAAGATTAAATCAGCAATGTTCTATCCGGCTGTGATTGCCCTTGTTGCCGGTGGCATTACTACATTCTTGATGATAGTGGTTGTCCCTGCCTTTGTTAAGATTTTCGAACAGGCTGGTGCCCAGTTGCCGCTTCCTACCCGGATGCTCCTTATGGTCAGTAATTTTCTCAGGCATTATATTATCTTCATAATTATTGGTCTTATTGTTTTCGTTGTGGGACTAAGGCAATACTATAAGACAGAAGCAGGAAGTATGAGAATAGATAGGCTTTTACTCAGGCTTCCCATTTTCGGGACGCTGTTGAGAAAGATAGCTATAGCCAAATTCACCAGGACTTTCGGGACGCTGGTTAAAAGTGGCGTTCCCATACTTCAGGCCCTCGACACTGTGGCGAAAACTTCAGGAAATAGAGTTATTGAAAAGGCTGTCCTGGCAGCGAAGGAGTCAATTAGGGAAGGAGAGAGAATATCCGAACCCTTAAAGGCAAGCGGTACCTTTCCACCAATGGTTATCCAGATGATTTCCGTGGGCGAGGAGACTGGTAACTTAGATGCAATGTTATCCAAGATTGCCGAATTTTATGAGCAGGAAGTCGATGCCGCTGTTTCAGGTCTAACTTCTATGATTGAGCCAGTGGTTGTTGTGTTTATGGGTATTATAATTGGCGCTATCGCGGTTTCGATGTATATGCCTATGTTCCAGCTCGGGGCGCTGGTCGGCAAATAAAAGAATAAGAGAGCTTGTAAAAACTATCATTTTTTGTAGGGGTTTGATTTATCAAACCCGTTATCGACGGGCTCAATAAATTGAGCCCCTACAATTATTGTAGGGGTTCGATTGATCGAACCCGCAAAAGTGAGTTTTAAGCGCGATTTTAGCCGAGAAAAATAGCCCAGGAAATACGATTTTTTACAAACTTGTTGACAGTCAGAAAAAGATGTGGTAATATATATAAAAGGAGGGAGGGTCGCTGTTCCGACGAATAAGGAGGAACGTGCTAGCGACGCCTGCGAGTCGGTGAGCAGGCAGGTCACCGACTGAAGCTTTAGCGAAGGGAGGTGAAAAAAAGTGTTGAGATTTCATAGGAAGAGCAAAGGTTTTACCTTGATTGAGTTAATGATTGTGGTGGCAATTATTGGTATCCTGGCAGCAATCGCCATTCCCAGATTTGCTAATCTGATTCAGAGGTCAAAAGAGGCAGCCACCAAGGGTAATTTGGGATCTATAAGGTCTGCAACTGCTATCTGTTATGGGGCGAGCGACGGAGTATGGCCAGCTAGTCTTGCTGCGCTTACCCCCACTTACCTTAGCGAAGTTCCCAAAGCCAAGGTAGGACAGACATGGGCTCCTGAAGATACCGCCACCGAGAAAGCGGACCCGAGTCCAGCAGACGGGATAGTCGCCGCTGACGTTGATGACACAACTGCCTGGGTGTATAACAGTACCCGGGGAGACGTGGCTGTGAACTGCACTCTGAGCGATACTGGAGGAACTGCCATTCGGTTATGGTGATGTCAAGGTAGACCGGTCGCTCTTAGCATAGGTTGATGTGTTAATTAATTAATTTTCAGAATGGCATAATGATAGTTTAAATGATTAATTGACCATCAACCTATTTTTTATTGTATAATGGTTGCTATAAGAACAGAAAACCTGACAAAAGTCTATATTAGAAAATACCTATTCAGCTCAAAGAAGACCATTGCCCTGGAAAATCTGAATCTCGAAATCGAAGATGGAAAGGTCTTCGGGCTTTTAGGACTCAATGGCTCTGGAAAGACAACCCTGCTCAAGCTTCTGGTAGGCTTACTCTTTCCGACAGAGGGCTCTATCTACATTTTTGGGCAGAAGATTCCCCACCTATCTCTACTCTCCAGGATTGGTTACCTTCCCGAATTTCCCTGTTTTCTTATGTATCTCACGGCAAGCGAGCTACTCCATTTCTATGGTAAGCTTTATGACTTTTCTACAAAAGAGAGGGAAAGGAGAGTAGAAAAGACATTGGATTTGGTAGACCTCAGGGAGAACAGGAACGACCGTTTAGCCGACTTCTCTAAAGGAATGCTGGAGAGGATAGGTATGGCTCAAGTTCTTCTACACGACCCCGAACTTTTGCTATTGGATGAGCCCACTTCTGGACTTGACCCCCTGGGAGTTAAGAAGATGCGACAGACAATTCTGAGGTTAAAGGAAGAGGGAAAGACCATACTTTTGAGTTCACATTTCGTTACAGAAGCAGAGAGAGTCTGTGACCAGGTAGGGATTCTACATAAGGGAAGATTGAAAAGAGTAGTTGAGATGAAAGGACTGGAGGGTAGCCTGGAGGACGTTTTTGCAGAGACTGTCTCCGAGGAAGTGGTATGAAGAAGATATTTGCGATTGGAGAATATACGGTTAAAGAGAATATCAGGCACAAAATTTTTTATACTATTCTTCTATTTGCCTTTGTAATTATAGTGAGTTCTGTTCTCTTCTCCATGCTTTCAGGAGAAGAGGAAATAAGGGTAATATTAGATATCGGGCTGGGTGCAATTGAAATATTTGCCTTCTTAAGTGCTATTTTTGCAGCAGTCGGTCTCGTCCTGGGGGAGATGGAGAATAAGAGCGTCTCTCTCATTCT
>Ga0315282_10009664_pt1 | contig 15301 bp, 12 predicted proteins | sample YL17G07_20_MG_FD_203693 | JGI IMG/M metagenome (GOLD analysis project Ga0315282, IMG submission 203693) | Sediment microbial communities from Yellowstone Lake, YNP, Wyoming, USA - YL17G07_20 | ecosystem: Environmental > Aquatic > Freshwater > Lake > Sediment | place: USA: Wyoming | collected... | reverse complement strand
CACCCCCATCCCCCGCTTACCACAGAGGAGCAGTCCCACCGGGATGCCTGCCGCCTGTTGCTTCAGGCTCACTCCTATTGGAAACAACTCCCACTTTCAGGCTCATTTTCGGATTGGAAAGTGCTGCCGCGGCGTCGGGCAGGGGTTGAGGCCAGATGGCTGACGGTTGGCGGCTTCTGGTACAATCGGCCCAGATGGGGTGATCGCATGGCGCTGTCAGTCCCTCGCCAGAAACGTCAGGAGCCGGGTGCCAACCCGGCGCCGGGTGGGGAATCGGCCGGTCAGTCCGTGTCCCCCGCGGCGTCCTCGACTGAGGTCCAGGCGCAACTGAAGAAGATTCTGGCCAGCAAGGGCTTTGCCCATTCCGAGCGCCTGAGCCGCTTTCTGCAATTCACCGTCGATCAGGCCGTGAGTGGCGAGGCGGGCAAGCTGAAGGAGTACCTGATCGGCATCGAGGTGTTCGACCGGGACGGCTCCTACGACCCGCGCACCGATCCTATTGTTCGCGTGGAGGCTGGCCGGCTGCGCGCCCGCTTGAACGAGTACTACGCGACGGAGGGTGCCGCCGACCCCATCCTGATCGACTTCCAGAAAGGCGGCTACATCCCCGTCATCCAGAGGAGGCAGCCGGGTTTGTCGCCAGCGGCGAGGGTCCGCGGCTGGCTGCGGTCGATGCGGGACTGGAAAGCGGCGCTGATCGTGGCCCTGGCGGCGCTGGCTGCCATCGCCTGGTACCAGGCCATCGTCGTTTCCCGGCGCGCCGCCGTGCTGCGCAAGGAACTGGATGTGGCCAACCGGCTGGCGCCGGGGCCCGAGTTCGCCCCTGTCTGGGCCCCCTTTTTCTCCCCTGGGATCGAGACCTACATCGTTTTCGGCAGCCCCATGTTCTTCGCCAACGCCAAAGATGGCGTGGTCCTTCGCAACGGGTTGGTCAACGACCCCGTGAATTTCCTGGGCGATCCCAATTTCCGAATCATGCAGGAGCGCTTCGGGGCCGACATCGGGCCGCGCTATGACTATGCCGAGATGGGCGACGCCATCGCCCTGCACAAGCTCACCGCCTTCTTTGGGCGTGCCGGGCGGCTGCCGACCGCGCTGCCCGCGCACCAGGCCACCTGGGAGGCCATCAAGGATTCCAACATCATCTTCCTGGGCACTCCGCGCATGAACCCGCTGCTCAAGAACCTGCCCGTCCGCCAGGATTTCGAGTGGGGCTTGGACAACAACGTGTACAACCGCAATCCGCGCCCCGGCGAGCAGAGAGTCTACGCCACCACCTCGCACCGCGAGCTGAACACCTTTGTGGTGATCTCCTCATTCCCCGGTTTGCGGCCCGGCCGCAAGATGCTGTTGCTCAGCACCTACAGCAGCCCGGGGGCCATGGCCGTGGTCGATTACCTGACCAGCTCCGACAGTGTCCGAGCGATGACCCGCAGGCTGGGCCTGACAGACGCCAACAAGCCTGACCACTACGAGATGCTGCTGCGGGTGAGCACCAGCAAGAACCTTCCGGTGCAAACCGAATACGTCACTCACCACGTGGTCCGCGAGTGATGGGCCGGCGCGCGCGCCTGGTGTACCATGCCGGCTGGACTTCGACGACACACCGCGCGCAGAATACGCTCGACATGACTCGACTCGGACGCGGATTGGCGGCGGCAGCGCTGGCCCTGGCGCTTGGCTGCGCGCTGGCATCGACCTACACAGCGGCCGCCGATAAACCAATTCCGCCGCGCCCGGCCGACGCCCCAGGCGGAGTGGCGTTTATCGAAGCGGTCAAGAACCTGGAGAGGGAAGCGCGCGAGGCAGCCATTTTGCGCGAGCTGCTGCGCGGCAACATTCCCGGCCACCTCCGCCGGCTGGTCCCCGTAACGGTGAAGGCCAGGGCCATCGACGGCGCCGAGCACACCGCCGTCTTCGAGGTGATGCCCGATTACCTGGCCATCGGCTCGGATGCCGACTACGTCCGGATGCCCATGAACCCCCACACGGCGCAGGCCTTCTGCGACGCTTTCGGCTTCGTGCTTCCCACGCGCAAGATGGCGGACGATATCTGGCGCCAGGCGGTATCGAAGATTGTCCCGCAGCCGCTGACCGAGGCGCGCGAATCGCCGCTCACTTTTCTCCGGCACCATCGCTTGATCGAGGAGCAGATCGCCGGCCAGTACACGGGTGAGCTGCGCGCGGGCCACAAGAAGGACGTGGTGATCACCAACCGGCTGAAGGAACGGCCCGGCCGCCTGGCCATCTACGGCTGGCACTTCCCCAGCGGCCAGCCTATTCAGCCGCTCACCATCGTCCACGCCGATTGGTACGTGGATTACAGCCACGGCATCCGGCCGGTGAAGAGAATTATCAAGGTGGACGGTGTGGACCTGCCCTATCAGCAGGTGCTCCAGGATCCGCACCTGCACCCGCTGTTGAGCGACGAAGGGGTGATCGATCCGGCCCGCTATCCTTCACCACAGAGCCGGTAAGGGCGCGAAGAGCACAACGCAGCTGCCGCCGCAACATGCTGGCCCGTACCGCATTGCGCTCCACGTGTGACGTGGCAAGCAACCCCGGGCAGTACACATCACTTTCGTCGCGGCATCATGCTTAGCACAGGGCCGAACCGTATGCGGAGCTCCCCAGAAAAACTGCGCGGTTGAGGCTGTCCCCTTTCCCCAGGCTGTCCGTTATTGTAACGGCGAACACTCCAATTTCAGCTGAGGCAAAACAGACTGCGTTTGTCCGGTGGGCGCTGAAGGCACGCCGCCGCAGCTCCGAAGAACTGAAGTAGACTTGCAGGCGATGAGTGGCTACCTGAAGTCAACCGCTCCGCCGGAGTTTGTCCAGCGCCTGGATGAACTGGAAACGCAGAGTGGCCGGGGCTACGAAAATCTAAAACTCCTGTCATATGAGCGGGGCTTGGCCTCCTGGGCCGTGGCTACGAAGTGCGTGGAGGTGGCCGAACAACAGATGGCGCAATACGGCCAATGGAGTCCTGAAGTCGACGGCGCCATGATCCACCTCGGGATTAACGCAAGCCTGCTTATCGATTGGATACGGAAACACGGGCGTGCCGGAACGGCGGGGCGGAACAATTTCAGGTGGGAGAGGCGGCTGTCGAATGCAGCAGCGGATGGGCTGGCCATCGCTTCTCAGTACCAGGTGTTTCTCGGGTGCTTCCCAGACTGGCACAGAGATCGCGCGGTCGCTGAAGTAATCGGTCAATGCCGGACGAGATTCACCAGGGTTGGAGGAGCCGAGCGTCGGCGAGTAAGGGCATTCTTGCAGGGACGACGCTCTGAAAGGACCGCCATTAAACCGGGCTTGCCGGACACGCCGGAATTGCGAGCCGGTTTAGAAAAAGCGGTGCGCTCGTGCAAGGTGACCAGCCCGGGCCGTTTCACATACCCTTTGCCTTTTGATCTTCTGGAGTACCAGACATCGACCTACCTGGCGAATTTTGACTCGATCTTCAGGCGAGACGAAGCGGCCGACCTGGGCGGCTACACGCTCAGGCAGTTCAAGCGTTTCTATGCCGCACTGTTGGCCGTCTGCGCAACTCACGAGATTCTATGCTTCGAGTGGGCGCAGCGGCATCGTCGCTACCCGCTGGCCTGTGCGGTCCTTGTCAAGCAACGGAGGACGTGGATTGACGTGGTCCAACGCCTCAGCTCACTGACGGCGGACATCATTGAACGAGTGCTCGCAGATCTCGCCTTTCCCGACAAGCCGCGAGACATGTTCGTTCATCCGTTTCTGCCGCTGGATTCGGCTTCGAAACTGCTGGCGGTGGCGCCACATTTTCCGCTGAAGTCGCGGCCCGAAGACAATATCCTGCGAGTCTGTTCGTACCGCCGGCCGCAGGTCTACGACCTGATTTCTCGGACTAAAGAAGAGGAGATGCTTGCCGATCTGCTCGGAACAATGCCTCGCCGCTTCCGCGCAACGGGCCTTGTGAAACTGCCGGAACCGTTGCCCGATTTGGACTGCATTGTCGAGGATTTGGCGTCATCCACGCTCGTTCTCGCGGAACTGAAATGGGTGCGCAAACCCATCGGGCTAGAGCGGTTTCAGCGCGATGAAGAAGTGCTAAAAGGCGTGCGCCAACTCGCCCAGGTTCAGCAATTCTTTCAAGGCGATCCAGATTACCTTTTCCGGCATGGGAAGATTTCGGTCCCTCTGTTGCGGTTTGAAAAGGTGCAGTACCTGCTCGTTGCTCGGGACCACCTCGTCTGGGTGGACCCGGCCGCGGGCTATCCGCTGGTGGAATACGAGACCTTCAAGAAGATGCTTCAGAACTGCTCAGATCTGCGGGCCGGCGTCGAGCACGTCTTGACATACGACTGGCTTCCGGTGGAGGGTCGCGACTTCGAGGTGCGTTACGATGAAGCGCGGGCCAACGGCGTGGTCATTGAATCCGAGGTCTTCTACCCTTTGACGGGAGCCCAGACTGCGGGGGTTGATTAGCTGGCTGACAAAAGCGGCGTCTGCCGGGTCGCAGTGTGAAAACATTTCCATGTCCAGCATTCCGCCTTCATCCTGACCCGTGACGTGCGACGCCGCGCTGGACCAGCGGTAATCGGCCGCCCGCCGCACCATTCCGGCCCCTACCGCATTGCGCTCCACGTGTGATGTGGCAAGCAACCCCGGGCAGCACACATCGCTTTCGTCGCGGCATCATGCTTAGCATAGGGCCGAACCGTATGCCGAGCTCCCTAGAAAAACTGCGCAGTTCAGGCTGTCCCCTTTCCCCCCTTGACGGCATGCGCGCCAGATGCGACGAAGAGCAAGACGGCTACAACTGTGACAAACCCCCTACGCATTCTGCCTCCAGCAGCCCGGAGCCGAACCGCCTACCGCTTCCCGATGCAGGGATAGATCGCATAAGGATCAATGCGTGGGAGCTTGAACTGATTAACGGTCAGAAATGCCACCGCTGTGGTGTTGATGAAGATCACCGGCGGCTGGGTGGCGAACTGGTTGAATGCGCTGGTACTGGAGAATTGGCTGCCGTAGATACCGTAGGCGTTGAAAATGCTGTAAGCCGAGTATTGGCTGCCGTAAATACCATACGGGTTCCCTATCGAATCGGCAGCAAAGGTGTTCGCGGTGATACGACCCAGAAATCTCCCGTCGTTTGCGAAGATCGAGGCACCCTCCAGCAAGGCACATGAAGCTGAGATGCCGGGAAGCACCGCGGGAGGCGTTGCGGGCGCGCTTGGCACCTGCATGGCCAGGTCGAACGTCTCGATGCAGCCGGTTGGCTTTGTCGGGTCGTCAACGATGCATCCGGTGAAGGAGCGCCCAGCGTCCAGAGTGTCCATGAGACCGTAGAATAAAAGACCGAGGGAATCCTTCCCAACCAACATAAATACCGTCTGCGTGCTTTGAACCGCGAACGTTCCCGCATCGAACACCACTCCCTGGTCAAGAATCCGGTAGGTCCCGGTGAACTGCGTAGCCGTTACGGAGGTAAGGCCCGTCATCTCTAGCCGGTATGTGTGGGGAGCGCCCACGACGACATACAATGACCCCGCGTAGCTGGGTGCCAGAAAATAAGTCCCGGCGACGTTTATCGTCACTTCGTTGCTTACGGCCTCGCCAAGCTTGATGGTCGTTACCACGTCGCCGCCCACTCCGCTTGGCACGACAATATTTAACTGGTAAAGCCCCGCAAAACCCGGTGCTAGGCCAGCGAAGGCAACTTTAGCCGTCTGGCCATCCATAAGGACGGTGGGCATCACAGTGGTAGTAGCAGGCGGCGAACTGGGCGCAGCGAAGCCGGCGGATGTGGATCCCTGGACGGCTCCTAGTCCAGTACAGAACAGCATAATGGTCTCACCCACCAGCGCATATTCGCCGATTGCACGTCGCACAGGCTTGTAATTTGCGTGCAACGCCACACCGGCGCCCTTCCCGTCCGACGTATAGGTAAAGATGCCCGGTGAACCGGAAGCGATGCTGATGGTAAGAGTCGAGACGGCTCCCGAACTGTCACGCACGGCGAGCTGCGCTGGCCCGTTAGCGAGGACCAAGGGTAGCTGAGCATTGATCTGCGCCGGTGAAACAAAGAACAACGGAATGGGCTGAGACGCGATTGTTACCGTCGTTCCACCGAGGGTGATAGGCAATGGCAGGCTACTCGCGCTGGCCGTTGTCTGGGAAAGTCCTGTGCCGAAGATGCTGATTATCGTGCCGGGAGCGATTGGTCCTGAGCGAAAACTTGCCCCGTTTACTGCGGCTCCAGCTAAGGGTGCTGCCAGACAATCTGGCGCGAGGAAAAGAGCGATGAGGGACAGGGCCGCTAGGTTCTTCATACGACCCCCTTTCAGCGTTCTTAATGTTGGACCTCGACCGCTGTCATTGTCAAGTGAAGATTCCCCAGTTTTTGCCGATTGAAATTTCCCCAGATATCTCCTCCGTTGTCCCGTTCTTCTCTCGTCTCAGCAGGACCTTCGCTTGGGGCCGGGGGGAGCCCCAACCGAAGGTGGCGCGCCGTTTTCGCCCCCTTTTCGCTCATCCCCCTTGCTGGCCGGCCTTCGCCAGCACGCCAGCCTTCTTCTTGTCTTTCAGCCGATAGCTCTCCCCCTTGATGTTGACCGTCGTGGAGTGATGCAGCAGCCGGTCCAGAATGGCGCTGGCGATGACGTTGTCGGCGAAGATCGTCCCCCAGTCGCCGTAGCTCTTGTTGCTGGTCAAGATCATGGAGCCCCGCTCGTAGCGCTGGCTCACCAGCTCAAACAGGCAGGGAGCGCCCTGCGAGCATCGTTCACCTCCGCGGGGAGAATTCGCGAATGATGCGCACAAGCCCAGTAAGCTGTCAAGCGGAAACTCCAAACCGCAGGTAACCAAAGGCTGTCGTGTCTGTTCGCCCGTCGCAAACACAGTTCTCGCTCATGTCAACAGCATTCTTTGCTTTCAGCGACTTATGCTGGATGGCCTGGCGGTCGCCGCTACGGGCCCGAAGGGGCGCAGCAAGCAGCGCCCCTACCACGCCGCCGCCGGCGGCAGGCAGGTGCTTTGCGGACACAGGCTGGAAGCCCGCACCGCGAGATCCGCTGTCCGAACTATATTTGCTTTGTTTTCAACGGGCACAGGCCGTCGGAACATTTTCAGCTTGACATATATGCCAAATTGACATAGCATTGGCAGTGCAATAATTTCAGGGGTTTTTCGGCTCGCGCCTGTATATAACCTGTAAAATACAGGCTGCGGTCTGGTAACCATAACAAAATAAAGGAAGTAGAAATGGATACAACCGTCCTGTAATCCTGTAAAACGGCCTGTTAAACGACGGGAAACGGGCGGCCGGCGCCGGGATCGCGGGGCATGCGGATATGCGGGTCCAGGTAGGTCTGTGGCCGTCTGATTCGGCGGCTTTGTGCTGCTGGCGCCCAGAATCTTCGCCGGGCAAAAAGAATTCTGAGCAGCCCGCGAAGCGGGCGGCAGGTGGATAGCCCACCGGCGCGAGCCGTGGGTAAGGGAAGCAAAACGGATGAGCCCGCGAAGCGGGCGGCAGAAACGCCCGGCCGCTCTTCTGTCGACCGCTGCGCGGGCTTCGGCTGGATTCGATCGCAAACCCATGGCTGACGCCATGGGCTACCGAACTACCGCCCGCTTCGCGGGCTGCTTTGGCTGCGACCGTCGCCGCGCTGCGCCTCTCCTGGCCTCTTACCGGTAGAGCAACACTGCTTCGGCCGCAGCGTCGCTTTCTTCCGGCGCCGGTTCCGGGCGCACCGGGCGATAGTAGAGTCCGTCGCCGCTCAGGAACACCTCGAGGGTCGCCGGGCGGTGCACGGTGCCGGCAATCAAGGCCTCCGACAGCGGGTCTTCGATGTACTTTTGCAGGGCGCGGCGCAGCGGGCGGGCGCCGTAGCTGCGGTCCGCGCAGGTTTTCTCCAGGATCCAGCGGGCCGCTTCCTCGTTGACCTGCACGCGGATCTGGCGCTGCACCAGGTTCAGGTTCAACTGCTCGACCAGCAGAAAGATGATCTGGATCAAGTCGGGGTCCGACAGGGAGTTGAAGACGATCACCTCGTCCAGGCGGTTCAGGAACTCGGGGTTGAACACCCGCTTGCACTCGTTGCGGACCATGTCTTCCATCTGGGCGTTGGTGGCCGCCTCGCTGGAGGATTGGAAGCCGACGCCGCCGCGCTTCTGCAAAAAGCGGGCGCCGAGGTTGGAGGTCATGATGACGATGGCGTTCTTGAAATCGACCTGGTTGCCGAGGCCGTCGGTCAACTGCCCGTCGTCGAACACCTGCAGCAGGATGTTGTAGATGTCGGGGTGGGCCTTCTCCATCTCGTCCAGCAAGACCACCGAGTAAGGGGTGCGCCGCACGCGCTCGGTCAACTGCCCGCCTTCCTCGTAGCCCACGTATCCCGGCGGCGAGCCGATCAGCTTGGAGACCGAGTGCTTCTCCATGAACTCGGACATGTCGAAGCGGATCAGGGCCTTGTCGGTGCCGAACAGGAACTGGGCCAGGCAGCGCGCCACCTCGGTCTTGCCCACCCCGGTGGGACCCAGGAACAGGAAGGAGCCCACCGGCCGCGCCGGGCTCTTCAGGCCGGCGCGGGCCCGGCGAATGGCCCGGGCCAGCGCCGAGATGGCCTTCTCCTGGCTGATGATGCGCTTGTGCAGCTCTTCCTCGAAGCGCAACAGCTTGGTCTGTTCTTCTTCCTTGATGGAGGTCACCGGGATGCCGGTCCAGCGTGCCACCACGTCCTCGATGTCTTCCTTGGTCACCACGCCGGTGGTGGAATCGTCCAGGTGGTACTTCTCGCGCAGGGCCCGCAGGTGCTCGCGCTCGCGCCGTTCTTCATCGCTGTAGAAGCGCGCCTTCTCGAACTCGTGGTTGGCGATGGCGTTTTCCATGCGGTGCACGATGAACTTGATGCGCTTCTGCACCTCGGCCAGCTCCTCGGGCATGCTGGTCTGGCGGAGCTTCACCCGCGCCCCCGCTTCGTCCACCAAGTCGATGGCCTTGTCCGGCAGGAAGCGGTCGGGGATGTAGCGGCTGGAGTGGTACACGGCCGCCTCCAGAGCCTCGTCGGTGTAGCTGACGGCGTGGAACTTCTCGTAACGGTCCTTGATGCCGCGCAGGATCGTGACGGCGTCGGCCTCGGTCGTCGGCGGCACCTTGACGGCCTGGAAGCGCCGCTCCAGGGAGCGGTCCTTTTCGATGGACTTGCGGTACTCGGCCGGGGTGGTGGCGCCGATGCACTGGATTTCGCCGCGCGACAGCGTGGGCTTCAGGATGTTGGCGGCGTCCAGTGATCCTTCCGCCGAGCCCGCGCCCACCAGGGTGTGCAGTTCGTCGATGAAGATGATGACGTTCTGGTTCTCGATCAGTTCTTTCATGATGGTCTTCAGGCGCTCTTCGAACTGCCCGCGGTACTTGGTGCCGGCCACAATCAGCGACAGGTCCAGGGCCAGGATGCGCTTCTCGGCCAGGAAGGAGGGCACGTCGCCGGTGTCGATGCGCTGCGCCAGGCCCTCGACGATGGCCGTCTTGCCCACCCCCGGCTCCCCGATCAGCACCGGGTTGTTCTTGGTGCGGCGGCACAGGATCTGCACCAGACGCTGGACCTCGTTTTCCCGGCCGATCAGCGGATCCAGCAAATTATCCATGGCCGCCTGGGTCAGGTCGCGGCTGAATTCCGACAGCAGGGAACTCTCCTTGGGACGGTTGGTGGACACTTTTTCACTCTGCTGGCGGGCCAACTCTTCCCGGATGGTGGAAAGACGCAGCCCGCGCTCGTGCAGGATTTCGGCCGCGAAGCTCTTTTCTTCGCGCAAAAGCCCGAGCAGCAGGTGCTCGGTGCCGATATGTTTGTGACTGAGCCTCTCGGCTTCTTCCGCCCCGTAGGCCAGGACGCGCTTGCACTCGTGGGACAAGGGAAGATCGACGGAGGTGGAAACCTTCTCCCGGACGGCGGTGTGGCCCTCGATCTGCTTGCGGATGGAATCCACCGAGGTGTGCGACCGCAGGAAGCGGTTGGTCAGCGCCTTGTCTTCCCGCAACAGGCCCAACAGCAGGTGCTCGGTTTCGATAAACGGGCTGCCGAACTGGCTGGCCTCATAGCGGGCGAAGAAAATGACCCGCCGGGCTTTCTCGGTGTATCGCTCAAACATGGTTCCCTTTTTCCGCTGCTTCCGACCCGCCGGCGGCCTGAAGGCCGCCGCTACATCCTGTCCCGTTTTTCCGCCGGCCACAGCCGGCCGTTCTCCAGGCGCAACACCCGATCACAGCGTTCCGCAAACGCAAGGTTGTGTGTGGCGATGACAGAGGTGAGCTGATGAGTGCGGTGCAACTGCTCGATTAGGCGGAACACCATGTCCCCCGTCTTTAGGTCAAGGTTGCCGGTGGGCTCGTCTGCCAGCAACAGGGAGGGCTCGGCCACCAACGCCCTCGCCAGCGCCACGCGCTGTTGCTCGCCCCCGGAAAGCTCACCGGGCCGATGGTGCACGCGCTCGGCCAACCCCACCTCGCCCAGCAGCTCTCGCCCCTTCCGTTCCGCTGCTGCTTGAGCGATGCCCCTGATGCGAAGGGGCATGGTCACATTTTCCAGCGCCGAAAACTCCGGCAGGAGATAATGAAACTGCCAAACAAATCCGATCTCCCGATTCCGAAGTCCGGCGATCTCATTCAGACTCCAACCGGAGATCTTTTTCTCGATCAAGTATACTTCACCGTTCGTCGGAGTGTCCAGCGTGCCCAGCAGGTGAAGCAAGGTGCTCTTGCCGGCGCCGGACTCGCCGACGATGGCCACCATCTCGCCGCGAGACACTTGCAGCTCGAGGTCCTCCAGCACCACCAAGTCGGCCGCTCCCGAGCGAAAGCATTTCGTCAGTCGCGCGGCCCGCAATGCGACCTTCTCGTCGGGCTGCTTACTCATAACGCAAAGCCTGGGCCGGCGCCACACGGGCCGCCGAACGTGCCGGATACACCGTCGCCAGGTAGCTGATCAGAATGGCGGCGGCCGCAATCCACAGTCCATCCACCCATCGAGCGTCAAACGGCACGTAGGAAATGGAATAGATATCGGTCTCCAGCCGGATCAGGCGGTAGCGGCTGCCCAGCCAGGAGACTACATACCCGGCCGCCAGGCCCAGCGCCGTTCCAAAGCCGCCAATCACCAGCCCCTGGTATTGAAAAATGCGGCGCACCTGCGTGCCGCGGGCGCCCAGGGCCATGAAAACGGCGATCTCGCGGTTCTTCTCCACCACCAGCAGGTAGAGGCGAATAAACAGGTTCAGGGCGGCGACAAAAACGATCAGCCCGATGATCAGCACCGTGACGGTGCGCTCAAAGCGCAGGGCGCTGAACAGCGTCCGGTTCTGCTCGATCCAGTTGGTGCTGCCGAAGCCGGGGCCGGCGGCCCTCTTGGCTTCCTCGGCGATCTGCGGCGCCCGGTACAGGTCGTCCACGCGCAGGCCGATGGTGCTCACCTGGTCGCCGAGCAGGAAGAGTTGTTGCGCGGCTTTCAGCGAAGTGAGCGCCCACTCGGCGTCGTAGCTGTAAAAGCCGCTGTCGAAGATGCCGGCAACACGGAACCGCTTGTAGCGGGGGAGTTCGCCGACTGGCGACAGCCGCCCCCGCGGCGAGGTCACGGTAACGGTATCGCCGGTGCGCACGCCCAGCGCGTCGGCCAGGTCCTTGCCCAGGATCAGCGCCGGGTGCTCGCCGGAAGGCTCCGAGAGCGGCCGGATGTCGCCTTCCTTCAGATGGCGCAGCAGGTCGCCGGACTGCAACTCCAGGTCGGGAACCACACCCTTGATCATGGCGCCCTGGGACTGCTGCGGCCCGGAGAGCAGCACCTGGGCATAGACGGCGGGAGCGGCCGCAACCACGTGCGGCAGGCGCGCCAGCCTGCCCGCCAGCGCCTCCCAGTCCGAAATGCCTTCGCCGTTGACCCGTAGCAGGTTTACGTGCGGAATGGCGCTCAGCAGGCTTTGCTGCAGGTGGCGGCGGAAGCCGTTGGTGATGGCCAGGGCGATGACCAGCGAGGCCACGCCGGCGGTCACCCCCACGATGGAGATCACGGTGATGATCGAGAGCACCGCCTGCTTTCTCCGCGCCTTCAGGTAGCGCAACGCCACCCACAATTCAAAGGTCATAGGTGCATCTTCAGTTAACCACAAAGACACCAGGACACCAAGTTGCACGATGTGTTCCCTTTGTGTGCCTTTGTGTTCTCAGTGCCTTTGTGGTTCATTCACCCAGCGGCTTGATGAGGCGGACGTGCAGCGAGCGCCGGTGGATGCGCGCGGCTTCCTGGCCCCCGCTGTAGGCGATCAGGTATTCGCCGACCAGCTTCAACTGCGGCGGGGAAGGCCCCAGCGGCGGCAACACGAAGAAGCGGCGCTCCAGCTTGGGGAGATCGGCCCAAACGTTTCCCTTGAGAAAACTGATCCACTCGGTCCCCGTCTTGGTGTCGCTCACGCGCCCCGCCAGGGCCGCTTGGGGCAGCGCGCCGAAGGCCCCGGGCAGGTAGCGCGGCACCAGGTCAAACTCTTTCTTGCCGGCGTAATCGCGCAGCCAGAGCAGCACGGCGGATGCCGGGTCCATCTCGTCCAGCCAGCCCTTCTCGATGGCGTGGTAGTCGACGGCCTGATAGAGGAGGTAGGCGCTCCCGTTCCATTTGAAGGCCAGGTCGCTGACGCGGAAATCGCGGTAGCCGTTCCGGGTGCGGGGAAAGACCTCGCCGGGGGCCGGCGTCGTGGCCAGCAGGGTGCGTTCCCGCGGCTCGAAGATGCTCTTCCAGCCAGCAGCGGCCGGGGTGACGACATCCAGGCGGCAGCCGCCCTGGCCGCAATCGGCGACCAGATACTCATACTTGCCGTCGCCGTTCAAATCCGCGCGCCATACTGGGGCACGGACCACCCGGGCGCGGCATTGCTCGTCGCCGCATACCACGCCGACGGCTTCGGCGGGCAACCTTCCCGCTGGAAGCCGTTCCCAGAACCGCAGCATCGGCCCTGCCGCCCCCACCGACAGCGCCAGCAGTATCGCCCAACCCGTCACGTGCTCCATCATACCCGGTTTTGACCGCAGGCGACGCGGAAGCCTCTTCCGTTCACAACCCGGAAGCCTGTGTTACCGGTTCGTGAGGATGAGCTGGCCGCCCGAAGAAGCGAAGAGGCGCGCCGGACCAACCAGCGCTTCCAACTTCGCCTTTCCCTCGGCGGGCGTGAACAGAAAAAGCCGGCCCGGCTCCCGCCAGATGCGGGCCAGGTCGCTGTTTTCGAGGAAGATTTTCGGGGCGTCCGGGTACCACGAGCCGAACCACAGGTTTGCCGAGCGCCCGTTCAAAATCAGGACCTGGCGGCCGGTGTGGAAGTTCAGCGTCGAGCCGCCACTCGCCGGCCGTAAGTCACTTCTTCAACGGCAGGATGCTGATCTCCTTGAACAAGACGCTCGATTTTTCGTCGTGGTTCTGCACCCCGATGTAGCCGGCATCGGGCCGCGGGCCGCGCTCCGGCTCGTACCATGCTTTGCGCGGCGGCACCGGCTGGTCGCCGCGGAAATCGTTCACCTTCACGCCGTTCAGTGTGACCAGGGTCCGCTGGCCTTCCAGCCGGATTTCCATGGTGTTGAATTCGCCGGCCGCTTTGGCCCCTTTCCCGCTGGCCTTGCTGAGCGAGTAGATGGCGCCGGTCGAGTGCCATCCATCGGCGCCGTGGTCCAGGATCTGCACTTCGTAGCCGTGGTGCACGGCGAACCATTCATCCTTGGGCCGGTCGGCGATGCGGATGAACACACCCGAGTTGGTGTCCGGCGCCGAAACCCGGTAGACCACCCGGATGATGCAGTTGCCGAGCTTCTCGCCGGTGTACCACAGCAGTCCCATGCCGCCGTGGCTGCGCAGCAGCCCGTTTTCCACCGTGAAGGAGCCGGGGCCCACGTGCTCCCAGCCGCTCAGGTCCTTCCCGTTAAACAACTGTCGGACCTCCGGCGGGGCCGCCGCTGCTGCCGCGGCCCACACCAGAACGCTCAGCAATATCCTCAACCAGCGCATGCCTGAATTCTCCTGGCGCGTATTTTGCCCCAGCCCGCCGCCTTGATGCAACGCTGGCAAAAGGGCCTTGCATGGCCGGCGCCATTGGGTTACAACCCGCTTTGCCATGAAAAAGCTATTACTGCTGTTGTTTTGCGCGGCGGCCGCCGCCAACGCCCAGGGACCATCCGGCGACGGAAGCACCGAGCTGGGGATCATCACTGGCGGCGGACCGTCCATCGCCGGCGGGCTGGGGGACCGCGGTTTCTGGCTGCTGGCCGCGCGTTGGGGACGGCAGATCACCCGGGACCGTGGCCAGGGCTGGATGCGTGGCCACGTGCAGTACGCCGTCGAGGTCATCCCCGCCTATTTCCAGTTCCAGTCCAGCAGGGTCTACGGCGGTGGCGTCACCCCCTTCCTGCTGCGCTACCAACTCAGCGGCGGCGGCAAGATTTCGCCCTTTGTCGAGCTCGGCGCGGGGCTGCTGGCCACCACCAGCGATGTGCCCGAGGGCACCTCGAGTTTCAATTTCACTCCGCAAGGCGGCATCGGGATTCAGACCGTGCCGGCCGGGCGGGCCTCGTGGACGCTCGGCGTGCGCTACCACCACACTTCCAACGCCGGCATTGCCCGCCATAACCCGGGCATCAACGCCATCATGGTGTACGCCGGCATTTCCTGGTTCCGCTGACCGGCTGCCAGGTTGAACGCAACAGAGCCGCGAGTGCCAGACGGGGGCCTGCGTTTCGCTGCTAAAAAAACAACGAATAAGATGTGGCTTTCAGGGAATCACAGCCAAGCCTTCTGCGCGGGCAGCCGCTTGAAGACGGGAATCGAAGCACGCAAAGTCAGGTGTTCCAAGCAACAACGCGGAGCAAAGATGGACTGCGTCGAAGCCGCGCAACGGGTAACGCTCCACGAGGCGTTCTGCCGGGCGCAGGCATTCGGCGGTCGGTTCCACGATCTTCAGCAACTCCCAGTCGCGCAGGAAACAGCGCTTGTGCCGCTGATAATCGTCGTTGCTCATTCTCCGATCGCGAACTGAGCGGGCGAGCAGCGAGAGGACTTCAGGGTACGTAATGCGGCTGGTGTAAACTGAGGGCGCGGCCCGCTCGGTAATTTCCTCTACAAGGGCCGATTCGGCCTCGGCCACGTAGCATTTCGCGAGCGCCGAAGTCTCGAGATAAACCATCAGCGGCGTTCCTCGTCCAGCATCTCCAGGATACTCGGACCGGGCTTCAACACGGTCGGCTTGTGACGAGGCAGCCGCCCAGAGCCCAACCGGACTGCGCCTTCGGCCACCAACCGCG
>Ga0315282_10009662_pt1 | contig 15303 bp, 11 predicted proteins | sample YL17G07_20_MG_FD_203693 | JGI IMG/M metagenome (GOLD analysis project Ga0315282, IMG submission 203693) | Sediment microbial communities from Yellowstone Lake, YNP, Wyoming, USA - YL17G07_20 | ecosystem: Environmental > Aquatic > Freshwater > Lake > Sediment | place: USA: Wyoming | collected... | reverse complement strand
CGGCCAAAGGGTACCTTCCTTTCCTGGCCACCTTTGCCGCCTTCTTGACCCGGGCCCACGACCAGGTCCGCATGGCCGCTTATTCTTTCTCCAACCTCAAGCTGTGCGGCTCGCATGTGGGGGTGAGCATCGGCGAGGACGGGCCGTCCCAGATGGGGCTTGAGGACCTGGCCCTGTTCCGGCCCATTCCCGGCTGCATCGTCCTCTATCCTTGCGACGCGGTCTCAGCCGAGGCCTGTGTGGAGGCCATGGCTTCTCATAAAGGGATGGCCTATCTGCGGACCACGCGGCCGGCCACCCCGCTCCTCTATGAGAAAGGGGAGACATTCCCCATCGGCGGGTCGAAAGTGCTGCGGGCCGGGCCGGATGACCGGGCCGTTGTGGTGGCGGCCGGCATCACGGTCCATGAGGCGCTCAAGGCCTGGGATGAACTGAAGAAGGCCGGCCTCAACATCAGGGTCGTGGATGCCTACTCGGTCCAGCCTCTGGACGCCCTGGGGCTGCGCCATCATGCGGCCGAGTGCGGCGGACGCGTGGTGGTGGCCGAGGACCATTTCCCGGCCGGCGGGCTGGGCGAGGCGGTGGCCGGGGCGTTGGCCGGCGGCTGCAGGATCGTGCATTTGTGCGTGCGGGAATTGCCCCGCTCCGGCAAGCCGGATGAGCTGCTGGAGACCTATGGCCTCAGCGCCCGCCACATCCGCCAAGCCGTAGAAAGTTTGTTGGCCAAATAGCCGGACATTTTCTTCTTCATTCCCCGGCCGAGCAGCGGCGGGTCACTTCCGACGGATGTGCTGATAAAACATCGTTTTTTCCATGGTCATTGGCGAGGAGGACGGGTCCCGTCGCGGAAAAAGGATTGTTTTCCTGGGAGAGACAGGCTGGGCCTGTTGATGGCTGTGCTGGCCATTGTTTTAAGTTCTTCAAACAGTCTCATCGAGGCCCCAGCCGCTTCGCTCCCCGAAACCGCTTCGGTGACGCACGTTATCGACGGAGATTCCTACGTGGCTCACTTTGCCGACGGCCTCGACAGAGGAGTCCGGCTCATCGGGGTCAATGCGCCGGAGCTTACGGATGAGCGTGAAAATGTCCGCTATTGGGCTTTCCTGGCCAAGCGGTTCGCCACCCATCATCTGGAGGGGAGAAAAGTCAAACTTGAATATGACTGGAACAAATTGGATAAGTACGGCCGGGTGCTGGCTTACGTCCGGCTTCGGGGCGGAGAGCTTTTCAATGAGCTGATCCTCGGCCGGGGTTTCGCCGCCATTTTTTTGAAATATCCTTTCCGGAAGGATTATCAAGAGGCTTTCAGGAGCGCCCAGCAGGAGGCCGTTCGGCGGGGGAGGGGTCTGTGGGGGAAGGAGCCGCCGCCGGAGATCGGGCTGTCCGAGGTCCGGAGCCGGCTGGGCGAATATATCGCTGTCCGTTTCATCTGCGCCTGGGTCATGGATGGAGAAAGCTATATCTTTGTCAGCCCGGCCAGCGGAGAGCTGCAGGTCCTGATCTCGAAAGAATCCGGATTATTGCTGTCTCCGGCCGTTCAATTCAAAAACAAGGAGATCGCCGTGGCCGGCTTGCTGGAGAAGGGCAAGAGGCAGCCCCGGATTTATGTATTATTTCAGCGGCAACTTTCCGTCTGGAAATTTTAAGCTTTTTATTGATTAGGCGAGGCGTGGCGACGCGTCCCTGCCTGCCCTCGCGCGAAGCCCGCCCACCCGCCACCATGCGCTTCGGACAGGCAGGGATGCGCCGGCCTAATATCTCCAACCGAATTGAAGCCACTATATCTGGGTATTAGAAAAGCTGGGAAAGCCCTGACTGGATAGGCAGGATTGACAAGACAATTTGACAGGAATACCATACCGGCCAAAGAGGCAGGGAATGCAGTCCGAACGCCTATCCTCCCTGGATGCATTGCGAGGCCTGGCTATCGCCGCCATGATCCTGGTCAACACGCCCGGATCTTGGAAATCAGTTTATCCAGCCCTGCGTCATGCCGAGTGGCACGGCTGGACTCCCACCGACCTTATCTTTCCCTTTTTTCTGTTCATCGTGGGCGTGTCTTTGGCCCTCTCGCTGTCGCGGCGGAGGGAGGAGAGGATTGCCCCGGCCAGTATTTATCTCAAAATCTTTAGGAGAGCCCTCATCATCTTCGGACTGGGTCTTTTCCTCCATCTGTTTCCGATGTTCCACTTGGCCGCCATGCGGATTCCGGGCGTTCTCCAGCGCATCGCCGTGTGCTTCTTTTTCGCGGCCTTGATCTATCTGCCCTCCGGCAAATGGGCGAGGTTGGGCGTTATCCTGGTCCTGCTGGCCGGCTATTGGCTGGTTTTAAAATTCGTCCCTGTTCCGGGCTACGGCGCCGGCGTCTTGGATTATCATGGCAACCTGGCCGGCTACTTGGACACAAAACTTCTAGCCGGACACCTGTACCGGCCTGAATTCGACCCGGAAGGGCTGCTCAGCACCCTGCCGGCTATCGCCACCGTCTTGCTCGGAACCCTGGCCGGCAACCTGCTCCTCTCCTCCAAAACTTTTGTCCGAAAAGCGGCAGTCCTTTTCGGCTACGGGGTGGTTCTCACCGGCCTCGGGCTTTTCCTACACCCCTTCTTTCCCATCAATAAACAGCTCTGGACGAGCACTTTTGTCCTGTTCTCAGCGGGCGCCGCTCTGGTCATCTTGGGGCTGTTCGTGCTGATGATGGAAGTCTTTCGCTTCAAGACTTGGGCTTATCCTTTTTTGGTCCTGGGCTCGAACGCCATTGCCGTGTTCACAGCCTCGACTCTGATGACCAAGATCCTGACCTGGATCAGAGTCGGTGCGACGGGGAAAACTCAGACGCTCTATTCCTGGATCTATGAGCGGGCCTTCGCTTCCTGGGCCGGCCCGATGGCCGGGTCGCTGGCCTTTGCCCTGTGCTACGTCCTGCTCTGGATCTTCCTTCTCATCCCGCTCTATCGGCATAGAGTCTTAATCAAGGTGTAGTGAATTTTCTCTCGGAGTGATGCTCGGTTCTTCTTTATTTTTTTCTTCCGCAAAATAAATTGGCCGCTGAGATATTTAACGATAGCCGGAATTCCAGGGACACGATACCAAATCGAGAGATTTGGTTCATGTCCCGGAATTCCGTATCACCCTCTATCAGTAATTTTGGCACGCCGGCCCGAGTTGTCGAAAAAGGATAAAAAGAGTAAACTGACTCGTTTCCGATTTTGAGCGCAGAAGCCAGGAGAGAAGAAATAATTTCTGAGCAAGCGGCCGGCGTATCTTCCGGGGACGCCATTTGGGTCGAAAACCTGACCAGGACCTTCGGCGACCTGCGGGCCGTGGATTCCATTACTTTTTCCGTGCCTTCCGGCGAGCTTTTCGGCCTGTTGGGACCTAACGGGGCGGGCAAGACCACCACCCTCAACATGCTGTCCACTCTGCTCAAGCCGACCTCGGGCCGGGCCCTGGTGGCCGGCTATGATGTCAGCCGCCACCGCGACAGCGTGCGCCAGAGCATCGGCATCGTCTTCCAGGAGCCCGCCCTGGACGGGAAGCTCACCGGCCGGGAGAACCTGGAGTTTCACGCCATGATGTACGGCCTGGACCGCTACACCCGGCGCCGCCGCATCGAGGAAGTCCTGGCCCTGGTCGAGCTCACCGATAAAGCCAAAGTCCTGGCGGAAAAATATTCGGGCGGCATGAAGCGCCGCCTGGAGATCGCCCGCGGCCTGGTTCATCGGCCGCGAGTGATGTTCCTGGACGAGCCGACCCTGGGCTTGGACACCCAGACCCGGCGCCACATCTGGGACTACATTAAGAAGCTCAACCGCGAGACGGGCGTGACCATTATCCTGACCACCCATTACATGGAAGAGGCCGATTATCTGTGCCACCGCATCGCTATCATGGACCAGGGCCGGTTCGTGGCCCAGGATACGCCCTCCAACCTGAAGGACCTGCTGGGGGGCGACGTCGTCTCCCTGGAGTTCGAGAACGGGGCCGAGGAGATGCTGGCCGCTGCCCAGAGTCTGGCCTGGGTGAAGAAGGCCAAACAGCATGACGGCTGCCTCAGCCTGACCATGGAGAGGGGGGAGAGACGGATCCCGGAACTTGTCTCACTGGCCCAGGGCAAGGGCATCACCGTGACCTGTGTCAATCTGCGCAAACCCAGCCTGGAGGATGTCTTTCTCCACTTCACCGGCCGGACCATCCGTGAACAGGAGGCCAGCTCGGCCGAACGGCATCGAGGCCACCCCCACGGCCGGCCGGGGAGGGGACGATGATTCACTGGACGGCGGTGGCGGTCATGTGGCTGCGGGAGATGAAGCGGTTTTTGCGGGCCCGCTCGCGCATCGTCGGCGCGCTGGCCATGCCCCTCTTTTTTCTGGCCTTCATGGGGCTGGGCTTCAACCGCATGGCCGTCCCGGGCCTGGCCGGCGGAGCGGCCGGCGGCGCAGCCGCCGGCACGCACACGCTGAGCTACCTGCGCTTTTTAGTGCCGGGCATCATCGGCATGAGCATGCTCTTCACCTCGACCTTCGCCGGGTTGTCCGTGCTCTGGGACCGCGAGTTCGGCTTCCTCAAAGAGATCATGGTCGCCCCGGTCAGCCGGGTGTCCCTGGTGCTGGGCCGGATCGCCGGCGGAACGACCACCACTCTGATTCAGGGCCTGCTGTTGCTCAGCGTGTCTATCGCCCTCGGGTTTCGGCCGAGATCCTGGGCCGGCCTCGTCCCGGCTGTTCTTTTCATGTTTTTCATCGCCGTGACCTTCATCGGGTTGGGTCTTGTTTTTGCTTCCAACATGAAGGACATGCAGGGCTTCTCCATCATCATGAACTTCATCATGTTCCCCCTCTTGTTCCTGTCCGGAGCGCTCTACCCCATGAAGAACCTTCCGGTCTGGCTGAGGCCGCTGAGCTACGCCGACCCGCTGACCTACGGCATCGACGGCATGCGGGCGACGCTCCTGGGCGTGTCCATGTTTTCCGCGGCTTTAAACCTGGCCGTGCTGGCCGGGTTCTCGCTCATCATGGTCGTCCTGGGCGCTTATTTCTTCGAACACAGCGAAAGCGTTTAATGTTTGAGATACCCCGTCTGGAAAAGGGAAGAGAAAAAATGAATGTCCGGAGGCGAAGATTTTTTTCGGCTTTCTTCGTGCTTCTTGTGGCGCCGGCCGTCTTCGCCGCGGGCGGACTCGGCCAGGCAAACCGAACCCGGGTTCGACCGGGCCTGGAACTTTTCCTTGATGAATATTTGCACTTGGTCAAGGGCAAAAAGGTCGGGCTTCTCACTAACCCTTCGGGCGTTGATGCAAACCTGAAAAGCGACGTCGAGATTCTGGCCCGTCAGGCCGGGGTGAACCTCGTGGCTCTTTACGGTCCGGAGCACGGCCATGGCGGTCAGGCGCAGGCCGGCGAATCCGTTTCCTATACCATTGACCGCCAATTTAATATTCCAGTTTTCAGCCTCTATGGCCAGGCCGGGAAAAGTCCCTCGGGCTGGCAGAAAAACGTCGATGAAAAAATGCGCTCTTTTGACACCAAAAGCGAGGGAAAGATTCCGGAAGGCGATATGCTGCAGAAAATCGACGTCATGATCTATGATATCCAAGACGTGGGAACTCGGGTTTATACTTACATTTCCAGCATGGCCTACGCCATGCAATCCTGCGCCGAACTCGGAGTCGAATTCATCGTTCTGGACCGGCCCAACCCGATCACCGGCTCGATCATGGAAGGCCCGGTCCTTGACTATCCGCGCTATTCCTCTTTTGTCGGCTTGTATCCTATTCCCCTGAGACACGGGATGACGGCCGGAGAACTGGCCAAGCTTTTCAACGACCGGTTTCTCGAGAAAAAAGTGGCCTTGACCGTCATCCCCATGAAAGGGTGGAAGAGGGAGATGTGGTACGACCAAAGCAACCTGCCCTGGGTTCTCCCTTCGCCCAACATGCCCACCCTGGAAACCGCCACCGTTTATCCCGGTCAGGTTTTTCTGGAGGGGACCAACGTCTCGGAGGGAAGGGGAACAACCAAGCCTTTTGAACTCTTCGGGGCGCCTTGGATCGATGGATATGAGCTGACCAGGAAGCTCAATGAATTGGGCCTTCCGGGAGTTCAATTCCGAGAAGCCTGGTTTAGGCCCACCTTTTCCAAGTTTCAGGGGGAGGCCTGCCGCGGAGCCCAGGTCCACGTCACTGACCGCTCTGTCTTCCGGCCCTTGGCCATGACGCTGCATATCATTAAGACAATTCTTGAATTATATCCGGACAAGTTTCAGTTCCAGGAAGATTACTTCGACAAAATCATGGGAACGGATAAGGTCCGAAAGGCTTTGCTCCAAGGAGAGTCCGTCCGGGGCATCATCCGCGGTTTTGAAAAGGGCTTGGAGGAATTCGGGGCCCTGCGCCGGCCGTATCTCCTTTATTAAGGCCGGTCTGCTCATATTGACAGGCCGCCTGATGGATGATAGATAGGAGCGATTCCGGGAAGGGGACGGGTTTCTGGAGGCGCGCTCACTCCGAGCGGCGGGCCGCTCAGGTGAATCGGGCCGGAAAGCGAGAGATAGCGTTGGCCAAGCGGTTTTTCAGGCTGGACCCGGACAGCAAAGATATCACCGTGGTCTTTCGCTGGCTGGTGATCCTGGTCCTGCTCTGTTTCCTGTTTTTCAGCCCCGAAAAATACTCCCCCCAGAAGTTCGGCCTGTTGATGGGGTTGATCTTGACTTTTGTGCTGTCGAACGCCGCGCTGTCCATCCTGAAGGAAAGAACGTTCGACAAGTTCCAGATCAACAGGATCATCCTCTTTGTGGATATCATTCTCATCTCGGCGATCATGTACTTCATCGAAGGGTTCGAGACGGACCTCTACCTCGTCTATTTCCTGATCATTTTCGTGGCGGCCATTCAGCACGGGGGCATCCGTCGCAGTTGGATAACAGGCCTGGTGACCGCGGTCTTGTACCTGGGCCTCTACCTCAGAAACAATTCCCTGGAATCGTTGCTGAATTCATACGTCCTCCTGCGCATCCCTTTCTTTTTTCTGGTGGCCGTCTTCAGCGCTTATCACAGCGAGCAGCTCAGGAAGGAGGTCAGCCGGAGGAAGGAGGCCGAAGAGAAATCCGGCGAGGTCCTCCAGCAGTACAAAACCCTGGTGGATACCATTCCCGATATCATTTTCGAGCTTAACCAGGAGGGCCGATTCACTTTCATCAGCGAAGCGGTTCGGGGAGCCGGCTATAGCCCGGCCGAGCTCTTGGGCAAGCATTTCAGCGAAATCGTCCACCCCGATGATTTTGCCCAGGTGAACCGCCAAACCGTGCTGGAGCTGTACAAGGGCCTGACCACGGGTGATGAGGGCGCCCCCAAGCTGTTCGACGAGAGGAGGACCAAGGGCCGCATGACCAGGAACCTGCTCCTCAAGCTCATGCTGGGGGCGGCGGCCGGCGGCCGGGAGCCTTTCATCTACGTGGAGATGCATTCCTCCGGGAAATGGGGAATCGATGAGGCCACCGGCCAAAAAACTCTGCTGGGGAGCATCGGGATCATTCGCGATGTTACGGAGAGTCACCGCAACAAGAGAGCGATCGAGCAGAAAAACCTGGAGCTCGAACAGATCAACCTGAACCTGGCGGCCCGTGAGAAAGAGCTGGAGCGGATGCTGGGGGAAGTCCAACGGTCGCATGAAGAGCTGAAGAAAGCCCAGGCCCAGCTCCTCCAGTCGGAAAAGCTGGCCTCCATCGGACAGTTGGCGGCGGGCATCGCTCACGAGGTCAATAATCCCTTGGGGTTCCTCAGCAGCAACATTGTCGTCCTGGGGAGATTTTTAGAAAATTTTAAATCCCTGGTGGCCCCACTCCGGGGCCTGCAGGCGGCGGTGGGCCGGCAGGACCCGGGACAGGTTTCCGAGGAGGCGCATAGGCTCGCCCGGCTGGGCGATTCAATGGACATCTCTGACTTCTTGGAGGATGCCGACCGGCTTGTCCAGGGCACGCTGACCGGGGTGGACCGCATAAAAAAGATCATGACCGAGTTGAAAACTTTCTCCCGCAAGGATGAGGGGGCGCGCCAGGCCGTCAACCTCAACGACGTCGTCGAGGGCGTGCTCAGCATCGTCTGGAACGAGATGAAATACAAGGCTGAGCTGAGGAAAGAGTACGGCCAGGTGCCGGTGGTCAAATGCAACCCGCAACAGATCGGCCAGGTCATACTCAACTTGTTGTTGAACGCCGTCCAGGCCCTGGAGGGCCAGGGCGTGATTACCGTCCGGACCTTTCCTCGAAACGGGGGAGTGTGCCTGCAGGTCAGTGATACGGGCAAAGGCATTCCGCCGAAATTGCTGGACAAAATCTTTGAGCCTTTCTTCACCACCAAAGAAATAGGGAAAGGAACCGGCCTGGGGTTGAGCATCAGTTCCGATATCGTCCAAAAACACAAGGGCAAGATCGAGGTGGCCAGCCAAGAGCATCAAGGGACGACCTTCACGGTTTGGCTGCCCCTGGAAGCCCAAGGAGGTTCGCCATGAATCGCTATAAGATTTTGATCGTCGATGACGAAGAGGAAATCCTGCAGGCCCTGTCCAGGCTTCTGCGGAACCCGGCCCACGAGATCCATTGCGCTCACAACGCCAAGGAGGCCTTCGCTCAGGCCGATCAGTTCGGCCTGGACCTGGTGCTGTGCGACTACATGCTGGACAAGGCCATGAACGGCGTGGAGTTGCTGCAGCAGTTGGTCAAAAACAGGGGCGATGTCATCACCATGCTCATGACCGGCTACGTGGATATCAAAATTGCCATAGAAGCGATCAACACCCTGGGGGTCTACAAATTTATCCTGAAGCCGTGGGACAATGACGACCTCCTGGTGACCATACGCCGGGCGCTGGAACAACGGGGCTTGATCTTGGAGAACAGGCGCCTCCTGGACGAATTGAAAAAACGCGAAAATCTCATCGACCGACTGGAACAGGAGCATCCCGGAATCACCCATGTCGTCCGAGACAAGGACGGACGGATCATCCTGGAATAGCCATGGCCGCCGCGTCGAAAGAGCCGATGGGCCGAAACGACACTGGCCGGCGGCCTGAACAGCCAAAGTCGGTGAGGAGGGGGCGTCAATCTTGAAAAAAGCGGCCAAGGTACTGGCGGCCGAAGACAATATCGTCTCCCGCCGCATTCTGGAAAACTTGATCCCCCAGTGGGGCTTCGACATCATTTCCGTGGCCGACGGACGGCAGGCCTGGGAGAAGTGGTCGGCGGACAGCGCTATTCAGATGGCCGTCCTGGACTGGATGATGCCGGAGCTGGACGGCTTGGATGTGTGCCGGATGATCCGCCGGGCGGAAAAGCCGCCGCGGATGACCTACATCATCATCCTCACCGCCCGCGGCCGCCGGGAGGACGTCGTCCAAGGCTTGAGCGCGGGGGCCAATGATTACATCACCAAGCCCTTCGACAACGAAGAATTCCGCTCGCGCCTCGAAATCGGACGCCGCATGACGGAGCTCCAATCCGCCCTGGCCGACCGGGTCAAGGAGCTGGAGAACGCTCTGGCCGAGATCCGGACCTTGCAGGGGCTCATCCCCATCTGTATGCATTGCCATAAAATCCGGGATGAAAAGGAAGTGTGGACGCGCATGGAAGAATATGTCTCTCAGCGTTCGGGAGCCAAATTCAGCCACGGCATCTGCCCGGATTGCCTGAAAAAATATTATCCGGAAACCAAAAAATAGGCTAAAATAATAGCCCCCGTCCAATAAGGCGGGTCGTAGTGTCTTCCTCAGGAGCCGGAGTCATGGCCGACAAGAACGCCTCTTTTGCCCTGTCCAACCCGCTGGCCGTGCTGCTGGATAAAGAGCCCCGGGATTTCCAGCGGTCGGATTTCCTCAAAGTCATCCACGGCCGGAACATCGAACGCATCACCTTCCACTACACGGCCCTGGACGGCAAAATCAAGGAATTGAAATTGCCCGTGGCCGACAGCGGCCAGGCCGAGAGCATCTTGGCCGAGGGCGAGCGGGTGGACGGCTCTTCGCTGTTCAAAGGCATGGTGGATATGGGGCTGTCCGACCTGTACGTGGTGCCGGTTTACCGGACCGCTTTCCTCAGCCCCTTCGACCCGGGCAGCCTGGATTTCATCTGCCGCTACTTGACCAAAGACGGCCAGCCGGCGCCTTACGCCCTGGACAACATCCTGGCCCGGGCGGCCGATCTATTCCGCCGCAACACCGGCCTGGATATTTACGCCCTGGGCGAGCTGGAATTTTTCCTGCTCAGCGACACAGCCCCGAACTTCTATCCCGCTCCCAAGCAGATGGGCTACCACAGCTCCGGGCCCTTCCTCAAGAGCGGCCAGCTCCTGAACGAAATGGTCCATCACATCACTCAGATCACCGGGGCGGTCAAGTACGCCCACAGCGAAGTGGGTTTCGTGGAGAGCGTCCGCAGCGACCTGGAGGAGATCAGGGGCAAGCGGGCCGAGCAGCTGGAAGTGGAGTTCCTGCCCCGGCCGGTGGAAGAAATGGCCGACGACCTGGTCCTGGGCCGCTGGCTCATCCGCAACATCGCCTATCGAAACGGCTGCGTGGCCACCTTCAGCCCCAAGATCGAAGAAGGCATGGCCGGCAACGGTCTGCATTTCCACATCGAGCTCCTGGGCCAAGGACGAAACGTCATGACCGGGCCGGACGGCAAGCTCAGCCCGGAGGCCCGCCGCCTCATCGGCGGGCTGTGCCACTATGCCGACTCGCTGACGGCTTTCGGCAACACTTGCTCCTCGGCCTACCTGCGCCTCGTTCCCAATCAGGAGGCGCCCACGCGCATCTGCTGGAGCGACCTCAACCGGAGCGCCATGATCCGGGTGCCCCTGGGCTGGGCCAACCTCCCCGACCTGGCCCCCCGCGTCAACCCCGGCCAGATAACGGAATTCCACGACCAGCGCGGCCGGCAGACGGTCGAGCTGCGCAGCCCGGACGGTTCGGCCCTCATCCACTTGCTCCTGGCCGGCATCGTCATGTCAAGCGACTGGGCTTTTAAGGAAGACCGTTCCCTGTTCAAGGACAACGGACCGTTGGAGCTGGCCGAAAGGCTCTATGTCAAGGGAAACATCTTCACCGACCAGGAACTCCTGGCCCGGCTGCCGGTACTGCCCACCAGCTGCGTCGCCTCCGGCCGGCTTCTGCTCCAGAAGCGCGAGCTCTACGAGCGCGACGGCGTATTCCCGGCCAGCATCATCGACTATGTGGCCGGCCTGCTGGCCAAGGAGAATGATGAGTTCATGAACCAGAAGCTGGCCGACCTGCCGGCCGACGACCGGCTGCTCGAGACGCGCCGGATCATGCACAAGGACCTCCACCGGCACTGAGCGGTTAGTTAAAACAAGTTCCCGGAAAAAATGATGACAGGGATGCCGGCCATTATTGATTTTTTCGGGAACCCATGTCCTCCACGGGCAGCCAGACCGCCATCTCGCCCTGTCCGCGGTGGGCCCAGGCATAGTAGGGGATGGCCGTCAGGATCTGGGCGGAGCGGAGGACTTTTTTGCCGTCCTTGGACATGCGCATCGCTGTAGCCCGGCCCCTGAGCACGACGATGCCGCCGAGCAGGTCATCCCTTTTCTGGGGTTCAAGCGCCGCTCCGGCCGGCAGGGCCAGGTTGGACACCTGGCCCAGGTTGTCCATTGCCTCGAGGCAATAGACCATCGGCCCGCGCTCGAAAGCGACGCGGCCCAGGTCATCCCTGACCAGCAAATGGGCCTTGACCCGGCGCGCCGGCATGGGCAGCTCCACCTCGATCAGGTCGCCCTTGGCCCACAGGCGGGCCATCTTGATGAAGCCCTTATCCAGGTCCAACGGGATCGGCCGGCCGTTGAGTTTTAAGGAGGCCGTGGGCTTGAGGCCGTCCTCGTATCTGTAGAGGTCGCTCGGAACGGGTTCGCTCCTGGCCCAGCCGGGAATGCGCACAGCCACGGTGAAGTTCCTGGCGGCTTTGGGGTCGATGAAGATCCGGACCGTTCCGGCCCAAGGATAATCCGTGCTCTGGCGGACCTGGACGTCCAAGCCCCCGCCCATTTTCAGGCTCGCGCTGCAATCGGCGAACAGGTTGATGTAAAGGACATTGTCGGCCAGGGAATAGATATAACCGGGCAGGGAGGGGATAAAGCGCGAGACGTTGGAAGGACAACAGGCGCAGGCGAACCAGGGGCTCCTCTTCTGTTCGCCGCTGGAGGCCAGGGGGTTGGAATAAAAGAACTGTTCGCCGCTGAGCCCGACGCCCGACAGGATGCCGTTATAGAGCAGGCGCTCCAGGATATCGAGATACTTGGCCTCACCGCTCAACAGGAACATCCGGTAGTTCCATAGGGCCGAGGCGATCGAGGCGCAGGTCTCGCAGTAGGCCGTGGCGTTGGGCAGGTCGTAGTCCGGGCCGAAGCCTTCGATACCGCCCACCGCGCCGAGGCCGCCGGTCAAGTACATCTTCCGGGAAACGGCGCTCTGCCAGATTTTGTCGAGGGAAGCTTGGTAGGCTTCGTTGCCGGTCAGGGCGGCCACATCCGCCACTCCCGAGTAGAAATAAGCCGCCCGCACGGCGTGGCCCACCGGTTCGGTTTGTTCGGTGATGGGCAGGTGGTCCTGGGCATATTCGCCGAAGGACTCGCGGTCCACGGGCCGGCCGCGCTCGTCGATAAAAAATTTGGCCAGGTCGAGGTATTTGCGCTGGCCGGTCAGACGGGTGAGCTTGACCAGGCCGATCTCGATCTCCTCATGTCCGGGCAGGCCGTGGCGCAGCCCCGGGCCGAAAACGCCGCTCACCAGGTCGGCATTCTTGAGGGCCACCTCGAGCAGGTTCCTCTTCCCGGTGGCCTGAAAGTGGGCGGCCGCCGCCTCGTAGAGATGCCCGGCATTGTACAGCTCATGGCCGTAGCGGAGGTTGGACCAGCGCTCCCGGCTGTCCACCCAGATGAGGAAGGGGTTTTCCTGAAAGATGGTCCGGGCCGTATAGAGGTAGCCGTCCGGCTCCTGGGCCGCGGCGATCTTGGAGATGAGCGCGTCGAGATTGCTATCGAGCTCGGGGTCGGGATGGGTGCGGAGAGAATAAGCGGCGCCCTCGATGATCTTGTAGACATCCGAATCGTCGAAGGGATATTTAGTGGCGAACTTGCGCTCCCGGGCCGTGCCGGCCAGGACCGCGGCGGCGTTCTCGAAATTGCGGATACGGCCGGTCTCCTGGCACTGCCGGAGGGCGTAAGGAATGGTCACCCTGCGGTTCGTCTCCAAGCGAGGCAGCCAGAAGCGGCCGGTAAGCTGCACCTCGGTGAAGGGCACGGGCTTTACGGGATAATCGGGCTTCACCGTATCCAGCAGCTCGACTTCATAGACCAGGGTCGTCCCGGGCGATATGACAAAGCGCTTTTCAGCGAGCCGCTGTTTGGCATAGAAGCCGCTGTTTCCATAAGCCAGCGCCGCGGGGGCAATGACGATCCTCTGGCCGCCTTTTTTCATGGCGGCCAGGGCCGACTCCAGGGCGGGAGTGAGATGCGTCCGGCCCGGCTTATAGAGGAAAGGCTGGGCCGGGGAGTCGGGCCCGGGCCGTCCTTCCCCGGCGCTGCTGGTGAAGCTCTTGCCGGCCAAAGTCAGTCCGGAATAGCGGACTTTGAGCCAGAGACCTTTTTCCGGATAGGGGCCCTGACCCTCTTGGAGGACGATATATTTCAAACCGGAGGGAGTCGAAACAGCCTTGGGCCAGTTGGCCTTGATAATCCTATCTTCTTGTTTTTGTTTTAAAATATCGGCTTCAGCCTGACGCACCTTGGCGGCTTCGACCATACGCCGGAAGGAAGCCGTGTCGGGCCTGAAGGCGTTGGCCAGAGGTCCTTGCCGCACGATCTCCACGCTTTTTATGATGTCTCCCTGGACGATGGCTTTCACTACGTCCATCCCCTCCACCACCCGGCCGAAGACGGTGTAATCGCCGTCCAGGTAGGATCGGTCGGCCAGGGTGATATAGAATTGGCTGCTGTTGGTGTGGGGGCCGCTGTTGGCCATGCCCAGAACCCCCTCCTGGTCATGGCTCAAGCCGGGAACGATCTCGTTGGGGAAAGTATAGTCCGTTCCCTCCGCGCCCTCCCTGTCCGGGGCTCCGGCCTGGATGACGTGGCCGGCTACCACGCGGTGGAACCGGGAGCCGTTGAAGAAGGGCCGGCCCGGGGGGAATACGCCGTTCTCGATCGTGCCCTCGGCCAGCCCGACGAAATTGGCCGTGGTCAGGGGCGCTTTCTCGAACTCCAGGGACAGCAGGATGACGCCCTTGTTGGTGCTGAGCCGGGCATAAAGTCCGACCGGCAAGGTCGTTTCCGTCTGAGGGAGAAGGCTGGCTCCCAGGAGCAGCAGGGCCAGGCCCCAGGTAATTTTCCGCAGCATATTTTTCATTTATGCCTCCCTTCCATTTTGGCAAAGCAAGATTCTAATATCAAGCCATTCCTGGGGCCAACGGGCTTCATTTTTCCAGGCGGCCATTTCCACTCGAACCACTCCGGGGGCCGAATCGTATATAATAGTGGAGGAAAACCATGGCTGACACAAACAAGAGCAAGTTCACGGTCAACGGTTCCGAACTTATGGAGGCGGTCAAAAAGCTCATTCACGAGGGCAACATCCGGCGCATCCGACTGCTCCAGGACGACAAGCCGCTGATCGACATTCCCTTGACGGTGGGGGTCATCACCGTCCTGGCCGCGCCCGTGCTGGCGGCCATCGGCGTCGTCGCCGCCCTGGTCAGCAAGTGCACCATCGAGGTGGAGAAGGTCGAGGACGCGAAGGCCGGGGAGACGAAGGCTAAAGATAAATAGGCCGGAGGCCCGGAGCTATTTGAACCAGAGCTTCTCGGCGTTCTCCACGGCCACCTTAGTCCTCACCCCCGGGTCCAGCCTGTGGAGCAGGGTGTTGTAGCGGGCCATGGCCTTGCCCAGGCTGTCGAAGTGGCCGCACAGGTCGCTGCCCAGGCAGAATCGGCTGGGGAAGCGGTGGATGAGGTCGAGCCAATGCTTTTTGGGCTCCAGGTCGTCGCAGATAACGTCGTCATAGACCACCCAGGCCAGGTCCACGTAAAAATCCGCGTAGCGGCTGAGGAGGGTCTCCACCATTTCGTGGTATTTTTTATGGAAAACGCGCCGGGAGATGCCGCAGTGGGCCCAGACGAAGATGGTAGAGGGAAACTTCTCCAGAACCTCCTCGATTTCGTGGAGATGCTCGTAGTCGTCGTGGATGCTGACCGAGGTGCTGTTGTGGTGGATGAGGACTGGCAGCCGGTTCCGTCCGCACAGGC
>Ga0315282_10009661_pt1 | contig 15303 bp, 19 predicted proteins | sample YL17G07_20_MG_FD_203693 | JGI IMG/M metagenome (GOLD analysis project Ga0315282, IMG submission 203693) | Sediment microbial communities from Yellowstone Lake, YNP, Wyoming, USA - YL17G07_20 | ecosystem: Environmental > Aquatic > Freshwater > Lake > Sediment | place: USA: Wyoming | collected... | reverse complement strand
CTTCATATTCAATCCCGGCGGTGTCTTCTTCTTAGGCTTCACTGCGGCCAGCATAGTGTTTGACTTGGTTGCATGGCTAGTAAGATACAACGTTTACTTCAGAAAGACATTCCTAACTGTGATCTCATTGTCTTTTGTTTCAGTGCTGTCGGCTTCTGTCGCGGGTTTCATTATAGGCACTTACTTCATGGCTGGCCCGGCTTTAGCCAGGTGGGGTGGGGTTCTCGGGTGGGTTGGTCTCCACGCAGTTGGCGGTGTAATCGGAGGGTTCATCGGCGTAACGTTAGTAACTGGCTTGGTTGCTAGAGGCATTCAAGGTGCAGATGCAAAGAGATAACGATAGTTGCCCGATGGTTCACTCACACTAAGGAGAAATGAATGGAGCGCGAAACTATGGCAGTTTTGGTCTCTGATGAACTTCTTAAGCGTGTTATTGAGTTTCATGGTCACTTGGGTCCCTTTCTGGTTTTGGGTTTGAAGGCTGGTTTGGTGGCCAATTCCTTGCTTGGAAAGGACTGTTTCAAAACAACAGCTATTGTGACTACTGATATCAGTCCTCCTAGTTCATGTCTTGTTGACGGCGTCCAGTTTGTTACTGGTTGCACGATGGGGAAGGGCAACATCAAACTAAGAAGAAGCAAGAATTCTCCCACCATACTTTTCTTGAAGGAGGGAAAAAAAATCCAATTAAGACTGAAAAAGAACATCTGGGATATCATTTTAAACGCTGCGTCTGAAGAGGATTCCCAGAAGTTGGCATTGGAACTCTTGAGAAAACCAACGTCTGAATTATTCAAGGTAGAAGAATAAACGCCCGCCACTTATCTTTGAAGCATTAAGCGAACAACGTTAGCAATCTCAGTGCGACTCCGCCGAGAATTATTGCAAAGGCTATTTCAAACAGCGTTATGTACAGGGCTTTCTTCCCGCCAAGCTCTCTGACCAGAGCGGAAATAGTTGCTACGCAGGGTATGTAAAACATTGCTACAAGCGTGAAGACGACCATCTGAACAGGCGTCAAAGCCTGCAAGCCCACGGGTGCGAGGAGGGCGGCCAGCAAGATCAGCGATAACTCCTTCCTGAGTACGCCGAATATCAACGTTATGCCTGTGATAACCGGTAATCCGAGCCATGTGACAGTAACAGGGCTGAGCAGGTTTGCAACTGGGTTCAATAAGCCAAAAACATCCGCGGCCTTTATCACAAGGCTCCCAACGATTATCAATGGAAAAGCTATCTTGATGAACTCGGCCAATCTGAACCACGTCTCCTTCAACACAGTCTTAACCTGTGGCATCCTATAATCAGCCATCTCCATTATCAGAGCGCTTGGTTCACCTGGCATTATTCTGAAAGCTAACCGTCCGAGAGCGAAGATGACCACCAAGTCGAATACATAGAGGGCTAAAGCCCATTGAATACCAAGGAAATGTCCCACGAGACCAAGTATGATGACCGTGCGCGCGGCACACGGCACGAGCGTCGTCACAAACGCGGCGAGGGTCCTTTCTCTTTTCGTTTCCATTATCCTACAGCCGAGGCAGGCTGGAACGTTGCAGCCGTAGCCAAGCATCATTGGAATGAACGCTTTTCCATGCAGCCCTATCTTGTGCATAATATTGTCCATGAGAAAGGCTATTCGGCTTAGGTAGCCCGAGTCCTCCAAGAAGTATAGCACGATGTAGAATGGGATTATGTAGGGCAGAGCTACGGTCACGCCTGCTATGAGCCCCTCTGCGGCGCCGCCCCAGACTAGGCTGCCCACGATTCCTGTTCCAAACAGGTTCGTGGACAGGGGCTCCAGTCTGTTAAGGAGGTTGCTCAAAAGGTCTGAGGTGTAGTTTCCAAAGGTGAAGATTGCGAAAAAAATCAGAAGCAGCGAAGAACCCATGATTAGGTACCCTGTGATTCTGTCGGTTGTGAGGTTGTGAAGTCTCTCCTCCGCGGTTAGTTTCAGCGGGGGCACGAGTTTCTGAGCTTGTCGGGCAATGCGGCCGGCGGCTTCGTACCGCTCGGATGTTATTACAGTTGAGCACGCGTGGCCATGGAGATTTTCGATTTCGCCAGCAAGCTCTTTTGCCGTGTTCACGGCTTTGGGAGCCAGTTTGGCGATCTCTCTTGCGATCTCTTCGTCACCCTCCAGCAGCTTGATCGCCACGTATCTCCTCGGATATATGAATTGAGCGTCTTGAAGCGTTTCGGTGATCCTTGCGATTCTTCCTTCGACTTCCTCCCCATACCTCACCTCGCGTCTCGTGGTCTGTCCCTTTTCGATAACCTTAATCGCAATTTCCAGAAGCTGGGATACGCCTCTCCCTTTCGTGGCAACGGTTTGCAACACTGGCACTCCCAGTAGCTGCTCCAGCTTCTCAGTGTCGATTTCTATGCCCTTCCTCTTAGCGATGTCCGCCTGATTCAAAGCCACTATCATTGGAGTCTCGAGTTCCATCAACTGTAGGGTGAAGAACAGGTTTCTCTCGAGGACCGAGGCGTCCACGACGTTTATGACGAGGTCGGGCCTCTCAACCGCTATGTATTTTCTGGATACGAGTTCCTCCAGAGAATAGGTGGAAAGAGAGTATATGCCTGGAAGATCAATTATGTCTATGGTGTAGCCTTTGAAACTGAGGGTTCCCTCCGCTCTTTCAACGGTTTTCCCAGGCCAGTTCCCGATGTGCTGATGCAAACCAGTGAGATAGTTGAATATGACGGATTTTCCTACGTTTGCGTTTCCGGCCAAGGCAATAATCAGTTTCTTATGGGTCACGCCTTTTCAGCCTCAACGAAGATTCTCTCGCTCATGCCCCTGCCGAGGGCCAGTCTAGAACCCCTCACGAGGATTTCCAAGGGACCGTGAAACGGGGCTGACTTTACAACAGTCACCTCTGTGCCAGGGGTTAGGCCCATGTCAGACAGCCTCTGCAGAGCCTTGTGCCCTCCACGTATGAAGGACACCTTGCCGCGTTCGCCATTCTTGAGTTGGGTTATCGAGACAGGGATTAGCTCTCGCCTTCCAGACTCCTCGAGGTCCTTCTTGTGCAGTTCTATGCATTCCTCGCACGTCGAAAAAGGCAGATCGCACGCTGGAATAATCTTGCCGTCGTCAGGGCACCGATCTGGGTGGTTTAGATATCGACATAGGGACTCTTCAGCCTCATCGGACAGAGCGTGTTCCATCTCACATGCTTCTGAGTGAACTTTGTCCTCCCTTATTCTTAGGACATCATGTAGAAACCGTTCCAGCAGCCTGTGCTTTCTCGTAACTCTCTCGGCGACTTGAAAACCGTCGCTAGTAAGTTGGGCGCCGTGATACGGTGAATATCTCACATAACCTTTTTTGGCAAGTTTCTTAAGCATCTCCGTAACGCTTGCAGGGGCAATGTTGAAATGTTCTGAAATCTCGGTGGTGGATACAGATTTTCCGTTTTGAGAAAGAATGTAAATCGCCTTCAGATAGTCTTCAACGCTTTTGCTGGACATTGGTTTCACCGTTTCTTAGGCATACCTAAATTTCTCAATGGTACAAATAAACTTTGAGGTAGCGCGCGCGCTCCTTTCCCACAGACTCGATTAGGAGAGGTGCCTTTGATCTCAACTTTTGACTTGAGAACTCAGTCTGACATGACCTGTTACTCTCTTCAGAATTTCGGGAAGTTCACCAGAACGATGGTGAACCACCAGCTATCATTGCGGCAAGAGGCTTATCAGGATCTGCTAGAGCAGGAAATTTCAGCTGAAAGAGAAAGAATCTAACTTTAATCAAAACCTATAACGGTTTCCGACACTATTCCAGACGAAAGCGTGAGGCATAGTCTCGGCTATAGCGTAAACTCCTTTCCAGCCAGTACAGTGTGATGGTACTAGCAGATTTGGGTTTATGAGTTTCAGTTTTTCGACTGTTTGGCTTATCCTTGGCTCGTATTCTTTTCCAGCCAGATGGAATCCACCCATTATTGCAAAAACGCTATCAGTTCCGGTGATTTGCTGTGCATAACGTGTGGTATTGATTATGCCCGCATGGGCACAGCCAGATACAACTACTAGACCTTTCTGCTTAACGTTAATCACGATTGCTCTGTCATCCCAGATCCAAGGATCGGGTTGCCATTGGCCATTGGTCAAGACTCTGTGTTGCGGAAAGCCTGTTTCAAAGCCCGTTTCACGGGGGATCTCGCCTGTGACGAGAACTGTTTTATCTGCTGTGAGGTATGGCTGCTTCGTTCTGACGTATCTGGCTGGTTTTACCTGATAATCTGTGGGAAAATCCGGGTGTTTTCTAATTGTTTCGTTGGTGTCAGCTACGCCTCTGGTCTTGAACATATCTTCATGCACAATTATAGGCAAATCTTGCTTATTGACAACTCTCAGGGCTGTCAATAGTCCACCGAAATGGTCATAATGACCATGGGAGATAACAATGGACTCGATTTCAGAAAGATCAAGCCCCATGCGATTCGCATTGACCACCAGTCCTTCTGGGCTTCCGCCCGTGTCAAATAGTAAGCTGTGAGAGACACCGTTGCAGAAGAGACGGATCAGCATTGAAAAACCATGTTCAGCCACGGGTAGAAGGAAATGCTCTCTTGTCCATTCCTCTCCTTTGCTTTCTTTCACCCACTTCCGAACTTGCTGGACTTCTTCTCTTTCGATTGTGGACAGAAAATCAACAGAGTTGTCAATTAGGCTTATCAGCTCTGCGCTATCGACTTCTTTAAGTTGAACAATTTGGCTATGTGCCCTATCGCCTTTTTTAATCATAAAATCCACTAGTTAGAGGGTTCCTCTATAGTGGTTTGTTGCTGGGCAACCGACGCATTTTTTGTCTCTGTATCGAACACAAGGTTCGCAGTCAACATTACATGGCGTGACTGTTTTTTCTTTGTGAGCAAGATGTTCTCTCACCGAAAGGAAAGGAGAGAAATAAATGTCACCAATAGGATAAAATTCTGATCTACGTATCCCACTACTGCTTCGTAAAGAACATTTCTCTACAGATATGCTTTCGAGAGTATTTTGGTCTTCAGCGATAACTAATCCTATAAGATTGTAGCCTCCTATCGTCTTGAAGATCTGGATAACTCTCGGGCAGTCTTTGAATCGATCCAGAAGATTTTGCATTGCTTCCGCACTTTCCATTTCTAACAATACAATCGCTGGAGAGAGTTTAAAGGAGAACGGGTTGAGCATGGCTGACACTTTGAGAGAATCATTACTCAGAAGTTTCTGCAATCTTTTCTTGATTCCCATACTCGTGAATCCCGCAGTCTTGGCCAATTCTTCTAACGTTGTCCGTCCGTCTTGCTGGAGTTGTGAAACTATCTTTCGATCCACTTCGTCCAAATCTTGCACCTGTTTATTTTCTAAACATAAAGTATTAATATGGTTTACCTATTAAACTATTTCTCTTCAACAAAAGAATGGAAGTTGCAGATGTAAGGGGGCCAATTCAAGTCATGAGCAAAGAGTGCGACGGAGAATGCGGTTCTTGTTCAGAGACAGACGCATGCTCGGATCCTAGAAAAACGCAGTTTCAAGAACAGCAGAGGCTCAGGCTCAAAATGAACAAGATCAAGCACAAGATAGCAATCATAAGCGGTAAAGGCGGTGTTGGCAAAAGCACGGTCACAGTGAACCTTGCAATGGCTTTTGCAATGCATGGATATGCTAATAATGTTGGCATCCTCGATGCCGACATAACTGGCCCATGCGTGCCGAAGATGCTCGGCTTACACGGGCAGAGGCTTCCAGCCAGTTCTGCAGGTATCTCTCCCGCATTCGGTCCTATGGGAATCAAAGTGGTGTCCATGGACTTTCTGCTTCCAAACGACGAATCACCAGTCATCTGGCGTGGCCCCCTGAAGATGAAGGCCATCAGCCAATTCTTATCGGATATCGTCTGGGGAGAACTCGAATTTCTCTTTATAGACCTTCCACCAGGAACCGGAGATGAGCCACTAAGTATCATGCAGCTTATCCCCGAGATGGATGGAGTAGTGATAGTCACCATAGCCTCAGAGGTCTCACAGATAGTGGTCAAGAAAGCTGTGACCTTCTCTAGGCAATTGGGCATTCCCGTCATCGGCGTTATCGAAAACATGAGCGGTTTCGTCTGCCCAAAATGCGGAACAGACATCGACATTTTTAAGGTGGGAGGAGGAAAAAAGATAGCAGATGATTTGTCTGTTCCTTTCTTGGGACGAATTCCAATAGACCCCGAAATTTGCCGCGACTCTGATAACGGAGTGCCTTTCATAACCGAACACGCAGATTCTCATGCAACAAAGGCTTTCACAGAAATCGTCAAGAGAATTGAACACTTTTTGAAGCAAAGAGAACAGCTGGAGAAGCCGCCTAAGCCGAGTGTGCTTGAATGAGGAACTAAAAAATGACAAAGACGATAACCATAGACCCAATCACCCGTCTTGAAGGTCACGGTAAGATAGAAATTTTCCTGAATGAAGAGGGAAACGTAGAAAACGCCTATCTTCAGATTCCCGAGCTTAGGGGCTTTGAAAAATTTTGTGAAGGAAGAAAAGCCGAGGACATGCCACAGTTGACAAGCCGGATATGCGGTGTCTGTCCGGTAGCACATCATTTCGCTTCTACAAAGGCGTTGGATGCTGCTTTTCATGTTGATCCACCTTCAGCAGCTAAAAAACTCAGAGAGCTTATGTATATGGGCTACGTGATTTATGATCACATACTTCACTTTTACTATCTCGGTGGACCAGACTTTGTGGTCGGACCAAATGCTCCGCCAGAAAAAAGAAACATTATTGGTGTTATTGAAAAGGTAGGACTGGATGTAGGCAAAGAGGTTATAAAGCATAGAGCGTATGGACAGAAAATCACTGAGCTCATTGGTGGGAAAGCCACTCATCCAGTCTGCGGTTTGCCAGGTGGAATATCCAAGCCATTAAGCAAAGAGAACATGATAGAAATCGAAAAAATGGCAACTTCCTCGGTGCAGTTTGCCCAGTTTACTCTGAAAATATTCCACGATATCGTTCTGGGAAACCCGGAGTACGTTGAAATGATCAAGAGCGACGCATATACCATGAACACTTACTATATGGGGCTGGTCGATGAACACAACAAGGTTAACTTTTACGATGGCAAAATCAGAGTTGTCTATCCCAGCGGCGGCGAATTCCTCAAGTTTGAACCAAAAGACTATCTGACACAGATTGGCGAACACGTGGAAGAGTGGACCTACTCAAAGTTCCCTTTCCTGAAGAAGATAGGCTGGAAAGGCCTGGTTTACGGTCCCGACAGCGGCGTGTACCGCGTGGGTCCGCTTGGAAGACTCAACGCTTCAGACGGCATGGCGACACCGCTTGCACAGGAAGAGTATGACGTGATGTACAAGACCCTGGGCCGCAAACCTGTGCATGGCACTCTGGCTTTCCACTGGGCAAGGCTAATTGAGCTGCTCTACGCGACTGAACGGGCGCTTGAGCTGGTCAAGGACCCCGAGATAACGAGCACGAACGTGCGGAACAAGCCTGGCGAGCCCGGAGAAGGCGTGGGAGTCGTTGAGGCAGCAAGAGGTATACTGTACCACCATTACGTGCTCGATAAGGAAGCGCTTATCAAGGACGTTAACCTCATCGTGGCGACAACCAACAACTATCCTGCAATCTGCATGTCCGTCCGGGATGCGGCAAGAGGCCTTATACACAAAGGCGAAGTGAATCAAGGCTTACTCAACATGGTTGAAATGGCTTTCAGGGCTTACGACCCCTGCTTCGCATGTGCAACTCACTTTGCAGTGGGTCAGATGCCACTCCAAGTCTCCATATACGATCATGATAGGAAGTTGATGAAAACTCTTGAAAGGTGAGTCCAATTGTCAAAGGAAGCAGTAGTTGTAAAAGCAGATGAAGCGCGCGCTAAGGTTGGAAAGAAGGCACAATCCCAAGCTCCACCCGAGATTGATCAGAAAGAGGAAAGAGTGAGAATGGTCGTAAAAAATCGGCAAAAAGCAGAGGTTTCTCGAATTTTCAGAAAACTTCCAAAAGAGAACGCTTTTTACTTTTTCACGTCAGTTGGAAATTACACAGGAGAAAGCGCATCGTCTTTTGAAGCATTTTTAGAGAGAATCGAGGAAACTGACATTAGATCATTGCATTTCCATCTCTACAGAGGCGATTTTGAGAAATGGATGGCTGAAACCCTTGAGGATAATGAGTTGGCTGAGGAAATCAGAAATTTGCAGAATCTGAAACTTGTTGGAGACACTTTACGTAATCAGCTTGTTCTTATCGTTTCAAAACGTTATGAGAAGTTGCTAGAGGAGATAGTTAGATGAAAATATGTGTATCGGCAGCAGCAAACAGCCTAGACTCCCCGATAGACTCAAGATTTGGCAGATGTCCGTATTTTGTCATCGTGGACTCGGAAAACATGCGCTTTGAATCATTGCAAAATTTGGCTTCTGATGCAGGTGGTGGTGCTGGCATTCAAGCGGCTCAAACAGTTGCAAGAAGTGGTGCGGAGGTGTTGATAACGGGTAACGTTGGACCGAATGCCTTTCAGGCGTTGTCGGCCGCTCGCATAAAGATTGTGACAGGTGCTTCTGGAACCGTTAGAGAGGTTATTGAAAAGTACAAGAAAGGAGAACTCAGAGATGGAAACGCACCTACCGTCAGCGGGCATTTCGGATTGGGAAGAGGCAAGGGGCGACGGCAATGGGGCACCTAGAAAAGTCAACCATAAAAGAGGAGGTGACAAGATGAAAACAAGAGTTGTTATTCCAGTGGTGAACGATAGCGGTTTGGACGCAAAGGTGGCAGAGCATTTTGGAAGAGCGCCCTCCTATGCAGTTGTCGACTTGGAAGAGAACGGCGCAGTTTCAAACATTAAAACAGTCGCAAATGTAGGCGAACATGCTGGCGGAAGTGGACAGGCTCACGACAACATTCTAGAGTTAAAGCCAAACGCGATAATAGTCTATGGAATGGGACCAAGGGGTTTGACCACGTTTCAGAATGCTGGAGTGGCAGTGTTAAGAGCTGATGGAAACACGGTCAGAGAAGTAATTGCTGCTCATAACGAAGATAGGCTACAGGAACTCACGGAAGGCTGCCATGAAGCGCACCATCAAGACCATGAAGTGCATCATCAAGCGCACCATGAAGCGCACCATCAAGAGCACCATCAATAAAGTGATTGCCGAGGTACCTGACACTGCAAGTATGTGGAAGTGAAAAAACCAATCATGTTGAATGAGCAGAAGAAGGTTCGTGCAGAGGAATAATGGAGAATGATAGAATGAGTGTTGCGCCTCAGTGCGCCAAGTGTCCTGGGGCTTATTGCCAGCGCAGGCCTCTTGAGAGAATCGACAAGAATACGTTGCCTGAGTTCTGCCCCATGAAAACAAGTGATGAAGTAATCAAGAAAGTGATTGAAAGATACGGAAAAGATGACATAAAAAGGGTCTATGTTCCTGCCACTATCACGGAAAAAGAGGCTTACGAATGTGTCAGAGGCGTGCGCATGGCGGTACGACCCAGAATCAAGGAATTGATAGAGTTTGGCAAATTGATGCAAGTCAACAAGATTGGAGTGGCCTTCTGCGCCGGAACGCGAGATGAGGCGAAGAGAATAGTGGAGTTTCTTGAAAAATCTGGATTTTCTGTTGCTTCAGTCCTGTGCAAGTGTGGCGGAATCGACAAGACAAGGCTTCATGTCGAAAAAGAATACAAGATTGATGATCCCTCGAAATTCGAAGCTGGCTGCAATCCCGTTCTTCAAGCTCAGCTACTGAACGATGCTAAAACAGACATAAACGTGATCGTTGGGCTTTGTCTAGGGCATGATATGCTGTTTACGATGAATTCCAAAGCGCCGGTTACTACTCTCATAGTCAAGGATCGTTTGCTGGGTCACAACCCAGTCATTGCTCTTTACAGCAACTACCACAAGGACATAATAGAATCGCAGGAAAGAAAGTGAATTCAATCTTCAAGACTTTCGACAGTGACTTCATGATAGTCTCAGTGGCCAGCGGAAAAGGAGGAACAGGAAAAACATCCGTAGCCGTGAACATGGCACTTTCAATAGAAAATGTTCAACTCTTAGATTGCGATGTTGAAGAGCCGAACGCATACCTATTTCTAAATCCAAAGACAAACAAGACTCGCCCAGTCACTGTTTCTGTTCCGTTCGTAAATGAGAAATTGTGTGATCATTGTAGAAAATGCGGCGATTTCTGTCAATACAATGCTCTATTTGTTGGTTCAGACAAAGTTTTAGTCTTTCCGGAGTTATGCCACAGTTGTGGCGGATGTTTACTCGTCTGTCCCAAGAAGGCAATAGGCGAACACAAGCATAGGATTGGAACTTTGTTGCTTGGTTCTGCTGACGATCTGGAGCTTGTTTATGGCGAACTCGAGGTAGGCGAGCCAATGGCCGTTCCAATCATAAGAGAGGTCAAGAGGCATATTAAAGGCGACAAAAATGTGATCCTTGATTCGCCGCCAGGCACCTCATGCCCCGTCATACAGACGATCAGCGGCAGCGACTTCTGCGTTCTTGTAACAGAACCAACGCCATTTGGTCTTCATGATTTGAAAATAATCGTTCAAGTCCTAGAAAACATGAAAATTCCTTTAGGTGTCGTAGTCAATCGTGTAGGCATTGGCGACAGGAAAATCTATGAATACTGCAAAGAAAAAACCATTCCAATATTGCTTGAAATTCCTTATCAGAGACGAATAGCCGAACTCTATTCCAGAGGCATACCTTTCAGTTTGGAAATGCCAGAGTGGAAGACAAAGTTCCAGACCCTTTTCAACAACGTAATGAAGCTGGTTGGCAAATGAAGCAACTCACTGTCTTGAGTGGAAAGGGCGGAACGGGCAAAACAACGATAACCGCCTCTTTTTCAGCTTTGACTCGAAATGCGATTGTGGCTGACTGTGATGTGGATGCGCCTGACCTTCACATGCTTCTGCACCCGCAAATCATTGAAACGAAGGAGTTTAAGGGCTCGAAGTTAGCCGTGATTGACGAAACAAAATGTACGGGATGTGGTTTATGCAGAGAAAAATGCAGCTTCGACGCAATAACAGAAAACATCAAGGTAGACCCCTTTGCTTGTGAGGGTTGCGGTGTCTGCACCATAGTCTGCCCGCTAAACGCCATAGCTTTAACTCAAAAGATCTCTGGACACGCCTACATCTCAAAGACAAAGCATGGTTTCATGTCTCACGCATTGCTAAGTCCTGGGGAATCGAACTCTGGAAAACTTGTGACTCTGGTGAGACAAAACGCCAAAACACTAGCAGAAAGAGAAGATGCTGACCTTATCTTAATAGATGGTTCACCTGGAATAGGCTGCCCTGTTATAGCCTCGGTTACTGGAGTAGACGCGGCGTTAGTCGTTACCGAACCGACAATGTCCGGGATTCACGACCTTGAGAGAGTATTGCGTTTGCTGAGGCACTTCGATGTGCATCCGTTTGTTAGCATAAACATGCACAACATAAACAAGGACAATACTGCAAGAATTGAAAACTTCTGCAGAAAAAATGGAATCGACATCGTAGGGAAAATTCCTTTCAGCCAGATCGTGACAGAAGCTATGGTGTGTGGCAAAACTGTTGTTGAATATTCGCCTCGAAGCGAGGTTTCCAAGGAAATAAAGAACATCTGGGATATTACACGACGCAATTTGCAGCTGGACAGAGACTAGCATGCAAGTCAAGAAGATGCTCGCTTTCGGCCCTATACCTTCCAGGCGTCTTGGAAGGAGTCTGGGAGTGAACAATGTTCCATTCAAAACATGCTCTTATTCCTGTATCTACTGTCAACTAGGAAGAACCGAGAAGACGACTGCAAAGAGAAGAGTGTTCTATGATCCCGAAGAGCTTGTCTCAGCAGTCAGCGGGAGAATACAAGCTGCACGAAAGATGGGGGAGAGAATAGACTACGCGACCTTCGTTCCTGATGGAGAGCCTACTTTGGACGTCAACATAGGCAAGGAAATATCGCTCATTCGACAAACCGGCGTCCCTGTAGCCGTCATAACCAACGCTTCATTGTTGTCGCTTGACAGTGTGAGACGGGACCTGCTGAATGCGGATTTGGTCTCCTTCAAACTGGATGCAGTGAGTGAAGAAGCTTGGAGGAGAATCAATAGGCCTTGTCAGAAACTGCGATTAGACACGATTCTGGAAGGCATTTTGCGTTTTGCTGAGGTTTTCAAAGGAAAACTCTTGAGTGAGACAATGATAGTCGACGGTACAGATTGTAGGCGTGACTTCGGAAAGATGGCAGCGTTCCTTTCAAAGTTGAGGAACCTGTCCAAAGCTTACGTCGCTGTTCCAATAAGACCGCCTTCCGAGAAGTGGGTAAGATCGGCGAGCGAAGAAGTGGTGAACAATGCTTTCCAAGTCTTCGAAAAGGAACTCGGCCCAAACAGAGTCGAATATCTGGTAGGTTATGAAGGACATGCTTTTTCTTGCACGGGGGACGTTAGGATAGATCTGCTCGGGATTACATCAGTTCATCCGATGCGGCTTGAAGCGGTGAAGGAGTTTTTGAAGGCGGCAGGTGCAGATTGGCGCGTGATGACCCAGCTTCTACGCGAGAATAAGATCAAGTGCGTCGAGTTTGAAGGAGACACGTATTACATGCGAAAGTTCTCCGGAAGAAAAAGGATGAATAGTACGCGTCAAACGTGCGTAAGACAGCAAAGCGGATAGACTAAACTTGAGGGATTTGATTCATGTCTGATGAGGAAGGATTGAGGGAATTGCTGAGGAAGGCTGGGTATTCGGAAAAAGCCATAGATTATTACATAAAGAAACGGAATGTGGGCGTGATCGAAGGTGCTGAGACCGCAGAGTCGCACGCTGGTCTCTGTGGGGACAGCATGAGAGTGTACTTGAAGATTGAGAGAGACTTGATAATAGATGCCAAGTTTCAAGCTGTTGGGTGTGCCGGGGCGTTTGCGTCAGGCTCTGCTCTTACCGAAATGGTTAAGGGAAGGACGTTGGAAGCTGCTGAAAAGATAACGGAGCACGATGTAACGAGAGATTTGGGAAAGCTCCCTGGACCGAAGCTGCACTGTGTCCGCTTAGCCGTAGACGCGCTCAGAAAGTCTATTGCAAGCTACAAGGAGCCGCAAAGATTCAAGGGCTAGCGCACGCTTCTAGGCTCCCCTCTTCTTTATGTGTGGTGATTTGATGTGTTGGAAAGATTACGAACCTAGAATATGCGTGGTGTGTGGCAAAACCTACAAGCCATGTAAGTTTTCAGAAAAAATGCCGCGCATGTTCAATACACGTCTTTTGCAAAAACTATTACTGTTTGTATTGTAAAAAGTGCTTGGGCAAGAAAAAACCTTTTGAACCCGTCCAAGCAAAACTGTTCTGTTCAACTGATTGTCTCAACGGTTATCTTGGTATTCAAAGAGAAATTCGCCAAAGATTTCCGCTTTCCCAGATACCGCAAGAATTGACCAAATTGAAAGAGCAGGGTCGAGATTACGCCCACAATAGTAACAAATATCGCGTACACTGTTAGAGTCGTCTTGGATCGCGCGTTTACTGACTGGCATAAATCAAAACGAAAGAGCTCCTTGACTTTCTTTCAGCCAATGGGCAAGTTGCATTACAGTTCCATTTTGGACGCCTTCAATTATGTCTTCGTGGGCAAGTTCCCTTGCGCTGGCACAGGTGCTGCATGCCACAACCTCTGCGCCTTTTTTTATGAGTTCCCACAATATTTCTTCAGAGTTGGGATAACCCTCTGTAGTTTTCTGTCCCTTCTTTGCCGCCACCACAGCATCTCCTAGAAGGAAAATGTTCACTTTGACTCCGACCGCAGCAGAAACCAATGCTCTTGCCACTCTCAAGGCATTGTATAGTCTTTCATCTCCATATGGGGCCGCATTAATGACTATCGTCAAAGTTTCCAAACTGCCACCTGGCATTATCATTCTTGACTTCTAACTTATTTTCGTTGTGGACGTAATGTTCCAGCTTCTGTTCCCAATGCTGAGTTGAACGGAACTAAGAAGTTCTCGTGTGCTCCCTCATGAGGCATCAAATATCGCTGAGCACGACGCGTGCGCTAGCGAGTAGGAAGTCTCAATTCCCCAGTGCAGTTGCATTCCCTCATGCAGCTCACCACAAAATTAATCTTGCATCCTGAAGGTAGTTGACGTGGAGTTGCGGCAGTTTGGTTCGGAAGTTGATTGTTGACATAGATGATGAGCTTGAGAAAGAGATGAGCGCACATCCTGAAGTAGATTGGGTTGCGGTTGCCATAAAAGCAATAAGAGACTGCATTAGCCGCAGAGAAAGATGCAAATTCTACGACACAATAGTCGATAGAGCGATTGCGCAAGACAGAAAGCAAAGATCGCAAGAGAGAAAGCGAAGATCAAAATCGCCAACCAAAAAGTCATAGAAGTTGCGCGCACTTCGTTCCGAATGAAGTTAGGCGTATCTCTTAGTTTCCAGTCATAATGGACGAGATTTGTATGACGAAATTTAGACTGATCATCAACAGAACGCGATGTATCGACCGTGGCGTATCGACTGGACAATTGCCCTGGTATGTTGCCAAACTCTGTTTATCTTATCTTCACTTAGCGCGCGCGCTCACTTTCATTCGTTATTACTTTAATTTCGAGGTCGGCTTTTGCAACAGTTCTGGCGCGCGCCTTATCTAAAATAGGCTTAGAAATCCTCTTATCCTGCTCCATTAATTTCTCACTTACTAGTATCCTAGCGTGTGCTATAATTGTTTATCCTCCTTCTCAACTGGCTTCTTCAAGTCCCATTCGTACACAATGAAGCGACTGGCTGTTTCGAACTTGACCATAGCCAGAATCGGATTGTAACGAATCAGCTTCTTAGCCGTGTCAACAACGACGCAATGGAGCTGGGGATCCTTAACACACTGCCAATCCCAAGGATTCTCCTTCTCGCTTTGTCCCATAGCACAACACTTCAACCGTTCAACTATTCTTAGAGTGCGCATGCAAGGTTTTCGCGCGCGTTAAACCCCATCTCTTTTTTCAATTTCAGCCATTTCTTTTACGATTCCTATTTCCCAAAAGACTATAACCTGTATATTTAATAAAAAGCTTTCCGTCAAGGAGTTTAGTTTCTAAACTAGCGGGTGCCTAACAACAATCTCGCGCGCGAGTCAAAAGGAGAAGTATGCAAACCGTCCAAACTACGATCATACTACTCTACTTCCACGCTTGTTCATCCTCTCTATTAACACGAAAATACAGGTTTCATCCGGCGTTGGGCAGTCCATTGCAGGATGATACAAGCACTT
>Ga0315282_10009660_pt1 | contig 15304 bp, 14 predicted proteins | sample YL17G07_20_MG_FD_203693 | JGI IMG/M metagenome (GOLD analysis project Ga0315282, IMG submission 203693) | Sediment microbial communities from Yellowstone Lake, YNP, Wyoming, USA - YL17G07_20 | ecosystem: Environmental > Aquatic > Freshwater > Lake > Sediment | place: USA: Wyoming | collected... | reverse complement strand
CTGGCTAGAATTAATTTACCGATGGCAAGGGTAGAAATTCGAACCGATGATGGCGGTCATCCAATTGACATCGATATCGCCAATCTAACATTGAAATACTTACTCCTTCTCAGAATTTATGCAGATGAGGAATTTGCTCGAGGTTTCCGGTATGACCAGGAAGATATTGCGAGAGCCAGACGAAATGAAATGCAAACAGCCAAGAATGGACTTCGAGCAGAAATCGAAAACCCATTCACCGGTAAACCTACCACAATCCGCGAATTCTTAAAGTGGACATTGAATGAAGTTGAAGCGCTGGGACGCGAATTGATGTTATGGGACGATCTATTACCATTAGTCAACATGTCAGAAGGTTTGCCAAATACGGCTGAACAACTACGTTTACGATTACGCAAGGAGCTAGGGTCTTCAAACCAAATCCCCATTGAGATATTAAAACAATTGGCTGAGGAGCGTGAAGTTACGATTAAGCGCGATATCGAGCAAATCGCCGAGACCACCCCACAGTTCCTGGCAGAAGGCTACAAGTTGAGTGAATTTCTTTCGAACGCCCAGGAGGTTGTAAGTGAAGATCTGCACGCGCCCATTCGATTCAACAAAAAAAGTAGGTTTCTGGTTGAAGTTGGTCAATTTGATAAAACCACCGAGATACTTCAATTAGCCAAGCAATTGATTAAGATACCCTCGGTGACAGCCTGTCCACATGAGCGAATAAGTGAGGTAAAGCGAGCTGCAGCGTTTGTGTTGGATTATGCATCGAGCGCTGGATTAACGATAAGATATTTTAATGAAAATAAATATCCTGCAATCTTGATTCAATTTCCAGATACGGATAACCCTCCAGTTATGCTTTGTGGTCATTTTGACGTCGTCCCACCAGACCCAGATGATAGCCAATTCGAACCCAGAATCGAAGGCGATTACCTGTGGGGAAGGGGCTCTGCCGATATGAAAACCGTTGTAGCCACGTATCTGATCTGGATGAAAGACCGGTTACATAAAGGACCACCATTTCCTCTGGTAAATTTATTGTTAGTCGGAAATGAAGAAAATGGCGAATATGAAGCTTATGGGACATCCCATGTTTTGAAGCTATTAGAGAAAGAAAATGGTCATCAACCCGAAATATTGATCGCTGGCGAGAGGACTGGTGAGCAGGGCGATGAACTATGGGGTGAAATATGCCCTCAAAACCGGGGAATAATGCGCTTCGATATCCTTGCCAAGGGAACAAAAGTACACACCGGAACGGTCGTTAAGAATAAATTCCACGGTTCTGGAAACATAAACGACCGGTTGCAAAACGCGAGTCGTGAAATTCAAAACCTTGCCTGCAAATTTCTAACCTTAGAAAGCAAGGATGGGTGGAAATCGCAAGTCAATTACCCGTTTATTCAGGTTGGAACGGTAGGTGTGTACAACATAACACCAGATGCAGGTATTTTGGGTGTCGAAGTTCGACCAATTCCTGGGGATGATATCGATGCACTAATATCCGAAGTAAACAAATATTGTGAGGCAAATAACCTTTCTTTATCCATAAAAGTCAGGGAAAACGGTATTATTTGCAGTCTTGATAATCCTTACCTGCTCAATTTAATAGAATCAGTTCGGATTATCTCGGGAAAAGAACCATCATTAGGAAAAAAATTACCTGCAACCAGCGCCCGATTCGCCCCACGCGGGCAGGGTGTGGTTTGGGGACAAACCGGTATCGGACCGCATTCAAATAATGAAAAACACTATATTCCGAGTATTTTGCCATACTACCAGGCGTTAGATGCTTACGCCGATAAACTGCTTGGTTGATTGCTTCACGCAGAAAGGAATTTTTTTATATGAATAAAAAAAATTCTACCTTGGTGATGAAGTTTGGTGGCACCTCGGTAGGTAGCATCGAGGCAATCGATCAAGCAGCCAGTATTGTAGTAAAGAATGCCAGACGATGGCGCAACCTGCTAGTGGTTGTATCGGCTATCTCCGGTATTACGGATATGCTTCTGGATACTGCATCTCACGCAGTGAGGGGGGATAGCGCGTGGATCGACCAAATGGCGCTTCAAGTGAAAGAGCGTCATTTTCAGATGATCGATGGATTGATCGCGCCTTCAGAATCCAAGCGAAGATTAAAAGCTGAAATAAGCCAATTGATGGATTATTTTGTAAATTTGAATCAGGCAATTACAGTGCTAGGGGAGGCAACCCCAAGGGCATTAGATGCAGTTTCGGGGATAGGCGAAAGACTATGTGCGCGGATTTTCTCCTGCGTTCTTAAAGAAAAAGGAGTCGCATCCCAACATATCGAAGCAACCAGATTGATCGTAACCGATGAGGTTTATCAGGCAGCTCACCCTGATATGGAGCTGACTAGAATAAAGACCAATGAAATAATCAAACCATTATTTGCGCGAGGTGTCATACCCGTTGTTACCGGTTTCATTGCGGCTACAAAGGATGGGATTACCACAACATTGGGACGGGGAGGCAGTGATTACACCGCTTCTATCATGGGTGCGGTATTAGAAGCAAGTGATGTTTGGATATGGACGGACGTTGATGGCGTAATGAGCGCTGATCCGCGTCTGGTTGTAGATGCCCACTCTATTCCAGAATTTTCGTTTCGTGAAATTGCTGAGCTGGCTTATTATGGAGCTAAAGTTGTCCATCCTAAAACCATGCGTCCTGTGATCGATGCCGGGATTGGGATCAGGGTTTGTAATACCTTCAACCCTGACCATCCTGGAACGCGTCTATATTTAAATTCGGTATCGCCAAAAAATGGAAAAATCAAAGCTGTGACTGCGATTCGAGATCAAAGTTTAGTCACCATTGAAGGTCGTGGGATGTTAGGCGTTCCAGGTGTGGCCGCGCGTGCGTTTAGCTCGGTAGCAGCTACAGGAACCAGTGTGCCATTGATTACCCAGGCATCCTCCGAACAATCGATTTGTTTTGCAATACCCAATAGCGCAAGTGTACGAGTTGTGCGGGCTTTAGAACAAGCATTTGCCACCGAGCTGGTTCGGCGGGATATTGATCGAATATGGGCGATGGATAATGTGGTTATCGTGACCCTGGTGGGATCTGGTATGCGTGACACTCCCGGTGTCGCAGGACAGATATTTGGTAAATTGGGTGAGAAGCAGGTGAACGTGCTCGCAATTGCCCAGGGTTCTTCAGAAGTCTCGATTAGTCTGGTCGTTGATCAAGGGGATGCTGAACGGGCAGTCCGGGCATTGCATGAGTTGATCGTGTGATAAGATTTGATTGACAAAAATTCTTGAGCATAGTAAGATTTTGCCATTCAGCTTAGAGGCGAGGTAGCTCAATGGTGGAGCAGGGGACTCATAAGCCCTTGGATGTGGGTTCAAATCCCACCCTCGCCATATCGATAATATGGGGTAATCGTAAATATTTTTCAACCCTTTTTTGTTACTGCACTACCATCTTAAATATCATATCTTTGCGAGGAGGATGCTCTACCCAATAAAGCCCTGGCTTGACGCCAAGACAGGCAATCTCCGCTTTAAAGATGATTGTTTTTCAAAGAAGGTCACAAGTTTAATGGAAGATTGCTTCGCAGAGTATGCTTGCAACGTCATGGATGAGTAGTTACGATTTAGATTATAATTTTCATGGATAAACCAGACAGCGGATATAAGGAAAACAGCATGAATAAATTTGAGCAACTCCTTGCAGAGCAGGATGTCATTTTACTAGATGGCGCTATGGGCACCATGTTAATAAATCAAGGATTAAAACCTGGCACCCCTCCGGAACTTTGGAATATCGAAGAACCCGAACGCATCCAAGCTGTCCATAGAGCCTACATCCAAGCTGGATCGCGGTTGATTTTGACGAACTCATTTGGGGGTAGTCGGATTCGCTTGCGAAAACATAATCTAGAAAATAGGTCGGTAGAACTGAATCGGGCGGCTGCTAAACTCGCAAGACAGGAAGCGGATAGAGCTAATCGCATCATAGCTGTGGGAGGTTCAATCGGCCCAACGGGAGAACTTATGCGTCCATACGGAAAATTAGATTATGAGGAAGCCAAAGTGGCTTTTGCAGAACAGGCTCGAGCGTTGGTGGAAGGTGGAGTGGATGTTTTGTGGATTGAAACGATGAGCGATTTGAACGAGGCAAAGGCTGCGATTGAAGGCGCCCAATCTTCTGGTACGCTTCCGATTGTTGCGACCATGTCGTTTGAAACGAAGGGGCGAACAATGATGGGCGTAACTCCAAATCAGGCTTTGAGAACATTTACCCAGCTAAATTTGATCGCCACCGGAGCTAACTGCGGAAAGGGACCGGATGAAGTGGAGTATGCGATTAATTCAATGCGTCAAGATGGCGCTGGATTATTTCTGGTAGCAAAACCAAATGCAGGAATTCCACAAATGGTGAATGGACAGGTGGTGTATAACGGCACCCCCCAAATAATGGCTGATTTTGCCAAGCGAGTATATAATAATGGCGTTAAACTAATCGGCGCTTGCTGTGGAAGTACACCCGAACATATCCTGGCGATGGCAGACGCGCTCAACCTGCGCAGTTCGAGTTAAAGTTAGCAAACGATTTCACATGCCCGATAACAAAGAAAGGCCATCTACCGGATTTGGGTTTCTCTACCACTCGCTAAGACAGCCTCTCTAAGTATGGGTGCCAGATGGGTTTCGAACCCACAGCCCTCGCATCCACAGTGCGATGCTCTGCCGTTGAGCTACTGGCACCATTTGAATAAAATTTTACCATTAAGCCGGTTCGTTTTCAAGTAAAGACTGGATTTGAGATATTGCATCCTTTCGTGCAACCGTGAGTTGAGCTCCAGAAGTTAAATCCTTTATCGAGATTTCCGAATTATGGATTTCATCCGGACCTATGATTACCGCCAGTTTGACCCCTAGACGGGAAGCATATTTCAATTGTTTTCCAAGGCTATCAGCGATGGGGTGGCAAAGGGTATTAATTCTAGCCTGGCGCATTTCCGCCGCGAAAGTCAATGAGGTCAATACATATTGTTTGTCGAATATGGTCACTAAAACGTCGGCGGGTAACCGGTTAATATCTTGCGGCAGGCAATTGTTTGCTTTTAGGAGTAAAGTAATTATCACATCACCCATAGCAAAGCCGACCGCTGGTAACGGGTCGCCACCAACGTCGGCAAGCAAATTGTCGTAACGCCCACCGCCCAGTATGGATCGGCGAATATCGCCCTGGTTTTCTTTTGCTTCGAAGACAGTGCTTGTATAGTAATCTAAACCGCGAATAATATTAGGGTCAAATTTTGTATATTTACTGACCTTAAGCGCATCGAGGGCTGAAAAGACTCGGGATAGATTAGCAGATTTCTTCCAGAGAGAAGAGTCAGTGAGCAATGCTTCAAGATCGTCGATATTTCTTTCCGATAATCCGATTTCCTTTGCATACGCTCGCCACTCCGGCCCGGGCATCTTTTCCTTTCGATCCACCAATTTAAAGACAGATTTATACTGATTATCTGGAATATCAATCCGATTTAATTCACTCTCGATCAGCGTTCGGTCGTTAATCAAGATTTTCACTTGCTCTGAGGACAATCCTACGGTTTGAAAAAAAGTTGCAATAATAGCAATCATCTCGGCGTCAGCTTCAGGAGCGTTCGCACCGATCAAATCGATATTCCATTGAAAGAATTCCCGGGTTCGACCTTTTTGCGGGCGTTCATAGCGCCAAAATGGACCAAAAGACCACCACCTCAAAGGATAAACAAGTTGCTTTTGACGCTGAGCTACCATCCTTGCCAATGTTGGAGTAAGCTCAGGTCTCAAGGTTATCAAATCGCCACTCCGATCTGGAAAAACAAAAGATTGCTCCTTTACCAATTCTTCTCCCGATTTTGCAGCATACAAGTCAATAGCCTCAAGAATAGGGCCTTCGTATTCCTGGTAACCATAAAGATTGGAAACCTCTCTCAGCTTAGAATATAGCCAGGTGCGGATAGACATATCTTCCGGATAAAAATCGCGGGTTCCTTTAATGGGTGGGATTATATTCTTCATTGCTTATCCTTCGACTTTATTCTTCAAATTCCAGCTCGATCGTTTCGTTAGAATCCCAGGTGGCATACTTTTCAATCTCGATTTCATCAAATGGTTTAACTTGATAAGCTTTTACAAAATTCTGTTTGACAAGCTCTAATAAAGCCAAAAACGTCACTACAATATCTATTCGGGAACGATTTTCTCGAAATAATGACCAAAAGCCAATCTTTTTTCTTTTCTGTAGAGCTTTGGCGATGATTTGGATTTTCTCCCGGATTGTAATTTTTGTTTTAGAAATGGATGAATGTAACAAATCACTATTAGAGCGTGAAAATGCTTCAATCGCAGCCACGACAAGTTCTTTGATCGTAACGCCAGATAAATCGACGCCCGGCTCAATGTATGATGGAGTGGTTAATCTAAGAAAAGTATGTTGTTCATTATTTTCGCGTTGCAGTAAATGTTCAGAAACCTTTTTATACCGCTTATATTCTAGCAACTGATATACCAGATCTTTGCCAACATTCTCCTCAATATCAATATTAGAAACGGAATGGGGTAAGAGCGCGGCTGACTTGATCTGTAATAATTTGGCGGCAATAACCAGGAATGCAGATATCTCTGCGGTGGCTTCATTTTCTAAATTATGAAGATAGTTGAGGTACTGATCCGTCACTCGCGCCAATGAGAGGCTGGTTATATCCAACTCTTCATGTTCGATTAATTGTAATAATAAATCCAGCGGACCTTCATAAACCGGGGTAGAAATCGTATACGAAAAGGTCTTTGAAGATGAAAATGCGACCAACATTGTGGAGATTATACCTGACAATTTGCTCTTATCCGTGCTATACTTTCTTTCCTCATTTCATCATGCAGTAAATATTTAGGAGTAGAAATAATGATTGATGAACCAATTCATGTCACGGACGCAGCTTTTGAAAAAGCGGTGATCAAAGCAACGGTACCCGTAATTGTAGATTTTTGGGCCCCGTGGTGTGGCCCATGCAAAATGGTAGCCCCAACTTTAGAAAAACTTGCTAAAGAACTCTCTGGGAAAGTAATTATTGCAAAGGTAAACACAGATGAAAATCCCGAGTGGGCGCAGAAATATGGCGTACAAGGTATTCCAACCATGTTGTTTATTTCAGGTGGAAAAGAAATACACCGGCAGGTTGGCGCACTACCCGAACCGATGCTCCGAGAGGTTGTCAATCAGTTCTTAGAGGTTGTTTCTCCAAAAGCAGCTCAATCAAGTTAATTATTTTCCTGAACGCGTTCAATCTGGGCGCCTAATGAGCGGAGTTTTTCGTCTACCTTTTCATAACCACGGTCGATTTGCCCAACATTCCGGATGATAGATTGTCCTTCGGCTGCCAACGCTGCCAGGACGAGCGTCATTCCAGCCCGAATATCGGGGCTTTCCATACGCTCTCCATATAACATGGTTGGCCCTTGCACAATACACCTGTGAGGATCACACAAGACGATCTGGGCGCCCATATTGACTAATTTATCGAGGAAAAACATCCGGCTCGGATACATCCAATCGTGGAAAAGAATACTGCCCTTCGATTGGGTTGCAATTACGATGGCAATACTCATCAAATCGGTTGGGAATGCAGGCCAGGGCATAACGCATATTTCAGGAATTGCATCTCCTAAATCAGGTTGAATGGCTAATTCCTGATTCTCCGGTACGACGATATTTTCACCGATTACCTCCCAGGTTACACCCAAGCGGTGAAAAACAATGGATATCATATCCAGGTATTTGGGGCCGGCATTTTGAATGCTAATCGAACCATGGGTAATTACCGCTGCACCGATAAAACTCACCACTTCAAGATAATCTGATCCAATAGTAAATTCTCCGCCATGTAATTTTTTTACTCCCGTAATGGTGAGGGTATTAGAACCAATATTTTCGATCTGAGCTCCAAGAGTGTTTAGAAAATAACATAATTCCTGGACATGAGGTTCCGAGGCCGCATTTCTTATCTGGGTGGTGCCTTTAGCTGTTACGGCAGCCATTATGGCATTCTCGGTTGCCGTAACGCTGGCTTCGTCTAGTAAGATATCATTGCCACTCAATGCCTTAGCTCGAAAATGAAATACTTTATTCGAACGATCATATTCAGCTTTTGCACCGAGGCTGTTTAATGCCAGGATGTGGGTATCGACTCTTCTCCGCCCAATTACATCTCCCCCTGGAGGCGGTAGATGAAGTTCTCCGGCTCTAGCGATAACCGGTCCAGCCAGTAAAATCGAAGCTCTAATTTGACGACAGAGATCAGGATCCAGGTCGGCAACCTTAATATCCTTAGCTTGTACCTTCCAGGTATGATTATCGATACTCTCGATTTCTACACCTAAGCTTTGGATTAATGAACGCATCGTGAGAACATCTCTTATCTGGGGGATGTTGTGCAACACAATTGGTTCATCGGTCAACAAACACGCTGAAAGCAAAGGTAAGGCAGAATTTTTATTTCCTGAAGGGGTAATCACACCCCGCAATGGATGTTTCCCTTCTATGATAAATCTTTCCATTCAAGTCTCCTTAACTCGCCTGATAATTCTGTGAGGCTTGCTAAATTTGACTGCTGCTATAATAACCCCATGATCATGCTCATCATAATTGCAATTATAGGATGGCTAATGGGTATTCTGGTAAATTACTTGGCAGATATCTTACCATTTAAAAGAACTTTAGGAACACCAGTCTGTGATAAGTGTGGAAATACCCTGCCAGTATTTAGCTATTTTATCTGGAAACAAAAGTGTCCTGTGTGTGGACAAACTCATTTTTTACGAAAATGGCTGGTTAATATATTTTTTATTCTGGCATCACTCTGGTTATATCTTTCACCCTTATCCAGACTTCAAATCACACCTGGACTGGTCCTCTTGGCTTTCTTTGGTGTTGTAACTGTGATTGATATCGAACATCGCGTTATTTTGCATCCAGTGAGTATCGTCGGCGCCTTACTTGGATTGTTTTTTGGAGTCTGGAAACATGGTTGGATAATCACCCTGCTCGGCGGTGCAGCGGGTTATTTTTCGATGCTTGGTCTCTATTACTTTGGTATTCTGGTGGTACGATTGCGAGCGAAGAGATATTCAGCTTTAACCGAGCAAGAAGCCCTGGGGTTTGGAGATGTAAATTTAGGAGGTGTCATCGGATTGATGCTTGGATGGCCAGCAGTTTGGTTGGGGTTGTTCATTGGGATACTCACGGCTGGAGTAGTTAGTTTTTTCTATATACTTGTTATGTTATTTAAACAACGCTACGATGCAAACCTGGCCATCCCATACGGCCCATTTCTAATTTTTGGCGCAGTGGTCATTATGTTCATCCGGTGGCTTATTTAAGTCGCTGATTTGGGTTTGGGCTGGAACCAATTGCGCCATTCTTTATTTTCCCATGCAACCAGTATGGGAGCAGCGATAAATATCGAAGAATAAGTACCGCTGAAGAGACCTACAAGCAAAATTGTAGCAAATTCCCTCAGAGTGACGCCTCCAAAAAGAGCCAGGGCTAGCAACATGAATTCAACCGTCATTAATTGGGTATTGATTGAGCGTTGGAGGGTTTGAATAATCGAATGATTGACCAGAGTCTCGAAAGGCAGCCGACGGTGAATTGAGCTGTTTTCTCGGATTCGATCAAAAACCACGATTTTATCTTGCACCGAAAAACCGATCACGGTCAATACAGCAGTTAGGTAAAGCGAATCAATCTGCCAACCCCAAAAATGTCCGCCAATAGCACCTAAACTGATAACCACTCCCACATCGTGAACCATGGCAATGATCGCGCATAAACCATACCGGAGGGCATGCTCCACACCCCGAAATGCAAATGTCATGTAAATGATGACAGCTAATGCTGCGATAGCGACCGCTAAACCAGCTCGAGTAGTTACTTCGCGCCCAATTGTCGGGCCAACGCTATCGAACCGTAAAACAGTCACTTTATCTGAAAAGGTTTTTTCCATCTCGGTAACAATTTGAGCCCGCGTTTGGTCATTTAAAAAACTTGAGCGTGCTAATATCGAACCCACACTAGTTGTTTGGGCTTGAATATCTTCGACACCCAGCCGGTTATACAAGAGAACGATCTGGGAAGGTGGAATGGCTTTTCCTGATTCAAACCGAACCTCAAGTAAGCTGCCGCCGGTAAAATCAATCGCCAGGGGTGGCTTCCAGATAAATAATGAGATTAATCCAGGTAATATAATCAATAATGATAGTGCAAAGAAATAATATCGTCTGCTTAATAAATTGATCATGATGGTTTCCTCACTAAATTCCAAACCAGCGGGCATAATTTTTAGGTTTGAAATAATTTAATATTAAGTTTAGAAAAGTCCTGGCTACGATAATAGCCGTAAACAAGCTAACGAAAACTCCTAACGCCAGGGTTAATGAAAATCCTTTAACAATTGTTGCCCCGAATTGGCTGCCAAACCAAAACAGAATTGTGCAGGTAATAATTGTCGCGATGTTGGAATCGCGTATCGATGGCCAGGCGCGTTGCCATCCCAGATCAATGGCTTGTCCAAGATTTCGACCGGCTCTAAGCTCTTCTTTGAGACGTTCGAAGATTAGGATGTTAGCATCCAAAGCGCTACCTGTACTCAATAGAAAACCTGCAATTCCTGGAAGGGTTAAAGTTACCGGGATATATTTAAAGACGGCAAACGTAATGATGGCGTAGATTATGATCGCCAGATTTGCAATCAATCCAGGCAAGCGATAGTATAGACTCATAAATAAAAATACGACAATAAAGCCGATTATTCCAGCGTTAAGGCTCTTGCGGAGTGAGTCTTGCCCAAGAGTCGGCCCTACTGTTCTGGTTTCAACAACTTTCAAGGGAATGGGTAAGGAACCGTAACGAAGCTGAACAGCTAAAGCATTAGCCGTTTCGACCGTAAAATTCCCGGTGATTACACCTCTCCCATCTGTTATCGCAGAATTAATTTTAGGCGTCGAAATTGCTTTATGATCGAGCACTATTGCCAATATTTTGCCAACATGAGTTGATGTAAAGTCACCAAATACTTTGGCGCCTTCAGACGATAACTCGAAAGCGACCTCAGGATTGCCAAGTTGGTCTGTGGTCACCTCTACGCTCTTCAAATCTTTACCGGTCATGATGGTGTGGAAGATTTGTGAATTGCTAGTCGCCGCGGTAGAGGTGATACTTGCGGTATCTGTAACAGGTGAGGTTTCTGAGAGAGATCGAGCATAATCTGTCTGTACCATAGTATCGAGCAATGCATACGCCTGGTCTAACGGGAGAGAGCTGAAATCAACAAATTCCAGCAAACCAGTTTGTTTGATTACTTTTAGTGCTTTCTCGGGATCTGTCTCACCCGGCAGCTCCACAACAATCCGGCGCTCCCCGGCTTGCTGCACGATTGCTTCGGTTACCCCTAAACCATTGACCCGATTTTCAACAATCATGGCTGCATCGCGCATAGATTCGGGTTCAATCTTGGCATTTTCGGGGAGATCAGCCTCGAGCAATGCCTGTACTCCACCTACGAGATCCAACCCTAAACGCGTTTCGATTGTTTTATTGATACCCCCAACATGGATTCCTGGATTGTTGGGTAGGTCAACCCAAATTGCAATCACGATAATTACCAGGGTAATAAGAAGCAGACGTTGGTATCTTGTCATATGATATTCTCCACATTCAAGCAAATGCCAGCTTAATGGGCTGGCAAAGCGTGATTATACCTTATTATTTATTTTCTTGTTCAAAAAAGGTACAATTATTAATCAAATTCAATCATCCGGTTACGCTTTTGATTAGGTGAGTTAGATAATAATGCACAATTTCGAATACTTCTTCTGCTGATCGGAGATTTGTATCTACAATAAGATCAGCATTTTCTCGAGCGTGTTCTAATCGTTTTATTTGTACCAAATATTCCATTTCGGTCCAATCGAGATTACGGCGTTTTATCGTAATAGGGTAAGCTACCTCTAAATAAATTAAAACCTCTGGATTGGTAATGCGCTTCCACATGTCTTTGACATAAGAATGCTCCTGAGCTATGTGCCTAGCGTTGTAGCCAGATTCTAGCAAGTGACTTGTGAGGGTTGTCTTTCCAGCTCCACAAGGTCCAACAATCCCTATGACCGCTTTCTTGCCCAAGTCGTTTATCCTTGGTTAGAATAAATAATTATGGCGTTATTGGAAGGCGGACATTCATGCGGCGAATATTATCCCCTTTGTTACCAGTCACGCGTAAAACTACAATGCTAATGTCATCCGAAGGTCGACTGTGATCCAGTTTTATCGCTTGCTCAATTAATTCATCGGCGATGATTTGGGGGGAGGGATCTTCTTCTTCGAGTAAGCATTGCAAACAGGTAACAAAATCCATCTCCTCTCCATAGCGGGAACCAGCGTGCAGCAATCCATCGGTAAATATTACGGTTGTTAATCCTTTATCTAGGGATACTTCGCTAATTACGGGCCTCGTATCCCGATAAATACCAATTGGTTTGCATTCCTCGTTGATCAACTTGATATTTTCATCATACGCCAGTAGTACTGGAGCAGGATTATTCCGCGTGATTACCAGAGTTCTAGTCACTAAATCTACTGATAGAATGTTCAACGAGGCGGATACCTTACCCGATCGATCTGTATAGAGGAAGTCTGAGGCAGCCCGGGCCGCCGCGCCATCCCGAACCCCTTCTGCCAATAGTGATATCACCTTTCTGACCACAGCGGTTGAGATAGATTTTGCACCCTTGCCGGAACTTTGCCCATCTGCTAGTACTACCGATAAACCACCCTGAGGTCTTTCGACTACTTCTACGGTATCGCCGCTCTCAGATGATGCATATTTATTGATCTTCGCAACCGCAATTTGTACTTCCATGATTTTAATTTTACAACACTATTGTATTTTGGACAGTAAGTATCTCACGATTCGTTAATTTGTTTCACAACAACCCCTTGTTGCTTCAACCAGTTCAGCGCTTCTTCGATTACGACCGTATTTCCAGCTAACTGTAACTCTATCCATCCTTGATCGGCGTCTATTTGAGCTCTCAGGATGTTTACGGTTATATCATAATGCCGGATTAATTGATTAATTACCGGCACTTTTAATAATGCTGCAGGATAAGTAAGTCGGATCATTTGATCTGTCATTTCATCCTTCTTTCAAGATGGTTAATTCAGGTTTATTCCTTGTTGCCAATTGCCCACATCCAGCCTGGATATCGACGCCTCTCTTCAATCGAATGGTGCAGGGAATACCTTTTGACACCAGGATATTCTTGAACTCCTTTGCACGTGGATAACTTGAGGGTTCACCATCATAGCGGTAAGTTGGGTTTAAAGGTATTATATTGACATGGCATAATAATCCCTTCAATCGCATTGCTAAAGCACGGGCTTGAACTGGTTGGTCATTTAATCCCTCGATCAACGCCCATTCGAAGGTAATTCGGCGTTTTGTTGTTGCAACGTATTCGTAGCAAACATCGAATAATTCTTCTAAAGGATATTTTTTATTGATCGGTAATAATTTTGACCGCAAATCATTATCGGCAGCATGCAATGAGATTGCCAGATTAATTTGACGATGTTCATTAGTAAATCTGGTTATCTTTGGAATTATTCCCACGGTAGAAATGGTAAAACGTCGTTCTCCTAAATTTAATCCGAGAGGGTGATTAAGGCGCTGAATGGCTTCCATGGTCGCCTCATAGTTATGAAATGGTTCTCCCATACCCATGAAAACAATATTGGTTGGTTTTTGCCCTTTAAGCTTTAGCTGGCGTGTAAGATATATCACCTGTTCAATGATTTCTCCGCTTGTAAGGCTACGGTTAAGACCCATCTGACCCGTTGCACAAAATACACAACCCATGGCACAACCCGATTGGGTGGAGATACATAATGTGTGCCTTTGATTATAAGTCATCAATACCGTTTCGATTCTATACCCACCCGATATTTGAAACAGAATCTTCTGGGTAGATGCATCATGTGATATCAGTGATTTCACTGATATTAGCCCGGTATATGAAAATGTTTCAGCCAAACGGTCTCTCAATGATAATGGTAAAGTGAGAATATCGCCAAAACTTGGGGCTAAATTTTGGTAAACGCCTTTCCATACTTGTTCCGCCCGGTAATCAGGCTCTCTCCACGTCATGAACAAATCGGCTAATTCGTTAAGATCCAAATCGTAGATTAAAGGTTTTAAGTCGCCAGTTAAATTGGATTTCATAAGGTTGCTTTTTCATTAATTATTTCGATCAAATGGCTCAGGTCCGGGACGATCCAATCTGGAGGAGGTTTCCAATCCTTAGCGGCATCAAGGGAGGTAACCCCTGAGAGTACAAGGGCAGTTTTACATCCTAATTGTTGCGCGCCAAGAATATCGGTCTCCAGACGATCGCCAACGACCAAGGCTTGTTGTGGACCGATCGCCATTCGACCCAGAGCAATTCGGTACATTTCAGGCGCAGGTTTTCCAACCACCACAGGTTTTACACCAGAAGCAATTTCCAATGCACCCAAGATCGCGCCAACCCCAGGGATCAACCCTTCGGGAACCGGAAAAGTACGATCGGCATTTGTGCCAATAAATTTGGCTCCTGCTCGGATCAACAATGTGGCTTTGCTCAGCTTATCGAATGTTAATTGCCTGTCCATACCCACAATAACCGCCAGGACATTCTTTTCCGCCGGATAGAAATTACCTTTGGCAAGCGTTTGAATCAAACCTTCTTCTCCAATGATATAGATTGGGCCTCCCTTAGGATAAATATTTGCCAGGTAATGGAGGGCAGCTTGAGAAGAATTAATGATCTGTTCAGCATGAAGTTTTACTCCGAAACCTTCTAGCTTTTCTAAATACTGCGGTACCGAAAAGGTTGCATTATTGGTGACCAAAACAACCTGATAACCAGACTTCTCAATTTTATTGAATATCGAGGGTAAATTACCGATTGGTAAATTCTGTCGCCATAACACTCCGTCCATGTCAAGGATCAACGCCTTGATATCCGAGTTTTCTGTTTCCATGAAAAATACTCCTGAGCAATGTGAGGTATCGATTTGGAATTCCGGCTTTTATTATATAACGAAGGTGAAGGAACTGAATAGTTGAGGTTGATTTCGCTTGGCTATTAAATAACAACTGGCGGTTGATTTTGACCGCCAGTATGTTTGGATCCTACTTCTAGTTTTCTTCTGCCAAACTTTTTATCCCAGGTAATTTTTTTATTTCTGG
>Ga0315282_10009659_pt1 | contig 15305 bp, 21 predicted proteins | sample YL17G07_20_MG_FD_203693 | JGI IMG/M metagenome (GOLD analysis project Ga0315282, IMG submission 203693) | Sediment microbial communities from Yellowstone Lake, YNP, Wyoming, USA - YL17G07_20 | ecosystem: Environmental > Aquatic > Freshwater > Lake > Sediment | place: USA: Wyoming | collected... | reverse complement strand
CATCTCGATAGCGCAGAGCAACGAGCGCGCCGCGGGCCAGGTAATACCTCACGTGCATTTCCACGTCATACCAAGATTCCTTTCCGAGAGCCCGCCGGGGCTTGAGACGATACTCCCCACCAAGAAGCTGACAAAGGAAGTATTCGACGAAACGGCGGAAAGGATAGGCTCGTTCATAGGAGAACCGGAAGAATATCATGAAAGCCACAAGGCAGAAAAGGCCCACCCGAAAAAACAGAAAGATGAATTTAACTTCTGAAATGCGCCGGTAGTCTAGCCTGGTAGGACACAGGCCTTCCAAGCCTGTGACCCGGGTTCAAATCCCGGCCGGCGCATGTCCCGCTTATATATGATTTCTACAGAGCCGTTTAAACTTAACTTTATAAGACCAAATCACAAATTTCCTATCGAGGTGCTGGGTTATGACGGTAGTGATAAAAAGAGACGATAGAAGAGAGGACTTCAGCAGGGAAAAGGTCAGGAGAAGCATAGAGAATGCCGCAAGAAAAGTCAACATCGACAGCAGCAGGTCGAGGGACATTGCTGACAGGATAGCGAGGGACGTTGACGAACATTTCAGGAGCAGGAACGAAGTAAAGGCATCTGACATCCGTGACAGGGTTCTGAGCGAATTGAACAAAGAAGAAAAAAGAATCGCGAAGGAATTCAGGAGCTTCAAAAAACAGCTCAGGTAAGGGATTGTAAAGAGCGCAAATATTGATGAAATGAGAACTGTTTAGCGTTTAGCTCGAACACTTTTAGTCGTATAACCCGCGGATTAACAGAAACCAGAAATTGAGGCGAGGTATAGCGGTTTTTGCCGGGAACGCGGCTGGCGCACTTTTACCGCAACTTTTTATTTTTAATACGCCATTCTATTAAAATACAATCGGGGGTTGGCAAATGGTTCTGAAACACATAAGAAAAATTAAGAACAGGTTCGCTTCGATGGTGCTGGTAATTTTCGGCAAGAAAAAGGATTTGAAAATCGGCCTCTACGGGCCGGTGAACTCTGGAAAGACCACGCTCGCCAACAAGATTTGCCTCGACTTCCTCGGCGAAGAGCTTGGCGCCGTCTCTGTCGTGCCGCACGAGACGCGCGAGGTCCAGATTAAGGAAAAGGTCAAAATGCAGGTCGACGGGAAATCCCTGACCTTCGCCCTTGTGGACACGCCGGGCATAGCGACAAAAATCGACTTCGAGAATTTCATGCGCTACGGCCTAGGGAAGGAGGAGGCGAAGCAGCGCGCCAAGGAAGCGACGAAGGGCGTGATAGAAGCGATAAAGTGGCTCGACAACATGGACCTCGTCCTAGTGGTCATGGATTCCACGAAAAACCCGATGGACCAGGTGAACATCACGATTTTAGGCAACCTCGACGCGAGGAAAATCCCCTTCATAGTTGTCTCCAACAAAATCGACCTGAGGAAATCCAGCACGACGAAGATACGCAATTCCTTCCCGAGTTATGACGTAATCGGCGTTTCAGCGAAAACAGGGGCGCTGATGAACGAGCTTTACAAGATGATAGTCAGGAAGCTTTAGAAGCGTGAGCGATATGCTGAAAATCAAGCTTGTCAAGTACCAGAAGCTGAAGAACGAGGTCGATACAGTTTTCAATGATCTCATGCACGGCTCAATTATAATAGTCGACGCGAAACTCTCGCCGGAGGAGGAGGCGGAGCTCATACAGGAGACGATGAAGATGATAGACGACAGGTTCTCGGGCATAGAGCTCGGTTCAATCGCGATTTCGCACCTGAAGGGGAACAAGTTCGACAAGCTCAGGGAGAAGTTCGCGGAACGGCTCCTCGGCAAGCGCATGGGCATCACCATAATCGGGCCGGCAAAAATCGTGAGGCGCATCGAGAAGCATCCGGAGGAACTGCTTGTCTATTTCTAAATCTTATTAAATTTCCCATGCATATCTTATCGTGATGCTTATGCCGAGCAGGTGCACCAAGTGCGGCAAGATACACCCTGACGATGCTCCATACCTCTTGGAAAAGGGCTGCGACGGCTGCGGCTCGCGCTTCTTCTTCCTCGTAAAGGATGACGCGCTCAGGCAGGCGGAAGAGGACATCAGCAGGCTTTCCAAGCAGGACATAAAGGAAATCGAGAAGGACATACGCTACATAGTCGCGGAGAGCGAGGAAACCGAGGTGGAAGAGGACCAGACGGTCGTCCTCGACGTCGAGGCGATACGCGTGATAAAGCCGGGAAAATACAGGATCGACCTGACTAACCTGTTCACCCAGAGGCCGATAATCGTGCGCGTGGGTCCCGGGAAATACGAAATCGACCTGAACACTATAATGAACAAAATTAAGCGCAGGTAACTTTTCAGACGGCCCTGCCGAATTTTATGTCGCTGTTCTTCAGCGAGACGCTCATGAAATCCCTCGCCACAAAAGAGTTTGCAAAGACTTTCTTCGCTTCGGCTTCGATTTCCCTGAGATCGGTGTATCTCCTCGAGAAATGCGTCAGAATCAGATTTTTCACTCCCGCTTTCTTGGCGATTTCAGCCGCTTCCTTCGCGCCGGAATGCATCATCTCCTCCTTCGACTCGATGAAGGTTGCATCGTGAATCAGGAGGTCGGCGCCTTTCGATATCGCGAGTATGTTTTCGCACGGCTCCGTGTCGCCCGAGTATATGACTTTTAACCCGGGCTTGCGTATGCCGACGTCTTCCAACTTTATTTTCTTCCCCTTTAGCTCGATTTCCCCTTTCTCCTTGAGCTTCCCGACGAGCCTGCCCTCCTTCAGGCCGAAGAGCTTCTCGGCCTTGGCGATATCGACGTTCACCTTGTCCCGCTCGCGGAAGCAATACGCCACCGAGGGGACCGAATGCCTGGTGGGGACTGCAATTATCTCGAACTCGTCGGTCTCGTAAATCTTCACCTCGCGGTTCCCCTCGAAAGGGACGTTCTTGGGGATCACGCGGAAGCTGCTTCCCCAGTAGTCCAGGTCAAGAATGTCGCCGATGAAGCGCTCGGCGTCAGGCCCGTGGATATACAGCGGTCTCGTCCGGCCTTCGAGGTTCATGGTGTAAAGCAAGCCTATCAGACCGACCCAGTGGTCAGCGTGCCAGTGGGTTATGAATATGTGGTCGAGCTTCATGAAGGATATGCCTTTCGCTATTATCATCTGGCGTTGCGTGCCCTCGCCGCAGTCGAAGAGCATGTTGTGCTGGTCGTAGTGAAGGTAAATCGCCGAATGGTTTCGCGTCTTCGTCGGCGGGCCGCTTCCCGTCCCGAGGAACGTTAGGTCGAGCATGAAAATTAATTGTAGGTGGTATTTAATAATTAGAGCCTTTGCTGTCATATTTTCAGGCAGAAATATTCAACGCCGCATTTGCCTTCCTTTAGCTGGAAGCCAAATCTTGCTGCATTTTCGTCATAATTTTTCCTCCAGCCCTTCCTCTGGGAAAATATTCTCCTCAGCTCTTTACCTATCTGTTCATCGCTTACTCCCGGTTCCTGGCTCTTTCTCCATGCAGCATAATACCCAGGCAATTCTTCATCGTAAAGAGATCTGTATGTTTCGTGCCTTGGTTTCAGGGGCGGGAAGTTCACGAATCTTTGCGCCGGAAGTATTCTCAGCTCCTTTACGCCGGACTTGCTGCAGCACTCAATCCACAATTCAGTTAAAAATTGCCTGTAGTCCATTTCTGCTAGCCTTTCTTTGACGTCTGGAACGCATTTTGCCGTAACCCTCTGCAGCTGCGACATTTCAGCGGCCGCTTCATTCTTTCGTATGAAAAAGCCGAGGGTTGCGAGATCAAAATTGTCATCGCTGAGTACGAAATTCCTGTCACCGTCGAAATGCACTGAATCCGGCGGCTTTGTCCATGCCTGATATGAGAAGTCTGTTGTGGCGAGAACGGAAAATCTTTTCCCAGGTCCTCCGTTGCCGTGATAAAAGTCAAAAAGATAAACGAAGCCGTTTTTTTCTATGTATTTCTCGTTCTTGTCAAAGACTTCAATTCCCCCCGTCCCTTTCACGATTTCCCCGAAGGTCATAAAAATAACTACCATTAAATGTTAAAAACATTACTCTTGATGAAATGCAAGTCGGCCTAGCACAGAATCCTGCCTTCTTTGGGCAGCGTGGGCTGTTCCCATGGCGTTTTCCTGCCTTCAATATCACACATGAAATACCAGTTGCAGTGTCGTCCTTCGCAAGGATAAATCTCTGTCCGGATTCCGCTGCTTGCGGCAGGATCGGTGAAATGCTTCTCGCATGGCTTGGACGCGTGTGTGAAATTGTAATCATAGCTCGATCTTGACATCTTCAGCTATTTGTTTTAGAATTTTAATACGTATGGCTGCTTGTTTTTAAGCTCGCTTTACAATTTCTCAAAATGATTGAAGCGATTCTTTTCGACCTAGACAACACACTGATAGATTTCATGCTGATGAAGCGCAAGGCCTGCGAAGCGGCGATTGACGCGATGATAAGCGCGGGCCTGAAGATGCACAAGGAGAAAGCGATGAAGCTGCTTTTCGAGCTGTACGGCGAGAAAGGGATAGAATACAACAAGATATTCCAGGAGTTCCTCGAAAAAGCAACGGGCGGGATAGACTACAGGATTCTTGCGGAGGGGATAGTCGCGTACAGGAAGGCGCAGGTTTCTTACGTCAAGCCTTACCCGGGAACGGTAAAAACGCTGGTCAAGCTCAAGGAAAGGGGCATGAAGCTGGGCATCGTGTCCGACGCGCCGTCGGTGAACGCATGGATTCGCCTTGTCGAGATGAGGCTTGAGGATTTCTTCGACGTGGTCGTCACGTTCGACGAGACCGGCCAGAAGAAGCCCTCAAAAGCGCCGTTCCTCAGGGCGATAGAAAAACTGGGCGTGAGGCCGGAGAAGACGCTGTTCGTCGGCGACTGGCCCGAGCGCGACATACGCGGCGCTAAGGCACTGGGTATGCGAACGGCGTTTGCGAAATACGGCAACTTAGTGAAGGCGAAGTCAAACGCAGATCACGTTCTGAAAAGAATAGAGGATCTGCTGAGGGTGGTGTGAGCATGGAAGTTTCTCAAGCGATACGTAACCGCCGCAGCATACGCTCTTATAATGCAAAACCTGTTGAAGACGAGAAAATCGAGCGCATGCTCGAGGCCGGCAGGTGGGCGCCTTCGGCAGGGAACCAGCAGAGCATCGAATATGTAGTTGTCAAAGACCCTAAAACAAGGAAGCAGCTTTCCGGAGCTGCGCTGGGGCAGGAGCAGCTGCTTGAGGCGCCTGTCAGCATAGTCGTGTGCTGCAACCCCTCGAAAATCTCGCATTACGGCCAGCGCGGCAGGGAGCTTTATTCTCTGCAGGAGAGCGGCGCCTGCGTGCAAAACATGATGCTTGAGGCGCATGCGCTGGGTCTGGGAACGTGCTGGATAGGCGCTTTCAACGAGGCGGAAGTGAGGCGCGTAATCGGTGCGCCTCAGGACGTGAAACCGGTCGCGATAATAACTGTAGGTTACGCGGCCGAGAAGCCCGCGTCCAGCAGGAAGGACGCGAAACACTCGGTTTTTTGTGAAAGCTACGGGAAGCGATAGGCGCCGACTACGCTCATTTTCTGCATGGAAACCGCATTTTAGGGAATAAAAAACTTGCTGTGCCAGTTCTCTTATTTCAATACCATTGAAAGGCCACAGGCGAGTAAGATGATGAAAAGTGTAGTCGAGTGCTACGAAAACAAGATGTACAGAGACGATATGCTTGAGGAAATCAGAGGTCGCATGTCAGGCAGGGGTTATGCCAGTCCCTGGCACTACGTGGACCGCCTTTTCAGGGAGATGCTTTCCCTCGGTGTCAAGCCCGGCGAATTCGCCGTCCACATCGCCAAAAATCCGCAGAAATACCTTAGGCCTGAGCATCACGGCAAGTTCCAGCAGCTGACCAAGCAGCAGCTTGCGGACATACGCCTCGGAGCGAAGCTGCACGACATCGGTAAAATCATCGGCTTCGTTGGGGCGAGCGGCGATTACAAATCTCTTAACGGCGATGTCAGAATGACACCGGAGGAGCTCGATTATCTGAGACTGCATCCGCTTGTCAGCTGGTCTTATGTGACCCATCTAGATCCCGAAGGCAAAATAGGCCTGAAAAGAGACGGAGTCATGGAGTGCATCCTTTATCATCAGGAGAATTACAATGGTACAGGCTATCCGATGAAACTCGCCGGGGAAGACATACCGCTGGGCGCCCGCATACTGAGGGTCGTGGACGTCATAGACGCAGCAGGCGACCCGAGCAGGACGTGGTCGAAAGACATGACACCGGAGCAGATCATGGCTCACCTAAAGGAAAACGAAGGAAAACTTTTCGATCCTGTGATAGCCGAAATATTTTATGAGCCGCTGCGCGGAGAGCAGCACATAAGAAGATACCTTAAGTCGCATCCTGCAAAGAAATTCTTCCCGAGAGAGGCCCTGTCAGCGCCAGCCGCTATAGCCTCTATATGAACTTCTTCTCTATGCTCTTGACGCCCGGGATGAAGCCTATCCTTTCCTGTATCTCGTGCATGATGTTGTCGTAGAACTGGTGGTCCTTGGAAAGCTTCAGCATGAGCGTGACGACGCCGTCCTTGAACTTGACGTCCTGCACGATACCGATGGTCACGATGTCCTTCCCTATGCGCGGATCCATGACATGACGCAGTCGCGAGCGGAGCACGCTCTCGTTTATGCCTTCTGGCTTGGCAAGGCCGTGCTTCTCCTCGTAATTCCTTATCGCCGATTTGAGTGCGTCTATGGCGAGAACAGAACAGTGAATTTTCATCGGCGGCAGGCCGCCAAGCGCTTTCGTAATGTCCTTGAACTCGATTTTCTTTGCCTGCTCGAGCGTCTTGCCCTTCGCCATCTCGGTCATTATGCTGGTTGTAGCGATGTTGGCAGCGCAGCCGTAGGACTTGAATTTTATGTCTTTTATCATGAAGGTCTTCGGGTCGACCTTGAGGTAAAGGTTCACCATGTCACCGCATGCGAGCGAACCTTCCGTGACCAAAACGTCCGCTCCCTTAATCTCGCCGACGTTCTTCGGATGCGTGAAATACTTGATGACTTTTTCGGAGTACATGAAATCACCACCAATAACCATCGGATTTTCAGAGTTGGTTGAATTATATAACAGCGTTATATATAAAGATTTTTGGCTCCGGCCGAAAGTTTTCAATATATTTATTAATGCCGTAGCCAAAGACTAAATATGAACAAAAAATTCAGCCTAGCAATGTTGATTTTGGGCATTGCATTTGTTGCAGGTTGCATCCAAAGTCCTCAGGGTTCTTATGATATCATAGCTTGCCGAGGCACATACACCTTGAACCATTCCCTCGGTTATGCCATAAGTACGGATCAACAGGCCTTTGACATCCTGAAACAGGGATGGACGTATGACAGCCAAGGCAACACGATGCTTGTCGAAGATCGCATACCTTCAGATACGACCGTCGATGAAGCTCTGCAACGGGGATTATTGAAGACCAATCAGGATATAAAGCTCGATTCCGGAGAAACCGTGAAAGGCGTTTGGATGTGGGGCTACAAGGATAAAGCGGTTGACAAAGAAGGCAATGTGTATATCTGCAAACTCTGATATTTTGGCTTTTAATTTTTTCTAATTTATAACACTGTTATATTTTTAAACTCTGGCGTACAATAAAACATCACATTTATCTGCAACGTTTTCATATGGTGATATTATGGAAGCATATCTAGACAACGGCGCGACCACGAAGGTCGACCCGCGCGTTTTGAAAGCCATGATACCTTACTTCTCGAAAGCATATGGCAACGCGTCCTCGCTGCACCGCGCAGGGAGGGATGCAGGGAAGGCGATGGAAGCCGCGCGCGGAACGATAGCAAAGAAGATTAACGCCGATGCCAGCGAAATCATCTTCACTTCGGGCGGGACGGAATCCGACAACCTAGCCATCCGCGGGGTCGCCTACGCTAAAAAGCGTGGCCACATAATCACCACGAAAATCGAGCACCCTGCCGTTCTCAACACGTGCAAGGCCCTCGCTAGCGAAGGCTTCGAAGTCACGTTTCTCGACGTCGACAGCGAGGGCTTCGTGGGCATCAGCGAACTCGAAAAAGCAATAAGAAATGATACGATTCTAGTTTCAGTGATACACGGCAACAATGAGATAGGGACGATTCAGGACATAGCTAAAATCGGCGAGCTGTGCAGGCAGCGAGGCATCGCTTTCCATACAGATGCCGTCCAGTCCTTCGCAAAGGTTGCGATAGACGTGCGCAAAATGAACATAGACCTTCTTTCGATATCCGGCCACAAGCTCAACGGCCCTAAGGGCGTGGGAGCGCTTTACGTGCGCAAAGGCGTGATGCTCAAGCCGGCATACACCGGAGGGCCGCACGAAACGGGCATAAGGCCCGGCACGGAAAACATCCCAGGGATAGTCGGCCTGGCGAAGGCCGCGGAGCTTATCGGCCCGAAAGAAATAAGGCAGATGACTTTGCTGCGCGACAGGCTGATAAAGGGCCTGCTTTCGATACCCGAATCCTATCTTAACGGAGCGAAAGGAAACGAAAGGCTTTGCAACAACGTTAACGTGTCTTTCAGGAGCGTCGAGGGCGAGGCTTTGCTGATGTATCTCGACACGAAAGGCATTGCTGTTTCGACCGGCTCCGCCTGCTCGAGCAGGGAAGAAGGGCCGTCGCATGTCCTCCAGGCGATAGGTGTTGACCCTGAATGCGTTATGGGTTCTATAAGGCTCACGCTCTCGAAATTCACGACGCAGAAGGAGATAGACTACGCGATAAAGGCGGCTAAAGAAACGGTCACGCATCTCAGGAAAATAAGCGCGGCCTAGCGGAGGCGAGCAAATTAAACATAGCCCAAAAATTTTTATAGGGTCTCAGCTAAATATGAAATAAGGTGATTTTTTGTCAAGACCAGTTGCCATGATAACAGTGATTTTTGCCCTTTCTCTAGCTTTGATTGCAGTTGCCTCACCGGCATCGGCTCATGCTGGGCCTGATAGCATCGCTTTTTGCGATGAAAGCCAGGGCCGCTCTACGGCGACCGGCATCGTTTCGCTCACCATATTGCAGCCACCGCAGATTTGCGGAGATGGCATATGCAGCAGGAACGAGGCATGGACAAGCTGCCCTGCAGACTGCGTATTAAAGCCGTCCCAGAGCTTTGTCGGCGTCATGACCGGAGGCATATCGACCAGCGCTTCAGGGCTGATTCTAGCAACGGGCATGACAGCGTTTTTGTTCGCCATGGGCTTCAGGACCATGCCGAAGAAAAAAGATGCGTAAAAATAAAATAACCAATTGCGGCTCTTTTTGGCAATCCTGGGCATGCGATAAATTTTATTTACCCTCGGGTGCAATCTAATCATATGAAGCTCAATTTCATTTCCATGACGAGCGACTTCGGCACAGGCTCTGAAGAGGCGGCGATAATGAAGGCGGCGGCAATGCAGATAAATCTGGATGCGACGATACTTGACCTCCGCCACGACGTGCCCGACTTCAACCTTATGGAAGGGGCATGGACCCTTGAGAGCGTAAGCCAGCTGCCGATTGGCTCGCACGTGTGCGTGGTCGACCCTGGCGTAGGCACCGACAGGAAGTGCATAATCATCCAGACAGCAAGAGGCGACATGCTGGTAGGACCTGACAACGGCGTGCTGATTCCTGCCGCCAAAAGACTGGGCGGCATAGTGAAGGCTGTCGATATAACCAACGAGAAATACATGCGCCTGCCGGTCTCGCCCGTCTTCCACGGCCGCGACATCTTCGCTCCGGCGGCGGCGTGGCTTTCGATGGGCATCGGCATTGACGAATTCGGGCCTGAAATCCCGCCGGAAAAACTGGTGAAGCCTCCGTACGAGGAAGCGGAGATAACGAACCTGCAGATCAAGGCGAAGGTCATCCATGTCAACAAGTTCGGCAGCGTTTCGGTCAACATTTTGTTCGACGATTTCTCGAAGACGGGGATAAAATATGGCGACGAAATCGTGATCGAGCTCATAAGCGGGAAAATAGTCGCGAAGTTCATGAGGACCTTCGGCGAGGTGGCCAAGAAGGAAATTGTCGCGCTGCCGGACGACTTCGGCAGAATCGAGATTGCAGTGAGCCAGGGCAATTTCTCGCGCAGGTTCAAGGTGAAGCTGGAGGACCAGATAAACATCTGGAAGAGAATATGACGTCCAAGGTCGCGACTATTGACAGGAAGAGTGCCTGCCTCGTGATAATCGACGTGCAGGACCGCTTCCGCGACGCGATTTTCGAGTTCGGCAGAATGTCCGGCAACATCTGCAAGCTCGCGCAGGCATTCAGGATACTCGGCGTTCCGGTAATAGTCACGGAGCAGAATCCCGACAAGCTGGGCTCGACCATCCCGGAAATCGCTGACGCGCTCGGCAGATTCGTGCCCGTGCCAAAAATGCATTTCTCCTGCTGCAGCGAGACGACGTTTGTTAAAGAGCTTAAGAAGACGAAGGCAAAGGACGTCGTTCTCTGCGGGCTTGAGACGCACGTGTGCGTGCTAAAGACGGCGCTCGACCTGCTGAACAGAGGCTACAACGTCTACGTCGCCTGCGACGCGGTCTCGTCAAGAAAAAAATCCGATACAGATCTGATAATAAAGAGGTTCGTGCAAACCGGCATTCTCATAACGACGGCAGAGTCGATCATTTTCCAGCTCTTCGACAAGGCCGGGACGGAGGAATTCAGGCAGATTTTCAGCCTCATCAAATGAAGCGTTCTTTTCTCCTACGATTGTCGAACAGTCTTAATATAATCTTTATAAATGTGTGTGACACGTTTCTTTCTAATAGGGTTATCAGGTTTTTTTATGAGCGCTATCACTGAAATCAGGATACACGGCAGAGGAGGCCAGGGGGCGGTGACAACCGCTGAATTAATCGCCATCGCGGCCTTCAAAGATGGGAAATTCAGCCAGGCCGTGCCGAACTTCGGGCCCGAGCGAAGAGGCTCGCCGGTCGAAGCTTACTGCAGGATCGCGAAGGAGTTCATCACCCTGCGCACGCAGGTCTACGACCCCGACTACGTCATCGTTCTCGACGATTCTCTTCCTAGCGTCGTCGACATAACCCGCGGCCTGACTAAAGAGGGCATGATTCTCATCAATTCGGAGGCGGAGAAAAAATTCGGCAACTTCCCTGCGTACACGGTCGACGCCAACAGGATAGCCATGGACGTTCTCGGCAAACCGATAGTCAACACAGTGATGCTCGGCGCTTTCGCGAAGGCGACGAAGCTCATCACGCTGAAGAGCCTCGTGGAGGCGATTGGCGAGCGCTTCGAGGGCGCGGTCAGGGACAGCAACGTCAAGGCGATAAAACGCGCATACGAGGAGACAAAGGTTTGATGCTTATGAACAACAATCACGACGACTCCACAAAAGGCTGCGTAGGCTCGAGCTCGAAGAACTCGAAAACCCGCAAGACATCAGGCTGGCGCACGTTCAGGCCGCTTTTCATCGAGGACAAATGCAAAGGCTGTGGCATCTGCGTCCAGTACTGCCCGGAAGGCTGCATCGACCTGGCCGAGCTCGCGGGAAGGAAGACGAAGACAGCGAAAGTGGATTATGATTACTGCAAGGGGTGTCTGCTCTGCATGGAGCTCTGCCCCTTCAAGGCGATAGAGAAGAGATTGGAGAAGTAAAATCAGGGAGGAAAATTTAATATGACCAAGAAAGTCATAGAAGGAAGCCACGCAATCGCTGAAGCCGTTAAATTGTGTGAACCGGGTGTAGTTGCAGCTTACCCGATAACGCCACAATTATTCAATGAATTTAATTTTATTGAATAGTGGATACTCACATAATCGAGCGCCTGTCGGAGATGATTGCGGACGGCGAGATGAAGGCGAAATACGTCAACGTCGAGTCCGAGCATTCGGCCATGTCCGTCTGCCTGGGAGCGCAGGCCACGGGCGTGCGCACGTTCACATCTTCGTCAAGCCAGGGCCTTGCGCTGATGTACGAGATGCTTTACATCGTATCTGGCATGCGCCTCCCCGTTGTCATGGTGACGGTCAACCGCTCCTTGTCGGCGCCGCTGAACATATGGAACGACTGGTCGGATTCGTTCGGCGCAAGGGATTCCGGATGGATACAGCTATACTGCGAGAGCGCGCAGGAAGCTTTCGATACGGTAATCCAGGCCTACAAGATCGCGGAAAACGAGAAAGTCTCGCTGCCGGTAATGGTCTGCATAGACGGCTTCTTCCTCTCGCATGTTTATGAGCCGGTCGACATTGCTGAAAAGGCGAAGGTAATGAAATTCCTGCCAAAATATGCCGGCCGGGCGATAGATTTCAAAGAGCCCATCAGCCAGGGCATGTGGGCAGGGCCTGACCATTACCAGGAATTCAAGATAGAACAGCACGAGGCTATGCGCTGGGCCAGGGAAGCGATACGAGAGACGAACGCCGAATTCAAAGAGATATTCGGACGAAGCTACGGCAACGGCCTGATAGAAACGTACAACATGGAGAACGCCAAATACGCCCTCGTAACAATGGGCTCGCTCGCAGGGACTGCGAAGCACGTCATCCGCGAGAAGAAGATAGAGGACATGGGTCTCATCCGTGTGAAGAGCTTCAGGCCTTTCCCGATGACCGAGATAAAGAAGGCCATAAAGGGCATCCATTCCATCGGCGTTCTCGAGAAGGACATCTCGCCCGGCATGGGCGGCGCCCTGTGCTACGAGATACGCGGCCTCACCAGGAAGACGAATGTCAGCACGTTCATCGGCGGTCTGGGAGGGCGCGACGTAAAGATTGATGATTTCCTCAAGATATTCCGCGACATACGCCAGGAGAGAAGGGGACTGATATGGGTTTGAAAAACGAAAAGAAAGGCGCGGCATCAGAGCCGGCGAAGGGCTGCGAAGCGTGCGCGCTTTTCTTCCAGGGCTCGACCAACTGCTCGGGCTGTCCGGAGACGATCGCAGTCCGCGCGATACTCGGCGTCGCCGGCAAGAACACTGTCGTCGTCAACGCGACCTCCTGTCTGGAAATCGTCAGCTCGCAGTTCCCCAACACATCTTGGGGGGTCAATTATATTCACGGCGCTTTCGAGAATGCGGCGGCGATCGCCGCTGGCGTTTCCCTCGCTTTAGAGAAACAGGGGCGGACAGGGAATGTCATCGCAATCGCCGGCGACGGCGGCACGCTTGACATCGGGCTGCAGGCGCTGTCCGGCATGCTCGAACGCGGCGAGAAGGTTTGCTACATCTGCCTCGACAATGAGGCTTACATGAACACCGGCGTGCAGCGCTCGAGCGCGACGCCTTTCCGCGCATCAACCACGACCAGCCCTGCTGGCAGGATAATACCGGGCAATGTTACATGGAAAAAGCCGATAGTCGAGATTGTGGCGGCGCATCACGTTCCTTACGTTGCGACTGCCTCGGTCGGCTACATCGACGACCTGAGGGCGAAAGTCGCGAAGGCGCTGAAAAAGGAGAACCAGCCTTCCTTTATCCACGTGCTCAACCCGTGCCCGCTTGGATGGAGGTTCGACGCGTGGAGGACCGTCGAGATAGGCAGGCTCGCTGTCGAGACCGGCATGTGGATGCTTTACGAGATAGAGAACGGCAAAATGCGTGTGACGAGAGACGTTGTCGAACGCAAGCCAGTCGAAGAGTATCTGAAGGCGCAGGGCAGGTTCTCTCATTTATTTAAACCCGAGAACAAACATATTATAAAACAAATCCAGGAACACGTAGACAGCGAATGGGAGCGTCTGAAGAAGCGCTGCAAGGAATGATGCTCAACGGGGGTGTGTTTTATGCCTTTCAAAATCGTGCAGGACAGGAACGCGTGCATCGGCTGCGGCGCCTGCGCTGCAGTCTGCCCGGGCAACTGGGCGATGGAGGGCAACAAGGCCAGGCCAAAGAAAACGAAAGTTGACAAACTGGAATGCAACAAAGACGCCGCCGATTCCTGCCCGGTCCAGTGCATAAAGATAGTCAACGCGTAAATTAGTAAATGAGTAAAAGATGATGTTGCATGGCATTCAAATTGCTCAGCAAGAAAAAGAATAACAGGCCTCTTTACATATTTTCGCTTTCAATCATAGCGGCAGCCATAATAATTTCGCTTGCCATATTGCTGGTCTTAGTGAAACCCGCCCCGAACCCCAACACGAATAACCAGACAAGCGGGCAGAACGGGACGATTTCAATCGATGACGACCCTATGCTGGGAAGCGCGAATGCGAAGGTGACGATAGTCGAGTTCTCGGAATTCGTCTGCCCGTTCTGCGGCAGATTCGCGAGGGACACGTTCCCGCAAATCAAGGCGAATTATATAGACACGGGAAAAGTGAAATTCGTCTTCCGCGACTTCATCGTCCACCCGACGGCGCAGATAGCGTCCGAGGCTAGCCAGTGCGCGTACGAACAGGGTAATGACAAGTACTGGGCGTACAACGAATACCTTTTCAATCACCAGAGCGCGCTGACCAGCGACGACCTGAAGGCCTACGCTGCGACTCTCGGTCTGGACACGGCGAAATTCGACGCCTGCCTCGACTCCGGCAAATACACAGTTGAAGTCGAAAAAGACACGAGCGACGGCGAAGCATACGGCGTGAACGGGACGCCGACGTTTTTCATCAACAGCAAGAAGTTCGTGGGCGCGCAGCCTTACGCGAAGTTCCAGGCGGAGATAGACGCGGCGCTGAATGCTTAGACCAGCGTTTTCTTTTTATTTAGTTTATTCAATTTCTTAGCATGGAGCTCAGCCTTTCGGATTTCGACATCGAGCTGCAGGATTTCGAGATAAGGAAGACACGCAAGTTCGACAGGATATGGAGAATAAGCTTCGGCGGCAGCATAAGCTCGGCCCCGATAATTACCGAGGACACGGTTTATTTTGGCGCTTATGACTTTTACATGTATGCGCTTTGGAGGAAGGATGGAAGTCTGAAATGGAAGTTTAAATCTGACGGCGGATTCGGATTCGGCCAGCTGCTTTCCGACGGGGTGATTTATGCAGGCAACTACAGCGGCAACTTCCATGCCATTTATGCGAAAACAGGCGAAGAGATATGGAGATTCAGAGCAGGCGACCAGATATTGAGCGTTCCGTGCTCTTACGGAAACAATCTTTATTTCGGCAGCAAGGACTGTTTCCTCTACTGCCTCGACAAAAAAACCGGGAAGGAAATCTGGCGCTTCAGGACAGGAGATTGGATATGCTCTTCGCCAGCCGTTTACAAGGATACTGTGTTGATAGGTTCCTTTGACGGCTACGTCTACCAGCTGGACGCAATGAACGGGAAAGAGCTGTGGCGC
>Ga0315282_10009658_pt1 | contig 15306 bp, 9 predicted proteins | sample YL17G07_20_MG_FD_203693 | JGI IMG/M metagenome (GOLD analysis project Ga0315282, IMG submission 203693) | Sediment microbial communities from Yellowstone Lake, YNP, Wyoming, USA - YL17G07_20 | ecosystem: Environmental > Aquatic > Freshwater > Lake > Sediment | place: USA: Wyoming | collected... | reverse complement strand
CGCCGGAGGGAACGTAAAGATAGAGCTCTACAAGGGAACGGCTCTCGACAGCGTAATAACGCCAAGCACGTCAAATAGCGTTATCGGCACAAATAGCTACTCGTGGCCGATCCCGCCGACGCAGGCAATGGCCACGACCTATAAGGTCAAGATCACATCGCTTGCCGACGGAACGACTTCGGGCACGACGGGGACATTCAGCCTCACAGGCGCAGGCACCTATGTGACGGTCACAAGCCCCAACGGAGGGGAATACTGGCAGACCGGAAGTGCGCGCACCATCACGTGGAGCTCAGACTGCGAGGATAACGTAAAGATAGAGCTCTATAGAGCGGGTAGATCCGTCTCAACACTTACCTCGTCAACGCCCAATGCGGGAAGCTACCCCTGGACGATCTCATCGACGCAAGCCTTGGGCAGCGACTACCAGGTGAAGGTAAGCTGCATATCCAACTCAGCGCTCAAAGACCAGAGCGACGCCAACTTCACGATAAGCGCCCGCCTTGTGGCGCTGACTACACTCACGGCGACTCCCTCCGCGGCCCGGCCAAGTCAAAGCGTAGTACTTAGCCCCTTGGGAGGGACGTATCAGGCAGGGGTACCAGGAGAGACAACAAGGATAGTGATGGGACTACGCGACAGCGGAGGGCACTGGGTTGGAGGAGAACCGCAGGTGGCGTTTACCGCCGTCCCCGCAGATATGCTCTCCCATGCGTGGGCCGGAGCCGCGACAGTCACGGCGCCAAGTGTCAACGGCAACTACTATTTCTGGGCGATGAACGCCGCGACGATTGACAGCACGGCTGCCGCGGCGGCATTCAAGGCAGCGGTGCCGTCGACCTCAACTCCGGGGCACAGCAAGTGGGCGACGGCGCTGGTTGTGGCTACGCCTTATATCAAACTCTCCACGCCGGCAAGCGGGGCCGTCTGGAGAAGGGGCACGACGCAAACGATCGCGTGGACCAGTAATGCCGGCGGAAACGTGAAGATCGAACTGCTCAAGAGCGGCGTGCTCGACAGCACAATAACGGCGAGCGCTTCCAACACTGGTTCGTTCCCATGGCCGATTCCCGCTTCCCAGACGATGAGCCCAAGCTACACGATAAAGATCACTTCTCTTTCCGACGGGGTGACTTCCGGCACGAGCTCCACGTTCAGCATCACCGGCAACGGCACTTACGTGACGGTTACCTCCCCCAACGGCGCAGAGATCTGGCAGGTGGGCAACACCTACAGCGTGACATGGACCTCAGACTGTGAAGACGGAATGAAGGTGGAGCTATACAAAGCGGGCAAGCTCAACAGGACGCTGACCTCCTTTACCGCCAACACGGGTAGCTACTCATGGGCGATCTCCACAAGCCAGACACTGGGAAGCGACTATACGGTAAAGGTCTACTGCACTTCCAACAGCATCCTCAAGGACACAAGCGACGCCAACTTCTCGATAACGATGCGGGGAGTGACCATTAGCGCCCTCAGCATGACTCCGACGACGGCAAGGCCGGGGCAGGGAGTGACGGTAAATGCCCTGAGCGGCACATATCAAGCCGCAACACCCACGGAAACGACAAGACTCGTCCTTGGGCTACGCGATACGAGCGGACACTGGGTTGGTGGGGAGCCTGTAGTAGTGTTTACGGCTACGCCGGGAGATACGGCTTCCCATCCGTGGACGGGATCGGTGCCTGTAACCATAAGCGCGCCGACGAAGACGGGCTCATTCTACTTCTGGGCGCTTAACTCCGCCGCGGCGGATGATGCGGCGGCGATTGCGGACTTCAAGGCAAGGACAGTCACTTCATCGGTCACGCCCAACAACAAGTGGCCTGCGACGCTCACCGTGAGCGGGGCCGTGATAGCGGTAACTTATCCAAACGGCACAGAGACGTGGACCACCGGTTCCAGCTACACGATTACCTGGACGTCCTATGTGGGCGGAACTGTAAACGTGGACCTTTACAAGGGCAGCAGCAAGGTACTCGCAATCGGCTCTGGGGTACCCAATAGCGGCTCGTGCCCCTGGACAGTGCCGGTAGGATACACTTTGAGCACGAGTTACAAGGTGAAGGTGACATCGACGGCGAATACTTCCTGGTACGACTATAGCGATGCGTACTTCACAATTGCAGCGGGACCGTCGCTGCCGCAGGTATCTGAGCCGGTAACCGTGAGCGCTGCGATCGAGACGGGGGAACCGACATGTGCGGAATCTCTTGAGGGGGTCACAGCCAAGATATCGGCTGCGTCAGAAAGCGGTTCGAATCCTGGAGCGCTTGTTGACGGACAAGAGACGACAAGCTGGCAGACGGTAGGGACGACGCTGCCTGAGAAAGAATCTGTGACGCTTGATGCGGGCGTGATGACCAAGCTTGCTGCGGTAGGACTTGCTCCGGGGAGCGATGCGACACTGTTCCCGAGCGAGTTCACGATCGAGGTGTCGGGGGATGGGCAGGCGTGGGTACCGGTTGTCTATGCGACGGATTTCCATGAAGACGGGCCGAGTCTGTGGAGGTTTGAGCCAACCGATGCCAGGTATGTGAGGGTGTCCGGGCCGGGAGTGGCCAATGCCTCAGACGGCAGGTACTACTGGCAGGTGGGAGAGGTAACGATATACAGGAGTGCTGCCAGGTAAGGACAGGCAAGACAGTTTGGGCACGACGACAACACGCGGGAGAGCGAGGCGATCACGGCGCCGCTCTCCCGCTTCGCTGCTGGAGCGGCGCAACTGCGGGTCCGCGGCTTAACTTGGCGCTTGTGCTTGACATTGGCCGAAACGGCGCATAGAGTATCCCTTGTGCGGTGGCCGGGAATTCGGCTCTTCGCATTTCGCAATACGTCGTACCCGGCTCCCGTCGCACCGTTTGCTTCTGCGTGAAGCTGAGGGCAGCCGAAGCGCGTGCCTGACGGCGAGGACGATGGATAGAAGATCGAAATTCCGAGTCGGTCTCAGAGCCGTTTGCGCGGGAATTGTATTGTCTCCCTTCCTGCTGATCGGCAGCGGATTTCTCTTCGCGCCACGAGCGTCGACCTCGGAGATATTTCTCACCGCCCTGCATTTCTACTACTTTGAGCACAATTCCTTCCCGTACGACTCTCGCGGTCCTCAATATGCCCTTTTCAATCTCAGGGCGCAGTACACATGGTCGAGGCAAGCTTCGCATGACCAATTGAGAGAACGCCTGCCCGATCTGGCGTACGGATTGATCCGTCCCAAGGATGCCCGCGATGTTGCCGTTGAGCCGGCTATGCCGGTCTGGGACGATAAGGCTGGCATACTTGTGTACCCGTGGGTAGATTACCTGAATTGGGACCCGGAGAAAGTGAAAGCGTCTCCGCAGAGCATCGTGCTGTTTTCGTACGATCCCTTGAGATGGCGAAGGGACATGAGCATGAGATTCTGTGTGACGGGCGAGGTGTCTCCGGACTTCGCGGCTTTTCGGGGGAGCTACTCGCCCTGGGTGAGGCCGAGGCATCTTGTCGGCCTTCCATCAGCGCCCGTTTATGAACTATCCCAGTACGGTCTCAAGTGGGGTCTTTGCGCGAAGGTGCCGCGATGGTAGCAGGCGGGCCGCATACTCACTCGCGAACGCATGCGATTGCCGTTGACGTGATGTTTGTTTCCGCAGCGCTCCTGGTGATCGCATGGTGGTTGGCCGTACTCACTGACAAGTCGGGAGCGCCAATCCCGGGCACGACCAATGTCCCGCTGCCATGCCGGAGAATCGCGGCTGTGTACATGGCCATGCGCCTTTGCCAGCTGGAGGAGACTCACTCGCCTTACAAGATATCCCAAGGCACTCCGATGCAGAAGGTCGCGGCCTATCTCGCATATGATCCGGACAATCCCGTGAACAGAAAGCTCGTGCCCGATATCAATGACTACGCCATAGATGCGGACTTTCTCTCGACGGACGTGAAGCGCAGCCCGACAGTTATTGTCGTAGCCGCCAAGTCGCGCGAGAAGAAGGAAAACGCCCGTCTTGTAGTGCTCACGGACGGCACGATAAGGGCGGTTGTCAGCGATGAGCCTTTGGTGGGCAGGGATACAAGCGGCATGAAAGCGACAGTTTGCGACGTGACTCCCGAGAAAGGCATTGTAACCGGCTCCGCGTCGACGGCCCCAGCGCGCGCCACAAGTCTGCCTTGATTCCCGGTTCGTTTCCCAATATATTATCCTGCCTGAAGTTGCGTGCAGAGTAGAGCACGGTTTGCGCTGCTTGGGAGAGAGTCTTGCCAGAGACGCCGGAAGCGAAGAAAGCGGAAGACCGCCGGATTGCCATTACGTCCACCATACCGGTGGAGATCGTCTTTGCGGCGGGCTTGGAGCCGGTAGACCTCAATAACCGATTCATCACAAGCCCCGACAGCAAGCGCATGGTTGAAGAGGCGGAAGGGGCGGGGTTTCCGATCAATTTCTGCGCGTGGATAAAGGGGATCTATGGCTACGCGAAGAGAAGCGGCATTAAACGGGTGATCGGCGTCATGGAGGGGGATTGCTCGAATACGCACCTTCTCCTTGAGATTCTGGAAGAAGAGGGAGTGGAGATTGTACCGTTCCAATACCCCCTGGACCGCGACGCCGGCCGCCTGAAAGCGGCCATGGAGCGCCTTGCGGGCGCGCTGGGGACCACTCTGGAGCGCGCCGAGGAGCTTAGGCTGGCTATGCAGCCGCTGAGGCGCAAGCTTGAGCGCCTCGATGAGATGACGTGGCGGGACGGGACTATTACTGGCCTTGAGAACCACGTCTGGCTCATTAACTCAAGCGATATGCGAGGGGATTGGCGCGCATTTGAGGCCGAATTGGACGCCTTCTTGGCCCAAGCCGGAAAACGAGAGCCGGTTACAGGCGGATTTCGGCTTGGTTTTGTCGGAATTCCACCGATAATAGATGATCTCTATCAGGCTTTGGCTGCAAGGGGCGCGTATATAGTCTATAATGAGTTTCAGCGCCAGTTTTCGATGCCGGGGGTATTCAGCGACCTTGTGGAACAGTACTTGGCCTACACGTACCCCTACCGGACGTCCCTAAGGGCGGCAGATATCGCGAGGGAGGCCAGGAGTAGGCGGCTCGACGGGACTGTCCACTACGTTCAGAGCTTCTGTTTCCGTCAGTTGCAGGACCGGTTGATCCGCCGGTCGACGGATGTGCCGGTGCTGACGCTCGAGTTCGACCGGCCGGGCCGGCTGGACGGCCGCAGCATTACAAGGATGGAGGCGTTCCTGGAAGTGTTGGAGAGGCGTTCCCCGAAGCGGCTGCGGCCACACGTTAGAGAGGATTCATGAAGAAGACCAGAGCGTGGATGTGGTCGACCGGCCGAGTGCTGCTGGCTGTAGTGCTTCTCGTCCTCATTTTCAAGTACGGCCTTCAGTTCCGCGATACGGTTACGCTGCGCGACGGGACGGTCGTAAGCGGCACCATCACCAAGCGCCCCGACATCGACGTTGCCATCCAGTCCGCCGGAAAGAAACTCACATACCCGCTTGCCCAGGTGGCCCGCGAGGGCGGCGATTACAGGATCACGGCCGACTCGGTCATTCTGGCAAACGGCAAGACAATCACCGGCCGGGTCCTCAAGCAGCCGGACCTTACAGTCTCCATAAAGGCCGGCGACGGCGAGCCGGTGACGTACTCCCTCAAGGACGTCGCCGTCAACAAGAAGGGCGTCCCCCAGATTGAGCAGGGGCTCATTCCTATCCTCAAGCAGATGAAGGCCGGCGGCTACGTAATTGGCCTCCTTCTTCTCGGGATTCCGCCCGTAGTCGGCGCCATGCGCTGGCGGATGCTTCTCGAGGCCCAGGGCGTTCACATATCCCAGCTCCGGTCGCTCAGCATTACGCTTACGGGGCTTTTCTTCAACAACTTCATGCCGGGGCTCACCGGCGGCGACGTAATAAAGGCATATTACGCGGCCAAGCTTACTGACGACCGCAAGACACACGCGGTGGTCACGGTGCTCCTTGACCGTCTCATCGGGATGGTGGCTCTCGGCATCGTTGCCGGCGGCGCGATATGCGCGGGGCTTCTGATGACGAGGACGCCCGACGGCGGGCTCTATCGTCAGGCGGACTATTTCGTGGCTATTTTCCTGCTTGGCTGCGCGATAGGGACGGCCCTGTTCTACTCGATGCGGCTTCGCGCTCTCGGCCGAACGCTACTCCATGCGTTGCCGGGATACGCGAGAGTCCGCAATATGGGAATCGTGCACAGGGCGGTATCGCTGCTCAAGAAGATCGATTCCGCTGTCTACCTGTACCGTTACAAGAAGATGGTTCTCGTCAACGCGACGCTGATATCCTTCATCGCGCACACTTCGGCCATACTATCGTTCTACTTCTTCGCGGAAGCGCTCGGCGTCCGCCAGATCTCCGTGGTCAAGTACTTCATAGTCGTGCCGATAAGCTTCATCGTATCGAGCCTTTCTCCGACCCCGGCGGGGTGGGGCGTCGGCGAGTATATCTTCAAGATATTCTTCGAAGCGGTCGGCATACCCGGCGCGGCCGCGATTACGATGTCGATCACCTACAGGCTGACGCAGGCTCTCTGGACGCTGCCCGGCGGCGTCACGCTCATGCTGCAGCGCGGGCGGGCGACGGTGGAGGAAGCGGAGGCCCAGATGAGCAGCGACGTCCTCGAAAGCGAAAATGTCGGCCAGGGAGATTAGGGGCGCCATCCACGTCCATAGTGACTACAGCGACGGCACCGGCACCGTCGACGAGATCATCGCCGCGGCGCAGGCCGCACAGCTCGACTTCGTCATTCTCACCGATCACGACAATTCCGACGCGGCCAGGGACGGTTACGGCGGCAGGTACGGCAAGGTGCTCCTCGTGGTGGGCGCGGAGGTTTCCCCGCCGCGAGGCGGCCACTGCCTCGTCCTCGGCGCCGAGGACGTTCACGCCTACAGGTGGATGCCCGAGAAGCACTACCTTCACAGGCTTCGCAGACAGAACGCCGACATATACGTCGCGCACCCCGAGGGCAGGGTCAAGACGACCTTCGGCATCAACCTGCGCCAGTGGCACATCTGGGAGAGCGAGCACTTTGACGGTATTGAGATCTGGTCGTACATGCACGACTGGGTCGAGAGGCTCAACCCTCTCAACATCCCCATGTACTACCTGTCGCCGGACAGCGCCATAGAGGGGCCCAATGAGAAGGTGCTCGGGCTCTGGGACAGGCTCAACCTGCACCGGCGGGTGACGGGCATCGGCGCGCTCGACGCGCATGCGGTCAAGATGGGTCTCGGGCTCTTCACGGCTTTCAAATACGAATTCCTCTTCGGGACCATCCTGACTCACGCTCTGGTGGATGACTGGGGGAGCGACGCGTCGGCGGACACGCGGAGGCTGAGGGCGGCGCTCAAACAGGCCAGGGCGTATGTTGCCTACGAACCCCTCGGCAGCGCGGAGGGTTTCAGGTTCGCAGCCGATGGGCTCGAAATGGGGGACAGAGCGGCGTTCGGCGGCGCCGTCAGGCTTGAAGCATTTCTTCCGCAGAGCGGCCAGATCGCCTTCATACATAACGGCAGAAAGATCGCCGCTGAAGAAGGCGCCAAGGCGAGCTTCCCTGCCGGCGAACCGGGAGTATACCGTCTTGAGGTGCGACTCAACGGCCGTCCCTGGATATTCTCGAACCCTATTTGTTTGAAGTGATAGAGACGCTGCGGATAATGCAGGCCGCACTGGCAGTACAAGCAGGCAAAGGGATCGCAAACAGCATGGAAAAGACGATTGTTGACATCATTGTGCGGACGCCCGTGGGCGGCGTTGTGGCGGTTTCAAAGGGGCGAGACCTGCTGGCCGTCGAGATAGGCCTCTCTTCGGAAGGCGACGCCGCCAGGCGCATACGGAAGCGTTTTCCGGACGCCGTCGCCGGGCGGAACGAAGCCGGCCGGCAGTTGCGGGAGTACTTCGCGGGGCATAGGAGGGAGTTCTCGCTGAAGCCCTCGATAGGGGCCTTGGGCGCTTTCTACCGGAGGGCCCTTGTCGCGTGCGCGCGAATACCCTTCGGCAGGGTAGTCACTTACGGCGAGCTTGCCGCCGCGGCCGGATCGTTCGGGGCCGCCCGGGCGGTTGGAACGGCGCTGAGCCTCAATCCGTGCCCCATTGTGATACCCTGCCATCGCGTGGTCGGTGCGGCCGGTATCGGTGGTTTTTCGGCGCCGGGCGGGCTCGGCACCAAACGCGCGCTTCTTGACTTCGAAGGCATAACGACCCGGTAACTTGGACTCCAGGGTCTTTCAATTCTCGACAAGACGCTGCGCTGCCAATGCCTTTGTAGGGGCGGGGCTCCGTACCCGCCCTGGCCGGAGGGCCGAATCGGCGCTACCCGCGCACTATCGGCTGCCACGCCTGTTTCATGCCTTTTTTCAGTGCCCACGCCTTGGCGCGAGAATTGAAAGACCCTGACTTGGACTCGCCGGGCGTTGACAGGCGCGAGAATCACGATATAATGGAGTTTTCCCTCGTGCGCCCATAGCTCAACTGGACAGAGTAGCGGCCTACGAAGCCGAAGGTTGCAGGTTCGAGTCCTGCTGGGCGCACCATGTCTTGCCCGTTTCCAATGAGCCCTTGCCTGGAGGCGCGGCGCGCACTAACCTATATGCGACCGTTCCTCATTCCTCTGGGAGGATGAACATGCTCGAAAGTCACGTGACGATCAGCGCCGAGGATTGCATAGGCTGCGGGCTGTGCGTCGAGATGTGCCCCGCGACGCCCGGCGTTTTCGAGATGCAGGACATCACCGCGGTCGTGGTGCACGCCGAAGCGTGCGAGCGATGCAGGCTGTGCACGGACAACTGCCCCACGGACGCCATAAAACTCGCCCGCGATGAGGACATAGTAGCGGGCCTCGGGGATGTTTAGAGCCTATCCCGATAACCGTCGTGGACGTCGTTGCAGCCGTCCGACGCCGCGCTGAGCCGTAGCCGGGACCGTCCGCATCACACGCTGATCAAGCCCGGAATAAACGCGGCCGGAGGTGCGTCCTCCGGCCGCGGCGTTATTGGCGGATATGGCTCTTATTTCGGTGAATCTATCAGCGTTATCCCCTCGGAGCCGCTCGGGATATAGAAGGTTCTGTCGCTTTCGTAGGCAAGAACGCGCCAGTAGAGGTGAGCCCCCGCGCCGGCGGCGTCATAGAGCCTGCCGACGCGCTTGGAAGCTGCGGCGTTGACGTAGAACGATGTGCCCCTTACCATGCCGAACGTAATGGTGGTCTTGTCCGCCGGGAAGACCTGCGATGTCGAGAACTGCACCTTGAAATACGGATAGCCGTTGGCGATTATGTCCCACCGCAGCGTGAACGGCAGGTCGCGGTCGGCCGTTCCGTTCGACTTGGGCTCGGGGAGCCGCAGCCTGATCTCCGGCGGCAGTATGGCCAGCGGCGCCGGATCGGTCGCGACGCTGTACGCGCCCTGGCTGTCAACGCCCCTGATGCGCCAATATAGGACGCCGGTGGGATCCGTCCCGGCGAAGAGGGCTTTCTTCACCCGCTTCCAGTTGCTAGTATTCGGCTTGTACCAGGTTGGCACCGGGCCGTGCGGATTCTTCCTGCACGGCACGACGGCAGTGGTGCCGCGGTCAAACACGCTGACGTTGTCCTGGCTCGTCGAGAAATCGATGAAGAATCTCGAGAACCGCGAGTCGCTCGTGGTCCACGTGAACTGCGGCCGCGAATTCGGCCATATCGACCTGTAGCCGTTGACCATGTCGAACGGCGTAAAGGTGGCGCTCATGATGCTGCCGAGGTCGAAGCCGTACTCGTGGAAGACCTCGCTCGTGCCTATCAGAGCGGACGGGTCAGACGACTTGCCGACGACCTTCCAGTAGATCGTGCCGTCCATGCCGGCGGCGATGGTCTTGATCCGCTTCCACTGCGCGGCAGTCGGCTTGAAGGATGTCTTCTTCGCGCCCGGCGCGAACACGAGCGTTCGCTCGGTGCGATTGAGCGCGTCCACGACCGGCTTCGACGGGAAGCCGGGCACGTTGGAGAATAGCACGTGGAATGTGCTGTACTTATTGGCGTGCCACGCGAATGTCGGCGGCGTGGAGACGCTCAAGTTCCCGCCGTCCTGCGGCGCGTCAAGCATTATGTAAGGCTCGCTGTCCGGCAGCGTCCTGATGGTGACGGTGTTGGACATCTCCGACTTGTTATCGTAGCCGTCCACGCTCTTCATGGCGAAGTTGTAAGTCGTGTCGCCCTGGAGATCCTTGACCTGCATCGATTGAGGCGCGCCGGGCGCGGCCGGGGTCGGCGGCGCGTCTACGGGCACAAGGATCCCGGAGGCAAGGATTCCAGTGACGGGGTCGGCGTCGAATTTCGATTCGAGAAGGAGCTTGTCCATAGAGTATTCGACGATGTAGTGGTCGGCCCTGCCTGTGGGGCCGACGTCCGTGGGCGCGTTCCAACTCAGGATAACCGTGTGAGCGCCGCCGAGGTTGGGGAAGAGCTGAATCTCGGCTATCTCGGCCGGACGCACAGATCCCTGGGGGCCATACTCTATCTCGAGGGTCAGGTACTCGGCCGGCGTGGGCGCGATTGCGAACGGATTCTGGCCGGGCGCGGCTTCATAGCTGTCTTCGGATACCACGGTTCGCCACTCGGTTACGCCGGTAGCGCTGTCGTAATGGCCCAGTTTCACCCTGAAGCGAGAGGGGAAGAGCGCCGGGTCCGCGGCAAACAGGACGAGCTTGCTGTATGTTCCGTTGCCTGCGATGCTGAGGTTGATCGAATCGCTCTCCGCCGTGCCCGATGCGCTCGTAGCCCATGCGGTTGCCTCATTGCGGTCAATGGCGTTCGCGGCGGGCATCGACGGATCCTCGCTCGTCGCCGAGATGAGCGTGAGACCGGCCGCCTGGGGAATGGAACCCTCGAACGCGTAATCCGCCCTGAGCAGGTCTATTCTCGACGGGGCATCAATGTCCGCAACGGTGACCGTCATCGCCACCGCGGGGCTCCAGTTGCCCGCCTCGTCGCGGCATCTCACCGAAACGATATACGGATTATTCGCGATAAGCCAGGTCGTGGTGTTAAGCGTCGCCGTCACGGTCTCGACCGGCGAATCGAACGCGCCGTCAGCCGCCTGCATCGGTATTCCATGGCCCTCGCTGGGATCGCCGCCGATGAAGTACTCGGCCTGGAGGATATCGCTGCCGCCAGTCGGCCTGTCGGTTGTCGAAGCGGTTATCACGGCCGTCTTCGTCTGCCCCTGCTTTACCCATACCGGATCCATGGTGAGGCCGGTGACGGCGGGCTTTCTGGTATCGCTCACAAGAGTGGTTGCCATCGTGCCGGGGCCCAGATCCGTTTCGACGTTGTCATGGTTTCTGGCCTTGAGTTGGAAGATGTAAGTCGTTCCCGGCTGCAGGCCCTTGATGCGGATGAGCGCCCAGCTTTGGGCCGTCGTGAAGTAGGCGAGGATGGTGGGATTGCCGTCGGCCCCCACGAACATGCCGGTGCTGGTGTTGTAGACTGCGTACTCCGTGCCGTCGGGGTTGAGGGGGTTGTTACCGGCGTCGACGTCATGAATCTCGATGTAGTACTTCGTCGGGGAGGGATCCTTGAGGGTCGGCTTCGCGGGCACATTGCACCACGTATAGACGCTCACGGCGGGGGCGGGAAACTTGCTGACATTTGGCACTATGGCCGAGTCGCGCGCCATCGCGGTGTAGGTGTATTGCACGTTGGGACTTAAGCCCGTGCCGGTGTAGATATTGTCGTCGATCCAGCCGGAGCTGGCCCCGCCGGGATTGCCGGTCAGCTCCTCAAAGAAGTACGTGACGGGCATGCTGAGGGCGTCGAAGGCATACTGAGCGCTCATCGCGATTGCGGAGGAGCTTATCGCGTGCGGCGTCTCAAGCCACGTCATTGGGTCCGGCGTGGGGGACGTGGTATCTGCGGACCCCTCGGTGGCCGTGACGTCGTAGGCATAGAAGTTCCAATCGTTCGCTACGAACGGAGACAGAATGAAAATGGCGTCAGGGGTATAGATGGGGTTGCCGAACAGATCAGTCATCGCAAAGTTGCTTATGCCGACCGTCACGCCCGGCGTTGTATCCTGTATCTCCCAGACTCCGTTGTTCTTCCTCACGAGCATCATCAGCCAGTTGGCCGGGTCCGCGTTCACGGCGACGTTGAAATCCAGGGCAATCGGCTGTTGTGTCCTGGGCAGCTCGGGACTGAACAGGAGGTACCCGGCCCCCAGTCCCTCGGTGTAATAGCCGAACGGAGGCTGCTGTATGAGCGGATAGTTACTGACCTTCAGATCATACCAAAGAGCGCTGTACTGGAGAGGGTACTTGCCGGCGTCGGGATAATCCTGCTGGAGGTTTGCCAGAAGGAAGCTGCGGAACGCCTGCGCGAAGCCGCCCGGCAGATGGCGGGCAAGAACGCTGTTGGTCGCGTCGACGGCGCTGTTTGTTGAATCGCATGTCTCCCAGATCTCGCGGATGACGCTCGCGTCGGGAGAAAGGTGCGTCTGCAGATAGATAGGCCAGATACAATCCATATACCAATGCGCATCCCACTCGGGACTGTCGAGGGCGATCTCGGGGTACATGAGGAAGTCCGACAGCCATGCAGCCGGCGAGGCCACGGCCGCATACTCTGGGCCGGGCTGGACCTCAGACCACTTCGAGCACGCCTCCGACCACCAATGGTTGGTGTAGCCGGACACGGGATCAGTAGACCAGTCAATGTTAGCGTCGATCGAGTCGTTGTATCCCATCTGAATGGCGTGGAAAAACTCATGAACGCAGACGCACCGAAGCAAGTCCAGCGGAGGGACTATCCTCCCGTCCGGATAGATATCCTCCAGATTTATCCCCATCACAATGAAGCTGGAGCTATAGTGGTTGGCTCGCCGCGGGATAACTCTGTCAATCTCTTCAATAAACTCTATCGGCGTGGTGACGCCGAGGGTATTCGGGTCGGTGCCGCCAAAGTAGAATTCGTAATAATACGAATCCGTGCCGGGAGGCATCCTGTAGCCGTGCTCACTGAACCATGTCCATGCAGTCTCAAGCGCTTCGCTGGCGACCTGCGGCCCGTCCGGGATGCCGTTGCCGTCGGAGTCCGGGTACAGTCCCGTGCCGAGCGCCTCATCGCCGGTGCTGTTCCAGTGGATCCTGAAGTTCTTTGTCACATAGACGTGCTGGTTGATCTCCGACGGCGCGTAACTGTTCTCCGGCGCCGGCACCTTGCCGGGCAGCGGTTGTGGCTCCATTGAAAACGCGGGGAGAGTGCCCTTGAGAACCCGCTGCACCGGGGCCTTCTTGCCTGGGCGCAGGAACTGCGGTATGGCCTTGCGTGTCTCGCTGTCGATGCTCTTCCAATGCAGATGCATATCTATCATATCGCTGGTTTCGCAGGTACGCCTGCGGAGCGGCATGGCGTCACGGTACCGCTTGGGCAGCGCGCCCGGCCTGAATATCATCATTGCCTCATAATCATCCGCTTGCGCCTGCGTTATCTTGCCGTCGCGAAGGTCTCGCAGCATCAGCACTTCCGGTGTGCCGGGCGCCCGGTCGGGCACGTATATCTTTTTCTGCGCGCCGAAGAGGAAGGATGAAAGTAGGAAAACCAGAACCAGACCGAGCGTAACCGTGCGTCTCATCAGAATCCTCCACCACTGTAACAAGAGCGCTGCCGGTGTATTACCAGGGCCTCCTGCCAATGCGCGTTATGCAGGTTCGCATTGTTCCACAATTCAATGTTGTCTGTCAAGCTTTCAGGCTGCGTAAACCGCTTCACAGTCCCCGGTTGCGGCTGCGCATGCCCCCTCCATTATGAAGGGGCCAAAACGCCCATGCAATTATAGGATGGCAAGCGCCGTTATGGAAGCCCCAAAGCGCCACTTTCGCTTCCTGATTATGACGTTTAATGAGGCATTTCGGAGCACTGTTCTACGCTCCCACAAAAAAGTGGCAAAGGGCGAAAAGATCTCTACAATCCTTGAGAGTGCGCGATTTCATGCACGCAGCGTATTGGGAGCAAGTGCGCTTGGCGCAACAGGTTATGACGATTTGAGAAGGGAGAGGCCATGAAATTCTCGATTTTCACAGTCATGCTGCCGGACTGGGACCCGGCAACCGCCGTAAAGAAGCTCAAAGCTTATGGCTACGACGGCGTTGAGTGGCGCGTTACCAATACCAAGCCCGAAGTGAAGAATGACGCTCCGAGCTACTGGGGCAACAACCACTGCACGGTCGAGTTGGACACGATCCTCGAGAAAGCCAAAGAGATTAAGAAACTGACAGACGACGCCGGAATCGCGACGGCCGCTCTGGCTGGCTATCACGGGTACGACAACGTCGAGGCGACCGAGAAGATGCTCAAAGCCGCCAAGATAATGGGCGCGCCGTTGATCCGGGTAGGGGCCGCGCGTTACGACGGCTCAAGGCACTTCGATGAACTCTTCAAGGAGTCCCGCAAAGGCTATGAAGAAGTCGCGAAAATGGCCGGGAAGGCCAAGGTGAAGGCCTGCGTCGAGACCCATATGGGGATGATCTGCGCGAGCGCGTCCGGCGCGCGAAGGCTTCTCGACGGCCTCGACCCCAAGGCGGTCGGCGTCATTTACGACCCGGGCAACATGGTCACCGAAGGGTACGAGGACACCAGGATGGGCCTGCAGATCCTCGGTCCCTACCTCGCGCACGTTCACGGCAAGAACGGCGTGTGGCTCAAGAACCCCGACGCCAAGCCCGGCGAGCACCCTTGGACCTCCGGCTTTCACACGCCCGTCGATGAGGGGATCGTCAATTGGACAAAGGTCCTCAAGGCGCTCAAAGACGTCGGCTTCAACGGCTACATCTCGTTTGAGGACTTCTCCAAGGTTCGCACGACCGAAGAGAAGGTGAAGTTCAATATCGAATACATAAAGTCCAAAATGTAGTGGCGCTGCAAGCTCGCGCCCGTAACGACCGCGTTTTCTGGAATTCCTGTTTGACAGCGCGTGTTTTGGCGATAGAATATCCGTGTTAGGTTCGTTTATGGAGAAGGAAATGTCAGGCGCTTCACGGCAAGTCAGTCTCGAAAAGGTGCAGGTACAGAAGTCCGCGTGGGGACACTCCGCGGCCGCGTGCACCATTATTTCGAGATTGGCGGCCGCGGGGTGACCTGAGGCTTAAGGCTTCCTAAAGGCCTCAGGAACCGCAAGGTTGCTGAGGCCTTTTTCGTTTGGTGCGCCCGGCAGGGCGCACTCACTTGGAGGTGGAAGTCCTCTACAGGCCTGGTAGGAGGAACTGTTAGCCGGACGGCAAGGGTGTCCGTCGCGAGGCGGGATCCGAAGGAAGCCGCAGGCA
>Ga0315282_10009657_pt1 | contig 15306 bp, 10 predicted proteins | sample YL17G07_20_MG_FD_203693 | JGI IMG/M metagenome (GOLD analysis project Ga0315282, IMG submission 203693) | Sediment microbial communities from Yellowstone Lake, YNP, Wyoming, USA - YL17G07_20 | ecosystem: Environmental > Aquatic > Freshwater > Lake > Sediment | place: USA: Wyoming | collected... | reverse complement strand
GGGCCGGCGGCATAGCATAGGTGTCTTCGTCTCGGCCCAAGGACAAGCATTGCTTTGCCGACGAACGGTTAGGGCTTCCGTGGCGCCGTCCAGCCTGCCGAGCTAGGCTGCAGGCCGGTCGGCCATAAATGAACCAGGCCGGTCTGCCTAATTCGAGTTATATGGTTATATGGCTTTGGCGGAAGAGTTACCAGCATCACGAAAAGCGGCGACAAAACTATTCAAGAAACAATGACGTCAAACGGAATACTTACAAGATGAATAAGTTGCTTTGTCAGCATGTTGAAGATCTCAAGTCCGCCCTCCTGTCTCTGCCAGCCACAGGTGAAAGGGGCTTCGAGGGGCTTATAGGGGAGGCTCTTCGTGAGATCTCCGGGGTGCCTTTCAGGCTCGCAGATAGTGGCTTGCAATTCGGAGTCGATGGCAAGCCAACTTACGAAGCGGATGCTATTTGTTACGAAGCCAAGCGCTATGACGATACGGTGCCCCCGGATAAGGTTCTCTCGAAACTCGCACGGATGTCTATAAGAGACCCCGAATGTGACATTTGGGTTCTTGCTGCAACTTCCCAGATCGGGACCCAGCTCGCAGACGATGCGCGTGCTGTAGGAGCCAAGGACGGCCTTTTCGTCTTGATCCTCGACTGGTCTGAAACGAGCCTACCCCCCCCTCGCCGTCGCCTTGGCGATGGGCGGGATGCGGGTGCAAGAATTCCTGAAGAATCACATCCATGACGATAAGTCGCTACAGCGAGCGATTGTATCCCTCGAAGCAGTCAAGGCTTCTGCAGACTTTGCTCCTCATGCCGACCGGATACGGACTCAGTGCAATGAGCCTGCGGTGGGATGGGCTCTTGCGCAAAGGGCAAACACTGACTGGCTGGTCGACGCATTCTCCAGCAGAAGAAAGGCGAAAGCGAAATTCGGCCAACCGCTGTCACCCGGTGACAAGGACACGGCACCTGTCTATCAGCGCAGAGCCCTGATCGACAGGCTCCTCCCCTATTTCACCGCTGCCTCGGACGAGAGGGTGGTATGCATCCTCGGCGGCGAGGGTCACGGAAAATCCTGGATAGTTGCGCAGAGCTGGCTTGCGCTCGCGGACAAGCCGTTGATGATCTTCATGACCCCGAACGATTTCGACGAGACGGCCGGGCAAAACGATGTCGTTGATCTCCTGGTCTCCAAGCTTAGACAACAAACTGGGAATTGGGGTAGCGCAACCACCCAGCAAAGATGGCGCAGAAGGCTAGAGCAGTGGCGGGGCCGCCCAGAAACACACACCCCCCGGCTCATCGCCATCATCGATGGTATCAACCAAAGGCCGGAGTTCGACTGGGCACGGATCATCGACAGTTTCGGCGATCAACTGAATCAGCTTGGCGGCCGTCTAGTCGTTACCGTGCGCACGCCAGACTTCCAGAACCGTGTAAGAGGCCGCCTTTCTGTGCGCTTCACTGAGATTCATGTTCCCGAATGGACAGAGCTTGAACGCGACGAAATCCTAACCGGCCATGGCATCAGAGCCTCGGACGTGCATCCTGCGGTAGCAACATCGCTTCGCAACCCGCGCCTTCTGGGAATCGCCCTTGAGCTCCTCGACAAGGCCGATGTCACCACCCTTGAAGAACTCAATGTCAGCCGTCTTCTTCTCGAACATATACGGATGAGCGAGCGGGACGCCCTTGTCCCGCAGCCGATGCACGAGTGTGTGCGCCGGCTGCAGAAGCATGCGCAGGAGATCGTGTCCCGGATGAAGGCGAACCAGCAGGATGACCTCAAGATCTTTGAGGACAACGTGGGAGCGGTCGCGGACGGGCGTTTCTACCAGGCGGTGGATGGAGATCCTGCGCGCTATACCCTGAAAGCTGATGGACTCACGCTCGCACTGGGTCTCTTGGTAATCGACCGGTTGCGCACCGCACAAAGGAACGGCCGCATTCTTGATGCAGAATTGGAGGCACTCCTTGAACCAATCGCAGCGCTGGATGACACAGCCAAGGTTATTCTGGCGGCCTTGACAGTGACGGCGGTAGACGAGCCCTATGAGCAGAATATAGCCAGCTCTCTCGTAAGAGGCTTCGGGTCGCTCCAGAATCCTGACCACACCCAATTCCCGGCCTTCGCGAGTCTGGCGAAGAGGCGACCGCAAGGTTTTATGGAGGCAGCGCGCGCGCTCAGTCTTGCCGGAGGCCATCAGCCCAATTTCGACTGGATACAGCAGGCGCTGATTGTCGCGGGCAGGCTCAGTCGCGCGTGGCAGGAAATGGCCAGCGAAGTGCATGTCTGGCTCTCCGTCTATTCGTTATCACCGGAACGGGGAATGTTTGGACACCCCGCACACGATCCGCCGGAGAAAGTGCAGGAAGAACGCGACAAGAACCGTAGAAGGGTCGAAGAGAATCTAGGCGCCCTGTCGGCGAATGAGCGAGCGATTCTACGAAACTTGCCCTCAGAAGAGGGCAACTTGAGCGCGCTCTCACGCCTTGCTCTGTTTCTGCTTGCCGGGAAGGCCCTGGCCCCGTTCGCATCAAGTCTGCTGAACTGGAGCTTCTCGAATGCGTTGAATCCCGATCACGGCGCACCGTACAAGGAATTCGAGCACCTTGTGAGTCTGAACAGGGTTGACTGGCCGCAGACCCGTATGGCATTGCTGGAGGTGGGCGCTGGGCTACGCGAAGCAGATGTGTCGACGACTGGAAAATGGACCCTCGTGAACATCCTGCATTCAACGGGTCATTCCGAGGATGGCAAGGAAGCTCGGTCTTTGGCGGAGAACCTCACCAAAGACAGGCCCAGCTTCAAGAGTTGGCGCCTTATTGAAGATTTCTGTGGAACAGACCCTTGCGATCCCGCGTCAGAACAGCCGGACAATGTAACCCGTACCGCAGAGCAATACGCGGCGATCGATGTCAGCAAGTTGCGGCAGACTTTTGGCCAAACCTCCGAAGACCATTTCTTTGTCATGGCACGTCCCGGGATCGCCCGATTCAAGCCAGACATCGCCGTCACAAAGCATAGGGAATTCGCTGCGAATGTGCTTAGCCGTACAGGCTTTCCTCTGCGCCAGGGATTGTTCGAACTCTGCCAGCACAGTGCGCTGCTTACAATCAATGAGGCCCGCGCACTCGTTAGAAAGTGGGCAGACGTGAAGACGGCCGGTAAGGCAGACGGCCTGTCGACACGGGACACGTGGATTGTCTCCCAGTATCTCCTACTGCTGGCCTTTCCATTCCTCAGCGCCCGGGAGCAAGTCGATATATTGTTGTCGAACGAAACCGATGAAGACGTCCTTCTCGATCTGATGAATCTAGCGAAGCCACTCGCTAAGGGGGAATTTGAGATATTGCTGAGGGCAGCCTGCAGCGAGGAGAACAAACGTAACCAGTATTTGCTGCTCGCACATGGCAATTATGCCTCCGTACAGTTATCGAGGGACGCCCGCACCCAGATTGCTGCACTTGTCCGGTCGGAATCGGAACATGTGCGGGCGCAGGCACTGCGCGCAATTGCGCGGAGCGGAGATGAATGGCTGCTAGGCCAAGTCGTCGAAAGTGACTGGAATGCTACAGATGCCGAATCGGAGAATGGTCTGGAAGTATGGCACGGCTCGGTGGCACTCTTGGAAGCCGCAGCAAGAGGATTGATACCACATGGAGAGGCGCTCGACCGCATTTCACCGCACCTGTATGGCCGGGCAGCGGCAATGCTTGATGTAGACGCGGTACGCGAAATCGCGCGCCGTATCGATGCCTCGATCCACCAGGCGGCTGGTCTGGGTGATGGTCTCGTCGCACCGGATATTGAGCTTCAGGTCGCCTCATCCGCTCCCTACGAGCCCAGCAGGTACAGCGTGAATGAACGGCCATCGGAAGCCAAGGACATCAACGAGGCGATGAGGCGCCTGTCCGAAAGCAAGGAAGCATTCGAGGAGCGCCAGAGGCGAAGTATTGATTCATTCCGTGAATTCAAGGCCAATCTTACTCGAGCGAAGGCCAGCATCATCCTCGATCATCTAGGTCTTGATGAATTCGCAATCGTGGTTGCAGCAGCTGAAGAGCTTGCCGATCGCTGGCATAGATTGTTCTTGAGCATTGCCGAGGCCAGGCTACCGGCCGTCCACAACCTCGTTCTCCTGCTCGCGCACGCTCTTGGGCGGAAAGCTCCCGACAAAGCTGAAGAGCTGTTCCGGCGAGTGAAGGATAGCGCGCCTTTGGTGAGGTTCACGTTTGGCAGAGCCGGTGTGCAACTCGATGCGATGGCCACATGGGCTGGCGACCGCAGTCCTGCCCTCGATAACCTGCGTTTCCAGCGCCTGGATCGGATGGGTACCGACCACGATTTGTCGCTTGAAGTGCTCACTGCCCTGTTGAACGGCCAGCAGGAATTGCTGACCGCATATATTGAGGCAAAAGTGCGCATGGAGCAGCCGTCAGAGATTTGCCGCGGCATAATGGTAGCAGGATTTTCCGACCAAAGTGAATTCAATGACGAAATCCTCAGGAGATATGAAGGCAGTGACGGTCTAATCGCAAGCGCACAAAAGGCGGCGAAGTACGCATATGAGCGCAATGTCTGGGCGCAGCACTGGTTCGAGAAGATGTGCCAGACGGATGAGAATGTTGACTTCTGGCGCTATGCAGTCCTGTTTTCGAAGATTGTCGATGGAAGGTTTGCCGTCTGGCGCGGAAACCACACGCAGAAGGGCAGCTCGATCCAATCGTTCGGATCTGCCACGGTCGGGAAGCTCGAGAACCGCTTCGCGCGATGGGAAGATCATCGGAATAGGAAACTGTTCGGATCGGACGCTCCCGCGTCGATATTCCTTGAGGGGGCGGATGTCAACGACTAGATCCTCTCCGCAGTGTTTGCACGTGAATTTCGTACAGCATGACGAATGACTGGATTGCGTCAACTTCACCTATTCGGATATCGGGTTCTGAACGGCCGCTAATAGCTGAAAGGGGACGAATCGGAGTCGCGCACTGAACGCCGCATAACCATGCTGCTGCACCTGACCGCGGGAAACCCCTCGGCCTTGGCGAGCAATCACGGGCGCGGCAGGTGAGCAGCGCCGTTAGGCGGATTCGAATAGCCGCGAAACGTGATCCCATGACTCCGTGATGGGGGACGGCGTTGCCTTCGTTAACTCGTGGCTCCCGGTCGGGAAGAGGGTTCCGCCAAATGCGGAATGTGGATTGCGGAATGCGGAATGGCGGCGGAAAGCCGAGCACCGAGAGCCGAGATAGGATGGGGAGACGGGGAATCGCGGAACCCGGCGAACACCCTTTCCCCAGACTGCCTGCCCAATTCTGTTGCAGCAAGATGCCATATTTGGTATCCTCTCTCCATGGAATTCAAGCACGTCGTCGAGATTGTCGGTGACGAGCCGGTCTTCGAAACCGGTCTCCTCCTGGCGGGGGAGGCAAATCCTTCCGACGTCCGCCGCCAACTGTCGCGCTGGACGAAGGCGGGGCAACTCTACCAATTGCGCCGCGGCCTGTACGCGCTGGCACCGCCATTTCAGAAGGTCAAGTCACACCCCTTCCTCATCGCGAATCGCCTGGTACGCGGCTCATACGTGAGCTGCCAGGCCGCCCTGGCGCATTACGCCCTCATCCCAGAGTATGTGCCAGCCGTCACCAGCGTGACGTCGGGGCGCCCCGGTCGGTGGGACACCCCGCTGGGCGTCTATGAGTTTCGTCACATCAGGACCGACCGGTTGCGCGGCTACCGGCTGACCGAACTGGGCGGAGGGCAGCGCGCATTCGTAGCGTCCCCGGAGAAGGCGCTGCTCGACCTGGTCTATTTCCAGCCCGCTGGCGATTCACGGCAGTACCTGCAAGAGTTGCGGCTGCAGGGCCTGGACAACCTGAACCTGGATGAGCTGGAGCGTCTGGCCGACCTCAGCGGCAGCCCCAAGCTGCGGCGGGCCACGGTGCACGTCCGAGACCTGGCGCGCACCGAAGCGCGAGAGTTTGCACCGCGATGAAAGAGTACCTCGCCGAGCTGGCCCGAGGCGCCCCCACGCCGGCCCATGCGCGCAACATCGTCCGGGAATACTTGCAGGCCCGAATCCTCGGAGCGCTCCAGCGCGCGGGGGCCATGCTGCCGCTCGCATTCCACGGCGGCACCGCCCTCCGATTTCTGTATGCTACCGCGCGCTATTCGGAAGATCTGGATTTCGCTCTCGAGCGGCCCAAACGACCGTATGACTTGCGCGCCTATCTGGGGAGGGTTCAAGCGGATCTTGCGGCCGAGGGGTATGGACTGGAGACCAAGGTGAGCGACAAGAGGGCGGTCCACAGCGCCTTCGTCCGCTTCCCCGGCCTGCTCCATGAGCTCGATCTCTCAGCCCGTCGGGCCGAGGTGCTCGCCGTGAAGATTGAAGTGGACACGAACCCACCCGCCGGCGCGGGTCTGGCGACCAGTGTCGTTCGACGTCACGTGGTGCTTCAACTGCAGCATCACGACCGCGCGTCCCTGCTGGCCGGCAAGCTCCACGCACTTCTGCAGCGCCCGTACGCAAAGGGCCGCGACCTGTACGACCTGTTGTGGTACCTCAGCGATCCGCAGTGGCCGGCACCCAACCTGGTGCTGCTGAACAACGCGTTGACGCAGACGGGCTGGACCGGCGGCTCTCTGACCGAACGGAACTGGCGGAAGGTGGTGCGGGACCGGCTGCGCGGAATCGCGTGGGATCGGGCCGTGTCTGATGTGCGTCCTTTCCTCGATCCGAGCGCCGATCCACACCTCCTGACGGCGGAGAACGTGCAGAGGGTCCTCGGCTAGATCCGCTCCGCGACCGAGGCACCGGGCCGCTCCATCTCACACGACCCTCCCCTCCTCTCCGGTGGACACGTGGATCCTGGGAACTTCGATGTACATGTCCATGGCATCTGTCATGTAGACGTACGTCGTGTCCGGCGCATTGGAAAACGCCGCATGGTTTCCCCGGGCGTCCACCGCCACAATGCTGACGCGGCCGAAATACGGGTCGACCAGGTAGGCGAGGTCCCGAATGGCCTGCGCGCCGGCCTCGGCGACGGTCATCCCCATCTTGAGGTACATGACGACGCTGTGGGCCGTGCACAGGCGCATGGCCATTTCGCCGCGGCCGGTGCACGCGGCGGCGCCGTACCGGTTGTCGGCATAGTTGCCCGCGCCGATCACGGGGGAGTCGCCGACCCGGCCGGGGTACTTCCACGCCCAGCCGCTGGTGCTCACGCCCGCAGCCAGATTGCCTCGCGCGTCCATGGCAATGAAGTTGACGGTCTCGTTCGGCCGCTCGGGATCGACGGCCAGCTTGGCGAACCTCCTGATGCTGTCGAGGTATTTCATGCGCCCCCTGTACACGGACGGCACCTCGCCCCCCTCGAAGATCTCGCGCCAGACCTTTTCGGCTTCGGGTGTCAGGAGGTTCCGTTCGGGGAACCCCATCTCCTTCGCAAACCGCTCCGCGCCGCTGCCCGCAAGCATCACATGCGGAAGCTCTTCCATCACTTTGCGGGCCAGCGAGATGGCATGTTCAAAATTCCTCACGGCCCCCACCGCCCCCGCTCTCAGGGTCAACCCATCCATCACGCTGGCGTCCAGTTCGACCTCCCCCAGCAGATTCGGCAGGCCCGAGTAGCCGACGGTCTGATCGTCCGGGTTACTCTCGACGAGCCGGACCCCCGCCTCGACCGCGTCCATTGGGGAGCCACCATCCTTCAGCACCCGCATGGCCTGCGTGATGCCGACCCGCCCATTCGCGCTGGCTACGACGAGCATTCGCTGACCCTCCGACCATTCGAGAAGCGGCAAGGAGACTTCCTGCTGGTGTCCCGAGTCCGAGGTTCGTTGACGAATTACGCTCGGCCCCAGGGGCATCCCCTCGGATCGCCGGGCCTCGTCGAGAACCGGCCAGCCTTGCTCCGGGTCGTCGCGCCGTCGGCGCTCCTCCGCGCCGCAGGTTTGCCGCTGGCAAACCACGGCGACCGAACCCGGCTGGCCCGCGGGCCCGGCGCGCTCGGGACGCCCCTGGGCCCGCCGAAATATGCTGCGGATCTCTGACACGGGACACTAGCCAGTGTTCACTACGCGTCGCGTAGAAGGCTATCCAACGCGTGGGTGCCTGTCAACCCTCAAGCCCCTCGCAATTCCCGGGAAGACCCTGCCTCCCGCCGAACCAGCCCCGGCACATTGACCCCCGCCGGCGCGCGTGCTAGGCTCATCTTCCATGGAACTCCCCCCGGACCCTTCGGCCTCCCTGCATGCGGCCGTCGCATCCTTCCAGAAGATTCTGGAGTATCGCTTCCGAAATCCGGCGCTCCTCGCCCAGGCGCTCGGCACCTGGAACCTTCCCTTGAGCCCCGAAGCGGCCGCGGCCCGCCAGCGTCTCGAATTCCTGGGGGACGCCGCGTGGGACTTCGCGGTCGCCGCAGCCGCCTTTCAGGCGTGGCCCCAGGCGACTGCGGGCGACCTCACACGCCTGCGCGCCACCTGGTGCAGCACGACGGGGCTTGCCGATCTCGCCCGGCAGATCGGTCTGCCGGCGCCGGCCGGCCCTTCCGCGCCGGCCCCCACCGAGCGCGTGCTGGCCGAGATGTTCGAAGCGGTCCTCGGTGCCGTGGTGGAGGATGGAGGCCTCGACGCCGTCCGGACCCTGGCCCATCGTGTGATCGCACAAGAGGGGCTCGCCGCCGCCCCGCCGCCCATGGACCCCAAGTCCGCCTTGCAGATGCTGGCCCAGGCACGCTTCGGAACATTGCCCGCCTACCGCCTCTTGGAACGACGAGGACCCTCCCACCACCCGATCTTCCGCGTTGGAGTCAGGATCCATGGCGGGGAAAACGAAGTCCGGGCCGAGGCCGAAGGCAGCAGCCGCCAGGCAGCGGAACAGGAAGCGGCCCGACGGGCATTGGAGCAGCTATCTCAGGTGTCTGAATCCTAGGCACAATATCTCGTAGCCTCGATTCCATTCCTGCCCCACTCCTGGTATTTCCGGCTTGACAGCCTCACTTTCTCCGTGTTACCGTGCGTCGGTTCGTGGCGGTTGTGGCAACTCTCATCCCTCGTCGGAGGGAGATGCCGTCGTATGCAGCTGACTAAAATCTCCCTTTTCGGTTTCAAATCATTCGCGGACAAGGTTGACCTCTCTTTCGAGCCCGGCATCACCGCCATCGTCGGTCCGAACGGCTGCGGCAAGAGCAACATCTCCGACGCCGTCCGCTGGGCCCTGGGCGAGCAGAGCGCCAAGCTCCTGCGCGGCGATCGGATGGATGACTTTATCTTCGCCGGCAACGCGCGGCGAAAGCCTCTGGGTCTCGCCGAGGTCTCCTTGACCCTCACGCGCAACGGGGGCGAACTTCCCACCGACTACGAAGAGGTGAACGTCTGCCGCCGCCTCTACCGCTCCGGCGAGAGTGAATACCTGCTGAACAAGATCCCCTGCCGCCTGCGCGACATCCAGGACCTCTTCATCGACACGGGCCTGGCCGGCGAGCCGTACGCCCTGATCGAGCAGGGAAGCATCGGCAGCGTCGTGAACGCCAGGCCGGCCGACCGCCGGGTCCTCATCGAGGAGGCGGCCGGCATCATGAAGTACAAGACCAAGAAGCGGGCCGCCCTGAGCAAGCTCGAGGCCACGGAGCAGAACCTCCTGCGCATCCGGGACGTCGTCGCCGAGGTGGAGCGGCAGCGGAACTCACTGAAGCGCCAGGCCAACAAGGCCGAGCGGTACCGCGAGCTGGATCGGCGGGCCACGGAGCTGAAGCTGTATTTGAAGTTCCGAGAGCACGCGACGCTCTGGGAGGAACTCCGGGCCATCCTCGCCCGCCTGGAGCCGCTGCAGCAGAACCTGACCGGCGTCCGCGCCGGGATCGCCGCTTCGGAAGCGGACCTGGAAACGCGCCGCCTGAAGGATCTGGAACAGGAACAGGCCCTCTCCGACGCCCAGGAGGCGCTGTACGCGCTGCGCGGACAGATCGATCGGGACGAGGCGGAGCTCCGCAACCTCACCCAGCAGATCGAGGCCGCCGGCGCGCGCCGAGCGGAGAACGAAGCGGCCCTCGCCGGTCTGGGCGAGCGCGTGCGGGGTCTCCTGGCGGACCTGGAAGCCGGCGGCTCCCATGCGACTGCACAGGAGCAGGCAGTCGCAGCCCTGGAGGCGGCGCTGGCCGTGGAGGGGCAGAAGCTCCGCGAGGCCGAGGCCGCCGTGGAATCGGGCGTGGAGGCGCTGGAACAGTTGCGGGGGCAGGCGGCCCACCACGCCACGCAACTTGCGCTGAAGCGGAACGAGTTGGCCACGTTAGTGGAGCGCAGCCGGCATATGAGCGTCCACGCGGAACGGCTGCGCCTGCACCAAGCCGAGGCCAGCACCCAGCGCCAGGGCGCCGAAGCCTCCTTCTCGGCCGACGAGGCCCGCCGCCTCGAACTCCTGGAGCGGCAGGGCGCGGCCCGGGACCGGCGCGAGGCCGCCCAGGTCGAGGCCGAGCGCGCCCGCGAGGCGCGCCGGCGCCTGGAGGCCGAGCTCAGCGGCCTCACCGGGGACGTGGAGCGCCAGCGCGGACGGCTGGGATCGCTGCACGAACTCCGGACGCAGTTCACCGACTTCGAGGAGGGGAATCGCCTCCTCCTCCAGGCGGCACGCGATCGGCGGGTGGGCGGCCTCCTCGGTCCCCTGGCCGAGATCCTGGAGGTTGCGCCGCGGTTCGAGAAGGCGCTCGAGGCCATTCTGGGCGCTCACCTCCAGTCCGTGCGGGCCGAAACCTGGGCCGAGGCCAAGGAGGCGCTGGCCCACCTGTTCCGCTCCGGGCAGGGCCGCGCCACCCTGGTGAGCCCCATGCCGATCGGCGAGGGAACCTGGGGCCGGCAGGTCCGGGACGCTCTCGCGGCGCAGCTCGCCGACCTTCCCAAAGAACTGCAAGGGCAGATCGAGGGAATGGCCCTCGACCACGTGCGCGCCCCCCAGGGAAGCGAGCCGTGGCTTTTGAATCTCCTGGCGGACGCCGCGATCGTGAGCGACCTGGACGCGGCCCAGGCCATCGCCCGCGAACTCCCCGGGCCGTTCACCCTCGCCACGCTGGCGGGCGAGCTGCTGTCGCACCGTGGCACCCTGATCGGCGGCACGCCCGCCCCGCAGGGTCTCCTGGCCCAGCGCCGCGAGGTCCGCGAGCTGGAAGAGGCCCTGGCCACGAGCGAATTGGGCGTGGCCGGCCTGCGCGAAGCGCTGGCCGTCGTCTCCGAGGATGTGGCCACGGCCGAGCAGGCCATCGAGGCGGCCGGGACGGCCGAGCGCCAGGCGGAACTGGATCTTCTGGCCATCGAGAAGGACCTGGCGGCCAAGCGCGCCGAAGAGGCGCGCCTGAGCCAGCAGCTGGAGCTCTTCGGGATCGAGCTGCAGGCGGTCGAGGCGGACCTGGCCCGGATCGCGGTCGACGTGGAAGCGCTTCGCACGGCAGTCGCCGCGGGCGAAACCGAGGCGGGAGAGTTGAGCCAGGCCATCGCGGCCCGCGATGCCGAGGTCGCTTCGCTGCGGCTGACGCGCGAGAGCACGGCCGCTCACCTGGCTGAACAGCGGGTGATCCTGGCCTCGCAGACGGCCCAGCGCGACGAGACGCTCCGCGATCTCGCGCGGATGCGGAGCGAGCTCACCGCCGCCGAAGCGGAGGCGGCCCGCCTCGCTCAGGAGTCGGCGGACCTCGCCCTCCGGCAGTCCGGGATGGTTGAGAGCTGCGACCGGCTGCGGGAGACCCTGTCGTCCCTCCATCGCGACGAAGAGGCGCGCCGGGCCGCCCTCGTGGAGCTGCAAGAGGCCCGGGCGGCCGCCCACGAGAGCATCCGGCAGCTCGACGAGACGCTCCGGGCGAAGCGGCGCGAGGAGATGGAGCTCGGCGAGGAGATCGCCGCCCTGGGGACGAGGCGGGGCGAGGTCAAGACGGCCATGACGCACCTGGAGCACAGCCTCTGGGAGGAACACAACGTCAGCCTGCCCGAGCTTCGCGAGCGCTTCGCCGAGGCCACGTGGGAGATCGAGGCGGCCCAGACGGAGCTGGAGACGCTGCGGGTCAAGCTGGTGGAACTGGGGCCCGCCAATCTGGGGGCCCTGGAGGAATACGAGGCGCTTTGCCAGCGGCACGAGTTCCTCACCAGCCAGGCCGCGGACTTGGTGAACTCCGTGGCGTCGCTGCGCCATGCCATCGCCGAGATCAACAAGACGATCCAGACGCTCTTCGATTCAACCCTGGCCGTCGTGAACCAGCACTTCGACCACTACTGGCGGCGCCTCATCGGCGGGGGCAGCGCGGAGCTCCGCCTGGTCGAGCCGCCCGAGGGCGAAGAGGGCGAGGAGCCGGGCGTCGAGATGCTCCTCAAGATCCCGGGCAAGCGGGCCACGATCCTCTCGCTCCTCTCGGGCGGCGAGCGCGCCCTGGCGGCCCTGTCCCTCCTGCTGGCCTTATTCTCCGCCCGCCCCAGCCCCTTCTGCCTGCTGGACGAGGTGGACGCCCCCCTGGATGACGCCAACGTGGAACGGTTCGTCTCCCTGCTCAAGGAGATGTCGCAGACCGCCCAGTTCCTCGTCATCACCCACAACAAGCGCACTATGGAGGCGGCCAACATCCTGTACGGGGTCACCATGGAGGAGGAGGGCGTGTCCAAGCTGATCTCGGTCCGCATGAAAGCCGCTGCGTAACCCCCGTCTTGCAAATTCCAGAATCTGCGGTATCCTTGCATTGCCCGAGTCCCCCATCTTCTCCTTAAGGATTGATGCATGGCTTCCACCGACTTCCAGGCGGTTTTGGCCGACTTCCTGAACAGGGTGCCAGGCTCGCGCGGCGCCATCCTCCTGGATCAGGAGGGCATGCCTATCGCCCAGGCCAGTCAAGGGCCTGGTCCGGACCTCGAGGCGGCCGGCGCCGGCGCCGGCCTGCTCCTGCGAGAGACACTGGCCGCGGCCGAACGGCTGGGCCAGGGGGAGGTCGGCGAGGTGCTGCTCGAGGGCAAGCGCATGACGGTTGTCATGATCCCACTGAAGAGCGCGTGCAGTCTGTGCGTGCTCCTGGCCTCGGATGCGGTGTTGGGGCGGAGTCTGTTCGAGGCGCGCCGGGCCGCTTTCGCCCTGGACCAATCCCTCTGATGCCCGCCGAGGTCCCCCCGCCCGCTGCATCCGGCGTCTTCTCGCGCCTGCGTGACGGCCTGCGCAAGACCCGCGACGGGATTCGGGAGAAGCTGGAAGGCCTCTTCATCGGCGCTCCCCTGGACGAAGCGACGCTGGAGCACCTCGAAGACGCCCTCCTCGCCTCCGACCTGGGCCCCGCCACGACGGCCGCCATCCTCGAACCGGCCCGCGCCGCCTTCCGCCGCCAGGGGATCACCACGGTCGAGAGCATGCGCGCCCTCTTGGCCGAGCGCGTGGCGGAGTTGCTTCAGGTCGGCCCGCCGCCTCCTCCCCCCCCGAATCCCCCCCACGTCACCCTGTTCCTCGGGGTGAACGGCTCCGGCAAGACGACGACGATCGCGAAGCTGGCCAAGCGCTATCGCGACGCGGGCGAGGCGGTGCTCCTGGCCGCGGGCGACACCTTCCGCGCCGCCGCCATCGAGCAGCTCCAGATCTGGGGCCGTCGGATCGGGACCGATGTGATCGCCCACAAACCGGGAGCCGATCCCGCCGCCGTCGTCTTCGACGCCTGCAAGGCGGCCGCAGCCCGGAAGGTAGAGCGCCTCTTGATCGACACGGCCGGCCGCCTGCACACCCGCCAGAATCTCATGGAGGAGCTGAAGAAGATCCACCGGATCATCGCCCGCGAGGTGTCCGGCGCCCCCCACGAGACGCTCCTGGTTCTGGACGCCACGACGGGCCTGAACGCCCTCGCCCAGGCGCGGGAGTTTCATCAGGCCGTGGGCGTCACGGGCCTCGTCATCGCCAAGCTGGACGGCACCGCCAAGGGCGGCGCGGTGGTGGCCATCGCCCAGGCGCTCCAGATCCCCGTGCGCTATGTGGGCGTGGGCGAGGCCCCCGACGACCTTCAGCCCTTCGACCCGCGCGAGTTCGCCTTCGCCCTCTTCTCCTGAACGAAAGATTTCACGACCTTTTCGATCACCTTGCCGCCGCTTCCGCTTTCGAACCTGCGAATAGCGCCATGATGGCAGACCTGTCCGCCAAGGACAAAGGGGGGTCCGTCTTTACTGCTCAGAAGGTGACAAAACTGCCGACGTCCCCTGGTCCCAGCGGAGGCGGGTCGGCTGCATGCGCCGGTCAGGCAGACTTCTCCGCATTCGTCACGATCGTCCGCAGGTTTTCCATGATCTCCGGTGCTGTTGTCACACAAGCGAACCCAAAAGCAAGATTCAGGAGACTGGCGAGATGCATTTCTTCATTCACGCTTCCTGTACCATCCGCGAGGAAAAACACCCTGTAGTCTCTGTAGTAAGCATCGCGCGCGGTCGATTCGCAGCATAAGTTAGTCATAACACCGCAAACGACGAGGTCCTCCACCGTCAGACAACGAAGGATCGTCTCCAAATCGGTGTTGTAGAATGCCGAGTAGCGATGCTTGTGGATCACCTTGTCCTTCGGCAGAGGCTGAATATCTTCATGCACCTTGCTTTCCGCGCTTCCTTCGAGGCACATGCCTTCCCACCACCACCCCATGATGCCTGCGTCCAAGCGGTCAGGATGATGGACGTGGCAGGTGTAGATCACCGGGCGATGGGATTCTCGAAACGATTGTATGAGTGTCCTCACGGTCGGGAGGATCGCCAACCCTCCGCAAGTGAAAGTCGGCGAAGCCGGATCCAAGAAGAACTTCTGCATATCGATGACAAGAAGCGCCGCTTTCTGTGCATTCAGTTTCATCCTGTGCCGGTTGAAAGATTCAATCTTCCGAAGCCAGCATTGCGTCTTCTCTCCAAGGGAATCGGGAGTCACGTATGCATCCATCAGACGCCTGCTCCTTTCCGGGTTATGACTTCCTTCTGCGAACGCCTTCCCGAAGAAGCCTGGGACCGGGCGCGGAAATCCGCGATCCTCCGGGTCGCCGGTCCCGGAGAGCTGCCCAGCGGCGACGACCATCCGGCGTGGCATCCGGCGGAGAACCCCGAGCACCTTATCTTAGGCGAGCGGTGACGTCAATCTGGATGCGGAGGATTCACCGTCGGCCTCGGGGCAGATCTGTGGCGGGCGCGATGCGCGGATCCCTCATCAACCTCTTCTGTTTGCGGGGCGTTTCCGCAGGACCCGAAATACGTCCCCCTTCTCGCTGGCTCGTGGCTCTCGGCTCGCGGCTCTCCCAACCGCTGGCGGCCGAAAGGTTCTCCACGGTGG
>Ga0315282_10009656_pt1 | contig 15308 bp, 12 predicted proteins | sample YL17G07_20_MG_FD_203693 | JGI IMG/M metagenome (GOLD analysis project Ga0315282, IMG submission 203693) | Sediment microbial communities from Yellowstone Lake, YNP, Wyoming, USA - YL17G07_20 | ecosystem: Environmental > Aquatic > Freshwater > Lake > Sediment | place: USA: Wyoming | collected... | reverse complement strand
CGGCAGATTCCGAATTCCGAGATTTTGGTGGTTCCTCACGGCAGTCACACAGCGCCTATTGAAATGCCGTATCTTGTGAATCTTCGCATCGAAAAATTCTTTATCGATAAACTGGGATTCAAGGGGGTCAATCATTTTGCTCAAGGCGCTGATCCGGTCATATTGGCATCGCAAGTTGCATGAGCACATTCATACCAAACAGATATTCATGTGTTGAAAGTCATCACTATTAAGGAAATTCAAAGTGCCGTTAGGTCCCCGTGAAGCATTGATCGCCGTCACTTATCGGTGCAATTCAAAATGTCGCATGTGCGATATTTGGAAACGAGAGCAAACCGAAGAAGAGGTCGAACCTTCTTTCTATTTTCGTCTGCCTTTGACCTTAAAAAGCATCAATATTACGGGAGGCGAGCCTTTTTTACGCCAAGATCTTTTTCAAATTACACAGGTTATGGCTCAAAGGCTTAAGCATCCGAGGATAATTGTCTCCAGCAATGGGTTGCTGACGGAAAGAATCGAGGAATATTTAAAGCGTGCATTGCATGAAAGAATAACGCTTGCGCTTCGTATAAGCATCGACGGGATGTATGACAAACATGATGAAATTCGGGGGGTAAAAGGAGCTTTTCAAAAAGCTTTGGCTTCTTTAGAGGTTGCTAAAAAAATTGGTGTCAGGGATATCGGAATAGGATTCACTTTGGAATCTGGCAATGAGGAACAACTTTTGAATGTATATGAACTTGCCGAGCAATTAAAAGTCCAATTTACTGCGACTATAGCTCATGACAGCCCAATTTTTTTTGGCTTTCATAAAGATATAAAACCTGAATCCGGCAAAGCTGTTAAGGCATTTTCAGCACTTTTGGAGCGACAGTGGGTTTCTAAACATCCAAAAGACTGGTTCCGTGCATTTTTTACCAAGGGAGTGATTGATTATATTTCAGGAATTCCGAAAATAATTCAGTGCGCTGCCAGTCGTGGTTTTTTCTTCCTTGACCCACAAGGAAATGCCTATCCGTGCCATTTGCTGAACGCCCCTATCGGTAATTTATCCGATGCTAACTACGTTCAATTGCTGGAAAAATCTCCTGAAATCCTCGATAGGGTAGACACTTGTTCAATGCGCTGTTGGATGACTTGTACTGTAGCTCCCTGGATGCGTTCTCATTTGTTTTCGGTCACAGCCCAGGTATTAAAAGAAAAAGTCAGGAGATTTTTATGAGAATCGCTTATTTGGGATTGAAAGGCTTGCCGGGGCTATTTGGAGGGGTAGAGCGGCACGTGGAGGAACTGTCGAGTCGAATCTCTGCTGCAGGTCACGATGTGACGGTTTTTTGCAGAAAAGCTTATACGCCTGCCGAAGGTGAATACCTTGGAGTGAAACTTCGATTGCTGCCGACTATTCACTCCAAACATCTGGATGCGACAATTCATTCCTTTATCGGATCAATTTACGCGGGGCTGTCCGATTTTGACATCATCCATTTTCATGGAATAGGACCGGCCTCTTTTTCTGTGATTTCCAAAATGCTTGGTCGTAAAGTCGTAGTAACCGTTCACTCAAAAGATTATCTCAGAAGCAAATGGGGAAAGTTCGCCAGATGGGCGTTGTTGAAGGCGGAATGGATCGCATCGAAGACCCCGAATCAATTGATCGCAGTCAGCAATGACTTGGCAAATCATCTGAGCCAATATAACCGTAATGTGCATTATATTCCCAATGGAGTATCTGATCCTGTCTGGGTAAAACCGGGAATCAATTTGGAAGAACTTGATCTGAAACCCCAAACCTATTTGCTTTTTGCAGGCCGGCTATCTCCTGAAAAAGGGGTTATGTTGTTGATTGATTCATATAAGAGAGTGCCGGGCTCTCATAAACTGGTAATTGTCGGCGGGACGAGTCATACGGACGAATATGTTGAAGAACTGCAAAGGACAGCAGGATCTGATTCGAGGATAATATTTGCAGGCTATAGAAACCCGGATGCTATGCAGGAATTGTATTCCAATGCACTTGGATTTGTTTTGCCGAGCGAGCATGAAGGTCTTCCTGTGGCAGCGCTGGAGGCGCTTTCCTATGGACTTCCGATTATTGCCAGTGATATACCTCCATGCCGTGAAATCCTAAATAACAAAGATGAGTTTTTTGGAATGTTAGTTGAGCCGAAGAAAGTTGAAAATTGGACGAAATCGATGAATGATTTTCTGAAAAACCCGATGGATCTTCAAAAAAAAGCGGATCGCGGCTCTAAATTCGTCGCCAAATATTATCATTGGGATGTTGTGGCGCAAAAAACTCTTCAAGTATATCATTTGCTTGGGGAGTAAAAATCATGAAATGCCCTTTATGCCTGGGAAGAGGGCAAGCACAATTGTATCCAAAAACCAAATCGGGCAGAATTGTGCGATGTGTACATTGCGGTTTTGTGTATGCCGATCCGCGAGCGCCATATATTGATCATTCATTTTATCCCGATGCGGATTCGGCTTATAAAGCCAACACGGCCGAGATCTTAAAACATTTTAAAAATACCGTCGGCATTACAAAGGGAAAACTTTTAGATGTCGGGTGCTATGATGGGACATTTGCAGCGGCAGCGAGAGAATTTGGTTACAATGTGGAGGCAATCGAACCCAACGCCAAAGCGGCCAAAGACTGCACAGCGCGCCATAAAATCCACGTATATGTCGGGAAATTTGAGGAAATAGTTCTCGATTACTATCAATACGATGTGATTAGTTTCGTCAGCGTTTTTCAATATTTTGAGAAGCCCAAAATGGCGGCGCAAAAAGCTTATAACCTTTTGAAGCCGAATGGTGCGATTGTAATCGAGGTTCCAAATTTTGCATGCACAGCCCGAAGGCTCATCGGATCGCGATGGCATAAATTTGAACCTGAAGACTTTTATTTCTATGAGCCGGAGACTCTCAGGATGCTTTTGCAAGAGGCTGGTTTTACGATCATGATGAACCAAGCAATCGGCAGAACGTTTTCATTAGATTATTTCGCCAATGATTTATCGAAGCATTATAATCGGGCTGTTGGAAGACTGCTTTCAATAGGAGGAAAAGCGTTCAATATAAATGATGTTTTATTTTCAATAAAAATTGGAGACAATCTTTTGTGTATCGCACAGAAACCGGATTCGAATACAATAGCAAATCGAATCGGAGCATAAGCGGGGTTGATGCGAAGTGCATAGGGAGCGTTCATTTGCATTAGCTGCCATATCGATGGCATTCGATGTTATTTTAATAGCAAGCTCGTTTTTGCTTGCTTATTATATTAAGGGCCATTTTCTTCCGACTCAATGGCAAAGTCTTCATCCCATCGAATTTTACGGCTGGGAAGTTCTTGGCTTGATCGTTTTCACGATTGTGGCCCTTTATTTTTCAGGTTTTTACACATTTGGCCGTACTATCTCTATCGTCGATATTCTGCTGGGAGTTCCAAAAGCTGTGGGCTTTTCTACTGCATTGTTGATTATTGCCATGTTCGTTTTTAAAGCTCAGGGCAAACCTCGTTGGTTAATCGGATTATTCGGACTGGTTACATGCATTGTCCTTATGCTTTTTAAAGTAATATTCCGCAATTTTACGAGTAAATTGCAGGAACACGGTTACAACGTAATAAATGCATTAGTGCTGGGAACCGGCCCAAAAGCTCAATGGTTAATGCAAAGTATTCAATCTCATCCTGAACTGGGTTATCGAGTAGTAGGTGTCCTTGCCGAGGATGAAATAAGAAAAACAGATGAGGTGTCTGGGGTAAAAGTGCTCGGGCTGATAAACGATCTGGAAGAGTTGCTGACCAAGAGCAGTGTCGACGAGGTTTTTGCAGCAGTGCCCCAATACGAAATTCAAGACATCGGTCGTTGGGTCTATGCATGTGAGTTGGTGGGCATTCGTTTTTCGGTAGTCACAGATTGGATCGACACGGTTATTGCGCACAAATCCATTCGATTTTTCTTCGATACTCCGTTGCTGACTTACTCCGCCACTCCTCAACAGGTTGGACAATTGATTATCAAAGCAATTATAGATCGCGTTCTTTCTGCCATTGCTTTGATCGCGTTGGCTCCGTTTTTTCTTATGTTTTCCATTATTATTAAATTGACCAGTCCGGGACCCGTATTTTTCACTCAGAAAAGAGCGGGCATGAATGGAAGGATTTTTGATCTTATAAAATTCCGCACGATGGTCGTTGGCGCCGAAGAGATGAAAAAAGAATTGGAAGCTTATAACGAGATGACCGGTCCGGTTTTTAAAATGAAAGACGATCCGCGGGTTACAAAGATAGGCCGCTGGATGCGAAAATATTCAATTGATGAGCTTCCCCAATTGATTAACGTACTAAAGGGTGAAATGAGCTTAGTCGGCCCTAGACCACCTTTGCCGGAAGAAGTGGGAAAATATGAACAGTGGCAGCGTCGTAGGCTGTCCATGAAACCGGGAGTTACATGTTTCTGGCAAATTAGCGGCCGAAATAAAATCAGCTTTGGAGAATGGATGAAAATGGATCTTAAATATATCGATAACTGGTCATTAAAACTTGATTTGATCATATTACTAAAAACAATTCCTGTAGTTTTTTCAGGCAGAGGGGCTTCCTGAAAGCCAAATTTATTCACTCTTCCACTCCATTATTAAAATCCGTATATACTCTTATGATAAATATTGGCGCAGGATTTACATCGTTTTCACGATATTTTTGCTGCGACGTTTTAACAATTGGATGATGGCGTCCTTGATTGAATGCGCGTTTACACAGGATAGGAATTGACTTGTGAAAGTTCTTTTTGTCTATCGGGGGGCAGAGTGGTTGGGAGTGGAAATTCTTTCTGCTGTGCTCCAAAAAAAAGGGCATCGTACAGGGCTTTTATTCCATCCCGGCTTTGGTGACGTCGAAATCCAATCCGCGTTTTTGGAAAATGTTTTCAATATCGACGACCATCTTCTATTGATGGCCAATCATGCCTCGCCGGATTTAATCTGCTTTTCCATGGTCACAAACTTATATCCTTGGGCGTCAAAATTAGGCGCTAGGATCAAAAAAATGCTTGACGTTCCAATTATAGCCGGCGGCATTCATCCTACGGTAGCCTATGAGAGGATCCTTTCTAAAAAAATATTTGATGCGGTTTGCGTCGGCGAAGGTGAAGAAGCGATTTGTGATGTTGTTGAAGCGATCGAACAAAAAAAATCTTTAGAGGGAATTCGCAATATTTTAACGCCTCAAGGTGAATTGAAGGACCCAATATCGCTTCGCCCTCTGATTCAAGATTTGGATGCCTTGCCGTTTCCGGATAAAGAGCCTTTTTATCGGGCCGGATGTTTCAAAGAGCGCTTATATGTAATGACCGGCAGAGGATGTCCATTTAATTGCACATACTGCTTTAATCGCCAGTACAGGCAATTGAATGCTCCAGGTAAATATATTCGGCGAAGATCGGTGGAATCAGTGGTTGATGAAATCAAGTATTTTCTATTGAAGTATCCAATCAAGGAAATATTTTTTTATGACGATATTTTTTCCTTGGATATTCAATGGCTGGAGCGTTTTTCGGAAATATATCGAAAACAAATTGCTCTGCCTTTTAAGGCATTGGTTCATCCTCAGACGATTAGCGCTGAAATGGCGGCACTGCTGGCGCAAGCAGGTTGCGTTCGAGTCGATATAGGGCTGGAATCCGGAAGCGAAAGAGTCCGCCAGGAAATTTTAGAACGTAAGGTTCCCAATCAAACCATTATCGATGCCTGCCGTGCTTTGATGGATCAAGGCATTGAAGTTTGCACCTTGAATGTAATCGGAATTCCCGGAGAGACGGAACAAGAGCTTGAACAAACTTTTTCGCTGAACAAATTAATCAAGCCAAATGGGATTATCGTTTCAACATTATATCCTTTCCCCGGAACAGTCATTTTTCAAAAAGCGATTGCTGAAGGTTACCTGCCAGGGCATCAAGTCGAAAAAGTGCTTGATGGCGAAGGCGGGTATAAAGAGGGAACACCGTTGCGGCTGCCCCATTCAAAAGCTGTAATCGCCATGCAAACCTGGATGCCGATATGGCTTGCATCTCCTGATTGGCTTCTGCCTTTGCTGAAGCGCATGCCGCCTAATCGTTTTATTCGATGGTTATCGGTATTTTTTCTTTCCACGAGAACCAACAGGAAGTTGCGCATCAAAGAAACACTGAGGATGAATTGGATTTCTTTACGAAGAATTCGCAAATTAATCGATCCGTTTATAGACTAAGAACATATTATTGAGATGCAAAAACTTTAAACCGAAACAAATTGATTCTGGTTAAAAATTTATACTGCAGATTGCTTCATCGACAGCTCGACAAGAACTCCGTTTGTCGATTTCGGATGCACGAACGCAACAAGCTTATTATGTGCTCCGAGGCGAGGTTCTTTGTCGATCAAAGCAACACCTGCTGTATTTAATGAATTGAGGACTTGCTGGATATTGTCGACTTCATAACAGATATGATGAATTCCCGAACCGCGCTTGGCTAAAAAGCCTGCAACCGGGGAGTCTTCGGTAGTGGGTTCCAGCAATTCGATATTGACATCACCGACTTGAATAAAAGCCACTTTGACTTTTTGAGTCGGGACATCCTCTTCATGATCGATTGTTTTGCCCAATGCCGTGAAAAAAAACATGGCATCTTTTATTTTGGGCACAGCGATTCCTACGTGATCAATTTTTTGAATCAATTTACACCTCTTTTAACGATTTAATAACGATGCTTGAGCACCAAAGTTTCGGGCGCTGTCGGTAGCGTCTCTTTTTGAATTTCCACTTCATCCGCGTTGATTCTCTTGACATGTTTTTTATTTTCCAAAAAAGATTCCACCTCGGCGATAGGGAAGCTGCATTTTGATGTTTTATAATGCATTGGGAATGTTATAGAGGGCTTCAAATCATCTACAATTTGATTTGCCGCCTTTGCATCGATGGTAAAATATCCTCCAATTGGGACGAAAAGGACATCCACTTTTCCAAGCTGGTCAATTTGGTTTTGTGATAGCCGATGTCCTAGGTCCCCTAGATGGCATATTCGGATTCCTTCCAGTTCAAAACAGAAAATTCGGTTGCTCCCACGCTGCTTTCCTTGATTTTCGTCATGGAAAGTTGTCATGACATCAAATGTGACGTCTTTATAAGTTCCGGCTTTTGTGACAACGATGGCTTTTTTAAATGGATCCACAAAATTATGATCCGCATGATCGTGGCTGACGGTTACCAAATCCACTCCGCCGGGGTCTATGGCTTCATAACCAATGCCCCCTCCAAAAGCCTTTGGTTCATATGGATCGGTGACGAGTTGATGCCCCCCTCCGATAACTGAGAAACTTGAATGACCATTCCACCGGATTTTCACTGGAATCCTCCACATAAAATATTAAAAGTTTTTTAATCAATATGACAGGCCAAAGACAATTAAATTTTTCGGTCTTTATAAATGAAAATTCAAAAAGGGACTGTTATGTATTAACGCCGATTTTGCCAATCATCATCGACATCGCCATGCCGCGCATCAGGCGGCGTGACACAAAAAGCCCGCTAAAGCCGGCCCTTGTCGATTCTGACTTCCGCCTGAATTACAATCCCGGCACCTCCGCGTAGATGCCGACATCGGCGGTATCGGGCAAACACACTACATCGTCGCCTACGCCGAGCTTGTCGTTGGTGTTGTAACCGGCCGCCCAGACACTGCCGTCTGCGAACAGGATCAAGCCCTGGTCGTTGGTAGCTGCGATCGCGATCGCCGTTGTGATGTTCAGCGCCTGGACCGGCGTGGGTCGCGTGTTCGTGTTCAGCCCACTGCCTTCGCCGCAATCTACCGTCTGACCCGTGGTCCCGTCGCCGAGCGCGGCGCTGCTGTTGTTGCCCCAACCCCAAACGGTTCCGTCGGTAAGCATCGCCAGCGCGAACGAACTGCCGCCGGCGACTTGGGCCACATTCCCCAACTTGCCAGAGCCGCCCGGCCCTGAGACTTGCACCGGCGGTTCCGGCTCGCTCAGTCCGCACGTGCCATTGCCGAGCGCGCCAAAGTATTTGCTGCCCCACGACCACGCCGATTTATCGTCGGCGACCGCGTAGCCATTGAACACGCCGGTCGCCGAGATCGCCGTGATATTCGACACCGGAATCTGCTGCGGCACCGTAAAATAGGGTGTATAGGGGTCGTCAACGATGATCTGGCCGTCGCAGTTCGAGCCGAAGCCCCAAACCGTGCCCTCATTTTTGAGAATCATCGACCACGCGCCATCGACCGTGCCGCCCCCGGTGTGGCCCATGCCCGCGCCGATCGCGACCACGTCCGTGATGTCCGGCACTTCGATCGGCGTCGATTTGTCGACTGTCGTCCCGTCGCCCAATTCGCCGGCTTCGTTGTGACCCCACGCCATTACGATGCCGTCGCTCCGCAGCGCGAGGGCGTGCTTTTCGCCGAGCGCGAGTTGCGTGACCGTCACGCCGCTCGGCAGGGTCATCTGCACCTTGGCTTTGTCGCCGCTGCCGCCGCTCGTGCCGCGGCCTAGCTGCCCCTTGCTGTTGTCGCCCCACGCCCACACCAAACCGTCTTCCGTCGCCGCGACGCTAAAGCCGTAGCTCGCGGCGATCGCAACAACCTTGGCGCCGAGGTCGAATATTTCGGGAATGTCGCGGGTTGCCTGGTTATGCTCCGGTGGCAACCCCGGCATCCCGCCCCATGTCCATAGCGTGCCGTCCTCGTCGATCGACATCGAGACGCCCACGCCCGTCGCAATTTTCACCGTCTTCGATTTCGTGGTGAAGCTAACCTGGCACGCCGGCACGGCGACGCCATTCTCGTCGGCCAGGCCGTCAAACGTCAACTTGTATTCGGTCAGGTACGCTAACTCTTGCGCGGGTTTGGTCGTCTGGGAGGTATGGCCGCCGGTGGTCGCCTCGAACACGAGGGGGACGGTCGTTGAGCCTTGCCACAGCTTGACGTGCGCGGCGGTGAAGGTGGCGCTGTCGACTGAGCCGTCGAACGTCACGGTAATAACCGGCATGCGCAAAACGCGCTCCTCGCCGTCGCCCGGTGACACGGACGCGACCGACACGCCGGAGCCGCCGAGATCCTTGCACACGGGCAACGACGGCGAACTGTCGTCGTCGCCTGTGTCGTCGTCGCCTCTTCCGCTGCTGCCGGAATCCGAACAGTCAACGATGAATCCCGCCATTGCCGCAAGCAATACCGCCAGAACCAGAATTAAAAATCGACACATGGTCGCACCTTCCTTTTTTCGAAATCCAAATCGACGAATATTAAACCGACATTCCCCATATCAACCGCTGACATGGGTTCATTCGGCTCCCTGTCCTCGAAAGAGGGCCTTCTATCCGTCTCATTGAAGGGGTAAGTCAGCGTTCAGATAGTTCATTTTAGCACCGCCGCTTTCTGAATACAATCGGTTTTTCCAGCAAAACCGCCCTCTGGGCAAACCCGTTCAGAGGCTTTCAAAAAGGAGGTTGCCATTACGCCGTACAACATCGTAATCGGTCGATCCGCGACAGGATTTCCGCGAAAGTCTGCCTGGGGACCGCCACCTCCGCCATCTGGAATGCAGTGCCGCGCCCATTGTAAAAATATACGATGCCTTGATTCTCCGCACTCATATTGGTGACGATGAATCCGACCCTGGGGAAAAGCTCGCCCTGATCCCGATAGGCCAAAAGCCCCGCGTCGGATGTCACCTTGGAGCCATGAAATTCAAGCCGCAAAAAACCGCTAAAACCGACTGTCAGGCTTTCACCCTTTGGAGATGTCATTTTCAAAACCTCTAAATTGCCAAATTATGCTTTAATTATAACATCTTAGAGCATTTAACGGCAACATTTTTTTGATTTTATATGGCGAATACAGGTTTAATTTACGTAATAAGTCTATTAAAGACTTCAAATACTCGTAAGGATGAAAGTTATATCTAGGCGATCGAGGTCGTTTTTGTATTCAAAATTTAATAAAAAAAGTATATTGCATTATCCATACGACATCATGTAAACTCCGCACATCAATTTTGATATTGATATTCTCGTTTGCAAGAGAGAGGAGGATTCGATGCGTAAATATGTAGTATTAGCAATTATCATTGCCTTCGTTGCGTATGCCTTGGTTTTTGTCGGGTGCGCAAAAAAGGAAGAACCGCCTGCTATGCCGCCTGCTCCAGCAGCAGCCCCAGCTCCCCCACCGCCTCCGCCGCCTCCGCCGCCTGCACCTGAGGGCGCACCGCCTGAGGCCGGTAAGGCTCCAGAAGCTGCTCCTGCTCCAGTTGCCCCAGAAGCCGGTACTGAGAAGAAAGTAGAAAAAGCTCCGGCTGGTGGTGAGAAAAAGGGCGATGTGAAGAAAGATGAAAAGAAAGATGAGAAGAAAGGCGATAAGAAGGGCGATAAGAAGGGCGGAGACAAAGGCGGAGAGAAGAAGTAGCAAAATTTAATTTACAATTATAATTTTAACTTATAAAGCCGCATGGAAATTCATCCATCGCGGCTTTATAGTTTTTATCAACTGTTTTTGATTATAAAAAATAGAATATCGAAATATGTGATCACTGATAATATTCAAGAACATTAATTCACTTGATCCTACCTTGGTATTCATGGAATGTCTCAGCGAATTAATCAGATAAATTTTATATTTCCATTCAAATCAATATCTGCGACTCACAACCCAATGGATTTATTCGCAACTTGGGTACGCGTTTTATAAAGATAAATTGGCATAGATGGAGAAATAATCGTCGAGTGTGCCTTGTACATCCATTTCAAGGACATCTAATGTCATTCCGCCGATTGTGGGGATAGGGATCTGAACCAAGAAATTGCTGATGTAATTCAGTATGGCCGGCACAAACATGCCCAGTAGTTCCTCAATAAGGTTCGAAGGAAAGTCGATGACCTCATCGAAAACGTCTACATCAAAAGTCGCATCTCCAAGAACAAGCACCAGATGGTTGTTGTTAGGGTTGATTCCGACTATAAGAGGAGCCTCAATTGCGAGGGCGGTGGAAACGGCAATGATAGGGTCTTCGCCTTCGGGCTTGGCAACAATATAAATTACAAAGTCACCTAATTGGAGTTCGAATTCAGCGCTTTTCGTCGTATTGAAAATGAGCACCGGAGGCAATAAAGCTGCAAGCCGTAGTGCGACTGGTGCATTAGGCGCCAATTCCGCCAATCCTGGTAAGAACAAAGCCAATTGATTGGTCGTCAGGCCCGTATCGATTTCATTCGTCAGCAGACCGGCTCGATAGAATCTGTACAGCATTTGATTCAACATATCGTCGGCGAGCTGAAGTCCGAACATATATTGGTTATGGTGAGTCGGCGTCAGCGGTCCAAACGTAGAAGGTGTGCCCGGACTGAATAAGCTGCCTCCGAAATTCGGCGTGTTAGGATCTTCCGTATCTGAGGTCGTTTTTGCATCGAGAATGATATGCGCCCCGTTCGAATCGAAATTGATATCGTTGAATTGTCCTTCCACATTCAACGTCACGCCAAACACTGAGAATGTAAAGGCGATTTCTAAGTCGTCGAATAACCCTTCAAAAAGAGGAGGCAACTGCTCCATCAACATGTTGTTTACTATATCGTACATGATTCCTTCCAGGGCTACTGAAAGCATCGCTAAGATATCGGGATCAAGTCCCGGAACTATTAGGGATAAGCCGTTCATCTGCAGGTTCACATTTTGAAGAGTAACGGTGAGTTCATTTGAAACAATATCAATCGACGCATATGCAGTGAACTCGATACTCGTAAATGAAAGTGTAGCCACATAGAGAGTCGGATTGCCATTTATAGTTACTACCAATGCCATTGTGAGGGATAAATTAGGCATCCGAAAATCGACACTGATGCCTCCTATGGTCGGCAGCAAATCAAGGCTAATCGCACCATATGTGACATCTGCGATATCGGCGGTGATATGCACGTTACCTATGCCTGGTATTGTAAATCCGTCGTCATAAATAGGATTTAAGGCCATCAATATCGCTTTGAGGGGCAATGCGTTGAAAATAGTTTCCGCAGCCGATCCGATAGAAGCAAAGGCGTAGAAAGTTAGATAAGCGTCAATTGAGTCCTCGACCCATGAATTATCCGTCAGTTTTTGGCCGCGCAATACTGAAATATTGCCGTGCGTAGTATTCCCGGAGTTGTCAACCGCCGTGGCTTTGAAAATATTCAACCCGTGTTGGACTTGGAACATGTAATAGAAATATCCATCAGGAGCCCTTGGGACTTCAAGGCCATTGATTGTAAATGAAGTAACAACGCCGCCTTCTTCTGTCACCATGCCTTCCAATGCAACACCCGTGGATGAGATCCATGTGCCTCGAGGAGTGATCCATTCGATCTTCGGGGGTTTGGTATTGCGGACTTCCACTTGTTCCGTATCAAAAAGCCCGGCAGCCATCGCGGTTACGTTATAAGTGTTTGCTACGTGAAATGTGATGGATGTATCGCCGAGCGTCCAACCCGAGGACGGCTGAATCGTAATAGTGGGTTCCACATCGCATTTATTTCCATATTGATCAGTTATATCCACTTCATAACCCACGGGCTGGTCAATGTTCGCTATTGCGCTGCTCAGCTTTAAATCTATCGCATTGGGTGGGCCCGGCAGAACAGTCAATGTCTTAACATCGAACATGAATGGGTGTCCTTGAACTGTAGCGCGAACCGTGTAATCGCGGGCAATAGTAGCAGTAATGACATGCCCTTGGATGGTTACGCCATCTCCAGGATCGACGGATAAAAATACCGGATAACCGATAATAGGATCTCCATAGATATCATAGACTGTCCAGTTGGCGACAACCGGCGTACCGGCAGTAGTTTGTGTGGATGATAAATATAAAACAATCGATGCCGGAATCTGGGCGCTCGTATCGTCATCGGCCGCATCGTCATCAATGGCATCATCGTCGTTGTCGTCATCGGTGATGTCGTCATCATTATCGTCATCAGCAAGATCATCATCAGTGACATCATCATCATTATCGTCGTCGGAGATGTCGTCATCCGCAACATCGTCATCCGCAACATCGTCGTCAGCAACATCGTCGTCAGCAACATCGTCGTCCGCAACATCATCGTCATTGTCGTCATCGGCGACATCGTCATCATTATCGTCATCAGCCAGGTCATCATCTAAAATCGTATCGTCATCATCAGTTGTATCATCATCGATAAGGTCATCGTCTGCCAAGGAATCATCATCCGGTAATGTATCGTCGTCAGAAAACGTATCATCATCCGAGCCGGAATCATCATCGCCTTCGTCGTCGCCGTTATCATCATCTATGTATGGGATTGTGTCGTCATCCGTTGCGCCTCGGCCCATGCCCGATGACCCAGATGAACTGCATCCGCAAATCATCGCCACCCACACCAGGATGAGAATCAGTGCCAATAGCAGGCTACGATTGTTCGCATTCATTTTTTTGCTCCTGGCTATATGAGCATTTTGGAAATTCTTAGTTCACCTTAAATATTTTCCATTTCCAAGTAAATAAGTTGCCAATACTACTATTAATATACAAGTTTAATTATCTTTAGTAAAAATTACGAGTTATTATTTGAAATATGTGCTTACGATTATTGTTTTTCATATTAGCTTATTAAAACATGAAATGAGGCGTTCATGAAAATACTTTTAGTACATGCCCATTCAGATCCTTACATTACAGCAGGGCGCTATAAAAAATTTTTAAGAATAATGCCTCCTATTTCTTTGGCTTATGTAGCAGCGGCAGCTGAAAAGGCAGGTCATGAAGTAAAGTTGTTTGACGATGCGCTTTTAGGTGGCGATAAGGCTTTATTGGAAAAAACGATAAAAGAATTCAAGCCCGATTTGGCAGGGCTTTCTGTGGTGACTCCGAGCGCAAATGGATGCTATCAGGTTGCAGAATCGATTCGGCATATTGCACCGGAGATAAAAATTGTCATGGGAAATATCCATGCGGATATTTTTCATTCTCGCATTCTAAAGCAAGGTTTATGCGATATCGTGGTCAGGGGTGAAGGAGAACTTACCTTTCCGGATTTGCTGAATGCTTTATCTTCCGGCCAAGATCTCGCATCAGTTCAGGGAATCAGTTTTTTAATGAATGGAGAACTTATCGATACTCCTGATCGACCTTTTATCAGCAATCTCGACAAATTGCCTTTTCCGGCTTGGCATCTTTTTCCAATCGAAAAATACCGAATTTTTCAATTTGCCGAAATCACCACCCCTGCGAGTTTAATTCAGGGATCCAGGGGATGCCCTTACGGATGCTCCTATTGTTGCCTTAAGATTATGGGGCGCGTACGCAGAGTAAGAACTCCTCAGAATATCTGCGACGAAATAGAGATTCACCACGATCGTTATGGATATCGTCAAATTTCATTTACTGATCCGATATTTCCTTTGACAAAACAGGAAGGATTGGAATTTGCACATGAGATGATCAAGAGAGGACTTAATAAAAAAGTAGTATGGATTACCGAGACCAGGGTCGATCTGGTTGACTTGGAGTTATTGGAGGCTTTGGCTGCTTCGGGCTGCCGTAGAATAATGTATGGGTTTGAAGCGGGAGACGAACAAGGGCTCGAAGCTGTAAAAAAAGGCGCCGACTTAGATCAAGCTCGAAAAGCCGTAGCATTGACCAGAAAAGCGGGAATTCAGATAGTCGGATTTTTCATGCTGGGTGTTCCTGGAGAAACTGTGGCTTCGGCAAAAAGAACAATTGAGTTTGCAAAAGAGCTCGATCTGGACTTTGCCAAGTTCACTGCTTTTGTGCCTTTCCCGGGAACCCCCATATACAATGACCTTTTAGCATCAAATAACATAGAAGATACGGAGCAATGGGAGCGTTATTCAAACTATCCGACGCCGGATATAAGACCGATCTATATTCCAAAAGATGTCACGCATAATCAATTAATCGCCTTGCAGCGGAAGGCATTTGCCGATTTTTATATTCGACCTAAAATGATCTGGAAACATTTTGTCGAGCTAAGAAGCTTGAAAATATCAGATGCCATATCCGGTCTGGGAGTTTTATTTTCGAAATAGGTAGTTAATGAAAGTATTATTAGCCGTTCCACCAGCTAACCAGAGTATTTTTGCTGATAACACTTTAACTGCAGTCGTTCCTCCTCTTGGTTTATGCCAAGTAGCCGGATGTTTAGCTGCGGCAGGGCATGAAGTGATTCTTGCGGATGCATCTGCGGAAAAATTGGATGAACCCGGTTTTATCAAACGAGTCAAAGTTTCCGGCGCTGT
>Ga0315282_10009655_pt1 | contig 15308 bp, 14 predicted proteins | sample YL17G07_20_MG_FD_203693 | JGI IMG/M metagenome (GOLD analysis project Ga0315282, IMG submission 203693) | Sediment microbial communities from Yellowstone Lake, YNP, Wyoming, USA - YL17G07_20 | ecosystem: Environmental > Aquatic > Freshwater > Lake > Sediment | place: USA: Wyoming | collected... | reverse complement strand
GAAGAGGTACTCGCTAACTTCAAGGCCGGGAAGAAGGTTACTATGGAAGAACTGGCTCTGCTCCACAAGTTCGACCTTTACTGACTATTTTTTTCATGATTAGAGCGTCCCTTTCCAGATATGGGGACTCACAGATCATGGTTATATCTGTTTTTCTTCTGATGAGCAGTTCGGCTATCTTCCTGTAGTCCGGCTTTCCAGATAGGATTGGCAGGTGATTCCTCTCCCCGCCAGGACCATAGGCTATGCCGGAAAAGTGCGAGTGCAGGTGCCTGAGTTTCTTTACCTTATCCATGACTTCATTATAATCTATCTTGCCTTGGGCCCGGGCATAGAGGTGGGCAAAGTCTATCACAGGCACGCAGTTCTTATAGTCTCTGTTGACTTTCATTATCTCGTCGACAGTGCCCCAAGCGGTTAACTTTCCCGTTGTCTCTAGTCCTAGCAGAACGGAGGTCTTCTTCGCCATCTGGGAACAGGCGTTATAGATTAATTCATGCGCTCTTTCCCTATCCTTTCCATAATAGCCGGCATGGAAAACCACTATGCTGGCGCCCATCCGCTCCGCCCTGTCGCAGCAGTCAATTATCCTCTTGATGCTGGCCCTGGTTTTCGCCGGGTTGGCCAGGTTGATATAGTAAGGCGCGTGTATGCTCAGCTGTACTCCCAGGTCTCTGTTGAGTTCCTTCAGTCTTTCTGCCCGCTCCTTGCTCATCCACACCTGCCTGACAAACTCTATCTCTTCCTCTAATCCGTTCTTTTTCAGCCAGACAAGGGCATCCTCCGTCTTCTCGCAGACCGATGGAGTGCCGGCCACCCCTATCCTGATTGCCATAACCCTATTAGACAACAAGCTTAAATATACTTTTCTCGTTTTCTATACCATGGCTTATGAGGTCTGCCCTATAGACAAGAAGAAAAAGAGCGATGTGGTCTGTAAACACCGCTACTATAAGGAAGGCAAGTACAAGCCATGCGAGCACTACAAAGGAGCGGGCTGTGCTCATCCAAAGAAGTATGTGGAGGAAAAGAAATGAGTTTGACCGCAGATGAAGAGATGGCCTACAAACTGGTCGACCTGTACGTCAGGGAGATATCGCAGCGCGGAGAGAAGAGGCAGATGGGACTAGATACGATAATCAACGCCTACTTCTACACCCTCATGAGACTGAGGAAGAAGAAAGAGGAGATGGGGATGATAGAACCGGCAGTCGAGCAAGAGGAGCAGAAGCTGGAAGAGGGCATAGAGAAAGTATATTTCCCAGAAGCAAATGAGCAGTTCGACTTTGAATAGTCATCTCGTCAGAATCTTAATCACGTCATTGGGCTTTAGGATATACTCTTTCCCAACCTTTTTCTTAGTTTTTGCGTCTATAGCCCCGATAAAGGCCTTACCTATATCGCTATGCACTTTATAGGCTAGGTCAAGCGCTGTGGAGCCGGTCCTCATCAGATACACGTCTGGAAGTATTTTTCCGTTGCTGTCGGAATAATGATGCTCGTCCTCCACAGGATAGACCGGGATATAAGTCAGTTTGTCAAATATCAGCTTGTTAATCACCTGCTGAATACCTGTGCTTCCATATCTTTTCAGAACATTATCTCTGATGAAAGCCAGCGCGCGCTCCTGCTCGGGCGGAAGGCTCTTGAGGGGTTCGAAATCGCCAGAGCCAGGCACATAATGGATCAGACCAGCCCTATCCGCCTTTCTTAGAGCCAGCTCGGCCTCTGCGCAGACCGGAGTTATGTCATATTTGTCTTTCAACCGGTTATAGTTGTCCCAAGAACTTTTCAGGTCTATCTTGTTCCCAGCGAGTATGACCGGTTTGTTGACTTCCCTTATCTTAGCCGCCAGGTCGAGCAGGTCGGAATAGCCTCTCTCGACTATCTCCCTTATCTTCTCCTGATGCACGCCCAAGCCAGATAGTTGTTCGTAGATTACCTCATATAATGGTCTGCCTTGTTTCACTTTCCTATCTATATTGTCCCAGTTCTTTTTCAGTACGCCTTCTATCCAATAATCTATCTCCTTCTCCAAAAAGATTATGTCCTTCTCCGGGTCATAGCCTGAGCTAGGATTGCCGCCCGCGTCTGTCGTCCCAGATAGGTCAAAAATATGGATAAGCCCCTCGGCCTCCATCAAATCAGAGAGGAATTGGTTGCCCAAACCTTTTCCCAGGTGGGCGTCAGGCACCAATCCGGCCACATCCACGAGGGTTATCGGAATCAGCCTAACCCCGTTCTCGCACTTGGAGTTCTTTGGATTACATTTGAGCGCGAACTCTTTTTCGACGCAGTCTTTTCTGGCGTAACTGACACCTACATTTGGCTTTATCGTGGTAAATATCCTATTGCTTATTTCGACATCCACCATGGTGGCGGCACTAAAGGCAGTTGACTTGCCAACGTTAGTTTTTCCGACTATCCCTATCTTCATCGAAATCTTATTATTTATGGGCGACTATAATTAAAGCATGCTCTGGTCGGAAAAGCACAAGCCTAAGAAGTTGGAAGACATCATAGGACATACGCAGGCAGCCCAGAGACTATCAGAATGGGCCAAAGCTTGGACTGAGGGGAAAAAGCAGAAAGCCATAGTCCTATCTGGAAGCACAGGCATTGGCAAGACAGCGATAGCCCATGCGCTGGCCAATGAATTCGACTTCGAGCTCTTTGAGATGAATGCCAGCGACGTCAGGGACTCCAAGACTATCGACAAGATAGCCGGACTAGCCGCCGTCTCACGAACCTTTTCCGGCAAGATGAGGCTGATTCTTTTTGATGAGATTGACGGGCTCACAGGGACAGAGGACAGGGGCGGCGCTTCGGCAGTCGGCAGGATTGTGAAAGAGCCGCAGTGCCCGGTCATATTGACAGCGAACGACATCTGGGACATCAAGCTAAGGGGGATAGTGTTTGCCTGCGATAGGATAGAGCTCAAGAAAGTGAACTATCTGTCTATCGCCAACTTTCTCGACAAGATAGCGAAGAATGAGCATGTGAAAGTCGACAAGGAGATATTGAGAAGGATAGCCGAGTTCTGTCATGGAGACATAAGGTCTGCTATCAACGACCTGCAGCAGATAGCCGAGGGGAAGGAGGAGGTATCGGAGAAAGACGCCGAGATACTGATGAAGAGAGACAGGAAAGAGAACATGTTTGACATAACCCGAGTGATACTCAAGACCATGGACTTCAATACAGCGAGAGATATCCTGAACAGCACCAGCGAAGAGCCTGATTTTGTGCTCAAGTGGATTGACGAGAACCTGCCGAAAGAATACAAAGAGCCTGAAGACCTGTTCAGAGCCTATGAATGCCTGTCGAAAGCCGATATCTATATGGGCCGGATCCATAACCGCCAGCACTGGGGGTTCCTGAGATATGCCAACGACCTAATGAGCGCAGGTGTCTCTGTCTCCAAGGATGCGAAATACTCTGGCTTTACCATGTACAGCTTCCCCAGCGTCATCAAGTACCTGTCCAAATCAAAGCCAGAGAGGGAGATGAGAAAGACCATCGCCGGGAAGATAGCGAAGATAGCCCATGTCTCCACAAGAACAGCGATACAGGATTATCTGCCAATGTATCTCGAGCTGGTCAAAGACAAGGAGCTGGCCCCGAGGATAGCTGTCCAATTCGACCTATCCGAAGAGGAGCTCGAGTTCCTCAAGGCCAAGAAACCGAAAGAGATTTTAAAAGAAGCCGAGAAGATTAAAATAGGCTATATCAAAGAGCTGGTTTGATGGGGATGCTGAAGCAGTCGGCTGAATGGGTATTTCACTTATCAGGCTTCATAGTGATCGGAGCGGATTTTTTCCTGCCTTTCAGTTTCTTAGAAAAAGCGGTTGTCTTCACGATAGGGGCGTTCCTCATCTACATGATCTGGGTTCAGTAGAGTTCAAACTCGAAGCAGGAGACAGGCACGTCTATCTCGAATTTTGCAAGCACCTCAGGACCAACCTCCCCTATATAGCCGCGGGCAAACTCGCCGCTTCTCCCCTTAATCATGAACGGCAAGTCCTTCCCCTTTATTTCGATTTTTTTGCCCAGCTCCCGGAACAGTCCCTCGAGAATAGATTTTGTCGCAGTATAGTTGGCATCGGCATCGGCGCACACGACGCAGACCTTCTTGACTGTTCTGGCCTTGGTCTCCTCCTTCTCTTCCACGACTATGGCGTCCCCGACCTCGAACAAATTCTGGGGATATTTCTCATGCTTGTTGCCGGACAGGATCTCGAGCAGGCCGGGCAGGAGACTGGTCCTGACCATGGTTGTCTCCTTGGTCTTCGGATTGGCTATCTCGACCCTCCTGCCCTCTTTGAGCAATAGCCTATGGTAATGCTTCTCCTCGTTCGTTAGCATGAAGGTCATTACCTCCTGCAGCCCAAAGCCGATTAGAGCCTCTCTGACCCCGTCTGCCATTGCCTCTTCCGGATGCTTCCCCCCAATCGTTGGGAAGATTGTCCTTCTGGGTTTTAGGTTTTCATAGCCATAAGCTATCGCTATGTCCTCTATCATGTCATCCTCATGTAAGACATCGCTCCTATAGCACGGTATCCTGACCTTTTTCCCAGCCAGGCCATAACCCATCCTCTCCAATAGTCTTTTACCCTCTTCCTGGCTGACCTTGACGCCGATCAGTTTCTCAACGTTAGCGAATTCGATTTCTTTCTCCAGGGCGGACAGGTCAGGAAGAATTCTATTGCCGACTTTGACCTTCTCGATTCTAGCGCCTCTATCAGCGAACATGCAGACCAGAATGTTCAGCGCTTCATCCAGAGTCTTTTCGCTCGAGCCGGTCATGTCTATAAACAGGTCTGTCGTCTCCCCATAGACGCGCGTAAGCTCTCCATTTATGATGGGTGGGAACGATAGGACGTCGCCGTTCTTGTCAGTGATTACCGGATAGACGTCAGAGCCCTCCAATATCCAGGCATAGTCTATTCCTTTCGGATGCCGCTCGAGTATCTCCTTAAGGTTCATCGCAATGTTCATGCCAAGAGGAACGAACGATATCTCCGTAGGCCTAACCGCTTTGTAGGTAAAGGGAGGAGTGACTTTGCTCAAATCATGTATCCCTATCGCCAGCTTCTTCCTCTTCCTGCCGAACGTCTCATGCAGCTTTTCCTGTATTTGCATCATCGACCTTATCAGCGAATCATCCACTTTCACGTTTCTGATGACCGCGCACACGATATACGGTCTAACTATCTCTACCGATTTATCCACTCTGACCTCTACCTCCGGCTCCGACGCCTTGTACTCTCTCAGACCAGGCTCAACGCCGATAAATGTCTTAAGGCTCCTCGCCAGACCTTCCACCGATAGCCAGTCAGGTCTGTTAGGCAGTATGTCTATGAACATCTTGTCTCCCTGAACATCCTCGACAGAAGCGCCCATCATCGATAGTCTCTCGGCTAGCTTGTCTTTGTCCACTTTCTTGCCCACCAGCCCGCAAAGCTCGTTATAATCTATCTCAATCATTGACATTTCTTATCCATCCCAGACTATTCTTGTAGATTGTTCTGATATCTTCCAGCTCATCCATAATCATTAGAGGTCTTTCGCCGCCAAGCCCCCACGCCAGGACGTTGGCATCTATCCCCAGCGGTTTGACCACTTCTTTCCTGAAAACCCCGGCTCCGCCCAGCTCCAGCCAGCTCTTCTTTTTCTCGAAGTATATCTCCACTTCCACACTCGGTTCTGTATACGGGAAATAGCTGGGCTTGAACCTGATTTTCTCGAAGCCCAGTCTTGAATAGAACTCCTGAAGAACCCCGAATAGGTCTACCAGAGTAGCCTCTTTGTCTATCACTATTCCTTCGACCTGGCAGAATTCGGGAAGATGTTTATAGTCCAGAACTTCATTACGAAAGACTTTATCTATCGAGAATACTTTTACCGGTAGCCCCTTGACTTTGGTCAGTTCGCGGCAGGTGGTAGCAGTGGTATGGGTCCTTAGCAATAGTTCAAGCGCCTTTTTCTGGTCCCATTTGTACTTCCAGCCCTCTTCATGCGCTTTCCTGACGTTCTCCAAATATTTCTCTGGTGGCTTGCTGGCCTCTTTCGGCTCCTTTGTATAGAACGTGTCCTGCATCTCCCTGCTCGGATGGTCTTGAGGTACAAATAGCGCGTCGAAGTTCCAGAAGTTCGATTCCACTATAGGACCTTTGATCTCTCGAAAGCCCATCTCGATAAAGATACTCCTCATCTTGTCTATCATTTTCCTGAACGGGTGCTTCTTGCCGCCATAGACTATCGGGGCGGGCACCTCAACCTCATATTCGCGCAGTTTCACATCTCTCCATTTTCCAGTCGCCAGCATGTCGGGAGTGAGCTGTGATATCTCCTTCTCCAGGACTATGCCTTTTTTGATGATCTCCTTCCCCCTGAAGGTTAGCTCCATAATTCTCTCAGTGTATTCTTTGAACTCGAGTATGCTGCCCCTTCTCTTGAGATAGTCAACTTCCTGCGTCATCTCCTTAGAGACAACTTTCTTGTGTGCGATAAGTTCCAGGACGGTCTCTTGCGGCATCCTTTTCTTTAGATAATCCAGTCCGGCCTTGGTCAGTTCTAGTTTTCCCTCTTTTATAGAAACAGCATTGAGCTTCTTCAGCCAAACGATAGCTATCTTCACTATGTCGTGGCTCAGGCTATCGTCCAGTTCGGCGATAGTCTTGCCCTCTTTCAATAGCTCTAGGACCCGCCTCTCCGGAAAGCCGTTAGCCAGATAGTCGTTTCCTTCAAAATCCAGCTCTATCCGCTCTTTCACATTCTCCTTTATGTCTATTAGCTCTTTGGAGGCAAGCCAGCCAGACGCGCGGTTTATGGAAGCCTCAGGCAGGCCCGTACTGTCAATCAGCTCTAACGTGGTCTGTTTCGGCTTTTTCTCTAGAGCGAGTAGAATGTGCTTCTCATATTCGGACAAGGTCACTTAAACCCCTCGCTTAGGCATTTCAATTTCCTCTTCCCCACCAAAGCTCTCGCCGATAAGCCCTATTATCGGCTTTCTGTAGATGAGCATCAAGACCAGCACCACGATGACGGCCGCGCCGTACACCGGGTTGTTGTAGAAGAAGTCATAGGTGGAACTGAGGATAGAGTTTAAATCCAGCTCTCCGACGTTCTGCTCCACTTTGTACTTTACATCGAATCGGTTGTCTATCCTTGAGCCGTACCAGATCAAGGTGTACTGGTCATCAATTATCGAGCTTTGCGATGGCGAGGGGGTGACATCCATTATGTTCGTCTTCTTGATAGTAGAATCAAACTTAAGCTGGAGTTCCGTCTTCCACGGGATTATGAACTTGTCTATCGCTGGCTGGTAGAATGAGAACTTGCTCTGGTTCACCTCGAAGATGATATCCCTCCCGACTTTATCCACCCTCGTCGAGAAACCAGAGATATCATAATTGACTATGACATTGTTCCCAAAATTGCCTGCTCCGGCGGTAGAAGCGGATGTTGTCAGGCTTCCAATATCGCCGATCAAGGTTGTTCTTATGTCCGCGAAGAAAGTCTGCCACATCGATAAGTCTGTTCTAGTCTGTTTGGCTATGGTTTCGAAAGTCTCATAATCAGTATAATTCAGCTGCAGGGTGTATTTTTCACTCACGTGTCCATTGCCGGCTCTATCGACAGTTATAACGACCGTGTGCCCCGCCAGCTCTTTGCCAAAGCCTATAGAGACTATGACTAGAAAGCACAATAAGATAGCAAGTTTTCGCATACCCCTATTACACCACCATGAAATTTAAACATATATTCTTTTTATTGCTTTTCCCACATATAGCTTTTTATTATACCTCAAGCAATAACTATCTGGAGGATACGCAATGTTTGAAGACGAAAAGAAGAAGGTACCTGTCGGAAAGATTGCCCACTTCTATAGCAAGATAAGCGTGGCCGTTCTAGACCTTTCAGACACCTTGAAACAGGGCGACGAGATTGTCATCGAGGGCCATGGAAAAGAGGTAAAACAGAAAGTGGACTCGATGCAGATAGAGCACCAGAATATTCCCGTTGCTAAAAAAGGCCAGTCGATAGGTCTTAAGACAGCTGATGTGGTCAAAGAAGGAGACCTAGTATTCAAACTGGTATAATTAGCTCACTTAAACCTCTATTTTCATGAAATCGCTAGCTATATTTTTTACTATTTTTTCACGTTAGTCTTTTAAATTCGTTATCTCTAATCCTATTATGCCTAAAGCGCAGGGTTCGCTTGAATACATAATCATAATCGTGCTTGTATTGGCGGTCGTCGCAATAGTCGCGCTCTACGCTGGCGGCGTGGTTGGCGTACAAAAATCCTCTATTTCTGTAGCCTCATGCAAGCAGGCGGCCGAGGCCTGTAAGCTATCGAAAATGTCCAGCCCGATGGATCCATGCACCAATTGCAACACCGCATGCAACGATACCACAACCAACCAAGAGATAATCCCTGGCGCGGTTAAGTGCTGTAAGCTCGGTTGGTCGGATAGGATATACACGGGTTCACAAGAGTGCCTAAAAACATGCGCGAGTGAAGCCGAGTGCACAGACCCGAACGAAAAATGCTGCATATCTGGAGCATGCTCAAAACCAGTTTGCACCGCGGATTCCCAATGCCTGAGCAACGAATGCGGCACAGGCGTTTGTGAAGACAAGGGGACATGCAATGCTCACTGCACCAATACAGGCATTAATTGCGGTTCAGGCAAGACATGTTGTCCTGGGGTTGGGTGTAAAACGATAGTATGCAAAGATGATTCTGGTTGTTCTAGCCTAACTCCACCATCCTGCCAACAATATTTTTGCAACAATAAAGACGATTCTTGCAAAGCCAGCTGCGCCCTGAAAAAGATAGCGGGATGTTGTGACTCCAGTAATCCGTGCCCCTCAGGCGAAACATGTTCCAACAACCGCCAGTGCACCCCACCGGTGACAAGTGGAAAGGATTCGAGTTTATACTCTCAGAAAGAGGCATTCCTAATCTCTGACAAAGACTGGAAAGACGTGCTATCGTTGGTTCCTGTAACGACATGGACCGGATCAGAAACCTTCTGTCAGAGAGGAACTGGCACCCCTAGCGACGTTTGCGTATATCCGACATTAATCTATCATGACGAGGGCACTGGTTTTGATGCGGATTCTGTTATCTATTTCATGCAGCAATACGTGCCAAGCCATCTGACGATAATCGGACAAACACCCCAAGAATTGGACAATCTGTTGATTGCTGCTCCTCAGTTGGGTGCAGGGCTCCAACCATCACAGATTCAAAGAAAGAGCTCGGCAGATTATCTCTCCTACTGGAAAAACTTCAATTCAGTCGTGTATGTGCAGGATGATTACACTCTCAGCTTGCTCGCTTCAGAATACGCCTCCATAATCAATGTTCCGCTCGTTATAACAGGAACAGCTTCAGACAGGGCAGACGTCTTCCAAAATAAATATGTTATTTGCGTCGGTTCAGTAAGTCCATCGTCAGGCGTCTGTGGAGAAACCTATACCTTAGAGCAACTGCAGAAAAAATACGTTTCTCTGTCAAGCACAGATAAGATTATTTTGACAAACCCAAACGATTTAACGATTAATTTCAACGAAGGGCTTAAACCAGAGAAGTCAGTCAACCCGATAAGAGAGCTTTATGGCAAAACCTCTCTCGCCTCATCGATTTTGTCTAGCGCAAAACACGAGTTAATAATGCCAGTTAATTCAACAGATTATTCTGAAATCAAATCACAACTAATGAATCAGGTAAATTCATTAACCCCATACTTAGTGAACAATGCTAATGGTATAGCTAGAGATAATAATCAAACGAATATATCGGCTTTTCAAAGCAGATTTTCAGACGGAGGCACCTCAAAACTTATCTGGCCAGGGTTTGAAGACATGATGTGGCACCCCATTAAAGCCTCTAGTGATAAGATATGGCGTTTTAATTACAATGGCATTATCGCAAGTTATGGCATTAATGATGGATCCATTGATGAGGTCAACACTGGCCTCCAACAATTACGCGCTTTTGATGTTTCTGAAGGTAAAATGATTTTTGGAGGATTTAACCGTTCTAGCAATTCTCCTTGCAAAATAACTCTATACGATTTGACAACAAAAAATTTCACTGATATATCAAATTGCAAAAAGTATGGAGACATGTATCTTAATATGAAAGTTAATGGAACACGTATAATATGGACCGAAGCGAATGGAAAGTGTCACTCCTCTGATACTATTTGTTCGTATGGAGAAGATTGTAACAACTACTGTTCAGTAAGCGGCGGAACATGCCAAGTTGATGCAAACTGCCCTTCTGGTGAAACCTGCATGAATGCCTCCTGCGATAACTATAATAATAAACTATACTTTTACGACTTAGATAAAAACCAAACAGAGATCATTTACTCTGATTCTGGCATGCAGTTCCCGGCGATAGACATATCATTGAATAAAATTTTAGCGATAGTGAATGATCGTCAAACACTTTTAGTTTACGATATCACTACGAAAAACCTGAAAAAAATCAATCTTCCTAATCCAGGAACATGGTTAGGCGCTTATGGAGACAATGTTTTTATCACTACTGAAAAGGAAAACGTTGTTGATGATAGTACTCTTTATTTTTACAATACTTCAACCGACGACTTTTTGTTGGTCAACGACTCCGTAGCTGTATGTTCTTCTCAATGTGAACCATCTGTGTTTCAAAATAGGATAGCATTCACTACACCTAGTTTTAAAAACATTTTTGTTTATGGTATGGGCGAAGGGTTGATTAAATCTTTTGCAACTGATAATGTTCCATGGTCTCTTTCTTTATATAAAGATAATGTCTACTATACATCAATGTACCATGGTAAAGAGTGGCTTTTTGGGTTCCTAACTATCATGGGATCTCCATACTCAATTCAGTTAAAAGCACCATATTCTTATGATTCATATTCGGGTATTAGCGTGAATCGCACCCTGGATCCATCAGAGTACGCAGATTTGTATGGTAATGATAACATTCCCGACATTGCGGTCGGTAGGATACAAGGATTTACGATTTCAGATATTTCAAGTTACCTTGATAGAGATATTTTCTTGAATATACTGCCAAAAACACAAAAAGTCGAATTTTTAGCAGGTTCTGATCCAATACTTATGTTTATGAGAATGCACGCATCAAGCTGGAAAAATGCCTTTTTAGATGCGGGCTATAATTCGCAATGTAGCATATCAACAACAAATGGAATTTCTGACGGCAACTATTCTTGTGACCTCATTTTAGACAGTTATGCTGATCAAGAATGGCCACCGCTATGGGCAAACAACGACATGCTACACTATCTAAGCCACGGCGGATCTAATTGGGCCGGTATTTGGTCCGACGTCATACCTTATTTGAGCAACACACTCGTTGTTGCAGAAGCCTGCTCGACCTGTTCAAATTATGGAGCATATACAAATACTTCTTTCTGCGCTTCAGCAATAAGAAAAGGAGCAATTGGATACGAAGGAGCAGTAAGTACTGCATACGGCGGGTCACGATTACATAAAAAAATAATTGATGGAATTTATTATGAAAATTTAACCATAGGTCAGGCTTACTCAAAATATTATCAAGGCCCAACAGAAGATCCTGGTTTTATGTTTACTTTACTCGGAGATCCAACTATTGACATCAAGCCGCTTTATAATTTAAAGGAAGAGTTATTATGGTAGTGATAAAGTATCTTACAGCTTCGATTTTAGTATTCCTTGTTTTTGTAGTGAATGTAAACGCAATTCCCACCATTACGATAACTGTAAACCCGCTGTTCCATACTGGAGATTCAATCAAATTTTCATATACTATACTTCCTTCTAAAAGTGAGCATGTAACTTATATTCCAAGCGTAAATTGCGTTAATGCTCCTCAACCGTTATTGTATCCGAAAGAAATCGATTTTATTGCAAATCAGCCATTTTCAGATAGCTACACCTTCATGACCGTTGACCAGAATGTACTGACTGGAAATTGCATAGCGTATGTATCAATCACATCCCCATATCACTTATCAGTGAACAAAACATTCTTTGTTGAATCCCTTTCAATCCTCTCTATAGAAATAAAATCATGCAAAGACGTATCATGTTATCAAAAGACAAATGTTTTTGTCAAAGGCAGCGATATTTACTTGAATTATGACACCAATGTCAGCAACCCGTCCATTAAAGCAACATTAACCTACCCCGATAAAACCACACAACAAATGACCATCCCGACCTCTTTCAAAGCCGAGCAGATTGGTACTTACAACCTAAAGATAACCACATCAAAATCTGGATACTGGAACAAAACAGTAACCTACCAATTTGGAGTAATAGAGCAAGAAGCGAATTTCCCTTTAACCGGCTTATGCTCGAAAGACGGCATATGTGCTCCTGGCTGTTTCCCGGAAGACCCAGATTGTGCAAGTCCATTATCTTACTGGCCTTACATACTAGTGGTCATTATTTTCGTAGTTATCGTTTTCTTGGCCATTAAGATTAGAAAAAGAAAAGCGAATTCAGTCGTTCTCCCGCCGCAGATTTAGATTTCCAACTTCATGAAATCGCTAGCTATATCTGTATTCCTGAATATCTCGCGAGCCTCTTTCTCCAGGACTTTAGGGTTATCGTCGTATCTAGGGCTTATATGGGTCAGCAACAGCCTCTTTACCCCGGCTTTCTTGGCGATTCTGGCGGCGTCTTTCGCAGTCATGTGCCCGTAATCATGGGCTTTTTCCTTCAGGTCCTCGGCAAAGGTGGACTCGCAGATTAGAACATCTGTTCCCTTCGCCGCCTTGGCTATCTCATCGCATGGAGTCGAGTCGCCGGTATAAACTATTTTTATCCCCTTTCTAACCGGCTTGGAGACGTCCTTAAGATAGATGGTCTTTCCGCGCCATTGCACCTTCCCCCGTTCCTTGAGCTCCTTGTTAAGCGGGTTTCCTTCAAGCCCGAGTCTCTTGAGTTTTTCCTTGTCCAGATTGACCTCTACTTTTTCTTCGAAGACATAGCCGAAGCTTGGGCAGTCAGTATGCTCCACCTTGAACGCAGTCATCTTAAAGTCCTCGTCCTCGTAGACAAGCCCTTCCTTTATCTCCTTCACATGTATCTCGAAATCGCGGAAAGAGTACTCCCAGTTGGCGAAAAAATCGACATACTTCTTAATCCCATGAGGGCCGAATATAGTCAATGGCTCTTTCCGTCCCAGAAAGCCCTGCGTCTGCAACAGCCCGCCGATGCCCAGCAGATGGTCGCCATGGACATGCGTGATGAATATCTGGCTGACTTTATAGGGGGATATCCCTGCCAAAATCATCTGGCGTTGGGTACCTTCGCCGCAGTCGAGCATGAAGTTGTGGTTTAGGAACTTGATATGGATACCGGGATGGTTCCTTGTCTTTGTAGGAGCAGAGGTACTCGTTCCAAGAAAAGTTATTTCCATGCTTTCTAATTTGACGCTAGACCTTTTTAACATTAACTTTTAATAGGGGGTTTGCGTTGCTATCCTTATGTTATCGGATAGACAGATAAAGTGGCTGGCGGACAAGATAGTCAACGACAGCATGAAGATAGGGACAAAGCCTAACCCCGCCTATCTGAAAGCGCGCAAGAAATATCGCTGGCTGGAAGGCTCGTTTACTCTCGCCCAGGCAGTCAGAAGGTCCGGCCTCTCAAAAAAGAGGGTGGAAAAGATACTCGCTAAATATTCTGATGTCGACTATGGCCCGATGGTGATAAAGAGAGGCAGCAAGTACCGCGTGAGAGACAGGATGGGGCACAATGTGGTAATTTCCTATAATCCGGCGACCAAGAGACTGAAGGACGAGGTCGAGAGACTATGCTGGAGGAACGGAGCGCATACAGCACCGCGCGAGATGACCGCAAAGAACCTGCGCGAGTCGTTCATGATTCCGCCGTTAGACTCGCTTTACGAACTGCCTACAATGGCCCGCGCCACAAGAGAGCATATAGACTACCGTATCTATCTGGAAGCGGTCGAGAAGGAATTCTGGGCGAAAGGAATACCGATATCCAGATTACTGGCAACCGCTCCGGCCACACAAAGGATACATGAGATAGAGGACAGGAAGAAAGTCAGATGGGTCCTAGTCGGCTGGCCGCACCCAGAGACAGCGAAAGAATTAGGTATTTCTCCCGCCAAGTTCAGCAAGATAATGTTTGACTCTATCTGGTGCACGTTCGACAAGAAGACCAGGCAGGTAATCAACAATTACCATCGCCGATTCTCTGGTTCCAAGGCGATTAGGATAACGGCTGACGATGGCACCGACCTGACGTTCTCGGTCAATGGCAGACGTTTCCTGAAAGACGACGGGATATTGTCTGACGAGGATATCAAGAACAACGACGTCGGCATGAACATCCCGTGTGGCGAGATATTCATAGCACCTGTAGAGAATTCGGCCAACGGCACGCTCTATTACCCGAAGACCATGGTTCATGACCACGGGATGATATATGGTCTCATGCTCCACTTCAAAAATGGAAGAGTGGTCAGATTCACCGCAAAGAAAGGCAGGGAGCATCTGGTCAAATTCCTTGCTGAGAACACCGGAGAGAAGGACAGGATAGCCGAGTTCGGGATAGGCCTGAACCGAAAGGCTGCCTATACGGAGGGCAATATCCTGATTGACGAGAAGATTTTCAGGACGATTCACGTAGCTATCGGCTGGAACATCGGCTTTAAAGGGAAGAACCAGGCCTCCTCCCATCTCGATTTTATCAAGCCCCTATTCAACTGCAACGGAAAAGTCTACGCCGATGGTAGATTGATGATAGACCGAGGTGTCTTAGTTGCTTGAGAATGTACGGAGGTTGAGGGAGAGAGTAAAAATCCCAGTCCTTATTCTAGACGAAGCAAACCTGCGGTACTATACGGAAGTGGCGCAAGGAGGAGCCCTGTTGATAGGCAAGGAAGATATTCTGGTGACACAAGATTTTGAACTGGCCAAAACCTCGGCGGTAGATACTGTAATAAGGGCCAAGGGGAGAACAAGCGACGAGATTCTGAAATTGCTGAAACAGAAGAAAATCAAGAGGGTCGGGGTTGATTTTAATTCCCTGAGCTATCTTTGGTTCAAGAAACTCCAGTCGAAGAAGATAAAGCTGGTGGATGCATCAAAAAAGCTGGCTGAGATGCGCATAATAAAATCTGAAAGGGAGATAGAGAAGATAAAAAGGGCTTGCGAGTTGGCTGACAAAGCGATGGCCGAGATATCCAGCAACATCCGGGCCGGCATAACTGAGAGGCAGCTCAGGAACTATGCTTACACTACTCTTCCCCA
>Ga0315282_10009654_pt1 | contig 15308 bp, 24 predicted proteins | sample YL17G07_20_MG_FD_203693 | JGI IMG/M metagenome (GOLD analysis project Ga0315282, IMG submission 203693) | Sediment microbial communities from Yellowstone Lake, YNP, Wyoming, USA - YL17G07_20 | ecosystem: Environmental > Aquatic > Freshwater > Lake > Sediment | place: USA: Wyoming | collected... | reverse complement strand
TTATATTCTTCCACTAACGATTAGCACCTGCTACCTTCCGCTGGGGAGGGTCCTGTACTTGATGTACCAGACGCATTGCCCCGGCCTCTTCTGGTCCCTGCTCGCCCCGGTGTCGAATTCTATGTTGAAGGAGCGCAGCTTCTTGATCTCAGTCGCCATGAACGCCACGAACTCAGGCGATCCCCTTATCGTGACCGAGTTCTCCTTCATGTCTTGCCACCCAAACTCAGGCCAGTTGCGAGGCTGGAACGTCCTTAGACGTTGCCTTCTTGTCCCCCCTGAACCTCTTGAACCTCGGCTCCCTCAGCGAGAAGAAGTCTAACTCCCCGACCTTCGTGTAGCTCGCGCCGTCGAAGCGGAGGACCAACTGTCGCGCCGGGTAGGTTGTGGTGAACTCCAGCTCCGCCACGACGATGGGCCTCACGTAGATCGTCTTGTCCTTCTCCACGATCTTGTAGTCCATCAGCATGTAGAGGGCCCTGCTCAGTTGCCTGTCGTAGGCCATGCCCATGTCCCCGACCTCCACGAAGTCCCCATCAGGGTTCATCAGTGCTATCCTGACGGAAGTTACCTCTTGGTTGGCGAGCTTCGGCTTCTTGTTGATCCCGACCATAACGCAGTCCAGCGTCCGGACGGGCTTGACCCTGAACCTCTGCTCGTTGGAGGTTATGACAAGTCCCTCGTAGCCCTTGTCCTCGACCCACTCCTTCCAGAAGGCCCTCAGTTGGTCCTTGGTCGGGGAGACGATGTGAGGAAGGACATAGACCCTCTCCGTCCCGTTCAGCAGGTTGGCGCACTCCTGCAGTCTCCAAGCGTAGGGTTGCTTGGGCTTGACTCCGTTCACTTCAACCAAGTCCCAGACGCCCAGATGGATTGAGTCTATTCCCTGCCCCGACTTTATGGCGTGGAGGAACTCCGGCAGCCTCCTCATCTTGGCCTCAACGAGGAGGTGAGGCTCCGCCATGAGCTTAAGCGACTTGTAGCCCCTCGACCTCGCTATATGCTCGAACTCGAGCAGGGCCGGGTACTCCTTCCTCATCTTACCCCAGTTGTTCACTATGTAGGCCCCTTCCTTCTCGTCGTAGCAGAGGAGGCTGAGTTCTCCATCAGCCTTGACGCAAGCGATGACTCCCTCTCCTATGGGAGCCTCCTCGATGCTCCTGATGTCCTTCATGCTCGGCTTCAGGCTTCCGATGTCTGTGTCCGTTCTTGATTCGATCATCATTAACCACCCAAAAGAGGGCTATGCCCCCGTGAGCTTCTGTTGCTCCGCACTCGCAAGTATTGCCTCCAGCTCGACGACCTTCTCGCTCGGCTTCTCGACTGCCTCCACTCCGATCGCCCTGTGGTCGTGGCACACGAACACATCCTCTGTTGGGATTGGGAGCAGGTCCACGAACTTCTTCGCTGCCTCTATGTCCTTCTCCGAGACGCCCGAAAGGTCGGCACGCATGGTCTCCTCAAGCTCAAGGATGTTCTGTGGGATGATCTCCCTGAGCAGGACCCTGTTGCTCTCGCTGAGCGTGAGCAGGCAAGTCCTCTCCTCGTAGGTGTCCTTGAAGGAAACTATGACGACCTTTTCGAGCATCTTCGAGGCTATGAGCAGGTTCCGTATGTTCCTTGCCGTAGTCGGGTTGTCTGCCACTATCCCCTTTTCCTCAAGGATGGCGTCGCTGTATTTGTCGGCGAAGGTCGCCCTGTCGAGGACGAAGGCTTGCCCCTCTACGACCTGCTTCTCCTCGGTGAACTTCACCTTGATGATTTCTTGTGCTGTGGCCTTCAGGATTCTCTTCAGCTTGGACCAGTGAGAATACTTCTGACCACAGGTACATTGGTAGCCTCCTGTCCACGCTGGCTCGGCTCCACAAGCCGGACAAACCAGCGCGGTGTCGGGCTCCCTGAGCTTGGCGAACTTCACTACCTTGACCTCTCCTATGGCTATCTGCATGGCGTTGACGCATGCTGTTATCCGTAGCTTTCTACTTCTCAAGTTTTCACCACCCAAAGGAGAGCCTAACTCTCCATCAGAGAAGCGAGGAAGAAGACTGCCCCGAGGTGGCCGTCCTCGATTATCGGCTCGATCGTCATCGGTACGTCCTTGGCCCACTTGACCTTTGCGAAGCTCGACACCTTCTTGGCCGTCTTGAACAGGAGGTCGAGCCTTCCTATGTCGTATATCGCGCTCGCACCGTCGCCCTTCACGTCTCCCTCTATCCTCGCCGTCATCTTTCTGTCCTCTTCGGACCTTGCGGTCAGGAGAACATGACCCGTTGCTGAGAGCGCGGGACCGTCCGGCGAGGCGACGCTGAACTCTATCCTGTCTGTCGTGCCCTTTGCCCTGTCTATGAAGTCGAGGACATCCTTGACCGGGATTGTCGCCTCTATCGTGTGCGTGATCTTTGGCAGAGGCAACTCGCGGTCTTCCGGCTTGTAGCCTGTGGCCTCAAGCGTCATGTTCTTGAACTCGAAGGTCAGGCGGTTTCCGTTCACCACGAAGCGCATGGGCTCGTGGGCGTCCTTCTTGCCCAGCCTCGGCAGGAACTTCAGCACATCGCTTGCCTTGATGGTTATGCACTTTTTCCAGTCCGCTCCCACCTCTCTATTGGCGCGAATGTCCGTCGGGATCAGAACCTCATCCACCATCGAGACCTCGGACAGGTCAAGATTCCTGATTCCTATCCTGTTGGGCTCGAAGGTGAGAGTAGGCTCGTCGCTCACGGCTGAGGCGAGCAGGATGGTCTCCCTGAAGGGCTTGGCCCAGACCACGACCTCTATCGGGTCGGGAACTATGACTCTGGGCTTGTCGTCGAAGGTGTAGGACAGGTCTGGAACCTCTCCCAAGTCAGAGAGAGCATCTTCTATCGTCAGCTCAGAATCATAGACTACTATGTCTAAGCGAAAGCCCGCGGGTGTCTCCGGTGAGACTGGAATCGGTTGTGGCACTGCTGGCACTATGTCAGTTGTTGGTCTATACACTAACTCGTCGTTCATGTTTTTACCACCCAAAAGGTAGCAGGTGCTATTTGTGTGTCAGCTCGTCCATCTCGGACGCGTTCAGCTTCTCCAAGAGCTCCAACAGACACTTTGCTAGGGACAGCACGAACTCCTTGTGGTCGGCCCTGTCCATAGGTTCCATCGGCACGTAGTCATCCTCAAGGCATTCCGTGAAGATACTGATCCCAGTGTCAAGGCTCCGAGCGAGCCCGTCCGTGCCCTTCTCTTCTACGAACTTGCGCCACTCCTTTGCGGTTATGAAGTCTGCCATTGTTTACCACCCAAAAAAGGAATCACATTAGGCCAGCATCGAAGCCCTGAATTAGCATCTTCTGATTGCCGCATTTCTTACATCTCAATTCTGCGTTCCCCTCTTTGTTTCCGCGAACAAACTCGTGGTCAGTCATTTTCTTACAGCGTTTACAATACTCCATTTTCTACCCACCCAAAGGGGCCTCAGACCCGCGCTTCCTTCTTGACAGCGTAGTGATATGACGCAACCGCGCTCAGGGCTATTTCCGCCGTGCTCTCAACTAACCTCATCTTGGAGGCTATTTCGGCCACGTCGATTGACAGGAATCGGAGATAGGAGAACCACACGCGGAACGCGAAGTCTGGGCGATTCTCAACTTTCTCCATCCAGAAGTCAGGGCAACTTGTGCGCAGGATCGCTATGCTCGTGGTGAGTAAGTCGTGCGGGTTCTCGATGACGTATATCCACTCCAAGTCTCCCTGATACTCCAAGAAGGCGTCTTCCGGCTTATCTACTGAATGCCCTGTTACCTCAAGACCGAGCTCCTTCACTAGGTCGTCTATTGAGATTTTCTCGTTGTACATGGATTGAGCCCTCATTTTCTCAAGAAGTTCTGCCCCGAGATTGGTCGGATAGGTGTCGGTGTGCCGATAGTATATCTCGTAAGGACCGTTCGAATAGTGCTGAACGACTACTGCTCCCCTTGTGCTCATCTTTTCTGACCACCCAAAGGTGCCCTATCGCTTTACGACTAAGGGGCACGCCTCGCACTCGAAGTCCGCGCACTCGTCGCACTCGGCACACATGTAGTCTCCCTCCGGAAACATCTTGCCCATCTCCCTTCTCGTCTCAATGTCGTCGGCGTCCGGCACTCTGTTCACGAAGTTGCCCGAACCCCAAGCCACGCTCCTGCCGCACTCGTTACAGATTTCTACATCGGTCATGTCTCGACCACCCAAAGGGGCCTCACCAACCGATTGACAGGTCTATTGCCCCGTCCTTTTCAAGTATTCCCTTGATTCCGGTTAGGAACTCCCTGACCTCTGTTGCTGTCTCTGTGCTGATCTTTCCACTCGCAACGTCCTCCGTTAAGTTCTCTTCGATTGCGGGGGCTGTCTCGTCGTTTATGAAATAGACGACCGCCTCGTCGTTCACGCCTAAGGCATCAGCGAGATAGTTTCCGGCCTCATGGGACATACTCCCGTTCTTGATGCGTTCGTATTTTACGGCGAAGACCATGACTCCCATGTCTTTACCACCCAAAGAGGTCTAAGCCTCGCTGTCATACTGCTCAAGGTCTATTATCTGCCAATCCCGCTTACATGCTGGGCACTTCCCCTCATAGACCTCTTGCTCCTGACCTCCATGCGTGTCTAGCTGAACGGGCACGAACCCACAGCGAGGGCACGCGGTTACGATGTGGCTTCCGTAGTGAACCATGCCTCACCACCCCAAGAAAAAGTGGAGACCGCGCTTCACATGGTGTAGAGTTGGACTACCTCTTGGACTGCCCCCGCTGGGCCTATCCTGAAGAAGTAGATCGGTGTCTCACACTTGAACCTCATGCGCAGTGATACCTTCATGCCGTTGGGCGCGGTGAACTTCTGTCTGATTGGCCTGACAGTCTCCATGCTTGACCACCCAGCAGTGGGCTATCCGACGAAACGCGCGGGCTCTTGCCTCCGCAGAGCCGACAGAATGCGCCGTGTGTGTCCTGTCCTCCGCTACCCAGCAAGTTGGTTTCGTTTTCGCGTGATACGCGTAGCCCACCCAAAAAGAGGTAGGGCGGGGCTCTACTGCGCCCCGCCGTTCCCGTCTGTCGCCTTCATCACGGCCCGAAGGAACACCTTCGACCTGTCCGTAATCTCTGCCCGCTTGGCGTAGAGGACTTGGAGCCTCGCTCCAATCGCCTTGCTCTTCCCCAAGAGGGACGCTACCTCGTTGTCGAGCGCGTCCAGCTCTCCGAGCGCGGCGAGGTATGCGGGGCTGTCCAGAAGGGCCATCTTGGCCTTCGCCTTCTCAGCGTCGGCTATGCTCTCGTTAGCCCTCTTGATGGACAGGATTATGTCCTTGCCCAACTGGGTCTTGATTCGAGCCGCGAGGTCTGGTGTTATGACTGTCATTTTGTCTTTTCACCACCCTCCCACACCGACGGCTCGCTACACCTCTTCCCTCTTGCCACGACTTCCGCCTGCCCATGCGTTCCTCGCGCACGAGTCGTGCCCATCTGCTTGACCTCGGACGGCTGATAATCCCCCAAGTGATGGGGGAGGTGTGGTTGCTCCCGCTGTGGGAGTGATTAGCGGTAAGGCTATCTTCCCTGTCCCTAATCGTGATAGGGACTTCGCCGCCTACGCCTGTCAGGTCAAGCGAGTAGTCGTGGTCGTGTTTTAGGGCTACCGCACCTCTACCTGTCTTTGTGCGTTGATCTCTGAAGGTAGGTGGAGCTTTTAACTCGGCGGGTGGTTTTCACCGAGTCCTCACAGGCCATAGCCCATGAGGGGAAGCTTTGAGACCTCAAGATGCGCTACCCCGTCGGCGTTATCGAACAGTATCAGTCAGGGCAAACGTCGCGTTACGGCTCTAATCAGCCTCCCTGCCCACCTTGAGACAGGGGCGACCTTTCGCACCGCTTAACAGAGCCCTTGCCCGTTAGTTTGGACTCTGCCGCCCATTTGACAGACCACTTTTTCGTGGCTCGCCAACTATATATATGCGACATATACATATAAATTCGATTTTAAATTTCCGGCGATAAAAACTTTATGAAATTTTCAGATTAGACACTGAAACTGTCATTTTCATACTACTTAAAGTCGTTTATTGTATAATAAACGTCTTCATTAGTGTTATAAGTGTAATTACACTAAGTGCGGCCACCGAGAACGGACGGCCCACGTGCGCGACCCATGGTTATCCGACGAAGCGGCTTCTACCACTACACGGCGAACTTACCTACGTACGAGCCGAGCCCGCGGTTACCCAATGAAGCGACTTCTACTGCAGGCATTGGTGGTTTCAACAAGCGCGGAATCAACAGATGTACGAGAACGTTGACTGCAACTCCTGCTATGCAGAGTGCTATGAGCCACCTGTCATCTGATGTTGGCGGATCGTAATAGCACTCGATCCATTGGTTGCATTTCTTGCTCTCTTTTACGCCCTCGAGACGTTCCAAGCACACATTGATTCTTGAGCCACTGATTCCACTGTGCCGCCATTCCGCGCGCTTTCGAAGCTCCGGCTTCGTTAGACACCTCTCCTCTGTGGGGGCCTCTTGTTTCAACACCTCAAAAAGCTCTTTACAATTCACGGTTGTTCCACCCTATTGATATTCATCGGGGAAAGGTGTTGTCCTTCCCAAGGACATAAACATTACGCCTGTGGGAGGCTAGAGGGGCAAAGTGACATGAAGGCCTGCGCGACAAGGAAAAGCAACGTCCAGAAGAGCCTCAACGAGGAGCTGGAGAGGTTAAAGCGAATCATGGGGTTGAACCAAGGGTTGACAGTTATCTGGAGGCCGGGCGCAAGTGAAGTACTGTCGGGGGAGGTTAAGGGGCAAAGGGTCTTCATCTATGAGCCCGATGAAAGCGAGGCCCTGAGCGCACTCAGGCACGAACTCATCGACTACCTAGTTAGCCAGGCGATAGACCCGTACAAAGAGGTGACCAACGCGCTCATCAAGACGATCAACGAGGACGCGTACCGGGCCAAGGAGAGTGTTGTGCGAGCCCTCACGCGCCTTTGCGCAGAGAGGTGGGGATGACACCAATATGACAAGAACCGTTGTTCGTGAGGGTCAGATAGAGCAACTGGTGCTGGAACTCGTCTCGCTGTCGAAGAGGAAACCACTCAGGGGTGGGGACAAGAAACGAGCGCACGAACTCATGGTAACATTGAGGCAAAGCGGTTGGACGAACGACGACATACAGAGAATCACAGGAGGGGCATGGTCAGAACCCACCATAAAGCTGGCCACTCGAGGCACCAAGGTGGTCGATGAGGCTTCAAAGCAGGGCGTCGTGTCAGTAGTGGGTGAGTTCATTCAAAGCGGGAGGACCTTTGATGACCTAGACAGGTTCGTCTCGTTCAACAAGCACTTGGAGTCTGCCGGACTCAGTTATGACGATTTACTTTCGTTCATCACAGAAGCACAAAAGCAGGGGTTGGGCCACGCAGACATTTCACGAATCCTGAAGGACCTCAAGGTTTCAAACATCAGGCCGGACATGCTGTCTGAAATCCACGTGCTCGTTGCGGAAATGCGGAGCCTCGGAATAGACAATGAGTTGCTTGTCTCAATTATCGAAGCCACGAAGGCTTTCGGGGATCCAAAGCAAGTCATCCGGGCCGTGAGGAATCACGGGAATCTTGGGGCCATCGAGTCAGAAGTTCGACAGCTGGGAGCTAGGAAGCAGGAGCTTGTGAAAGATGTTAATGTCCTGTCGGAAAAGTTGGAGGACAAACGTGGCGAGGTACAGGCCCTAGACAAGGAGCTGGCAGTCAGGAGTCTGATCCGAAAGCAGGTAGATGAGGTTCAGCGCTTAGGATTCGACCCTCAGGACCTGCGTGACATCCAGCAGTTGTCCAAGAACTACGGGGGTCCTAGGGGGCTCTTCACGGCCTTCAAGGAGTTTGACGACCTGCGTGGAATCAGAGCGGAGAAGGACAAGGAGAAGACTGAGCTGGACAAGGCAAAAGCCGAACACGTCCACCTCTTACCAGTCATGGCGATGTGCGACCGCTTGATTTTTGAGTTTCATTTCAGCCCGGAATCTTTGGACGGGATACTCAAGATCGCAGAAAAGTTCGGGGGCCCATTTCAGGTAAGCGATGCGCTAATGAGCTTCAAAGATTTGTGCGACATCAAATCCCAGGTTAGCGAAGCAAGGTCGGAGAAATCAGCCTTGGAGGCCAGAATCGCAGAACTCAAGCTGGAGGTAAGAACCCTCGCGGCGCGTAGGGACCAGGCATATGAATCCGCAGCGAAAGCAATCACGTTCATAGAGGACAGGTGTAGCAAAGCATTAGTGAATCTGACCTCGAGGTTTCGCGATGACGCCAAGGAATTCGGAGAGCTCAAGGCTGAGGCTGGGAAGCTCGAGGAGGAACTTCGTCTCGCCAGAATCCTTCAAACCTTGACCAAATACCCATCGGAGTGCAAGAAGATTCCGATTCCCTTGGATTACGACATACTGATGCTCGAAGGCGTCATGAACCATTGTCGAGTTATGGGGGTAAATCCGATGGTGAAGGCAGGGGATACGATACAGAGTAAGTATTACTCGATCTACTCGTCTAAAGAGGTGGAATTAATAGATCTATTGGGCTGGGCCATCAGAGGCCTCCAAATCGCATCAAGCCCTCCAGAACGCGCGAGCTAAGGTGAGTGGAAAATGAGCTTAGAGAAGGGTGACGAGCACATTGAGAAGATCGACAAGTACATAAGGGAGCTTAAAGCCATAAAGTACTACGATAAGATTAAGGAAGAAAGGGACAGAGCTCTACAGAAGGTTGAGGAGCTGAAGACCGAAATTTCGAACCATACGGCAAAGCTGAAGGAACTCTCAACTGAGGCGAAGGGGCTCAAGGAGAAGTTAAGCGGGAAAGAAAAAGAGGTAGAGGGGTTGAGAGGGGCATTGAAAGCCAATGAGGAGGAAGCTCAAAAGGTTGGGCTTGAAGTCAACGCGCTGAAGAATAGGGTGAGGGAGCTTGAGGAGCTGAAGGCTACCGTAGAGGGCAAGACGCTGAGAGAAGCTGAGGAAGCCGTCCTGAGGGCAAAGGATGAGGAGATCAAGAAGAGGGCCGAGGAACTTTTCAACACGATGAAAACAAAATGGGCAAAGTCCGAGAAGCCCAAGGAGGTCCTGAACGAGTCCATCAAGTGGCTTGAGCACGTTATCGAGAACCTCAACAAGCCAGGGCCTAGGCACTTCCTAAAGCAGCTTGCTGATGTAAACTTACCTGATAAGATCGAAAAGTTAATATGCTCAGAAGTGAACAGAAGACTTGACGCCGAATTTTTGAGAAGAGTTGAGGAGAAGTCTGAGCAGGAAGCCCTAGAGAAATTGGAGCTTCTGAAGTCAGTCGAATGGCCTAATTGGCTTAGGGCGAACGTCGAGCCGAGGGTTAAGGAGCTGGAGGGGAGGATCAACACCAACGCCGTTAGGCTCCTAAAAGGCCCTTGGAACATAACGTGCGACAAATGTGGCACGTTGCGATCCGTAGAGCTTACGCCCAAAGAAATAGAGGATTTGCTGGGTAGGAAATACCTATGGATTGAATGCATAAACCCCAACTGCATGGATTTTTTGAGGGGGCGGCACAAGATCAGAGTGTCGCTTAGTCAACTTGTATCCTTCCACATTACACGGTGATTTGTACCGTGTTAGCAGATGTGCTCCTTCTGAAGGGTTTGAGAGAGTGTTTAGGAGGTTGAGCCTGAAAATCTTGAAAAGTGAGCGACTCTAAGCCAGTGATAGCCTACGTGGTCGCTTTAGGGAAGGAAGTAACAATCAAGGCAAGGGGGAGAGCGATCAGCAAGGCAGTGGACGCGGTTCAAGTGACCAGAACCAGATACCTCTCAGGGTCTCTGCGGATCAAGAAGGTGAGTTTCGACTCTGAAGCTCGCTTGTCGCCAGACGGAAATGCAGGGGACAGACTTGTCTCGTGCATTGACGTAGTCATCGCAACAGGCCGCAACAGAACCTAGTCGCGAACTCGTGCTGTCGCCGCGGACTTACCTCGCGTAGTTGACCCACGACACTTGATGCGCGCGCTCAATCCCGAAGCCTGACACCTGAATTCAACGTGTGACCGTCCGACCCTGGGGCCTAGGGTTCACTTGCCACTTCTAATGGATAACCCTGATGGGGGAGCCACATCTAAGGGATATTCATGGATGGCCAGAGGGATAAATGGGAGGATAATCGGGAGGATAGGGAGGAGGATAACGAGCGAAGACTAATTCATCTGTTCACATCCCCTACCCGTCCGTGGCTCTGCGCCTCCTGTTCCTCTGCGAGAGCTTGGCGGTTCAGCTCCTTAACCCTAGCCCCGAGTCCTGAACACCTGGCTTCAGCTGCTGTTTCTTGCTTTCCAGTGCTCGAATGTTCTGGTCAAGGTTTCGGTAGCGTACTATCATGTCTTCATGCTTCGCAATCTCAGTCTGGAGTTCGGCCTTCTTGGTCGCTAGTACTTGTCTCAAGAGAGCTACATCGGCAGTCATCCCTTCGGCCTCAGCAACCTCAGCTGGTTCGGCTTGGCTTGTTTCTCGCCCCTCAGAAATTCAGCCTCTGCCCTGCTCAGCATTCCGTAGTGACTTGGGTCGCAAGAGGCCATAAAGGTGAGGCCAAGAGTTCAAATACAGTCCTCGACAGGAAGCTTGTTCTCGGGGGATTTCCACTATTTCACCCCCGAGCGAGAACTCCTCCATAGGCAGACTCCCCTCTATGGTTACTGTCGGCAGATCCTGACATCGTGTCTTTAGTCATGCGCTGGTTTCGCTCGTCCTGGTCGGTCATGCGTTCCTGAGAACTTCGCCGCAGCTTGAGTGATCGCCCTATTGTCAACAAGACACTGCTTCGCAAATGACAGAAGAACTATCTGAAATGCGTCTGCCATAAGTTCAAGCCAATGCCTACTGAGAAGACTATCAATGCAACCCATCTATCGTAGGGGACTATTGCGGCCGAGACTCCTATCCACATTGTATAGATGGCTATGTTGAAAAGGCATCTGCCTGAGGAACGATACCAAAGACACTTATTATCGCTCTCCAATTCGGACTTCTTCCAAGCTTCGTAGATTTCGTCGTGCTTCTCTTCTAGGGCTTTCCTAAACTCCTCCGGGATGTCGTATTTATCAAACTCTTTGGCGACCAAAAGGAACTGAGCCGCGGTGATGAACATGGCGGCTGAGAGTCCCAAAGAGAGGACAGCGATCTGGCAATATGTCACCTCCAATTCGGCATACCCGGGGAATATCGCGCTGTCACTCACACTTCCTCCCAGTATCAGCGCTATGAATGTTATGCAGAAGCCAGCCAAGACCCCAGATGTTGCGGCGAAGCTCGCAAGAGCGTTCCGCCAGTTGTATCCAGTAACACGTCTACGTTTACTGTTGTTCCGGAGGATGTTCATTTCCCTTTCCCTCCTCCTCATGTTGGTCGTGGTGGCGTTCCTGCTTCCGTTGAGGGGGGGTTTCCAACATGCCCTTCTCCACGCCCTCCCTTTCATCATCCTTCTGCTCTGACATTGTGTCACCCTATCCCCTTTGTGAAACTCCAACACCAAACCATGTTAGCCATATAAGCATATTACCCCTATAAGCACACCAACCGCTACTCAAGCTCGGCGAGTGTCAACAATTCTAGAGCCGCAACAACAAGTTCTTGGATATGCCAAACTAGAAATCTAATAAACTTCTAATTCACGGTAAGGCTGAAGTGTCATCTGGCGGCGAACAAAGGAACAATGGGGGAATCGACCACAGACAAGAAACCGCGATTGCCGCCTATGTCATGGGGCTCATCGCGCTCCTAGTCGGGGCAGTGTTCTCAAGTTTGTCCAATGACAGGTTGATGGATTTCCTGATGCGCACGACGGATCCTTTAGGAATTCTCCCCCTGTGGGGTTGGTTCTATATCTTTGGGGGGATCTATCTACTGTATGCGATCTTCAAAGTTCCCTCCCTCATCTTCGGAACGAGGCTACTAGATGTCATTTCCAGAATCACATTGATGGTTGGGTATAGTTTAGCAGCTTTTCTTGTCCTCGGCACGATATTGCGCTCAGCGATTTGGCAGTTCGGTGCATTACCTGTCTCGCTCGTGTTGATTCTAGTTTACGCGATTTGGTATCGATCAAATCATCCTGACGAATGGAAGCACATATGGTGTGTGTCAACCCGCCCCGAGGAATGGAAACGAATGGGCGGTATGGTGTATAGATTGATTAAGAGACGGTGGGGCCCTATATACAGGTCAATCAAGGAATGGTGGGATTGGTTCCAAGAAATGAGGCGGCGCGGATATTAGGGCAGTCTTTCTTCAAGCGCGTTAACCCTTGCCTCAAGGCGAATTAGCATCAGCATGAACATCGTCTCGCTCGGAAGCGACCTCGGAACGATAGATCTAACAACTCCTTGAGCGCTCTCCTCTCCTCCGGAGACAACATGATCTTCATCTTCATCCATTCTTGATATTCGGCGTTCAGCCATTGTCTGAACGTCGGGACTGCTCTACCCATAGTACCATCCCAGCAACATCCGGGTCTATGAATTGCGCTTCTCCTTCCAACACAGACTCCCCTCGGAGTAAGTGAAATCTCAAGGAAAGACCCCTTGACGACTATCCTCTGATGACCGTGAAATCCGAGCTGACGACGATAGGATTCTTGAGTTCAGTGCTCATGAAATACCCTTTGATGTAGTAATCCCTGCTTGCATCTCCAACATCAAGCCTCCCGCGAACATGAAAAGTCAAGGTTACACTCCTTTCTTCCGCAGCAAACGTCTTCTGATATGTGTAGTTTCCACCATACATGGGCAAGCGCGAACTGTCAGACAATATCTGCACATTAGGACTGGTTTCTAGGAAGATGGTGACGGTGAGAGCTTGCAGCTTCTTATTGTTTATCGTGATAGTCAATGTGGCCTCCTGAGTTGTGCTGAAAGTGGTGGGTTCAATGCTGAAGGTTGCGACCTTTATCGGATTGGGGTCTAGGGCATCTTGAACCAAGGGAACCACAAAGTAGAATACTGCGATCACGCCCACTGCCACCAGGATCCATGTCAGAGCATTGTCCTGACCAGACATCAATTCAAACTGGAGGCTAGTGGATATAACCCTTGCCATGAGCGGATAGTACATTTTCCACTAGCCCTCTCTCCCATTCACGCACCACCGTAAGCCGGAAGTATGTTCAGACTACTGTTTGGTGCTTTGTCCTTCGAGGAATCCAGGATCTACGACAAGGACGCCCTCTTCTACGATGCCGAGAAGATCTACCACAAGGTTCACAAGCTCGTGGCCGAAGTCGAATTCAGGACTAGGACACTAGGGCCTCATACACTTAGAAAAGGTCTGCGTCGAATAGCCGTCAGAACCCAGAAGGGATAAGGCGATGACCGGTTCTACGAGTTTATAATAGGCTCCTCTATCGGTCATACACACGCAAGTAGTTCCTTCTCGACTGTGAAGGATCTTACCCTGGACCAGCGTCGCGTAGGAGTAGGGCAAGGGCACAAACCTCTAGAGCCCCGCTGGCTTCAAGACGTCCTCGGCTGGGAATGACTCAATCGCCTTCGCCATCTTGTCGAAGTACTTGTCTGCAAAGCCTAGCCGCGACTGCATGCGTTGCGATTCGATGGACAAGACATATCTTGCGAGCAAAGGGCTGTGTTCGCATGGCTGAACCTCCTATCCAAACTGGCGATGAGGAGCAGAGAAGAAGGAATAGAGGAGGCCTCACACCACGCGAGACCATTCTGCTCAGGAACTACAGCCTACTTGTCAAATTCATAATATCAGATGGGAAACTCTTCTGGGACAGATTCAACGTGCTCACCGTTCTGGACTCCGGATTATTCGCTCTCTCGTTGGCCGAGCAGGTCGTGGGGAATCAATGGTCCGTTTTATGTGTGTCCACGATTGGCATCGTGGTATCCTGCTATTGGGTATTCGTCACTGCAAGGGCGCGGGCTTACTACAAGCATTGGATCAAGAAAGCCCGCGAGATAGAGGATAGCAAGTTGACTGATCTGGACTTCTTCAAGTCCGAGGAACAGCTTCAACGGTCCTGGAGCTGGTATGAGAAGCTCTCTGCTACACGTTGCGCTATTGTTGTTCCCTTGACATTCTTGGCCATTTGGATCATACGCGCCATTATCGCAGCTTGTGCGGTAAGAGCCCTTCTGCTTGACTGCTAGCACGACATCGCTGAGGGAGAGAAAGAAGAGGGGTTCGTCCCCTCTCCTGCATAGCTCACTCCTTCTACTACCAGATTCAGGCATTTACCTCTTAATGATGTAGACCTTCCTAGACTACGAGCAGATGTCGACATAGACGCTGCCCCTTACTCCTTTTCTCTTGACGAGGGCCCAAGCCACAGGACACCTAAGCCGGTCTTCTCAGCGGAGAGATTGGCCGGAGCCAAGCGGTTGGCGAGAAAACGCGCGAAAGGCTTGAATAGTCTAGTTGATTCTTGATTGAAGATGGTTGAGAGTGGTGGTGTTGGCTTTCGGACTCCCAAAGAACCCGAGGATATCAAGAAGAAGATTATGTATGCACGTTCTCAGCACAAGGGATACCGCAGAGCACTGATCGGAATCGAAGTTCCTAGCTATCTTTGGTCTCATTGGAAGGGCGAACTCAAGAACCGAGGATACGCGTGGTCAGAATTCCTAAAGTTGATGAAAGATGTTGGTGAGACAACGAGCTGGGCTTTCGGAAAGTTGTCATGGGAGGACTTCGTCAGGAAAGTAGTCTTGTCGATTGAAGGCGCACACCCTGAGTAATGCATAAGTGGAATAGTGATACTTTTGAGAGGGATGAGCGAAAGGGTCGACCTAGACAGAGCCAAAGGGGTCGTCCAGAGTCTCGGGGTGGATGAAGACCTGTTTGCAAGTATATGGAAATACATTGACAAGGAAAAGAAGGCCCAAAGGCGTCGAAGGAGTCGGTTCTCTGAGTCTCAGGGTTGAAGCGATAGATCCTGACACCACGCCGATAGCCCTGCCTGATCGCGCGCGCGATGGGGCGAAGAAAATCATTAATGCGACCTGGGGAACCTCAAGAAGGAAGATTACACATCTATGGCCTGAATCGGCTAGTTTCGCCTGTATTGGATCCATTAGGGCCTCCGCTCGCGAAGCGGTGAAAATTCATGTAGAGGGCATCGGTAGCAATTGGATTCACTTAATTTATTAATTGCATACCGGCGACCTCCGCCGTGTGAGGGCGGCATCGTACCGGGCTTCGTCTCGTCAGGTCTGCGCTGGCGCAATGCCCAAGAGCATCTTGTTGAAGTCGGGACTCTTGAGAAGTTCGCTGGGTTCTCCT
>Ga0315282_10009651_pt1 | contig 15310 bp, 11 predicted proteins | sample YL17G07_20_MG_FD_203693 | JGI IMG/M metagenome (GOLD analysis project Ga0315282, IMG submission 203693) | Sediment microbial communities from Yellowstone Lake, YNP, Wyoming, USA - YL17G07_20 | ecosystem: Environmental > Aquatic > Freshwater > Lake > Sediment | place: USA: Wyoming | collected... | reverse complement strand
CTTCCCGCATCCCGTTCTCGAGCAGGTCCTCGGCCCGACCTACGGCGTGATGGTCTACCAGGAGCAGGTCATGAGGATCGTGAACCTGCTGGGCGGGATCGCGATGAGCGAGTCGTACACGCTGATGAAAGCGATCAGTCGGAAGCGCAAGGACTACATCGAGACGATGCGGGAGCGGTTCATCGAGGGCGCCGTAAAGAACGGGTTCGACCGGAGAAAGGCGGAGGGGCTTTTCGAGCAGATCACCTTCTTCGGGGGGTACGGGTTCAACCAGTCGCACTCGACGGCGTACGCTCTGGTGGCGTTCCAGACGGCGTATCTCAAGTGTCATTATCCGAAGGAGTTCCTAGCGGCACTGATGACCTACGAAATGGCGGACAGCGACAAGCTGAAGCTCTACGTGGACGAGTGCCGGGCGATGGGGATCGCGATTCTTCCGCCCGACGTGAACGAAAGCGTTGCCGGTTTCAGCGTAACCGATGCGGGCGTCCGATTCGCCCTGGCCGCCGCCAAGGGCGTGGGGACACGTGCCGCCGAGTCCATCGTCGAGGCACGACGCCAGGGGGGCTCGTTCGAGAGCCTGTATGATTTCTGCTCACGGGTGGACCTCCGGCTCGTGAACAAGGGGGTGATGGAGGCGCTCATCAAGTGCGGGGCGTTCGACCGCCTCGGGGGACACCGCTCCCAGTACCTAGCGGTGGTCGACCGGGCCATCGGGGCCGGCACCCGGATCCAGGCCGACCGGCAGTCGGGCCAGAAGTCCTTTTTCGAGCAGTTCGCCTCCGCCGGTGCCGCGGACCGGCTCAGGGGTCCCCCTACCGAGGTGCTTCCGCAGATTCCGGAGTGGAGCCTCGAGCAGCTCGGGTCGGCCGAGAAGGCGACCGTCGGGTTCTACCTCACCACACACCCGCTGGCCCGGCACAGTGAGGTGCTCTCGCGGTTCGCCAACGCTTCAGCACAAAAGCTGCGCGAATTCGAGGACGGCACCGAGCTCACGCTGGGCGTCATGCTTTCCCAGATCCGCTTCACCTTCACGCGGAACGGCAGGTCCAAGGGCGAGCGCATGGCGCTGATGAGCCTCGAAGACCTCTCCGGGAAGTGCGACGCCGTCATCTTCCCCTCGGACCTCGCCCGGATAGAAGAAGTCGCTAAGTCGCTACGCAGCAAAGGGGGTTCCCAAACGCAAAAAGCGGGTCCGCAAACGCGAGGAATCACGTTTGGGGGCCCCGCGTTGGGGGGTCCCGCTGAGGAAAAAAGCGACTCAGCGACTCAGGGACTCGGCGACTTGGAAGAAGCAGTGGTCTTCGTCCGCGGGAGGCTGAATCTCCGCCGTGAGACCCCGAGCATCACCGTACTCGAAATCGTGCCGCTCGAGGAGGCCCCGCTCCGGCTCACCGAGAGCGTGTCGCTGAGACTCGACGCCCCACAGCAGGAAGAACGCGTCATGGAGGAACTGCGGGGCGTCCTCATGCGTCACCACGGAAACACGAGCGTCTACCTCGAACTCGCCGGGGAAAAGGGGAAGTCCCCCACCGCCGTGCGGGCCGACAGCTCCTTCTCCGTGACGCCCGACGACTCGTTCGCCGCGGAGGTCACTCGACTTCTCGGCGAGGGACACTTGAGGTATAATGCCGTCGGGCCCAGGAAAGAGTCCCGTCGAAACGGAGGACGAAATTGGCACAGGAACTGACATACGCGTTGATTACGCCCTACAGTCTCAGCAAGAGTCGGACCGGCGGCATCATCAGTCGGCTCCTGACGCTGGCCGACAACCTGGACCTCGTCGCCGCCCGGATGTACGCCCCCTCCAACGCCTTCGTGGACCGCTACGCCGCCACGTTCGAAAAGATGGACATGGATCCGCTGCTCAAGAGGACCTTCGTCGACTACGTGAACGAGAACCTACGTCCACGGGCGGCGAACCCGGCCGGGAACCGCTGTCCGGTGCTTTTCCTGCGGGGGGAGAACGCCATCCGGACGCTCAAGGAGAACGCGGTGGGCTCGGCGGTCGTGGACCCGACGGGCGACACAGTGCGAGGGGCCTATGGGGACTTCATCCTGGACGCGGGAGGCGAGGCGGTCAAGTATTTCGAGCCGGCCGTGCTGGTCGCCACGGACCCCAGGACCAACGCCGAGCACCTGCGACTCTTTGCCGAGTTCGCGAAGTCCGACGGCGGGGTCCTCGAGCACGTCGTCAAGTTCCCCAGGGGGGTGAAGCCGGAGACGACGCTGGTGATCCTGAAGCCAGACAACTTCATGCGTCGGTCTGCCCGCCCGGGCAACATCGTCGACATGTTCAGCCGCACGGGAATCCGCATCGTCGGGATCAGGGTGATCTACATGAGCGTGGCCCAGGGGGAAGAGTTCTACGCACCCCTCGTGGACGTCTTCCGCACGCGTCTGAGAAGCGCCGTCACGGAGAAGATCCGGAAGGGGCTCACGAGTGTACTCGACTTCCCGATCGACGACGCGACCTACGAGAAGATGACCGACATGCTCGCCGAGAAGAACGCTCTGGGCGAGTTCCACAAGATCGTGGAGTACATGACGGGGATCGACCCGTCGTCGGTGACGAATCCGGCGGACAAGAAGAAGCCCGGGAAGGTCCAGTGTCTGGCGATTCTGTACCGTGGGGAGAACGCGGTGGCGAAGATCCGTGAGCGGCTGGGGGCGACCGACCCCGGGAAGGCGGCGGCCGCCACGGTCCGGTCGAGCTTCGGGTACGACCTGATGAAGAACGCCGCCCACGCCTCCGACAGCGTCGAGAGTGCCGAGCGCGAGCGACGCATCGTGGGCCTTCTGGGCGACGAGGAGCCCCTCGTCCTCCATCTCATCCGGGAATACCTCTCGGAGCAGGAGACGGCCGCCTTCGGCGGCCGAGAGCAGGGGAGCAGTAGAGAGTAGAGAGGTGACGAAGGGAAAGGTCTCAGTTGAGGATGCGCGGGGGTCCCCCCTGCGGTCTCCTTTCTGCTTTCACCTTTCCTGTTTTTCGGCCTTCTTCGTCGCCGCCGCCTCGACCCCGACGGGTCTCGGGGTCCCGGAGGGGGGGAGAGAAACCGCTTGATCTTCGACACGCTCGTGGTGGGAGGACTCGAGTCGAACTGCTACGTGCTCGCGGACGAGCGGCCTAACGCACTCGTCATCGACCCGGGCGGCGAAGCGTCGCGCATCATCGGACATCTCGAGGCGAAGGGTCTCGTGGCGGCGCTCGTGGTCAACACGCACGGTCACGCCGACCACATTGCGGCGAACGCCGAGCTGCGGAAGCGTTACCCGGACATGAAAATCGCGATCGGGCGTGACGACGCGAAAGCGCTCAGGAGTCCCGTGCGCAACATGTCCCTCTTCATCGCACGGCTCGTCAAGAGTCCGCCGGCGGACCGGCTCCTGGACGACGGGGACGTGGTGGAGTTCGGTCCGTGGCGCTTCCGCGTCCTCTCGACCCCCGGCCACACCCCCGGAGGTATTTGCCTTTTTTCGGAGGACCTGGACGGGCGGCCGGTGCTCTTCAGCGGGGACACGCTCTTCTCCGACTCCGTCGGACGCACCGATATCCCGGGCGGAAACTGGAAGAACCTGATCCGGGGCATCCGCGAGAAGATCCTCGTCTTGCCGGACGAGACCAAGGTTTACCCCGGTCACGGGGAGTCCACCACCGTGGGACACGAGAGACGGTTCAACCCGTTCGTGGGTCAGGAGGCGGATGCTGCTTCGCACCAGAGCAGTTGACAGGAGAGCAGTTGAGGCCCCCGGAAGCGTGCTCAATTGCGGTCATCTGTTCCTCCGCACACCGGTTCTCATGATGCTCTTTTTTCAGGAGGTGGAGATGTCGAGCAAGGTCTATTTCATCCCTGCCGGTTCGAAACAAGCGTCGGCCGAGACGCTCGCCGAGAAGGCGGCGAAGCTCTACGCGAAAGCGGGCTTCGCCTCGCAGCTCGCCCCCGGACGCTTGGTCGCCATCAAGCAGCACTTCGGGGAGAAGGGGGGAGAGGGGTTCCTTAAGCCTCCCGTCGCCCGACGCTTCGCCGAGCTTATCCGCAAGGCGGGGGCGAAGCCCTTCGTGACCGACACGAGCACCCTCTACCGCGGGAGCCGCTCCAACGCCGTCGACCATCTGGAGCTCTGTGCGTCGCACGGGTTCACCCAGGAGAAGGTCGGCTGTCCGGTCATCATCGCCGACGGACTGGTGGGGGCGTCCCAGGTCATGGTGAAGATCGACGGGAAGCATTACCAGCGGGTTCCCATCGCTGCGGACGCGTTCCACGCATACGCGCTGGTCGTTCTGACGCACGTCACGGGACACGTCGCCGCCGGCCTGGGGGCGTCCATCAAGAACGTGGGCATGGGACTTTCGAGCCGTGCCGGAAAGCTCGACCAGCACCATGGCGACGTCCCCATCGTGGACGCCGGGAAATGCACCGCCTGTGGGCGCTGCGCGGAGCTCTGCCCGGGGGACGCTATCACGGTGGAGAAGATCGCGGTCATCAACAAAGAGAAGTGCATCGGCTGCGGCGAATGCCTGGCGACCTGTCCGGCCGGAGCGGTCCTCTTCCACTGGGGGGAGACCTCACAGCACCTGAACGAGAAGATGGCCGAGCACGCCCTCGCCGTCAAGCGTACGCACGAGGGCCGGATGTGCTATTTCAACTTCATGACCCATCTGACCCAGGAATGCGACTGCTTCGGGATCCAGCAGGACGTCCCCTGTGCGGACGTCGGCATCGCCGCGAGTGACGACATCGTCGCGGTCGATCAGGCCGCCGTCGACATCATCAAAAAGGAACGGGGCAAGGACCTGATCCTGGAATTTCATCCGGAAATCGACTATTCTTCGCAGCTCGAGTACGGCGAAGCGATCGGCCTTGGGAGCCGGAAGTACGAGCTGGTGGAGATTCCTTGAGGAGGAGAATCATGGCGGGACTCATGGCGCGCACGGAGGCGCTCTCGCTGGTGAACGAGCGCGTGAAGAACAAGAACCTCAAGAAGCACATGGTCGCGACCGAGGCGGTGATGCGAGCAGTGGCAAAGCAGCTGGGCGAGGACGAGGAGCTCTGGGCTCTCACGGGACTTCTGCACGACCTGGACTACGACGAGACCGCACAGGACTTCGCCCGGCACGCGGTCGTCTCGGCGGAGATGCTCGCCGCGCGCGGCTGCCCGGACGACATGGTCCACGCGGTGAGGGCGCATGCCGAGAAGGCACCCATCGAAAGTCGACTCGACCAGGCCCTCCACGCCGCCGACCCCGTTACGGGGTTCCTGGTCTCGTGTGCCCTCATCCGTCCGGAGAAAAAGCTAGCACCGGTGGACGTCCAGTTCGTCAAGAACCGCATGAGCGAAAAGGGCTTCTCACGGGCGGTCAGCCGCGACCAGATCAGGGAGTGTGAAAAGCTCGGCATCCCGCTCGACGAGTTCCTCCAGATCGCACTCGACGCGATGAAGTCGATTTCCGCGGAACTCGGGCTATGACGCGGCATGCCGGGCCCGTGCAGCGAGGCACGTCCTCCTGGAGTCAGCGACCGCTATGAAACCTGAGCCGCCGCCGGTGGACAAGCACACGCTGGAAGTCCGCGTGCGGTATGCTGAGACGGACCGGATGGGGGTCCTGCACCACGCGCGCTATTTCGTGCTTCTGGAGCTAGCGCGGACGGAGGCCCTGCGCGACAAGGGGATGAACTACCGGCAGATGGAGGACGAAGGGTGGTTCCTGGTGGTATCCGAGGCTCGCTGCCGGTACAAGGCCCCGGCCTACTATGACGACGTGCTCCTCATCGAGACGACGGTCACGCGGACGACCCACGCCCGCATCGACCACTTCTACCGCATCTTCCGCAAGTCCGACGGCCAGCTCCTCGCCGAAGCCGAGACGACCCTTGCCTGCGTGGACCGTGAGGGAACTATCCAGCCGATACCGGAGAAGCTGCTGGAACTCCTCGGGCGGAGCGAGGGGACGTGTCGCTGACGTGGGGTCAATCGTTCTTCGGCGTTTGCGGGGCGGTCTCGGCGACGCCGGTCGACCGCCAGATCCATCCGTCGTCCAGGGTATCCGTGCGGTCCTCCGGACGGTTGGCCCCGTCGCCCGGACGGAACCAGTGGATGTACCACACCCGACGCTGGAAGCCCTTCCGGCCCTTCTCGTCCTGGTAACGGAACTCGTCGGTGAGTCCGCTGATATAGACGTGGACGTGGTCGGCGGCCGGGTCGAGCCTGTGGAAGATCGCGACACCTTTCTTGGTTTCGCCCGGCTTGATGGGCCCGCAGATCTGGTTGATGTCCAGGAGCGGCACGCCGTGCTTCGTGCGGATGGCCGCCAGCGCCCCCGGAGAGGCCATGGCGTAGGTGAGCTGGCTGGTGTCGGTCTCCACGCGGAAGATCGGGAAGAACGGACGCTCTGCCCCGGTGTTGTTGGTGACCTCGTAGGTGGTGTAGGCGACCGTGAGCCCGCCGGCGTTGACATAGTGGAGTCCGGTGTGCTTGAAGTCGAGCTTCCAGAACTTGTCGGCCGCCCCGCTGTCCGTGGAGAGAAGTGCCGCCGCGAAAAGCACCGCAACCAATACCGAGAACTTTTTCATCGCCTGTTCCCCTCGCGTGTTGGGACGGCTCGACTCCGGCTCCGGGGGGAGTCGACTCGACCGCCCGACATCCATGGGTTGACTGATCCTGTCCACGCTCAACGCACGATTCCCGCGAAGCCGAGAAAAGAGACCGCCATCAGACCCGTCGAGACGAAGGCGACGGGGATGTCTTTCAGAGGACGAAGACGGGGTCCTTCTTGAACAGTCCTTTGGTGAACTCTTGCAGCACACAGTCTCCCCTCATCAGGTGGTCGGGGTCTCCTCCCACGGGGCCTAGAGTCAGCACATTATAGGGAGGCCGCAATTCCTGTCAAGGACTTTTGGAGAAGGGAAAAGGGGTCAGGGGCCTTTCCATCAGGGCTTCTGATCCCTTTTCCCTTCCCTTCCGGGCGACGAAACCGGGAACAGTCATGTTCATCCGGCGCAACATGACGTTAAGTTCTTGACCCTGCAAGGGTTAAATGCGCCAGGAGTCCGGAAAGCCCAAGACGATGTTGTGGAAAAACAACACTCCGCGTCGGCATGTCGAGTGCACTTTCTTAAACAGCGAAGTCGGTCCCTCCCGAAGTCCATGTGCCCCAACGAACTCCGCATCGTCCCTGATGTCGAATGGATTTAACAACGGTTTTGGCACGCCGTTTGCCGTAAATTAAGATGTGCTCTCAATTGATATTGTCGTTCAGCATCAGGAGCCACGGAGAGGCAGTCCTCGGGGTCAAGACTGATCTGAGAATCAGGCCGGCACTGAAGACCTCCACGAAGGGTTGGCCCTCTCCAGGACGACTTCGAGAGACTGTCGGGGCCCCCAAGCGTGGGGTTCCCAAACCCGATGAAGTGGGTCTGGGGTCCCCTGAATTGCGTCTGGGGACCCCTGCCGTGGCTCCGCTCTTGCACGCCTGCTCCCAACCCGAGCAGCCTTTGGTCTCTTTCTCCCTCACCTTAATCTTCAGTCGCCGATCCGTATGGCGACCTCTCCCGGACGGAGAGGAGAGAGGGAGACTGGAATCATCCCTGTCCCCTCGGCCGCCGGCACAGGCTAAACACGCACCTCCCGGTGGGAGAGGGAGTGGGCAGGACCCTTCCGTCACGTTTTCAACGGAGCACCGGGGAGGGAGAGAGGAATTTCGAGGACGGCTCAGGTCGAGCGGTAGACCCGGTAGTCCATCTCGTAGAAGATGGAGTCCTTCCACTCGAGCTCGGCGATCCAGTTCTCCTCGAGGCGGTTTTCGGTGATCTGGAGGTGGATGCCGTAGAGTCGGGAGATGTGGTCGCGGGTGCGCTTCTCGGCGTAGGGGACGGTGGTTCCGGTGGTCATGATGAAGGCCCAGTCGGAGGATTGTGCGAGCATCAGTTCCCGGGCGGCCTGGTTGAGTGCACGACGCAGGAGTCCCGTGGCGTTCGGGTGGTCGTTGGCGAGCTGGACCATCCACTTCTCGCCCTGGTGCAGGTGACGGTAGATCCAGTCGTTCGTCCCGTTGAGCCAGACCTCCGCGTAGCCCTTGTCGCCCCAGGAGGAGAAGCAGGGGGTGAGGACCTGGTGCATGGAATTCTCCTGGAGGTACTCGGAGGGAGTCGCCAGGCGTACGTCTTTCTGGTCGCAGGAGAACTTGCGGAGCACGAAGTTGAGGAAGTCCGGGCCCTCGAACCACCAGTGGCCGAACAGTTCGGCGTCGTAGGGTGAGATGATGACGGGCTTCCTGCCCATCTGGTCGTAGAGCCAGCGGATCTGCAGCTGTCGGTTGAACATGAAGTTGCCGGCGTGCTCGGCCGCCTTCTCCCGGGCCGCCTTCGGGTCGTACGGCTGCTTCTGACCCAGGTCCACCTCGCCCGTGATCTTGTAGTACTTGATCCCCAGGTTCCTCCGGACCCCGTCCCCGTGCAGGTACGGACGTATGTAATCGTAGTGCCCGTCGTACCCCAGGTCACGGTAGAACTCCCGGTAGTTGTAGTCCCCGGGATAGCCTTCCCTGTTGGACCAGACCTGCTTGGAGGACTCCATGTCGCGGGCGAACGCGGCGACGCCCGACGGGCAGTAAATCGGGGCATAGACGTCGTAGACGGGTCTCGGGGTCCCGCAGATGAGACCGTGCGTGTCGAGGAAGAAGTGACGGATTCCGAAGTCTCTGAGCTGCTGGTCGAGACCGGGGAAGTAGGCGCACTCGGCGAGCCACATCCCGCGCGGCGGCCGGCCGAAATGCTTGACGTAGTTGTTCCGGGCGACGGCGATCTGTGCACGGATGGCCTCGGGAGTCACCAGCAGCGGCAGGAAGGCGTGTGTCGCCGCACAGGTGATGATTTCGAGCTTCCCGAGGTCCTGGAACTTCTTGAACGCCGTGACGAGGTTCCGGTGGTATTTTTCCTCGAAGACCCGACGGGCGCGCGCGAACCGCTCGGCATACATCAGTGCCGCCTGGTGATAGGCACTCTCCGTGCGCGTCCGGTGGACCTCACGGTCCGCTAGCTCGATGAGCTTCTCCAGGTGACGCAGATAGCGACTCTGGAGCAGCGGGTCGATGAGCATCTCGCACAAGGGAGGCGTCAGGCTCATCGTCATGCGGAAGTCGACGCCGTCCTCGAGAAGCGAGTCGTAAACCTCGACCAGGGGAATGTAGGTCTCGGTGACCGCCTCGAAGAACCAGTCCTCCTCGAGGAACTCGTCGTATTCCGGATGACGGATGAACGGGAGATGGGCGTGGAGCACGAAGACGAGATAGCCTTTTTCCACGTTGTACTTCCCTCTTGAGGCGTAAGACTAGTCCGCAAGTCGCAAGTCCCAAGTCGGTCCCGATACATCGGGATTGACCTGGGACTTGTGGACATCCTTCCGGTTCGTCGACCGACTACTTATCCGTTGGCCGATGGGGACGTCGGCCGATGCCGGGGGACCCGGGGACCCGCTCGCTGGCTCCGAGGAAGCGCGTGCCCATACTGGGGACACGGAAACGCTGGGCCAAAGTGTCGGCGAAGGCCCCGCTCACCTTGGGCGCCTGTGCTTCCCCGACACGCACCACACGACGGTAATCTTCCTCGACCAGCATCCACTGAGCGCTCTTGTCCGGGCTGACACCGGTGCGCGGCGTCCGGACACGGTTCGACGCGGCGAAGCGGATGAACTCGCCCTGTGGACGGCGGACGCCGATCTCGACCATGTAGCTCCCGTCCTCGGCCACCGGCAGATACCAGTTGCACCCGTCGACGACGATGGGGATGTCCTGCGGCGAGCCGTCCCCGTCCGAGTGGAGTCGGAGAATCCAGGAGGAGTTCGTGAAGACGTCGCGGCCGTGACCTCGGAGCACCTCTTCCCGGCGCGGCCCCTCGAGCTCCCAGTAGATGAAGAGACAGTTCGGGTCGCGGACCAGAGCAGTGATGCGGTCCTGTCCGTAGTGGAGCGGAAGGGGGGCGCCGCGGTCCACGAACGGAGCCTGCGGAGGCGCGGGAGTCTGCGGGGCGAACCGGGTCGAACTCTCCGACTTCCGCGGCTTGAGGAACGTTAGCGAAAGCTTCTCGGGTATCTCCGGCAGAAGTCTCTCCAGGAGCTTGACGAGCTCGCGCTTGCGCAGCCGGTGTCGCCGCTTGATCTTGAAGTGCCCGGCCAGTTCGATCAGCTGAGGCCTCTTCAGCTTTCTCAGGTCAATCGTCTCCATGATCCCTTCCCCCCGCCTGTCGTAGGGTGGGACAGGCATTCTCGCCTGTCACGGCATCGCAGGCAGGAATGCCTGCGCCGCCGCGGCCCCGTCAAGGCATCGCGTAATACTTCAGACAGTTCGGAACCAGCTGACATTCCTCGGCGATCCGGAATGGCGCGATCTTCTTCGCGTTCCTCAGTTCGTAGAGACGTGGAACCACCTTGTCCCTGAGGGCGATGGGGGAGATGGGATTGATGTAAATCTTGGTCCCCCCCTCGAACCCAGCCGGGTTGTTCGTCCGCCATTTGATGAGGATGTGCCAGGGCATTTTGACCAGAGCGTCGCGCGGGGTGTAGTACCACTCCTCGTTGCAGGCGATCTGCGGACCCATGGCGGCCTGCACGGCGTGGACCAGGTCGCTGAATCCCCGCAGCTCCTCGTCGGTGTGCTCGTTCGGACGTGCGTGGGGACTCTTCGAATAGACTGCCACGGTCGGGTAGCGGTGGCCGATGTCCGCGAGTGCAATGGCGTAGTCGTTCTCGGCGAAGGTGAAGTTGGAATAGGCGGCGAAGTTGACGACCTGCTCGTTGTAGATGTTGGGGTTGTTGCGGACGAGGTCGATCTCCTCCTCGACCGAGACGCCCCACTCGTCGAGCGCCACCAGCTGCTTGTGCAGGTGGTCGAAGGACGCCCCCGCCGGCGCCAGCCAGTTCTGGAACACGCTGATGTACCGGACGTAGCGGTTGTTCGCATAGATGTCCTGCATGGCCTGGATGGTGAAGCGGAAGTACTCGGCGTGCTCCTCGGGCGTCATGTCGCCGGAGGAGTAGAGCTGGACGTCGTACTCCGCGTTCTCGCTGTAATGCCTGCTTGCCACGACGAGTTCGTGTCCCCCGCCGAAGAACGGGTCGGAGAGGTTGTAGACATCCTCCCGGGTGAGCGCCCCGAGACGCTCCTCGCTGAACCCGGAGAGACGGAGCTTGAGTGCGAGCATGTTGCGGACGTGGTTGAAGCCGGTCTCGGTGGCCAGGTACTCCTGTTTCCAGCGGCGGTTGCGCGGCGACAGTTCGTAGTTGTGGTTCAGCCGCCAGTAGTCCATCGTGACGATTTCAAACAGGTTGGGGACGCGCCGGAAGACGGCCTTCGTGTCGAAGTACTCGGAGCCGTGCAGGTGCTCCAGCACCTCGTATCCCTTCTGCGTCCGTATGATCCTCGCCTTTTCGGGAGGGGTGTTCAGGTAGTTCGCCTCGCAGAAGTTGCAGTAGTCCTCCGGCGAGTGTCGCTCGATGCGCTGGGCCGTCTTGGGGATTTCGTTGGTGAGGGGCTTGTTCCCGCGTCCGGGGACCGTCCATACCTCCGTCCGGCTGAACGGGTTGATCTGCTTGATGGTTCCGTCCGGCATGATGTAGAACATCCGCTGCAATTCCGCACGCATGGGCGGATTCACTCCTTTATCAGTCGAAAGTCGACAAGTCTGTCCCGATAAATCGGGATCGACCTGGGACTTGCGGACTCTCTCACAGCTGTCCCTCGAACCGCCGCAGCTTCTCCTCGAACCGCCGCTTGGAAAAGTTCAGCTTCTCGGCCCAATCCAGCACACCGAGAATCCCGCGATACGTGTCGAAGTTGCGCTTGATGTCCGAGAGGGCCTCGATCTTCGGCATCACCTGTTCATCCAGCACCTCGAGGACGATGTTCTCCGCCAGGTCCCGTCTCAGCTCGAGTCCCAGTGCACGTCCCAGTTCGAGGATCTTGTGGATGTTGGCCAGGCGGTGGGGAGAGAGGTCCTGTCGGACGGCCTGGGCCTCCGCCAGGAGGTCCTCGGTGATCAGGGGCTCGACCTCTTTCGCGTCCAGGCTCACCCCGTACTTCTTGGCCATGGCCTGGAGATCCATAGCCCGCTGATAGTCCGATATCTCCCACCGACCTCGACGCTTGATTATAACATCCGTGAACGCCCGACTCAAGCTAAAACTCACCAGTCCTTTGACCTCCGGCGGAAGTTCAAGCCCCGCCGTCACATACGCGTCGAACAGGTCCTTGTGCTCGTCGAACATCCGGTCGAACTGTTCCCGGAGGTCCGTGAGCTTGTGGTCGAACAGCGTCCTCATGATTTCCCCGCCCACCTCGGGGAGCATGTCCGACCAGCTCAGGTAGTTGCTCCCGAAGACGTGCGGAAGTTGAGACAGCCCCTGACCTTCCAGCGTTTCCAGGAGCTCCTCGTACTCCTGTCGACTTTCCACGACCTTCAGGTAGCACCGGATGTCCCGGACCGTGAACTTCGTGACGTGGAAGGCGACGAAGTCCTCCTCCAGCGTGATGCGGTCCAGCACCCGCAGGAGTCCCATGCGACTGTCGTACTTGTCGGGAAGCTGTCGGGCGTCGAACTCCTCGATCTTGAAGTTGTGCACCGGGAGCGTCGCCCGTCCGATCGTCAAGAGACAAATGGCGTAGCTGTTGACCACCTTCGCCATGTTGTAGGCGGCCGGCTTGACGAGGGTGTAGAAGATCTTTTTCCCGTTTCCCATCTCCGGGATGTTGGACTGTGCTTTGGCCAGACTGGAGAGGAAGGCGGCTTCCAGGTTTTCGCCGGTGAAGGGCTGGGCCAGCTCGATGGCCCGCAGAGCGTACTTCATGTTCTGCACCGGTTCGAGTCTCGACAGTTCCCCGAAGAACCACCCGCACGAGGTGTAGCTCAGCATCGCGTTGTGAACGGCCTCGAGGAGTCGCAGGATCTTGAGACGCTCCTTGCGCGTGATGCCTTCCTTGGCGTGACGGCCGAGGAAGGCCTCCACGTTCGCGTCGTGCCGGTCGATCAGGATGGAGATGTAGTCGTCACGGACGGCGTCGATCTCCTTGACCAGAGGCGTGCACTCGATCCTCCAGATGGCCTCGACCCGGTCGCGGACGAGGTCGAACGCGTCGCGCAGCGGCCGACGCCACTTCTGGTTCCACCACGTCGGGCTGTCGGTGGTGCACCCGCAGTCCTCTTTCCATCGGTCCACCCCGTGGACACAGCTCCAGGAGGTTCCCTCGCCGTTGCGTCCGCCTTTGAGTCGCACCTCCCACGTGGGAGGCTGGATCTCGAGGTACCGCCCCCCGTTGACTACCTTCATCCCCAGTTGCACGGAGGTGTTCTCAAAGAAATAGGCCAGACACATGTCGGCGAACGGCTCGTGCCAGCCGAAGGTCTCACCGTCCGTGGCGACCGTCACGAGAGGGGCAGACGCTGAGACACTGAGACGCTGAGACGCCAAGTCTTGACTTTGCTCCGTTTTTTCCTCCGACTCAACGTCTAAGCGTCTTAGCGTCTTTGCGACTCCTTCCAGTATCCGCTTTCCGAGTTGGTCGGCGTTCGTCAGGAGGTGCTCGAAGCTGACCTCCGTCGAGAGCCGTCGGTCGAAGAAGAGGATGTCGATGTACCGGTCCAGGCGGGGTCTCCCCTTCTCGTCGTGGAGGTACGCACGGTACGGACGGGTCGTGTCAATGGAGCCGTCGGAAACGTCGAACCAACCTTCAGAGTCAACAGGTCGGCAAGTCGACAAGTCAACAGGTCTTCCGGATCGGTCTATGACTTGTTGACTTGGGACTTGTTGACCTGGGACTGCTCTCATGCACCGCACACGCTCGGCCTGACTCGGGGAAAGGATGGTGAAGCGGAAGCCGTGCTCGATGAGCACCTCGAGGGTTTCCTGATTCACGGCGGTTTCGGCGAGCCAGATCCCTTCGGGTGCACGGCCGAAGGTGTTCTTGAAATCGGTGAGGGCCCAGCGCACCTGCAGTTCCTTCTCACGTCGCGTGGCCAGCGGCATGATGATGTGGTTATAGACCTGGGCGATCGCGTTCCCGTGACCGTTCATGCGCTCGCGACTCTCCACGTCCCCGGCCACGACCCGCTCGGCCGTCCGCGGAAGTCTTCGCTCCAGCCAGTGAAACAGCGTCGGACCGATGTTGAAGCTCAAGAACTCGAAGTTGTTGATGATGTGGTCGATCCGACCGTGTGCGTCCAGGATCCGACTCACCGTGTTCGGCGTGTAGCACGCCGCCGCAATCTTCTCGTTCCAGTCGTGATACGGATACGCACTCGGCTGACGCTCGATACTGCCGATCCACGGGTTCTCCCGGGGCGGCTGGTAAAAGTGCCCGTGAATGATCACGTACACATCCTGCTGGGTCATGGTACCTCGATTTTCAACTTGCCACTTGCAACTTCCAGCTCGCAAGTTGCCTGTTATAAGTTGCAGGTGGCAAGTTGCAAGACCAAAAGGCTTCGTGGGGCGGAAAAGGGGTCAGGAGCCGTGAAGCAGGGTTCCAGACCCCTTTTTCCTTACCCGACGGGTTGTGGCGCGGGGTCTCCCGACAAGGTCGGGATCGGGACTGGGTGAAAATCCGCACGCGTGATGACGACCACCCCCCCCTCCGACACGCAGAAGTGTTTCCTGTCTTCCTCCAGATTATACCCGATGACGGTCCCCGGGGGAATGCGGACGTTTTCGTCCACGATGGCCCTGTGGAGCTTGGCGCCGCCGCCGATGTCCACGCCGTCGAGCACGACACAGTCCGTGACCTCGGCGTAGCTGTGGACGAAGACCTGTCGGCCGAGGATGCTTCCGCGGACGGTTGCGCCCGAGATGATGCAGCCGTCCGGGACCAGACTGTTGATCGCTCTCCCGATGCGGTCACCGGCCTCGTGGACGAACTTCGCCGGGGGGTTCCAGAAATCGGCCGTCCGCACGGGCCACTCGCGGTTGTAGAGGTTGAACACGGGAGAGGCGGCGCGGAGGTCCATGTTGGCCTCCCAGTAGGCGTCGATGGTGCCCACGTCGCGCCAATACGGTATGACTTCCAACTTGCAACTGGTCCCGATAGGTCGGGACAAACAGGCGGCAGTCGTTTGTGAGTTGGAAGTTGAAAGTTGTAAGTCTCCCGGAACCCTGTTCTCACGGAAGTCGTAGGCGAAGACGGCACGTCCCGATTTATCGGGGGCCCCCAGAGGCGATTTTGCGCTGCTGGGGAGCCCCTTGATGATCCTGGGCAGGATGTCATGGCCGAAATCGTGCTCGCTCGCGGGGTTCTCGGCGTCGGCACAGGTCTCCTCGAGAAGCACCT
>Ga0315282_10009650_pt1 | contig 15312 bp, 12 predicted proteins | sample YL17G07_20_MG_FD_203693 | JGI IMG/M metagenome (GOLD analysis project Ga0315282, IMG submission 203693) | Sediment microbial communities from Yellowstone Lake, YNP, Wyoming, USA - YL17G07_20 | ecosystem: Environmental > Aquatic > Freshwater > Lake > Sediment | place: USA: Wyoming | collected... | reverse complement strand
ACCCGAATCCGGATCGGATTCTCATAGATCGGACTCCCTTGGCTTCACTTTTGGTCGATCCGTTTTTTGATGGCCTTGAAACCATGAAGTAAACTGATTAAATTGGAAAAAACACAGAAAGAATAAAAGAGCCTTTTTAATTGGATATTTTTATAATCATTTCGATTCACCGGCTATGAGGAGGTTGGCATGCTAATGCGCAAAACGGCAGTCGCCCTTTGTATGGTGTTAATATTTGTCGGAGCAGCAGTAGCTCAACCCATAATAAAATACGAAGGGATCTGGGAAGGCCAGACAAACGTCATTAATCCAAGCGGCGAGATTGTCCCGTCTAAAGTCACACTTGAAATCACTCAAGGATCAGAAGGCAATTACATTCTCGAAATGACCTATATGGGCGATAAAAAAGCCAGATTCACTAAGTGCACTGCAAAAGGCGAAACATTTGAGGTTTTCGATCAATTCGCACAGGGCGATAAAGTTATTCACGTCCACGGCAAACTTCAATATAAGAAGGACAATACTCTCGGAGGGACCATAGAATATCAAAACAGGGGCGCCGCTGGAGAGCTGGTTACTTTCCGCACATTTAAAATCTGGACACAGAAACGAAAACCCTGATCATCAAAATCAGGTCATACCCTTTTATCAAATGGGAAAATTAAAGACCGATTGGAATAAAACACCTCTTATAAAACGGCAATATATCTGGATTTCAGGCAGAATCGTCGCATCTTGATGGCGGTTATTTGCAGATGATACTATGGCCTTTCGGGATTCTTTTTGTGGTTGGATAATTTTAGGCGGATTAGGTAAATGATGGCTAAGAAAAATACTGAATCCGAACTCATACAAGAGGATGAAATAGAAGTCCTTTCGCCTGAATCGGAACATGAGATCGAAATACATGATGAGGGCGAGGAAACGACGCTCGTCCCTGTTGGGCCTCTTCAGCGATATTTAGCCGAAGTCCGAAAACATTCTTTGCTGACCCCTGAAGAGGAATATAAGTTGGCCGTTGAGTTCAAAGATAAGAGAGAACCCTCCATTGCGTGGCGTTTGGTGACAGCCAATCTGCGCCTAGTGGTCAAAATCGCATTGGAATATCAACGTGCTTTCATCAATACGATGGACCTGATTCAAGAAGGCAATATCGGCTTGATGCAGGCTGTGGATAAATTCGATCCTACTCGCGGAGTAAAATTAAGCTCTTATGCCTCCTGGTGGATCAAAGCTTATATTCTTCGCTTCATTCTCAATAATAGACGCATGGTCAAGATCGGCACCACGCAGGCGCAGCGCAAACTGTTTTTCAATCTTCAAAAGGAGAAAGATCGGCTTGAAGCGCTGGGTTATTCACCAAGCCCTAAATTGATTGCGTCCAGGTTGGATGTATCGGAAGATGAAGTCATTGAAATGGATAGAAGGCTGGGCCAGGGAGAGCTAAGCCTAGATATGCCTGTTCAAGATGACGGCAAGTCGTCGCTCGGGGATACCGTAGCAGCTACGATGGCTTTGCAAGATGATGCAATTGCCGACCGACAACTGAAAGGCATGTATCACGAAGCCCTCAATGAATATGAAAAAACTCTTAACGAGAAAGAGAAATTCATCTTCCGGAATCGACTTTTGACTGAAAACCCGATGACTCTGCAGGAAATCGGAGATCATTTCGGATTGACGCGAGAACGAGTGCGGCAGATAGAAAACCGGATCATCAAAAAATTAAGAGAATTCTTCCGGCAAAAGCAATTGACGCCGCCGGAAGATTTCATCAAATGACAAAGCGATTGGAATATCTTCAGAGATGCAGACAATTATTAGGTAATGCGATCTGAAAATTCCATTGGGATTGCATCTAATCCCGGAAATTGAAACAATTGCAGATATGAAAAAGTTGCTGGTAATTGGGATCCTATTGTTGATTGCCGGCCATAATCTTTCATTTGCCGCTGATACCGAATGGTACACTCTTAAGCAAACTTCGGGACCATTGACCGAATTTGTAAAAGAAGTCGCCCAAATCACAGGCAAGTCGATTCTGTTCGGGCCGGATTTGAAAGGGGAGGTGAATCTGGTCGGCGTCGTCCCAATGACGAAAGAGCAGATTTGGGAGACATTTCTTTCAACGCTCGAAGCCAATGGCTATACTACGGTTGCCGTGGGTTCCGTAATCAAGATCATTCCATCTAAAGATGCCGCCGTTTCCGGAATTAAAGTATATAAGACCGAGAGGCCGATCCAAAATAAAGATCAGTTCATCACTGCGACAATAGAATTAAAATACGTCACGGCGGAGATCGCGGCGGCGGCCGTGGCCCCATTGGTTTCGGAGAAAGGAAGAGTGGTGCCTTCGCCTGGGGGAGACCGGTTGATAGTTGTGGATACTGCGGTGCAGGTGGAACGAATTCGAAAAATTTTGCGCAGTCTGGATGTAAACAAAGATCAACCGGTTATACAAATAGTCGACGTTCAAAATCATGATGCCGCATTTTTGGCGGATCTTGTAACGGAACTTTGGGACAAAGCGGGCGCTGCTCGGCGCTCTTCAAATGCCAGGAGCTATAAAAACCGCTTGATCGCAGTGGTCGAACCCAGGCGGAATGCCGTCGTGTTGAAAGGAAATCTGATAGATGTGATCACCGCGCAGTTATTGATTCGGCGCATGGACGGTCGTGGAGGTCCGCCGATCAGCGTGGTATATCTTCAAAATGCAGACGCTGAACAGTTGGCGCAGATTCTTGATTCGCTGATCAGCGGCAGCTCGTCAACCGCTCCCGCGACAGGAAGCGGAAAGTCGCACCGTTAAAAGGAGGGATCCATGAAAAAGATTCTCTCAATCGTCATATTGGCTTTGATCGCAATGAGTTGTCCTGTTAAAGCGGATGTTTCGGATATGGACGAAGATGAAATCATGAAAAAGAAACCGACTTTTTTATGGGGCGCCGCAGCCTATTTCGAACCGGCGATTCAGTACTATGATACGGATCAATTGATCGACAAATTGAATGGAGCCGTTCATCCTCCCGGGTTTGTCCCTCACATGGGTTTTGGGATGGAGTTTTTCGCCCGTGAAGCATTCATCTTGGGCATTACAGGCGGGTTTTGGAGCGCTGCATCTTCCGGGCAATTGATGGACATCTCCGAGGGGGGATGGGATGTCGGTTTGCGAATGGGAACCCAGGTGATCGAACATAGGGGCGTCGGCCTCGCTCCTGTGATGACCCTTGGATACGCCCGTCAACATTTGGAACTTACGGGCGATTTCTCAAAGCAACCGGGATTGACGGATTCCAACTGGCCTCGTACTCCGGATACGAAAGTCAAGGCTTGGGCGAACGCTTTTATGGTCGATGTGGGCCTTCGCACCGATTTCTATTCTTGTTTCCCATTCTCAGGCAAAAGCGGATTGATGGTAAACAGCGGCCTTACAATAGGCTATCGTGGAGCGGCACCTGGGAACTGGAATTCCAAAAAGGGCACTTTACCTGATTTGCCGGATGTTTTTTCCGACTCGTTTTATATTCGGCTTCATTTAGGTCTTGGCGGAGGTTCATATAAAAATATCCTTCATGAACCAAAATAACGAATGGCTCATTCACTAAGAAAAGCCTTTGCGCCGTGGGGAACGCATTTTTTATTTGCCCTGTTAATCGTTTTTTTAATTTTTGGGCATCTGAGCTGGGTTGCTGAATGGGGACCTTCCGTCGGAGCTTTGGTTTCCGGCGCAGTGCTTTTCTCTTTATCCGTAATTCTGTTCGCCATAATTCCGTATTCGCAATGGGTAATACCTGTAGCTATTGGAATTCTCATTTGGCTTTGGCAAATACTCAAAGACAGCGAAAACAAGGGACTGCAAACAGTCTTCAAGTACATCAGAAGTTTCATTGGCGTCTTAGCGCGCCTTATTCTATTTCTGTTCGTGCTTGGCCTTGGCAGCATCGCGATATTAAACAATATTTGGGTCGCAAGGGGTGCTACGCTGATTTGGGTGATATTGATTCTCGCTGTCAAAAGGACTGATTGGCTTAAAAGAAACGGTTTTGATCAGGTTGCGAAACAAATAAATTGGGTTCTGGCGATAGTCGGCATTGGCTCAATTTCTTGGCTTGGCGTCCAGTTTTTATGCGCATCGAGCTCAGGTTTGCTTGTGCATATTTTTTCGCACAGTACCAGTGCTTACTCTTCCAGATCTCCAAGAATTTATGATCTGGCCGTGGAAAAATCCCATGCGATTTTATTCGATGATAAAAAAGCCGGAATCATAGGCCGGATCGGATATCCAGAGGGCGCTCTCTCGGTCTCCGAAAAAATATTATTCGGCCCGGAGCGAATACTGCCTACGCCTGACGGAAGAATCTTTGTCTTTTGCAAAGAGAAATCCGTGGGGCTTTATGAGGTCGCGCAGGACTTATCCGGCGCTGCAAAGCTGTTTCATTATCCGGCGGTCGATGCGGATCTGGACGAAACAAGAAATCTGATCATTCTGGCCGATGAGCACTGGCCCAAAGTCGCTATTTATCACTATCCGGATCAAAAACTAGATAAATATGCCTTGCCTAAATTTATCGCTCCTTATGCTTTGACGATCGCAAGCAAGAACGGAGGATTTTTTGTTTCGGGCTGGTTTTTCAGTATTTATCTGATCAAAGGGGAATTGGCCCCGGATAATACGGTTAAACGATTCCATTCAAAAGTTGTGGGCCCGTTTTCCATGGGAATGGCGCTTGATGAAAATAAGGGCCTTATCTATCTGGCCAAGCCATTGATCGGAAAAATCGACGTATTGAGAATCGACGATCTATCCAGAGTCGAAAGAATTTCAGCGCCCATGTGGCTTCGAGAGATTGCCTTGAGTGATGACGGATCGCTTCTGTTTGCGCCAAATTACTTTACCGGCGAGATGGCCGTCATTCGAACCGCGGATGCAAGGCGTTGCGCGACCTATTATGTCGGCAGCAGCGCAAGGGCGGTTGTTTTTTCTGCTCAACACCGCGCATTGTTTGTCGCCAATACAACCCAGATCAACGAATTGCCCATTGCAAAATTGCCTGTTGAATGCACAATGGAGTATAAATAGCCTGGTCAATGGATATTACATGGTTTAGTTGAGCCCTGGATAGGACGATTAATAAAAGAAGAATTTGAGAGAGGTTGGCTTTGAGCGACGAATTAAAATGCCGTAGTTGCAGTAATCCGGCTGAATTTATCGTCCATAAATGGTTTCGCATCATTCCTGCCGATGATCGTTTATTTTGTACGCCGTGCTTGAAAGAAGCGGAACGCCGCGAAGATTTGATTTTAGTGGCCGGATTATTGTTCATGTTGATTACATTTGTGCTTGCCATCTGGGCGGACATGCGAAAAGCCAATGCTCCGGTGAGTTCATCTGCAAAAGCTAAAATGATGGGATCAGGAGCGATTGACCCTAAGGACCTGGATCAGGATGGTCGAGTGGATTACTTTGAAGAGACGGCCACGCTCGATATGCGCGATCGTGCAAAAAAAAATGGTTATCCTTGGCAGGTTATGGAAGGACGCGATTCGCAGGGCAAACCCTTCCGATTTAAGTTTCAACCTGCTCAATTCAAAGAACTATATGAGAGACAGGAAAACCGGGGGATCTTTAATTTTCCTCTGTTAATGGATAAATATTTGAGCAATATTACCTCGCCTAACTCTAAAGTTCAGCTCTTCAAAGTTTATTTGACCCAGGATAAAGAGATTGCTTTCATAGTACGGGAGCTTTCGATTGCCCCTGCTGATATTAAGCCCGTTGAAGAAACCAAATCCAAAGGAAAATATAAATATAAATCCAAATCCGATCCGAATGCAGAGATCGATCCTTATGAAAAATATGTGCGAGATGCTTATATCGGTTACGAAAAATTGGAACCGGATGAATATGATATCCTCGTCAAAGCGGCTCACGAACTGGGTTTGAAAGATCAGATCACACAAAACGGCTCCAAGAAAAAGGAAACCGGAAAAAAATAAAGGCTCTTTAAAGCGATTTCATCTGATATATCTGCCGGAGTCTGAGCGGTTCATCAACCATCTGACGGCTTAATAAAATTGATAGTGAATGCAAACCAGTTGCCGAATTCGCGATCGATCCGAAATCCGGCGCCTTTGGCTAAACGCCGGACTGTCCCCGGAGCTTGATAATCCGGGTCCGGAATCGCTTCTGTTACAGATAGGACGCCGCCGGGTTTCAAGGCATCAAAGATTGCTTTCATTGCAGAAACCGGGTCAGAGATTTCGCCTAAGACTGTGACCAATATAGCCCGATCAAAAGAGTTGCTCTCGACCGATCCTTGTCCGATTCCGCCCAGAATGGTTCGCACATTGGTGATGCCTTGCCGTTTTAATTTCCTCTCGAGTTTTTTCAACATTCCTTGTTGAAGATCGAGCGCCGCAACTTCGCCCGAAGGCCCGACTCTTTTCGATGCCGGCACAGTCAGGCGGCCCGGACCGCATCCGACGTCGAGCACGCGCATGCCGGGATGAACATCAAGACGATCTAACAGCTTAGAACTTCCCATAATGGATTCTGTTATAGGATTTTCAAGGAGAAATGACATATACCAGGGGCAGGGGTATCTGAATCTGCGCCTGAAATAAACTGACAGCGCCGTTGCCGCGCACAGAAGCAGGATACAAAGAAAAAATTTCATGATAGTCGTTCCTTTGAAGGTAAACTGTATCAGATTATCTATAAATAATTACAGAATACTACATTAAGAATTTATAGCTGAGTCCACGATGACGATCAATACAACGACTTTATGTCAATGGATTTGCTTCGAGAGTAAAAGGTAAAAAATTGCAGCCAGACCGCGCCCGGAGTGGATTTTTCTATTGTGACTTTTCCATTTTCGTAAATCCATTGAACTTGCCCGGATTCCGATAACACAGCTTTTGGCCTAATGTCGGTTGAAATCTCAACTATACGATTTTGCCAGTCAGCGAGATCGATTCGCCAAAGATTCGGCTTTTTCTGGATCGCAAAATCGGAAGGCGAGGAAATATCGATCAGATGGCGCCCATCCACTCTTATTGTCGTGGCATCGGATGCGAAGATGCGTTCTGGATCGCCGGACTCGGCCGGAACATATGCAGCCAGAACCGCATCGGTCTCAAAATACAGAGAATCTTCCGGAGGCGACGGATACCATGACATATCGCGGGAAGAAACCAGATACGATCGGTGCACGAGAGGCGAACTTTCACAAGGCCCCTGCGTTATTTCAAAGCCCGTTTCATAGGAGAGAGGAGAAGCCCTCCATCCGGGGCATGATACAGGCGCCGGAAGGATGGCTGATATGAATCTCAAATCATTTCCCTGTGACGACATGGACAGCACTTCATGCTGCTTCATTTCATTATAATGCAGGCCATGATAATCGAGATAATGGCTTGCGACGGTCGTCGCATCAGGCGAGAAAGAGCTGACTTCGCAGCATGCATTGCCGTTGCACATTCCGGCGCCGTCGTTCTTAAGCGCAAATTCTCCGCCTGCATCTCCGCCCGCAAGCGTATGAAAGAGGAGGGAGTATGAATGAACATTGTCGGAATGAATATCATCCACGACGCCGAAATATGCTCCTTCTACAAACAATACTCTGCGTTGCCATGTCGTATCCAAGTATGATGTATAGGCTGTCGCATATTGAAAACCCGGCGCCTCAAAAGCCTCGGTGAGAAAAGCATCCGGTCCGCCTAAGCCTTGCGGACCGATATTCGGCGGCCCAGCGCCGTCCACCAACAGCAAATTGTGGTTCTTTCCTTGCCGCACTGCTCCGCTGTTATCCCAACTTGAATAGCCTGAATCGATGAGGAGGTATTGGTTGTAAGCATAAAGTTGGATTGTACATGGGTCAGGGTGTTCGTGGCCCGATCCGGCCGATCTGGCCTGGCCGTTTTCAGCTAAGAACAGCAAAAAGACCGCATTGGAGTCCCAGGAAGATCTGAAAACCGCATCGCCGGATTCTGGAATATATTGGAAAGGATCGGCATTGGGTGGGGCCGGAGTTATGGCCTGGTCGTCATATGCGCATAAAATATCGGCCGATATATCCGCGCACCATTCGGATAAATAAGGCGAACCTGGCGCTTGAAGCCAATCCCAGGCCAATGTTCCGTCCGATAATCTTGTGGCAAGAAGGGCGTCGAAAGCGCCGCTTAGATTCGAATCGTCATACGGAGGTCTCGTTCCGTCGGGCATTCTGATGCGCCATCCCCATTCTAAAGACGACAAATGCCTTGGATCGGTTAAGGGATTGTCCACCCACTTCGACACCCATTCGCACGATCCGCCCATAGGCCCGCATTGGCGCTGAAGAAAATTGCCGGATTCTCCTCCGGTAAAAGAATCGTACGACAAAAAGAAGGGCATGTGATTGACTGCGGAATACATTGCGTAATACGGGCCTTCGGCAATGGCGCCGCCTGGCGATGTCTGGACCTCAAACATGACGGTTGTTGCGCTTGTCAATCCATAGTTGATCCAAGTCTGTGCGTGATCGCTGGTGTTCAGCGCGATAGCGGCGATTCCAAGAGCTGATGCAAATTTGATTTCATGATTGTTTGAGCTGAGTTGACGCAGAAATCCCCAATCTACGACAAAATAGGTGTAAGCATTTTGGACCATAAGTTCCAGGCGTTGCCAAATGGCTTCCTTGCGGGGTTCATCCAGGTAATCGCCGGCAAAGAGCAGATCCAGAGTCTGGCAATAGAGCATGATGGCTTCCGCTACATGAATGTCATAATCGAGCAAATCCAACGACAAGGGGCCGAAGTCATAAAGCAGCGCTTCCAAAATGAGAGCGGATTTTTCCGCAGCCGTTTCATTGCCGTTGATGAGATATAAAAAGGCGTTGGCTTTTGCGATATTGGCATTAGAGTATTCCCTAGGCGCGTCGTATTGTCCGCCTGAGAGATCAGGAGTCCTCGCGGCCTGGCTCGACACCCTCTGCCATAAAGTCAAATATGGCTCGCGGTTTAATCTGCCGGAAATCGACGGAACCTCGTCCGGGGTAAGCATGAGCCTCGGTCTATAAGTCAATTCGGGCTTGAAAGGGCCGGTCGGCACGTTTTCGGCTTTAATAGTCTCGGGAAGAAAGGCTATTGAGACGATCAAAACAACAATGGCTGGAAATAATAACTTTTTATGAATCATAAAGATGTTCTTTCGCGTGAGTTCAGGCGTATCCCATAATGAGATCCTTTTTCTTATTGTACTTCAAATCCCCGGATAATGATAAGGCGGTCAACGATGGTTCTCGATCATTTCAAAAAATGCTTCCATTCGGGTTTTGAGTTGACCGATAGCAAAATTTCTCGGGTCTATGCAATCCACTTCCAAATTTAAAACAGGCACGTCGATTTCTTTTAAACCCCTTTGCATTAAACCTCGCGCACCTGTTCCCTGCCGGCATCCCCAATGACATGGGTTGATAGCTCCATCCACCTGATAATCGCTCGCAAGCTTTTGCAGATGTTCGATTCGTTTTCTGATCGGGCCGTGCAATGGGATGGCAAGCATGCGCTTGGCAATGCCCATATAAGGATCGCCAGGGTCGATGGGGTCCCAGTTGATATCATTCAACTCATCCACGACAATTGTGGCGTGGCATTCGTCGTCGAGCATATTAACCAGCGGATTTTGAAACTGGATGCGATTTTGAATCCATAAAAGCCGGATGCGTTCCTGTTTTGCCTTATGCGCTTCGGATCGGATTCGCTGAATCAATTCATCCTTATAAGATTGAGCAATATCGACTGCGGCGTCGGTTCCGAGAAAGAGCGCCATCAGAATTCCAAAGTCTTTCAGATCCTTGCTGTTCAAAGGCGAGGGGACCTGTCGTCCCAAGTCATAAACATCCACCATGATGTCTCTGGCTTTATTGGTGGCTTCAATGGATTTTCTGATCCGATCCTGATCAATCGACTCGCCGATATGGCCAGAAACGAAATCCATCATATCTTTGATTTGGTCTGCCAGATAACGAATACCGCGTTCGCTGCCGTCCAGAGGCATGTTGAGGACAAAAAGATCTTTTTGGAAATGCCGCGCGAGGTTTTCAATAACAGCCAAGCCTCCGGAGCAAGGAGAAGTGGTTGCAATCAGAAAATCCGGGTTCGGCATAAGTCCTTGAAGCGCCGCGCCTATCACCGAGCGATGGTAAGCGCAGCAATCCGTATGATATCCGGCGCGCTCTGCTCGATCCAGCATCGATCCCACCGCTCCGGTCGAGGCCAGCATCGCTCCCACGAATTCGACAAAACACGAATTGATTCCCATCGCATTGAGCAAGTCGAACGGAGCCGCTACGCCGCACCAGGCGGTCCGCTCGTTTTCTGAAAAAAGCCGCTTTCCAAGCCTTGCAGTCTCAAGAGCAAATTTTCTTCTGGCATTCGGTTGATCCGGTTTGGCTTGAATCTTGGCCGTCAATGCAGTTTCGAGATTCTTAAAATATTCCAAGATCATTTTCTACCTCAACATTTCGACAAAGGCTTCGATTCGGGTCCTGAATTGACCCATCGAGCGCAGGGTGCAATCGCCTTCCAAAACCAGCAAAGGGATGTCGGCCGCCCGCAACGTTTCCCGAATGTACGTCAATCGAGCGAGATACGGATCGCAGAATTTGATGATATGAGCGATCACTCCGCGCGCTCCGCTTTCTTTGGCGTTGATGAGAATTTCGTTTGCAATATTGCCCGGGTTTTCCGAATCGAACGTCCTGGCGCAGGCCGGACGACGCATAAGATCGTATGCCAGTTGATAAAGAACATCGTCATGAAAGGCGAGATTATAGTTTACGTGCATTCGTGAACCGGTGCACAGATCGTCCGCCAATATGCGAACGCCGCATTGGTCGAACAATGCGAAAGCCTCCGGATCATGCATAACATTTCCAAAGAGGTAAATCGGCACTTTATCGGATTGGTCGACGTTCGTTTCGGTTTCCGCAAGCAATCGTCGAGTCTGCGATAAGATTTCTTCAGGCGGCAATGTAACAGATTGATTATAAATGCTCTGAAGCGCTGATCTGCCGCTTTGAAACGTTCCGCGATAGGCTCGCCTATCCAAATCAGAAAGCGCCTGAAAAAGATCCCTGTATAAAAGAATACTGTTTTTTATTTTGTCGAAAGTTATGGGTTGTCCGCTCCATTTTGCGAGAGTATCCGCCAGGCATGACAATTCGTGCTCCAAAAAATTGACGGAGCTTTCTGATTTTGTCGTCGGAAGATCAATCACAGCTACGCGATCTTCCGGCCGAACTATAAGCCAGGCGTCCGACAGGCGTCGCATGGCGTCACAACTATTGATGAAAACCATGCCTGCTATCTGTGGAATTTTTGCCGATAATGCGCGGTCAAGAACTTTTTTCACATGAGGGCAGATATTGTCATGTAAAAACGATCCCGCTTGGTCGGAAGTATCGGATGCCGGAAAAATTCTGTAGGGAATAAAACCGGCGGCGGCAATGAGAGGAAGAGGGGTGTAGGAGCAAGCAAAACCAATCAATTTTGAATCAATGTAAGCCACGTATTGTTTCCTTATTGGGGAATACCCGGAAAGGCGTCGACGAATTGAATCGTGATATCCGGAAAGGCATCGACGAATTGAACTTTTATATCCGGGAATGCATCGACGATCTGCCATTTGCCGCAACTGCTTGGAAAAGCGGTCACCACCTGAACTTTTAAATCCGGAAAGGCGTCCGACGCTTTCGCTTTGATATCAGGAAAAGACGAAACATATTTCACCTTTCCGAATAATTTCTTTCCATGAAATGTGCAATCGGGAGCAATTTTTTCGGATTTTCCGGCAGAGGCGAATTCAGTTACAGCCAAAAATAGGGCTGAAATTAAAATTAAAGTACATATTTTTTTCATAAAAACCTCGCTTCAAATCCAAGCCGGTTATGCATAATGCAAAGCATGATGAAAACATAAAATGTAAACATGATAATGACAAGGTGTTTTCAATTTTATTGCATGATAGAATTACAAAAATTTGAACAAAGGAGAAGGATATGATCCGGATCGCTGCTGAATGGGTTGTCTTGGCGGTTGTTTTATTCGCAATCCTTATCGCAGGATGCAATTCCGGTGGTGATGATGACGATACAGGTCCGCCGTCAGGTGATGATGACACAGCGGATGATGATACCAATTTTGATGATGACCAAGCTGACGACGATATCGTTGATGACGACGCGGGTGACGATACGGCGGACGACGATGCCGTAGATGATGACACAACAGATGATGATATAGCGGACGATGACACCGGTGATGACGACACCACAGATGATGATATCACAGACGATGATGCCATAGACGACGACACATCAGATGACGATACGGCAGATGACGATACCACAGATGACGACACAGCGGATGACGATACCGGCGATGATGATACGTTTGTAGGTTGTGTCACGGGTGAATTCACGGCTTACTTCGGCAACCTTCATGCACATTCCAGTTTTTCGGATGGCGAAGGGACGCCTGAAGAAGCCTATGCGTATGCACGCGATGAAGGCCACCTCGACATCTTTGCGCTGACCGATCACCTTGAACAACTTTATTTGCCGTTTCCTCCGGGCAAATGGGAAACGATTAAGGAAACAGCCGCATCATTTTACGAGCCCGGGGTTTATGTGCCTTTAGCGGGATATGAATACGGTTCCGGATTTGAATTGATTCCGCAACCGCCGTTTTTCATGTCCACCGGGCACGACAACGTGTTTTTTGTGGACTATCTGTTTCCGATAATTCAACTCGATTATCACAATTTTTTCACATCACTCATCGAGTGTCCGACATGCTATGCGTCTTTTAACCACCCGGGCGACGATCAAAGCAATTGGAATGATTTCGAATATAACGGCGCCGTGGATGCCAAGATTAATCTGTTTGAGCTTTCCGGAGCAGGCGATCCTTGGCCGATATATTTCGATGCCCTTGATAAGGGTTGGCATATTTCACCTGTTTGGGACGAGGATAATCACAGTGCCGATTGGGGCACCAAGGACGATCATAGGGCCGGGATGTGGCTTGCGGAACTCACTATTCCCGAAGTAAACAAGGCTGTTCATGATAGGCGCACTTTTTCCACCCTGGATAAAAACGCCACGATTTCATTAAAGACCGTGGGTGGGTGCTGGATGGGATCGGATATCCACGGTTCGCTTTCCGCTTCATTAATCATCGAGGTGCGAGATCCCGATTCGGGAGATGGATTCGAGACCATCGAATTATATACGCGCGGCCAGACTTTGCTCGGTCAGAACCCTTGCAACGGCGAGACGATATGCACATGGGCAGTGGATGTAACCTTGGATCAATCGGGTTATGTTTTGGCGCGCGCTATTCAAACGGATGGCGATATCCTGGTTTCCGCTCCGATATGGTTGTACGAATGAAACAAAACGATAGGCCGTAAAAGTTTGCGGCCTATTGCATTTTCCCCGAAACCCAAAAATTATTTTTGTCTGACTTCGACTAAAAAAGCCACGAGTTGATCGGGCACAAAAGGTTTTGAAATAAATCCCTCGATACTCTCCGAATCTTTAAGAATTTCGTCGGGCCGGTCAGCCCCTGATGTGAGGATGATTTTTAAATCTTTGCGAATATTTTTAGCGACCTTGACAAAGGACTCCACGCCGATTCCGGGCATTCGCATATCTAAAATGACAACATCGATCGATGGTTGATTTGTTATCATCTGCAATGCTTCATTAGTAGTGGCCGTAGCCAAGACATTGATACCCACAGAGCTTAAGGAAGCAATGACGGTTTCGCGCACGATATCTTCATCATCCACTAATAGTGCAATGCCCGGATGAATAGGCGGGGCAATGCCGGCAGCATCCGACGAAATTGTTTTTATATAGCAAGTGAAAGTCGAGCCTTCGCCCGGGGTTGACCGGACAGTCAACGTTCCCCCTAATTTTGTGATGATTCCGTAAGCCGCGGCCAATCCCATTCCACGACTTTCGGATTTGGTCGTATAAAATGGTTGAAAGATTTTAGATAATTCTCTCATCTCGATGCCGATACCCGTGTCGTTTACCTCTACAATGATATATTCTCCAGGTTTGAGCGAAGGGACTTCTTCCTCTTTCACGGTTTTCGTATCGACAGAGATGGTTATAGTTCCGCCTTCGGGCATTGCTTCATTCGCATTTAAAATCAGATTCACGAATACCTGTTGCAGGTCTGTGGGGTCAGCCAGTATTTGAGGCAAATTATTTACAGCCCGGATCGAAATTTCAACGTCTCGCGCGATGGAGGAATGAGACAATGAAATCGCTTTGGATAGAATGTCGTCAATATAAACCGGTCTCGGTTCGCCCCGACCTCCGCGCGAAAAAGCCAAAAGCTGCTGAGTGAGTTCGGATGCCTTATTGGCCGCATGTTCGATCCGAAGTATGGGCCCCATAAGCGGATTGCTGGCCGGCACCATAGCTTTGAGCAGGCTTGCGTTTCCGATTAATCCCACCAAAAAATTGTTAAAATCATTTGCAAGGCCTTCAGCCATCCGACCGACTGTTTCAAGAGACATTTGTTCAAGCAGCCTCGCGGACAGGCGGGTTTCTGCAGTGACATCTCTTCCGACCCCGATGGATCCGATTACTAAACCGTCCGCGTCTCGTATGGGAGCAAACGAAATGTTGACATATCGCGTGTCTCCCGAAAAATGATGCATCCGCAGCTTATCAATTTGGGATTGTTTTCCATCCTGAACCACCTGCAATGCTTTTTGAACACGATCGATTTCCTCTTGTTTGAGGATGCTGTCAAACGATTTGCCTACCATTTGATCTACCGGAATTCCGGTAATAGCGGTGTAAAAAGGATTTAAAAAAGTAATATTCCATTGGGCATCCAATGTAAAAATCAGTCCCGGAGCGGTTTCGGTAATGATTTTATAGCGTTCTGAAGATGCCATTAATCGCGCTTCCAATTGTTTGAATTCCGTTACATCTCTTCCCAATCCGATCAACCCGACTACTTTGCCTAGATTATTTCGAATGGGAGTCAGGTGAGTTTGAAACCAAACGATTTTGTCTTTGACGATTGTTTTATGAAGGTGCTCCACGATAACGCCTTCATTCATGCATTTTCGGTGATGCATATCGAAAAACTCGGCATCATTGGGCGGAAACAGGTCATAAACGGTTCCGCCGATCACATCCTCTCGGCTTAATCCGATCATTGCCAATGCAAATCTGCCGATTTCTCTGTATTTGTGATCTATATCGAGAACACAGATGGCATCTTCCAAGATGTCCA
>Ga0315282_10009647_pt1 | contig 15314 bp, 13 predicted proteins | sample YL17G07_20_MG_FD_203693 | JGI IMG/M metagenome (GOLD analysis project Ga0315282, IMG submission 203693) | Sediment microbial communities from Yellowstone Lake, YNP, Wyoming, USA - YL17G07_20 | ecosystem: Environmental > Aquatic > Freshwater > Lake > Sediment | place: USA: Wyoming | collected... | reverse complement strand
CCTTCAATCGGCTGGCCCGGTATTCCTCGTAGGGAATGCCCTTTTCCTTGCGGCGCGACTCGGAAACCAGGACATCCCAAAAATCCTCCCAGAGCGCCCCGTGCTTTCTGAGGTCAATCTGGACGGCCACCTTGCGCCCTTTAACGTCGGTTACGAACTGAATTCCGGTCATGGCTTCATTCCCCTTCCCAAGCGCTCGAGAGGCGCCCTACCCCCCGCGTCCTACAGTCAAGCCCAACTAGGTATGATAACATCCTCTCAGCATACGGTAGCTACGAAGATTGATCCCGTTCACTGATCGCCCCGACAAGTCGGGGCGCCACCCGCCCGCTTACCACTGGTTCGATTGTTCTATAAGTTCGGACAGGTCGAGTAATTCGGCAAGTCTTCCATCCAGGCCGCTCACCGCGGTAACTAATGGCTTGTGGACGTGGACAACTCCATCGATACATCTATCAGTGAGGGGCTTCTCGACGCGAGCAGGGTCGTATTCGTTGGTTGCGACGTAATAGAAGATTTGGGTGTCGGTAAACCGGGCGGCATTCTTGTAGGCACGGCATTCGCTGGTGAGGTCGTTGATTCGGTCGTGGCGTATAGACCACTTTGTTGAGATGATTCCTCGGTTTCGGCCCTCCTTGCGCACCAGGATGTCGATGAACGGTTCTCCTGTCCGTGTCGGAAGTTGAACGCCCGGAAAAGCCTTGTCGCCCGACACTTCCAACTCATAAGTGAGGTTTTGCGAACCAAAGAGTTCCAGGGTGTGCTTTATGAGTCCCGCGAATGCGCTGCCAAGGATGTTCTGACGTTGAAGGCCAGCGTAAGCAGCCAGCTTCATGAGCTTGTCAACCATTCCAGGGATGCGACTCGGGTCCACTTCCCACTGGTCGGCCATGTATTTCTCAACTGCAACGGCGCGAGCCTGCCAAACCCGGAGCTCACCCTTAGCGGACAAAGGGTGGGTTAGCCGGTTCGCGTCAATAATGTGGGGCAGCGCGGTGCGTCCCGGGATGCTGGCGATCGGCTCGTACCATCGCATGATTCCACGCTGATTCTCAGCATTGGGTCTCGTTTGTGCGATAATGCCACCTCTGGTTATCTTTTGCGCAACCGAGGCCGCAGAGAACTTTGCTGGCAAGGAATATTCGAGAAAGGGAAATTCGATGAGTCAGTATTGGTTGGTAGTAGGAACTCCGGAACATTGGCAGGTGGCCTTTGAAAACGGGAATATCTGGGGGCTACAAGCTACCAAGAAACGGTGGTGGGAACGCGTGACAGAGGGAGACGGATTGGTTTTTTACGTCACTCGCCCTGTCGGCGGAGCAATAGGCACAGGCAAAGTGAGAACCAAGTTTAAGCAAGACAGGCCGCTGTGGCCGAGGGAGATTGAAAGCAAGGAAGTGCTGTGGCCCTTGCGCTTTGAGTTTGACGTGGATTTCTGTTTTCCTCCCAACCAATGGGAAACATCCAGATTGGATATTGACGCCCTCCGTGCCGTAGTCCAGGCCGGGTTTCAGCCGCTCAAAGACAAAGCAAAGGAGGCCGCGTTGCAAGCGTTTGCGCCGTTCCTTCAGCCGCCCCTTGTGGAGAAAGGCGATGAAGCTAACGTGCACGAGGAACTCAAAGCCAGGATCGCGGAAATGGGAAGGATTCAGAAGTTCTTGGCGGAAGTGGAGTACCCAATGGAGGGAACCAGATTAGACGTGGTTTGGAGGAGGGTCGAAAAATCAGTGCCCACCTACGTATTTGAGATCCAAGTCGGAGGCGATATGTACCATGCTCTCGCAAAGCTCAAACACGCCTACGACCTTTGGAACAGTCGCATTTTTCTTGTTGCCGGTGCAGCAGACAAGAACAGGGCGGAGTCCCTGCTGAGTGGCACTTTCCACGAAATTCGCGACCGCCTCGCCTTCATTGAGATTGAAAAAGTGCAGGAGCTTTACACGCGAAAGAAGGCTTATAGGGACTTGGAAAGAGATGTAGGGATTCTTTAACGTGGAGTGTGCGATTCCTCACTGCCAAGCAACGGACGGTTTCTCTTCAAGGACGCCTTGGACCTCCTCGTTACATTCGTCATTGCAGCCGACGTATTCCCTTTCGCCGTTCTCGAATTTCTTAAGGGCTTCTTCGGTCGAACTTGCCCTAACCCTGTAATAGAGGGACGTTCGGTCAGTAGTTTGAATCCAGAACTCCCGGCTGGCCTTCATCGATGGTTCCTCCCCTGAACACCTTTGTGAAATAAAGGCACGGCGCGCCGCATAAGATTGACATCAGAACTGACTACACGTTTGCCTGCCCAAGTCGCTTCCAGTAAGTCAACAGGATGCGTTTTTACCCTGCATATCATTAGGGCGAGAGGATCGATATCGAAACCAACTGCCCGCCTGCCGCACAGGAACGCTTCCACAATCGCCGTTCCGCTTCCCATCATGGGGTCCATGACGGTCTCGCCTTTTTCGGTGAGCCCCTCGATAAAGACCCGAGGCAATTGTGGCGGGAACTTCGCCGCAAAGGCGTGCAGAGCATGGCTGGCGTAATTACTTGCGTCTCGATGAAAGTCAAGATCCGTGGCGAGAAGCTTTGAGAGGGAGCGCCGCACGTTGATCTGCTGCTTCCTCTCTAATGCGGCATCAGTCGCGACGTTCATTGTTTGAACCATTCTTAGGATTGCGGTCGAAAAAATCAAGTTGAAAATGCGCCGCCGGTTGCTGGCGCTCCCATCCGTCTTTCGCACGTGGCGCATACATCGCGCCTCTTGCGATGTAAAATGCCTAAGCGGGAATTCCCGTTTTGACTTCGTGGCTAACCGATAATTTACATCTGACAGCCTCAGTATGCAACGCTCCAGCCTAGTTTCGAGCCCAAAGTCCTTTCGGCGGCCGCGAGCCGATAACAACGAGCAACTTGTGGCGAAAGCTCAGGCTTATGGACGTGTCTTGGCGCGCTTTGCCGACGCTGTCCACGCAACGGACCCGCAGGCCAAGGTGATTTCGGGCGGGACAGCAGGCCCCGACCTGCTGTTTGTGCGAACGGCGCTCGCACCATGCGCCTCGAAGGTGGATATCGTCGCTTACCACACTTATCCCGGATTCGGTTCCAACCACATGCCCGAAGAGGCTGATACGGCTGATCACGCAGCCGTATTTCGCGAGCAGATCATGCACATCCCGGGCATCCGCAACGACCTCGAATTCTGGCTCAACGAATGGAACGTTTCGCCTCACTGGAAGAACTCGAGTGACCCCGTGCAGGCCCGCTATGTCCCGCGCTTTTATCTGTATAACCTCGCCCAACATGTGCGCGGATTCATGTGGACCTTCGTTCCGGGCACCGATGGCAACGAAGATGATCTTTATGGAATCCTCCACGGTGAGACCTTGGGGGCGGACGCTTTCCAGCCACGCCAAGCGTACCGAGCGTTTGAGGTGACTTCCGCGCTGTTTGGGCAGACCGTGGCTGATCCTCTCGCGGAATTCCGCGTCGAAGGTGTGCCGGCACAATTCGATCACGGCCAGCTTCGCAGTTACGCCTTTCGAGACCAGGTCTCCGGGAAGCGTATCTACGCTTTCTGGTTGGCGGTCGTCTGCGACCCCCAGGAGCGCTTTGTTCCGGTGGCGGCGGACTTGAAACTTTCTGATCCCGGCGTGCGCGAGCCGATTCTGATTGACGTTCGTACCGGAGCCGTAGCGCCCTTGCGCTGGAAGGCCAAAGGAGTTGTTCCAATCCCGCTCAAGGACAGCGTTATGGCCGTGGCGGATGCATCCTATCTGGACTGGCCCGAAGTCCCGGAGGCGCCCGGCGAACTCAGAGTCACTCGTTTGGGGGGTGCCCTCAGGGTTCAGTGGGCGGTCTACAGTGAGCCATCCCGGGTTGAAATCCAGCGTTCAGTGGACTACGGACCATGGCAAACCGTACACGAGGCCGAGCCTGGCAGAACCGAATTTACCGAACCTTTGAGCGCCCAAGACCACATCACCTACCGCGTGAGAGCCCTCGGGAAGAACGGGCCCTCGCCGTGGTCGAACCCCGCCTGGGCTGACCTCGAACGATAATCGATTGACAACCCCTTCCCAGGCGTTTAATGTCTCCCTCAATTCCACAGGGGAGAGGGTGTGCCGCCAATGCTTATAGGAGTCCTATGAGGATCACCAGGGTCGGCCCCGTGGTTTTGCGTCTTCCCGTGGTAAATGAAACTGTGGATGGCACGCAGGACGACCTCCTGATCAAGATCGAAACGGACGAAGGCATCTATGGATGGGGCATTGACGTCATCCAGCCGGACATTTCCCGCGCCGGTGGCTTGACCGAAACTCGCAAGGTTGGCGTGTTGGCGCGCGACGCGAATATCCGCCTGGTGCCGCATGGATTCAAAACCGGGGTCCTGCTGACGGCCTGCCTGCATCTGATCGCCGCTCTTGCACATTGCGAGCCGTTGGAATTCAGCTTGGTGGATTCCCCACTGCGCCGAGACTTGCTTCTGGAGCCGTTCCGGACGGATACAGGGTACGTCCGGGTACCCGAGAAACCCGGACTGGGGATCGAAGTCAATCCCGAAGTCGTCGCGGAGTACCGCGTGAAGTAGAGTGTGGAGAGGAACTCATGAAGCCCATGCGCCTGCTTGTGGTATTGAGTGCGCTCGCGTCGTTTCTGCCAGGCGCTTCCGCTCAGCCCACCGAATTTGACATTGCGCCATTCGCCAGACGCTGCTGCGTGGCCGACCGCCACCTCGCCCAGGTGGCGTTGGATCTTGACGAGGCCCAACACGCAGGCACGAAAGCCCAAAGAGCAGCCGACGGACGTTATATCTATGGTCTCCAATGGGCTGAGGAGCGGGACATCAAGGAAGTCCTTGTGCGGCATCGCGCTGGCAGCCGGCCGCAGCCGGCCACTGTTGAATACTGGTTCCGCAACTGGCCCTACCCGCCGCCGCACCTGCCCACCATCGAAGACCCGGTCGATGACGCTTGGCAAGGTGAATGGCGAAAGGCGGCCAGCAAAGTTGCTTGCCAGGATGCGGCGTGCCGTTACACATTTGCTGCCCTGAAAGAGGCAGAGAGCCCCAAAGCCAGGAACTTGCCCGGCGTGGACTACCGACGCACTCTGAAGTTGCGGCTGGTCTTCGCCTCGGACCCGGCGCTGGAAAAGGTGGAAGTGTTCAGTGGGTCGAAAGAAAAGCCTGTCGAGGTGCGGGTTGAACTGGGCGCTGGGGAATCAGCCACCAACGCCTGGGAGGGGAATCTCCGCGTCTATAACGGTCGGCTCACGAGTGTTCGACTCTGGAAGGGCGCACTAGGTGATTCGGCCGGAGTGCAACATTTCCGTTTAAATACGAATGGAACGCCGAAAGGTCTGCTCGTCAACCTGGTGGCCACTGAACCCTCGCTTCCCGGTTCGCACGACGTAAGCATCGTGACGCTCGAAGCGGGCGAGCGCGCGTTTTCCTTCGCTGTCCCGGACGTTGAGAAGGGCCCGGTGTACGTCCCTGACTTTCACGCTTATGTGACCATGGCTTCGGACGCGCGGTCATTCTCGCCGTTGGTGGTGAAGAAGGGCGAAAAGATCCGCGAAAAATTGGAAAAAGAACCGGAGCAAACTTACGAGCGTGCGTCGGAGGAGATTCCAACTCTTGATCCGGTTGAACGGCAAGGCGGGCGCCTGTATCTGCCGCTGGCGGCCGATGCGAGCTGGCAGAAGTTCGCCTTCGAATGGGGTGGCAATATCGCGATCAGCAAGACCGCGACCAAGGCGAAGGGAAACGAGCTGAAGCGCCTGGAATGGGCGGGCGATCGCATTTCCTGGCGTCTGGGGACGGGGACAACGCCGCACTACCGGCCTGCCTCCAAGGACTCCAAGCTTTCCGTGCTTGAAGACGACCTTCCGGTGGCGATCGCCCGCTGGACAACAGAGGGGATCGAGTACACCCAGGAAGGGTTCGCCACACTGTTGTCCGGCCCGCTGTCTCCCGCTGACCCCCGCCGAAGTGAGCAGACGCCGGCGGTTCTGATGCTGAAGCTTACGGCGCATAATCCGGGCGCCTCCAGCGCCACCGCGAATCTCTGGCTTGCGACCGACCCGGCCGAGAAAGTGCTTTTAGAAAATGGAGAACTTGTGGCGGCGGGCGGGCAGCTCGTTCGGGCTCGCATTCGATCGCCTGAGTCGGCCCGCGCCTCGCTGGCTACGGCGCCCGAAGGCGCCAAAAGGCTTCCGGGGATTCACGCGGAGATCCCGCTGGGTCCCGGGGGCGAGCAAACGGTTTTCGTGGAGCTTCCTTTCATCCTACGTCTGTCGGCTGATGAGCGGACACGCCTGGCGCAACTGAACTACGACGAGGAACGCGTGCGGGTGGTGAATTACTGGCGAGAGGTCACAGCCCGGGCTGTTCCTTTTGATGTTCCGGAAGCGCGCTTCGTGAGCTTTGCCAGGGCGGTGATCGCGCATATCCGCATCAGCGCCACCAAGGATCCGAAGAGCGGCCTGTACATGGTGCCCGCGGCCAGCTATGGCTACCAGGTCTACGCGAATGAAGCAGCCTTCCAGTGTGTCATGCTGGACGCGCTTGGGAACCATCAGATGGCCGCCGAATACTTGGAGACTCTTGTCCGGCTGCAAGGTTCCAAGCGTTTCGACGGTACATTCACCGGTGACCAGCGCGACGTTTACCACGGCGCGCGGGTTGCGGCAGACTACGATTACACGGCAAGCCAGTACAACCTCGACCACGGCACGGTGCTGTGGGCTCTGGGCGAGCACTACTTTTTCACACGCGACAAAGCATGGCTGCGCCGGGTTGCCCCCGGTATGAAGAGGGCTGCGGACTGGGTGGTGGAGCAGCGGAAGCTGACCCGGCTTCTCGATGGTGATGAAAGAATCCCTGAGTACGGCTTGCTCCCTGCCGGGCACCTGGAGGACAACGACGACTGGGGGCACTGGTTCTCCGTGAATGCCTTTGCGGCGGCGGGAATGAAGCGGTTGGCCCAGGCGCTCTCGGACATCGAAGACCCCAGGGCGGGGCACTACGGGGAAGAAGCAGCGTCTTACACGCGGGATTTGCGGGAGGCGGTGCTGCGGGCCTCGCGCCTTGCCCCGGTCATCCGGCTGCGAGATAACACCTACGTTCCCTACGTCCCTACCCGGCCTTATCAGCGGATCAGGCTCTTCGGGCCCATCCGGGTTGCCTACTATTCGCGCTATCCCCGGAAGGTGTTGCCGACCTACCGGCTTTCGGCCACCCGTGAAGTCCTGTACGGCCCGATGATCCTGCTCAGCATGGACATTTTCCACGCCAGTGAACCTCTGGCGAACTGGGTCTTGGACGATTGGGAGGATAACGCGACGATGTCCTCCTCGCTGGGGCTCTTCGTCCACGGCTGGGTCGATGACCAATACTGGTTCAGCCGGGGCGGCATGGTGTTTCAGGCGAACTTGCAGAATCCCCTTCTTGTCTATCTCCGGCGCAACGAGATTCCGGCGGCCATCCGAAACCTTTATAATGATTTTGTGTCCTGCTATTACTTCGATGTGAATGTCTTCACTGAAGAATATCGCCAGTGGCGTTCTCCCAGCGGCCCTTTCTACAAGATTCCCGACGAAGCCAAATTTGTCAACCGCCTGAGGGATGCTCTCGTGCGCGAGGATAATGACACCTTATGGCTTGCGGCCGGTGTTCCGCGCCGTTGGCTTGCCCCGGGAGAGAAGATTGAGTTGGGTGATGCCCCCACCTATTTCGGGCCGGTCAGCTATCGAATCGCCGGGACCGCGGAGGGTGTGGTGGCGAGCGTCGAGCTGCCAACCAGGAATCCGTATGCGCAAGCTTGGCTGGTAGTCCGCGCGCCGGGCGGCAAGCGTATTCGCAGCGTGGAAATCGACGGGAACCCCTGGCAGGAATTTGACTCCACCTTGGAACGAATTCGCTTGCCATTGAAGGTTGGCCCGATGCATGTGGTGGCGCATTTCTAGGCTTTTCGTAAAAGAGAGGTCTGCCATGAGGCAAAGGCTGCTACTCGCTTGTGTTGTGTTCGCAATTCTCCCTGTTGGGGGCGCGGAGGGACCTCCTCCTGGCCAGGATGTTGATCTCGCACCCTTCGGCCATGCAAAGACCTGGGATGGAAATCCCGGAGTGGAATGGGATGAGCCTCGCGACATCCGGCGGGTTGAAGTGGATTTCTCCGACGCGTCACAGCCTCCATCGAACGATTCTCTGAAATTGGAATACTGGGTAGCAAGCTGGCCGCCGGTGCCTCCGGGCTGCCCGTCGAGTGTGGGGTACGAGTGGGGGAAGTGCATTTTCCAGGGACCGCTCCGGAGCGCCTGCAACTCCTCATTCCAATAAAAGTAGAGCGCCTCGTGGGGAGACCCTGCGTTCGCGTCCCCCGCAATTAGCGCCCAGATGTCGAGCCCATCGATAGTGTGCCCCGGCAGGCTGGCGCTAACACGTCGATTATTCAATGGGTTTCGAGTATGGCGATCTTCCAGCATCACCCGACTGCGTGCGTTTGCTGGCGTAGGGCGTCGAAGTCAGCTCCGGAGGTGAGCGAACCTGTCTAGCTAGCCGGCGTGAAAAAAACCTCTTGACTCCGCCGCGCCTTCCATAGATGCGTCATTCGCTAAATCGGCGTTATAATACCTGTAACTGGTACCCCGGGACCATCGAGTCCGCCGACGGCCCTCGCGCGATCGCCTATGTGAAGGGAGGCGGCCGAATCATGCGCACCTGCGATAGAGATTCCGTGATAAACCTCCTGCGGTATTTCGGCACGATAGTCCTAGCTTCGGTGTTCTTTGAAGGGGTGCGACTGTGTGCCCAGAATGGCCAAGGGACAATTCCGGCAGGCACGCGACTACGAGTGCAAATTGACCTGCCCGTTGGCACAGCAATTTCAAGGGAGAATGACGGCGTAGAGGCCCACATCTTGAAGGCAGCGGCGTTGGGTGGGCGAGAGGTCTTGCCAGTGGGCACTCTTCTTTCGGGGCGAGTGATTGCTGTGCGGAAGGGAGACAAACACACGCGCACGTATGCGATGATTCGCCTCGGTTTTAATCGGGTCACGTTGCCCGATGGACGAAGCTTCCCGGTCCGGGCTTCACTCGCCGACTTGGGTGTCAGCGAGTACGTAGATTCGGAAGGCGCGGCGAGCACGGTGCCGCCTTCCAAGGGAAAGGACATTGGCTCCGCTGCCGCGTCGGCTGGAATCGGTGCGGGCGTGGGTGCGATTGCCGGGGGCGCGAAAGGCGCGGGTGTCGGCGCGGGCATTGATGCCCTGGGGACTCTGGCCGAGCACCTTGCCCAATGGGATGACTTCACGCTCAAGAAAGGCCGCAAGGCGTGGCTCCGGCTGGACACCGACCTGATTCTCGCTCCGCCGCAGTCTGACGCGGGCCAGAAGCAGGACACGAAAGGTGCGGGCGCTTCGGCTGAACTGCCTGAGGGCCCGGCCTCCCCGCCGACCGATGAGAAGTCCGCGACGCTACCGCCTTCTCACCCGCCAATCCTCACCCAATCTGCTCCCTCTGCGAGCAGCACGCCATCGAATCTTGAGCAGCCGTTGCATTCAGTCGTGCTGGGCGAGTGGCGAACGACCCCGACCTATGTTGACACTGGCCCCTTCGCCGCTGCCAAGGAGCAGTCCTACTGGCAGCCCACCGCCACACAGTTCGTTGTGGTTACCAACAAATTCGAGGGCCTCTATAATGCCGGTACTCCATGCTCGATTTCGAGGGTACGCCTGGAAGTTAATACCGGCGCTGAGTACCATCTTGTGGATGAAGATGCGCTTGAAGCAGACGGACGCTGGCCTGATGAAGTACGCCGATCCAAGTGGGTGTACAAGGTCAAGCCGGGCGAAAAACCGACCGGCTTACTCGTTCTCCGGCCCGGCGAGGAAGAAGGCAAGTGCCCCAGCGGTAATCCTTCACCTTGGCCTAAGCTCGGCACTGACCGGGTATCACTCTCACTGGAGGGCCTGCCATCACTGAATGATATTGCCGAAGTCGAGCAACACTCCGCACCTGTGCGGCTAGGGCAACTGGAAATCACACTCACCACAGTGGGTCTGGCCTCGGGAGATTGGGATGGCGTCGGGTTCCTCACCCCGAAGCACGGCCATCATGAAGTGGTAATCAGTCTTGCCATGAAGAACGTGAGCGAGTACCCCAATTGCACAATGGTACTCGGCGGCTACGCCCGCCTATTCGACAACCGAAGTTTTGAGTATCCCGAGGGTGCCGCCGGATTTGTCCTCACCGGCGCTCCGGGCCTGCTTCCAGGCGAAACCACGGGGAGCAACGTGAAATTCGAAATATGGGACGGCACAGCCCCAACCCTTCTGACTATCAGTCGCAACATCGGTTTGGAGCGCTCTTGCACCGAGAAGCAGCATCGCCCCGTGGACATGCACGGCGGGAGCACGGTTCGCATCCCCATCACAGGCGTTCCGGTAGTCAGCGTGGGCGCTCAGAGATGACGCATGGCGCAGATATCATCCTCTGATGCCTACGGGCTACGAGGTTTGAATTGATGTTCAGCAGGAGGACAACCACATTGAAAGGAGCAGAGTTTGCATGATTAAGTTTCTTGTTCAAGGTTCTGCATCAGAGCCATACGAGACTGTATTTGACAAGAATGACGATAACGTTAATGCGACGTGCTCCTGCCCTGCTGGCGTGACGGGTCCGAAGGGTCAGTGCTCCAAGCATCGACTTAGAATACTGCGAGGCGATACCGATGGAATAGTCAGCGCAAATATCGAAGATGTCAAAATTGTGCAGGGCTGGATAGCAGGTTCATATATTGAAACAGCAATTCACAAAATTGCTGAAGGTGAAGTTGAACTTGAACGGGCCAGGAAGAAAGTTGCCGCTGCAAAAAAGGCCTTGGCAAGCGTGATGTCCAAGTGACGTGGTGTGAACACACAGGCTTCTTAGCGCTGGCCGGCGCGTGCTGCTTTCTGCCTACAGTCTCACTGCCTACCACCCCACCGGCTTTCCCTTGTTCTGCTCCTCGAGCCACTTCTCGAGCGGCGCAAAGTAATCGCGGATGGCGGTGGCGTCCATCTGGCGCTGGCCGGTGAGGGCTTCGAGGGCATCGGGCCACGGGCGGCTCTGGCCCATCTCGAGCATGGCATTCAGGCGCCTGCCGGCTTCCTTGTTGCCGTAGATCGAGCAACGGTGGAGCGGCCCCGTGCAACCCGCGGCACGGGCCAGGGCGCGGTGAAACTGGAATTGCAGGATGTCGGCCAGAAAATACCGCATGTAAGGAACGTTGGCGGCCACGTGATACTTTGCGCCGGGATGGAAATCCTCCTCGCTGCGTGGCACGGGCGGAGCGACGCCCTGATATTTCAGGCGCAGATCCCACCACGCCTGGTTGTATTGCTCCGGCGAAACCTGACCCGAAAACACTTTCCATCGCCATTGATCGATGAGGATTCCGAAGGGTAGAAAGGCAATCTTTTCGAGAGCCTTGTTAAGCAACAGACCGATGTCTTTCGATGGGTCCGGCGCTTTATCGAGCAACCCGATTTTGACCAGGTATTCCGGCGTCACGGAGAGCGCGATGGTATCGCCGACCGCCTCGTGGAAGCCGTCGTCGGCGCTGTCACGGAAGAGAAGGGGCTGCTGGTTGTAAGCGCGCTGATAAAAATTGTGCCCCAGCTCGTGGTGGATGGTAGAGAAATACTCGCCGGTGATGTCGATGCACATCTTCACCCGCAGGTCGTTGACGAAGTCCACGTCCCAGGCGCTGGCGTGACAGACCACTTCGCGGTCCCGAGGTTTGACGAAGAGAGAGCGCTCCCAAAAAGTTTCGGGCAGCGGCGCAAATCCCAAGGAAGTAAAGAAACTCTCGCCGTAGCGGACCATCTGTTTTGCGTCGGTGTTGCGGGTCTTAAGAATTTCGGTCAGGTCGTAGCCGGGGTCGGCGTTGGGAGGCGCGACCAAGGGGTAGATGTTCTCCCAGGACTGTGCCCACATATTCCCCAGCAGGTGCGCCGGAATCGGGCCGGTCTCCGGCACGACCTGATCGCCGTATTTTTCGCGCAGCTTCGCGCGCACATAGGCGTGGAGCTGAAGGTAGAGCGGCCGGACTTGCTCCCACAGTCGGTCGAGCTCGCGGGCGAAATCATCGGGCGGCATATCGTATTTCGAGCGCCACATGGCGCCGTTGTCTTTGAAGCCCAACTGGCGCGCACCTTTATTGCCGAGCTCGACGTAGCGGACAAAATCCTTGCGCATCGGCACGGAAATGCGATGCCAGCCGGCCCAGGCATCGCGCAACTCGTTCGCGTCGCGGCTGTTCGCCATCAGGCGCGTCAAATCTTCGATGTCCAGGCACTTGTCTTTGCCAGGCGGGCACCACTTGCCTTTGCCGTAAGTCCCTTCCATCGACGAGACGATGCGCGTGAGTTCCTCGCTCTCTTTGGGGTCCGAGGGCGTCGCCAGGGTCAGTGAAACCTTCAGCAGCTTCATCTTGCGGGCCACGTCCTCCGGCAACTTCAAATTGTCGAAGCGCGTGGATTGCTTGGCCAGTTCCACTTGGGCGTTGATGGCGCGCTCGTCCCCCTTTGCCGCCAGAATCTCAGTGTCGTCAGTGATGTAAGTGGCCTTCACCCAATCGGCGCGGCTGGCCTCAAGCGAGAGGTCTAGCAGCCTGGTTTCGGCATTGTCGATGAAGGCTTTCGCTTCCTGGACGGTCGGAATCTTTCTTACCATCAGTTTCTTCTCTGCGCCTGATAAAGATAATGCGCAAGTGACTACCGCACATAAGGTCAACACGATGCCGCGAGACTTACGGCAAGCTTTCGTCATACCAACCCTCCCGTGTTTTCTCCCTTTGCGTCAACCAGCGATTCCCAGGGGGAGGGTATCTTAGGGTCAGAGGAAGGCCAGCGCAAGCGGGAATGACGCTTGTCAAAGCTCTTTAGAAATGTCCCCTTTCTTACCTCATTAGAAGTGTCCCCTCTGAAACTGTTTGGTTGTTGCTGTTGGCGTTTCTTTCGGGTTCCGGCCGGAGCGGAGCCCTGCGGAGCCCGAAGGGCGGAGCGTTTAGGGCGGAGCGCAGGACGGAACCCGAAAGAAGTTGGCCGCGGACGGCCTGCCGCCACGGGTGGTTGGCTGGCGGCACCCACTTCCGCTTCGCGATCCGCCTGGCCTACCTCGAGGCCAAGACAGGACTGAAGAAATGGGAAGACCGGACCGACGTCCCTGTCTGGGTGCGCGATATCTCACTGGTGGTCAGCATTCACGGGATGCACTGGAGTGGGTACATCTTCAACAACTATGCGAAGGCGCTGGAGACGGTGCGCTGGGTGACTCAGCGCATCGAGCCGAAGCGCGTGCTGGTCTTCCTGCCAGGTTGGGAAGGGCGCTACTACTGGCAGTACGGAGACTACCGGCCCGAGCCGCGCTTGGGTGGTCCCGAGGGATTCAAGAAAATGATCGACGGGATGCACCAGCTCGGTGTCCACGTGATGCCGATGTCTGGCGGCAATTGCGCCAATGCCTGGTTCGCGAATTACAAGACTTTTGGCCCGCAGTCATTGATCATCACGGGCACTGGGATCATCAACCAGGGCAACAATCCGGACTGGGACCTCTTCCGTAACCGCGATACCGGCTGGCAGCAGTGGTTGAACCCGGGGGCGCCGGCGTGGCAAAACCACCTCCTCGGGCAAATCAATGATCTGCTGAGCAAGTACGACTTTGACGGGGTATTCCTGGACACCCAGCCCAATACCGAGAACGACGCTCGCTATAACCCGCTGGAGGGGTTACGGCAGATTTGTGAGCGTCTGCGCGCGAAACACAGGGACTTGCTGATCGCAACCGAGAGCTCGAATGAACTCTCCATGTCCTTTGTTCCCGTCAACCATACGCCCGGGGGAGTGAGCAACTGGCCTAGGCGGTATGTTCGTCGTTACGCGTACCTGGCCGAGGGAGAACCCGGCCGGGGTTCCACCGGGGTCGAGGAGGACGGCACGATGCCTTACGACTTGAAGGAACTCACCGAGCGCTACGATTGGCCCACCATTTCCTTCGTCGAAGATACGCTGCAGGTGGCGCCGGATAAGCTGCAGGTCGTCATCGATGTGGCGAAGGCAAGCGCTGCGAAGGGCCTGAAATAAACAAACGAGGCTGTGACCACCCGAAAGGCCTCAAGCTGGTACCGGGGGCGTAGAGTGGAAGATTCGGGGGAATGTCTGGACGTAGCAGAAATGATTTCACATCTGCTGCAACCCCAGGGCTATATCCTGCGCCTTCCCGGATGGCTCAGATTTCGGCCCACGGGACTTACTATAACTGGGAAGCAGGCATTAGTTGCTCTGGAGATTTCTACTGCGAGGATTATGGCCTCTGCCCGGAGAGACAGACGAAAAGCTCTCCCTCGACCGGCTTCCCAAGCCAGATTGTGCTTGACAGGGTCTTCTTGTCACGGCAGAATGGCGGAAATCGATTATCGGTTAGCCGCCCCATGCTCATACCTGTCAAGCGTCGCAATCTCCGCTCGCATCTGGCTGAGCATCTCTTTGACGCCATCGTTCATGGGGAATTGCTCCCCGGCGAGAGGATTATTGAAGGAAAGCTCGCCCGGCAACTGGGTGTTGCACAGAGCACCCTGAGCGAGGCCCTCCAGGAGTCGGAGCACCAGGGCCTTATCACCAAGTTTGACAACCGCGGCTCTTTTGTAACCAAGTTAACCATCCAGGACATCGACGATGGTTATGCCGTTCGCAACCAACTGGAACCTTTGGCCGCCGCGCTGGCTTACCACCGGATGATGCCCGAGCATCACCATGAGCTGGTTGGCTTACTGGAAAGAATGGAGGCCGCGAGCAAGCGAAACGATTACGTGGAACTTTCCAAGACGGACCTGGCTTTTCACCAGCTCATCTGGAAGCTTTCGGGAAACAAGGTGCTGGAAAGAACTCTGAACCTCGTGGTCATGCCCCTGTGGGCTTTTGAGTTGATTCGTCTCTTTTCAGCCCCCACGTATGATTTCGAGAAGGCACTGGAAGAACACCGAATACTTCTCACCGTGCTGAAGACGGGGGGCGAGGCAAAGGTAAAGAAAACCTTTGAAGCAATAATGGAGATATTCCGCAGCCAGGACGTTGAGAATCTCCGCGCGCTGGAAAACGCGCCCCGGCTACGGACGGCACGTCAGCGAATTGTCGCTGCCGTGAAGTGAATCCAAGCTCCTCATTGAGCAAGGGCAGTATCGCGAAGCGGAGGCGATGCTGCAACAGGCAGTGAAGTCGGACCCCACCTCCCCCCCTGTTCACCGTTTGCTGGGCATCCTCTACCAGCGGGAGGAGAAGTTAGCG
>Ga0315282_10009646_pt1 | contig 15315 bp, 17 predicted proteins | sample YL17G07_20_MG_FD_203693 | JGI IMG/M metagenome (GOLD analysis project Ga0315282, IMG submission 203693) | Sediment microbial communities from Yellowstone Lake, YNP, Wyoming, USA - YL17G07_20 | ecosystem: Environmental > Aquatic > Freshwater > Lake > Sediment | place: USA: Wyoming | collected... | reverse complement strand
ATAGTAGTAATCAACAATAGAAAAAAACTCTTTCCTCCTCATTAACCCTTTTCCCAAAAGAATCCACCGAGCTCAATGAGCTCGGTGGATTTTTTATTAGACCTTCATGGCATCCCGAAGTTCTCTGGTGAGAAGTTCTACCGTCCCTCTTGTCCCTCCTGCCAGTTTCTTTCGCCACTCTCCCTCTGTCTCGAACCGGCCTTCTCCAATCCTGTCGCCCCAGGGTTTGATCGCCTCCCGTATGCCGAAATAGTCGAAGGAGTCGTTTTTTAGCTCCTTCGACCGCGCCATGACGTCCGGGCACACACGAAGGAAGGCTCGAAGAGCGGATCCGGTTTTGATGCTATATTTTCGACCCGCCCAAGCCTTTGGGAAGACTGAGAGAATCGCCTTAAAGTAGTTCAGAAAAAATCGTCTCCCATTCTGTTCGAAATCCTTAAATCGCTCTTTTCCTCCAAGCTTCTCTATGCTGCTGAAGAGGTCCACCATTTCATCAGCCAGCGAAGCCTGGGAGACCCGGCCTTTCCCGACGCCCAATATTTTGATTTCTCCTTTCATGGGAGAACTCTCCTCCTCATTGAGCTGACGAATAATATCGTGGGCCAGTGCCTGATAACGATCAGCATAAAGCCTTCGGCCCGCCAATGAAATCAGGTGGGAGGGATTGAGTCGTGTATGCTTGGCATTAATCGTGACAAAAAGCTCGACCGTCTGGCGAGGGTCCAGGCTGTCGAAGAGAACGGCGGGGACATCTATCTCCACATCTTTATCCGTTTGAGCGCTGAGGGCTAACAATCGATGCTGACCGTCCAGACACCTCAGGATTCCGGTTTCTTCCGGAATCTCGAGCATTCCCAGGTTGGAATTCTTCCCGATGGGTGAAAATTTGAGGCGTCTTTCGGTAATCATGATGACGGCTCCCGGGATGGCGGGAAGGTTTCGGGCCTCCTGGCACTCCGAATAATACTGAACCAGTTCACGAATTTTCTTCCGAATCATCGGCCTTTGAAAGGCAGCTTCACTCCTCCCGATCCGTTTTTCCAGCAACTCCCAGTTGATGGCTGAAGTTTTACCGGCTTTCTTTCGCTTTTCCTCTTCCCCAACGGCTGGATAATTTAACACCTCAAATTTAACCAACTTTTGGACATCCCCGGATGTAAAAGAAGTTTGATAGAAGTCCACTCCAAATTGTCTCACCTTATGGGCTGGGACAGTAATCATGACCAACCACCTCCTCCATCAAATTAAACTCGCTATGCGCATAGCGCTCGCCTGCGCGAGGCGTTTCGGCGAAGGCAGGCTGAGCGCTTAGCGTTTCTTTGATAATAGATATCAAACTTTTCATGCCTAAACAAGCGATTTTTATTCACCTTCCTACTAATTTTGGTTGATTTCGGGGTCTTCGTTTGTTAAGTTTTATTCATATCCACTTTCCCGTTTGAAGGGATTGGGCCATTCATGCAAGGGAGGATAGTATGAAAAAGAGATTACTTCTCGCCACGTTAATGATTCTATTCATGGTTGGGGGATGCACGACATTGGCGAAGTCTACGGATATCCCCAGAATGACGAAGCATGAACTCAAGGCGAAGCTCGGTGACCCTAATTTCATCGTTGTCGACGTCCGCTTAGGCGCGGACTGGACAGGTAGTGACTTGAAAATTAAAGGGGCTGTTCGGGAAGATCCCGAAGCGATTGAATCCTGGGCGAATAAGTATCCGAAGGATAAGACCCTTGTCTTCTACTGCGCCTGACCCAGTGAAGGCACCAGTGCCCGTGTGGCACAAAAGCTGATGGACATGGGGTATACGAAGGTCTATGCTCTCAAAGGCGGCTGGAGGGAATGGCAAAAGGCCGGTTACCCGACAGAGAAGAAGTGAGTATTTATTCCTCGCCGAAGGGAAGAAGGAACCCTTCTCAAAATGGAACAGAGAGAACTTTAAGTTCGGGCACTCGCCCTGCGGCTGGAATCTGAATCAGGAAGAGAACGGAGAGGAGATCAAATGAAAAGAATCTTGTTGGTCATGATATTTTTCGTGTTTTTCCTAAGCCTGTTCATGTCTGAATCTTTTTCGCAAGAAGTGCGATACAGAAAATTCTCGTCCGAGGAGGTCAAGAAGATGTCCGAACAGCAAGCGATCATCCGCACAAATTTGGGAGATATTACTTTAAAGTTTTTTCCCGAAGTCGCACCCAATCACGTCAACAACTTCATCGAGCTTGCCAAAAAAGGTTTTTACAACGGGACGAACTTCCACAGGGTGGTGCCTAAGTTCGTCATCCAAGGAGGGGATCCCAACTCAAAAAACCCGGACCGCTCAAAACATGGTATGGGAGGCCCGGGCTATCAAGTCAAGGCCGAATTCAACAAAAAACCCCATCGCCGGGGAACACTTTCCATGGCAAGGTCTGCCCACCCGGACAGCGCCGGTTCGCAGTTTTTCATCTGCGTGGCGGATATTCCTTCTCTCGACGGGCAATATACAGTGTTTGGTGAGGTGGTGAAGGGGATCGAGGTCGTGGATAAAATTGTATCCCAACCCAGAGATGGCAACGATAATCCAAAGGATAGAATCGAAATGACGGTCGATATCGTCACTGAACAAACACAATGAGTCACTCCCCCCCCTCTCCCCAGCGGGGGAGAGGGGAAGGGTGAGGGGGAAATCTCTTATGAAAAACAGACCTTATCGAGTTCATCATAAGCGGCCACCTCAAAAGACAGGCGACTATCAGTCCATTGATGAGACGCTTCAGAAATTGAAGAAAACTGCGCCTCCGCAAAGTGAATATCGAGACCGCTCACTCAAGATCCATGGCCTCATCTGCGCCAAATGCGGGAGGGAGTTCGATGAAAAGACGAGGCACCTCCTGACGGTCCACCACAAAGACGGAAATCACTTGAATAATCCTCCGGACGGATCGAACTGGGAAAACCTGTGTGTTTACTGTCACGATGATGAGCACACCCGTGAACTCCTCGGAAAGTATTTAAGTGAAGGGAATGAATGAGCGGTGAGGTGTTTCTGTTTTGATATTGAACAGCATTCATGGGGAGTTTTACGAGAAAGAAATCGATCTATAATTCGACGCGGTTAATGAGAGCGATTCCAGTATGACAACAGCAGCAGACGCTATCAAAATTATTGTCGAAGACCCTCTGTTTTCCGTCTTGAAAGAGGATCCGAACAAAACACGTCCCCCCGGGTAAATCAGAGGACCATGTTTCGAGCACGATTCCACCTCCCCAGGATTTAAACTTCTTATGAAACACCTTATCCCCTACGCGTAGGTAACTATGCTTCTCGGTCTTCGGCCTTTTTGTTGGAGAGATCTCACTCCTTTTCTGGGGAAGGTTTTTCATCGGTGATAAACCCTCGCTTTTCTCTCCCATCTCCGATGCACCCAGAACCATTGGTCGGGGTATTGGCGGATCATTGATTCAAGAGTGTGATTGAAGAGCTGCGTATTGGCTTCCACATCTTTCTTGATATCACCAGTATGGATCAATGCAAGCGGCTCCTTAATAATGAGACGATGTTTATGGAATCCATCTCGAACCATAAAAACGGGGAGTACAGGAGCACGGGCTTTCATTGCCAGGACAGCTAAACCAGGGGTCGTCGGCGCCTTTCTTCCAAAAAAATCAACCCATATGCCCTCGCTTCGCTTCGCTCTCTGATCAATCAAAGTCCCGACCACTCGGTTTTGAGAAAGTGCCTTCATCACTTTTCTGCTCGCGTTTATGGTGGAAATGACTTCAAGGCCTGATGCGTTTCTAATTTTTGTGATGAACTGATCCACCCATTCATTCCTTTTCATGGGTTTCGCAATCACCATGATCGGAGTTCCGATCACCTTCGACATCAGACCCATTAATTCCCAATTCCCGAAATGGCTGATGAGAAGAAGTGCCCCTTTCTTCTTCTCGAGAAGCGCCAGTGCCTCCGCCAGTCCTTCTATTTTAACCTTTCTTTTAAATGCTTTCATATCCATCTTGGGAATTCGAAAGAACTCAACGGTCATCATCCCAAGGTTTTGGAAGGTCCTTTTGGCAATTCCCCGGATCTCAATCGCTGATTTCTCCTGACCAAAGGCCGTATGAAGATTTTGAATGGCTATCTTTCGATGTTCTACATCCAGGTAGTAGATCCCCTTCCCCAACTGCCTCCCCAGCCAGAGCGCGAAATCTTCTGGAAGGAGATTATCAACGAAGCTGAACGCTCTAAGGACCAAGTAGATGAGAAAAGAGGTCATATCTAAATCTCAGCAGACATATTCAAAATCTCCCCCTCACCCCCTCCCTCTCCCCGGCGGGGAGAGGGGAAGGGTGGGGGCCGCATTCCCTGCCTGCGCGAAGCCGCTTCGGCGAAGGCAGGCGAAATCCGAAATGGTCTACCCCTCTTCTCCTTGATAGGGAAGCGCTTCATCAATCAGCATCACAGGGATATCATCTTTAATGGGGTAGAACAAGTGACAGGCTTTGCAGATTAAGCCATCTCCTTTGCGATTCAAAAAAATATCTCCCTTGCACTTCGGGCAAGCCAGAATTTCCAAGAGTTCTTGACTGATTGGCATCTTCATCCTCCTTTTCCTGAATTCGGTTTAGGCGATCCCTGACGAAGTATCCACTGGGCCGCCCCGAAGAGATCTTCGGCCACATGATCAGGCTTTACCTTCCACTGGTCCCTGAAATATTCCCATTCCCCCTTCCCATATCCGGTGAGGACCAGGATCGCCCTGGCTCCAACTTGATGGGCAAATTCGATGTCCATGCCCCGGTCCCCGACCATATAGCTCGCCGAAGTGTCAAGATCCAGTTCCTTCACCGCGTCTTCGATCAACCCCGTTGCCGGCTTTCGACATCGGCATTTCTGTCGATAAGGAGGAGCCCCGACATCAGGATGATGCGGACAGTAATAGACTCCGTCGAGATGAGCTCCCTCGTTCTTTAGGAGGTCCTCCATCTTTTGGTGAATTTCATGAATCAGGGATTCGGGGAAATAGCCTCTCGCCACGCCGGACTGATTGGTGATCACCACCGTCTTCCATTCATGTTGGTTCAACAATCGAATCGCCCGGCCCACACGGGGAAGAAGATGAAACCGCTCGATATGGTTCACATATCCCACCTCTTCATTGATGGTCCCGTCCCGATCAAGAAATACTGCCCTGTGTGCCATGCTTCACTCGATTGCGGAATGCGGATTGTGGAATGCGGAACTAAATTCCAAAATCCGAAATCTAAAATTCGAATCTATTCCACTATCTTTCTCAACCCAAATATCTACCCAACTCAAAATGATCAGGGGGTGTGAAACGCAAGAAGGACCGGTGAACCGCCCAATCGCCTGCATTGTAATAAAGACATCTCCTTCTGTCGATCCACTCCTCGACTTCCTCCGGAATATGAGAGTGGCCGAGGATGACGATCTCAAACCCTTCTAAGAACTTCTGATGGGCAAAGGCCTTGAATGCGGGAGGGGGAGCGGGTTGGACATCGCCGTGGTATTTTTGATAACTCATGTCACTTAACTTTCGGGCAACCCATCGAGAGATCCGAGGGCCTGTAGCCCGGATGAGATGATACGTCACCCGGTTTTTAAGGATTCTCCGGAAGGTCCGGTAAGCCCACTGTTTTGGGTTCGATAAATCGCCATGGGCGATGAAAACTCTCTTCCCTCCCAACCTCTCATCACATCCATCGGAATAGACCTTGACCTTCATCCCTAATTGTTCTAAAAAAAAAGAGCTGAGGAAAAAATCGTGATTCCCCTCAAAATACTTAATTCGGACTCCTTCGCGGTACAGGCTTTGGAGCCTGTCGAACACGGGGAGGTAGTCCGCAAAGGCAGAAGACTTTTCGGTTGAGAAAAAATTTTTGAAACCGAAGAGGAATTCGAAAAAGTCGCCGAGGATCACCAGATGACCGATCTGGTTTTTCTCTGAATCTAAGAATCCCAGAAATGCCTCCATGGATTCAGGGTCTCGTCCGGTAAAATGGGCATCGGAAACAAAGATCCAATCCTTCTCAGAATGAGCCAATACCAACCCTCACCTTCCAACGCCGCAGTAATTAAACCCTAATCGCTTCATCTGATCCGGATCGTAGACATTTCTCAGATCGATGAAGACCGGGGCTTTCAGCAGCTCTTTGATGCGCTGAAGATCCAGACGCCGGAATTGATTCCACTCTGTCGCCAGAACTAAGGCATCGGCTCCTCCGGCCACATCATAAGCATCCTTTCCATATTGGATGTCCGGAAAAATCGCTTTCGCCTCCTCCATGGCTGCCGGATCAAAGGCCTTTACTTTGGCCCCCATGTCCAAAAGTCCCTGAATGATCACCATCGAAGAGGATTCTCGGATGTCGTCTGTGTTGGGCTTGAAGGAAAGGCCCAGGATCCCGATGGTCTTCCCCTTAAGATCGCCCACCTTCTCCATGATCTTACCGATCATCCTCTTTTTTTGTTCCTCATTCGCTTTGATGACCGCGTCGAGAATCTTGAACGAATACCCGCTCTCCTGAGCCATTCTCCAAAGGGCTCGGGTGTCTTTCGGGAAGCAGGAACCCCCATAGCCCGGACCGGGATGAAGGAATTTTTTCCCGATCCTCCCATCCAGCCCCATGGCTCTTGAGACATGATGGACATCGGCGCCCATGACTTCGCAGAGGTTGGCAATCTCATTGATAAAGCTCACCTTCGTCGCCAAAAACGCGTTGGCTGCGTATTTGATCATCTCGGCCGTTTCTAAGGAGGTAATGACAAAAGGAGTCTCAATGATGTAAAGGGCGCTGTAAATATCCTTCATGATGGCAATGGCCTGTTCGCTTTCTGCACCAATGGTGACCCGATCCGGCCGCATGAAATCTTCAATCGCCGATCCCTCCCTCTGAAATTCAGGGTTGGAGACGATATCGAAAGGAGTGGGACGCACTTGATGGTCTTTGATCAGTTGTTTCAGCCGGCGGCAGGTCCCCACCGGGACCGTGGATTTCACCACGACCACCTTGAAGCCATCCATGTGCCGGGCGATTTCTCGGGCGACTTCTTCCACAAATTTAAGGTCGGCAGAACCATCCGAATCAGAGGGGGTTCCCACGGCAATGAAGATCACCAGGCTCGATTTCACACCCTCCTCCACGCTCGTCGAAAAGGAAAGTCTTCCCTCCCTCATATTCTTCGCCACGAGGTCTTCAAGCCCTGGCTCATGGATGGTCACTTTCCCCTGGTGAAGAAGCTCGATCTTCGAACGATCGTTGTCCACGCAAATCAGATTCATCCCGAATTCCGCCAAACAGGCTCCTGTGACTAATCCCACATAACCTGTGCCGATGATGCAGATATTCATTACCAATTCCTTCCTTTCTTTTCATCTCTGTTGACGGTCGTCCCGTTGGTCTATCGTCAGATGACAGGTAGTGAGGTAATCTTTCAGAGCTTCAGACCATGGCCGTAAAGTCAATCCGGTCTCCTTTTTCAACTTCTCACAGTTGAGAACTGAATAAGAAGGTCGAACCGCCGGCCGACCGAGCTTCTCCGATGAAATGGGAATCACGCTTACCTTATCCATCCCCGAGAGTTTCAAGATCGTCTGTCCGAAGGTAAACCACGTACAGGAGTCACTATTTGCAACGTGAAAAATCCCTTGGGCGTCAGACCGAATCAGAGTGGACATGGCTTTTGCCACATCGACCGTGTAGGTAGGCGAGCCCGTCTGGTCATTGACGATGGAAAGCACCTTCTTCTCTCTTCCCTGCTGAAGAACGGAGGTCACAAAATTTTTTCCAAATCTTCCGTAGAGCCATTGGGTTCGAACGATCAGGGCGCCTTTTGCCAATTCCTGAACATAGTGTTCTCCACGCCATTTCGAGCGACCGTAAACATTCAGAGGATCGGGGGAATCATTCTCCAAATAGGGTTCCTCTTTATTTCCATTAAAGACATAATCGGTGCTCAGGTAGACCATTTTCGCTCGGCCCCTCGAGGCCGCAAGGGCCACAACCCTCGTCCCTTCCGCATTCACACGAAAAGCCTTCTCTTTATCCAATTCACACCCATCCACATCGGTGTAGGCGGCGATATGGACCACGATATCTGGTCGGAGTTTTTCAATTTTAGTGGCCGCCTCCTCTCCCTTTTGGATATCGATTTCTTCGATGTCCCATCCGATGACTTCATCATCGGGAAAAGATGAATGGAGAACCCCCAGCAGATCTCTTCCCAACATCCCTTTGGCACCGACCACCAATATCCGTCTCACTTTGGACCGATTCTCCTGTCCCTTTCCCTATCTCCTGTAAAGAAATATTTGATCGACCATTGCCACTCTACTTGAACCCCGAGCCCTGTACCTAATATGGTGCAGGGCAAGCACCAAATCTCAAAATCCAAGTAGACTTCAATTTCCCAACGTCCAAACAATCTGTAATTTGGTCATTGGAGCTTGTTTGGTATTTGGGGTTTGCCTGCCTGCCCACCCTCGGTCGGGACCGGGGCCGGTAGGCCGGGAATTTGTGATTTGCCGCCTTAACGATCTTTATACATCCTATTGTAATAGTCCTGATACTCACCGGTCTTGATCTTTTTCCACCACTCCCGATGGGTCTGGTACCATTCCACGGTATGGCGGATCCCCTCTTCGAAGGAGACAGAAGGCTTCCAGCCCAGCTCTCGCTCGATCTTGGAGAAGTCAATCGCATAACGACGATCGTGGCCTGGCCGATCAGTGACAAATCGAATCAGGGAATGAGGTTTTCCCAGCCGATCCAAAATGGTCTTGGCCACGGTCAGATTTGGCTTTTCGCTTTGTCCCCCTACGTTATAGACTTCTCCTTCTTTCCCCCGGTGCAACACCACATCTAATGCCCGACAGTGATCTTCGACATAGATCCAATCCCGCACATTCCCCCCATCCCCGTAAATGGGTAGCTCCTTATCTTCGAGGGCATTCGAGATCATCAAGGGAATCAGTTTTTCGGGGAATTGGTAAGGTCCATAATTATTTGAACAGCGGGTGATGGTGACAGGAAGTCCATACGTATGATGATAAGCCCTGACCAACATATCCGCCGCCGTTTTACTCGCTGAATAAGGGCTATTGGGCGCTAGAGGAGTCTCCTCAGTGAAAGCTCCGGTTTCGCCGAGGGAACCGTAGACCTCGTCGGTGGAGATATGCAGGAACCGGATCCGCTGTTTATGGAAAACTTTCCGCATCGCTTCGAGAAGAACGAAGGTCCCGAAGACGTTCGTCTTCATAAAGGCACCGGGGTCTTCAATCGACCGGTCTACATGGGATTCAGCGGCGAAGTTAACGATGGCCTCTACACCTTTGCTGATCAATTCTTCTATTCGAGGGGCATCCGTAATGTCCCCTCTGATGAAATGGTAATGGGGAGAACGAGAGAGATCGGAAACGTTTTCTAAATTTCCGGCGTAGGTCAATTTGTCGACATTGATCAGAGAATAATCCGGATAGGATTTCAGAATATAACGAATGAAATTACTGCCGATGAAACCACAACCGCCTGTCACCAAGATATTCATCATTCACTCCAACCTTAAATCGTCTCATCGTCGGGTGGTCTCATCGTTGCGTAGTCGAAAAATAAAAAGCTATCCGACAACAAGACTAAGAGACGATAAGACTATGGGAATCTCGAATTATAAATGCTATGCCCTCTGCTCTATGCGGGCAGTTGTTAACCGTCTTTTCTCGCCCAGTCATAAGGGATATCCTTCCCATGAGGTGGAAGACGGTACTCATCCGGCGCGTCGTGAATGTAGACCTCCGTCGGGACGTTGAGTATGATGGCTTCTTCCTCGCTGATGCACTTCCATCCGTGATAGATCCCGTTGGGAACTTGAACCAGCAGTGGGTTGTGGACGCCGATGAAGAATTCATCGATCTCCCCTTTGGTCGGAGAACCTTCTCGAGGATCATACAGCACCAGCTTGATCATCCCCTGGATGGCGCAGATGTGATCGGTTTGCACCTTATGATAATGCCAAGCCTTTACCACGTGGGGATAGGTGGTGGTGATGTAGACTTGACCAAACTTCAGGAATAGGTCATCATCCGCCCTGAGAACCTCCATCACCCTTCCCCGGTCATCCGGAATCATCCGCAAAGATTTCGTCTTCACCCCGCGTATCATCGTTCCCTCCCGTCGGAAAACGCTAAGCGCTCAGCCTGCCTTCGCCGAAACGCTTCGTGCAGGCAGGCGGTATACGCATAGCGTCATTACAGGTTGTTGGCTCCCGTTTCGGCAACCAGTTGGTTGGCTCGAAGCAAGGATTCAAAAGTACCTGCATCGGTCCACCATCCCTCTAAAATATCCCATGTCATGAGCCCTTTTTCAATATACCGATTGTTGACATCGGTAATCTCCAATTCCCCCCGGTCAGACGGCTTAAGGGTCCGGATGAGGTTAAAAACCTCTTGATCAAAGAGATAGATTCCAATCACAGCATATCGAGATCTGGGTTTCTTCGGTTTTTCTTCAATTCGGACAATCCGGTCTCCCTTCAGCTCGGCCACTCCAAACCGCTCTGGATCAGAAACCTCCTTTAGCAATATCTTCGCGCCTTCCTTTTGCCTTCGAAAATTTTCTACCGCCCTTCGAATGTTCTTCTCAATAATGTTATCCCCCAGTACCACGCAGATCTTTTCTCCTGAAGCAAAGAACTCTGCCAGCCGGAGGGCTTCCGCTATACCCCCTTCTCCTTCTTGATAAGTGTAGTTTATATGCCTGAGCCCGAATTCCTTTCCATTTCCTAGCAGCTTTAAAAAATCTCCGGCATTGTTTCCGCCCGTGACGATCAAGATATCATCGATCCCCGCGTTGATCAGCGACTGAATCGGGTAATAAATCATCGGTTTGTCGTAGACGGGAAGGAGGTGTTTGTTGGTCACCTTGGTCAATGGATAAAGTCGAGTTCCTAAGCCTCCCGCCAAAATAACGCCTTTCATTTCACTCCTCCTGAACCGTTGATCAATAATTCATATAATAAGGCCTTTTCCCCGCCGAACCAACATTCAGAAGATTAAAATAGAAATTGTACTTCAGCTCCCGTTTTAGACTTCCATCAGGAGACCGGTTGGTTTCCTCCAAGACAAAGCCCACTGACCAGCACTGGGTTTGATATTCTGCACCGAACCTCCAGTAAACCCATAATCCCTCCAAGAGGTTATAGTAATATGAACCGAAAAGGTATATGGGGGGGATCGTCTTCACCCTGGCATCGAGATTGATCGCCTTAAACGTACTTCGGGCGATCGAATAGCCCACGGTCACCACATCGCTTCTTCGATCTTTGGCACCCATCGACAGATTGAGTAGATCGAAACTTCCTCGATAGGGGTTGAACTCTGTATCCGAATAAGCCCAAACATAGGGACTAAAATTCCACCACAGTTGTCCTTCGATATTTGAAAAGGAGCGCTTCTTTCCTTCCGTATCTATAAACAGAGGGTTAAACCAGGAAGGGTTCCCAAGGCTATAACTTTGAAAAATTTTTAACTTCGCATACTCAACGCCTCCCGTACTGACTCCTCCTCCCTCGGGTTTCCCCACCAGGCGCTGGGTGAACCCATAGGTGATCTGATGGGTATAGGGAATTCGGTCTACCTCATCGAAGACGGGGATGTCGCTCTGATTCACCGGGGGACTATACTGATAGCTGATGGCCGGCTCGATGGTATGCATCCATTTTGACACCTTAAAGAGGTCTGAAATCTTCGAAAGGGCTTCGGCCTCATAGACCCGGTAAAACTCAGCAGACATCTGGGCATTCGCCTCGAGGGTTTCCCTCGATTTCCATCCCTCGTATAGGCCGGTTCGATCATTATCGTTCCGGTAAAAGGTCTCTCTCAGTCCGACATCCGACTCGAACTTCAGCACATTAAGGAGCCGAACGGGATAAGAGATTGCGGGAAAGAAATCTCCCCGGTTTGACTGGACACCCCTCTCCCGCCAGAAATTGGTATAGGACGAAGTCATATTGTAGAAGAAAGGAGTGTTGAAAAGGGATTGGGGATGGGCATAAAAACTGATCTGTGGAAGTTTCTGAACCGTGTTCTCATTGTTCCGCTGGGTAAAATTATCAAAAACCTCATTGTTGACCAAGAGGCTAAACTGATCCCAGTTCTTTCCTCCGAAAATAACCGATCTCAATACATTTAAGCTCGTTGCATCAATCTCCGCCCTCTGGGCTGTGTCGGGAAGGCCTTCATTTTTATAATCCCGAAGATACTGATGATCGCTCACACGATTGACATTCCCTTTGAGATAAAAATCATAGGGAAGCTTCTGCTCGTGTTGAATGAAGAAGGCATACCGATCTTTATCAAGATTCTGATCATGGATGAAGTAAGCATTCGCTTGTCCCGTTGTCTCTTTAGCGAAGGCATAACGATACTCCAGGCCTTCTTTGAATCCCCTATTCCCCAAGTAATCTACGTAGAGAGTGGCATCCATATTCTTTGCAAAGGCCCAGTAAAAAGCGTTATTAATTTTAAGGCCATACGTGCTCGAATATCCTGCTGAAGGCATGAGAAAACCGGATTGCCTTTCCCGTCTCACAGGGAAAGTCCCCCAGGGGAGATAGAGGATCGGAATATCCTCAAAGTAGAACAGGGGCCCTTTGGCAATCCCCCACCCTCCCAAAGCCATTTCTTTCACTTCTATCTCCTTCACGGTAAATTTCCAGGGGGGGCGTTTCGCGTCGCAGGTCGTGAACGAACCATCCCGTATCCGATAGTGATTTTCTCCTAATTTGTCCACCTCTCCGCCGGTGATATGAAAATTCTGATCCTTTAAATAAAGCCTGGCCTGATGAATTTTTCCCAATCGGGTCTCCAGATTGACCTCCAGGCGTTGACATTCAATCACGTCTTCTCCTTCTCTTAATAATACATTTCCCCACGCCGCCAGATCTTTGGTCGCCATATTCAATCGGGCATGATCTGCCTTGAGAGAAATATCTCCTCGGTTCACCTCCACATGCCCGTGGCCCTCGTAGGTCTGCGTCTCCCTGTCGTAGGTGAGCTCATCGGCCTCGATGTCCACAGTCCCTTCCGCCTTCGTCACACTCACCTCCCCCACTATTGCATAAATAGGATGGGAATAAGCGAAGACGAAGAGGACAAGGAAGGAGCTCAGAATGAACCAGTGGTATCTCATGGTCCCGTCTTGGGATGGAAATAGGCTCTGGCCTCTCCAACGGTATAGAGCGATCCAGTAATACAGAGGAGGTCCCCTTCTCGGGTCAGGGAGAGACCCCTCTCGATCGCCTGTTTCATATCTTTCTCAATCTCTGATTTTTTCCCGCTCCACCCCAATGCCTTTTTGAGCAAAGAGGGAGGAGCGGCACGGTCCGTATGGGGTTTGGTGAGGATGATGGTATCAGCCAGGGGAGCCAGCAGACGAAGCATGGATCGGCTATCCTTGTCCTTCATGATTCCCACGAGAAGGATGAGGTGCCGGTATTGAAATTCATTCCTCAATGATTCCTTCAGGGCAAGGGCTCCAGCCGGATTGTGGGCGCCGTCAAGGATGACTCTGGGAGAAGCAGAGACCATCTCCAATCTTCCCGGCCAATCCACCTCCCTCAACCCATCGACCATCGCCTCCGTGGAGACCCGATACCCCAGATCATCCAAAACCTCCATCGCACCGAGTGCCGTCGTCGCATTGATCACCTGATGAAATCCTTTGAGATTGAGATGGATACCCCACAACTTTCGATCGAAGCCTTCATAATCAAAATCCTCATCTCCCGTCCAGACGGATCGAAACTCTTTCCCAACGCGAAAATAAGGAGATCTTTTTTCCTGACAGATCTTTGAGAAGAGACGAAGCACCTGAGGCTGCGTGGCGGCGGTGATCAAGGGTTTTCCCTTCTTAATAATGCCCGCCTTCTCTTTGGCGATCTTCAGGATCGTCTTGCCCAAATATTCCTCATGTTCCTTGGCGATATTGGTGATGATGGAGATCACCGGGTCGACCACGTTGGTGGAATCAAGCCTCCCCCCCAATCCGACCTCTAAAATAGCCAGATCCACCAATTTCTGATTAAAATAATGAAGCGCCATGGCCGTGGTAAAATCGAAAAAGGTGAAGGGAGAGACGATGCCCGCCGATTCTATTTCCTTTCTCATCCATTGGGTCAGGGCGGCTACCTCTTCTTCCTCGATCTCCTTCCCGTTCACCTTGATCCGCTCGGTAAATCGAATGAGATGAGGAGAAGTGTACAGTCCCACCCGGTAGCCCTCTTTTTGCAGGATTGAACCCATCATTGCCGCGGTGGAACCTTTCCCGTTTGTCCCTCCGATGTGGATGGCCTGAATTTCTTTGTGGGGATTCCCAATGGCGTTGAGGATTCTTTCTACCTGAGTCAGTCCAAAGATCATCCCGAACTTTTCGAGACCGTAAAGGTAGTCCAGCGACTTTTGATAGGCATCTTGGCCCACGGATCGGGTCTCTCTTTCAGCTCTCCGGGTTTAGCATTCCTAATAAGGAAGCGAGCCTTTGGCGGAGGTCCTTACGTTCCACGATCAGGTCAACCATCCCATGCTCCAGAAAATATTCCGCTCGCTGGAATCCTTCCGGGAGCTCTGCCCGGATCGTCTCCTTGATCACCCTGGGCCCTGCAAATCCGATCATCGCCTTTGGTTCTGCAATGATGATATCGCCCAACATGGCGATGCTGGCGGAAACTCCGCCCATGGTGGGATCGGTCAACACCGAGATATACGGAATTCTCGCCTCATGAAGCTTAGCCAAGGCCCCACTGGTTTTCGCCATCTGCATTAAAGAGAGGATCCCCTCCTGCATCCTTGCTCCACCCGAGGCGCAGAAGATGATCACACTCGATTTCTTTTGGATGGCTCGCTCAATCAGCCGAGTGATCTTCTCCCCTACCACCGACCCCAAACTTCCGCCCATAAAATTAAATTCGAAAATGCCGATCATCGCCGGCTGGCCCTCAATCCGCGCCTCCCCACAGATGATGGCATCCTTATGTCCGGTCTTTTCCTGGGATTCCTTGACCCGAGAGGGATATCGTTTCGAATCCTTGAACTCTAAGGGATCGGTAGAGACAAGGTTCACATCATATTCAATGAACGTGCCTGGATCCGCGACACAATCAATTCTCCTTCGGGCAGGGATCTGAAAATGGTAGTTGCATTTTGGGCAGACTTGAAGATTGCGCTCAATGACCTTCCGATAGATAATTTCATTACAAGAGTTGCATTTCACCCAAAGATGGTCAGAGGGCTTCAGCTCCTCTCGTTTCTCTTTCTCTTCTT
>Ga0315282_10009644_pt1 | contig 15316 bp, 10 predicted proteins | sample YL17G07_20_MG_FD_203693 | JGI IMG/M metagenome (GOLD analysis project Ga0315282, IMG submission 203693) | Sediment microbial communities from Yellowstone Lake, YNP, Wyoming, USA - YL17G07_20 | ecosystem: Environmental > Aquatic > Freshwater > Lake > Sediment | place: USA: Wyoming | collected... | reverse complement strand
TCCATTCCTCGACGACCGATTCCCAATCGGCCCTGACGCCGTCCCTGATCTCGACCCAGAGCGCTGCGCTTTTTCCCAGGGCCTCGGCCAGCCCGCTCTCGTCGGGCGGATGAGATTTGTCGCAGAAAACACTCGGAGACATCCGCACCTCCCGGGGGGGACCGCCAAACCGTCTAAGGATGATCCTGTCCCGAGTCGTCGGGCTCTTCAGGCTCGGGCTTCCTGTGCTTGAGGTACATGACGATCCCCAGAATCCAGCAGAGGGCGCCTAAGAAGAGGCCGAGCGACAAATTCCCTTCCGATTTGTCCCGGGCGGCGAATCCCAGGATGATCATGAGAGTGCCGAGGATCGGAAGTCCATAGGCCCCCAGGGCCCGGCGCCCTTTTGCCCGCGCGCTCTTATAATCCCTGAGGTGCTCCTCGCAGAAAAAGTCCCAATGGACGTAGGTCGTGGAAAACGCCCCTCTGACAACAACCTGGGTCGCCGGTCGTCCGCATTTCCGGCATCTCACGTCCCGTTTGATGACGACGGTCTGCCGGCATTTTTCGCAATCAGCGAGAAGACCGCCGGCCTTGATGTAGACGGCCTCGGCGCTCAGACCTTTCCTGCAGTTCGGGCAGCTGTAATAAGTGACCCGGGTCATTTGGCCTCACCCTGTTTCTTCGGCTCCTCGGCTTTTTTTTCCGCGGCCGGCTTGTAGAGCGCGTTGACGTCGCGCTTGCCGCGCTCGAGCCAGGGGACGCCCTTGTCCATCCATTCGGGCCGGGGCCTGCCCAGCAGATAGTGGTCGAAAAACTCGTCCAGGTGGACGGTCCAGTACTTCTGGTTTTCACGCTCGCGCAGGCCGTGTTTCTCGCCGTTGAAGTTGAACATGTAGGCTTCCTTGCCGAGGTGGCGGAGGGCCGAGAAGAACTCGATTCCCTGGTACCAGGGCACGGCGTCGTCCTCGTCGTTGTGGATCGTGAGGTACGGCGTCTTCACCCGCTCGACCCAGAAGAGCGGCGAGTTCTCGAGGTATTGGAGGGCCCGCGTCCAGAGGGGCGCGGCGATCCGGCTCTGCTCCTTCTCGTACTGCCAGGCCCGGGACATGCCCGTGCCCCAGCGGATGCCGCCGTAGGCGCTCGTCATGTTGACCACCGACGCGCCCGCCTCGACCGCGGCGAACATGTTGGTCTGGGTAATCATGTAGGAGATCTCGTAGCCGCCCCAGCTGTGCCCCTGGATGCCGATGCGCTTGGGATCGATGAAGCCCATGCCGAGGATCTTTTCGACGGCCGGGATGACACACTTGAGGGCGCTCGACCCCGGGTAGGGGATTTCATAGACGATGTCCGGCATGAGGATGACGTAGCCGTTGCTGACGTAGCGGCTGAAATTGATGTTCGTCCCCGGCGCCGGCGGATAGTAGCGGTGGAGGCCTTCGGCCATGGTCTCGTAGATGTAAACCATGAGCGGGTACGATTTCGTCGGATCGAAATCGTCGGGCTTGATGAGGACGGCCGGCAGCGTGACGCCGTCGGCGTTGACATAATCGATGAGCGCGGCCTTCCCCCAGCGATAGGAGGCCTGCTGGGGATTGGCGTCGCTCACCTTGCGGGCGGCGGTCAGATCGGCGCCGCTGACCCAGAGGTTCGGGAATTCCTCGAACCGCTGGAGGGTGAAGGCATAAACGTCCGCGTTCTTGGCCTTGCGCAGGTCGCGGAAGAGCTTGTCGAACATGGCCGCCTTGACGGGTCCGCCCGAGGCGGCCAGGGTCACGCGAAAGGCGCCCGACGCTTTCGTCGTGTCGTCGGTTGCCGTCAGGATGATGGGCTCCTTGACCGGAACCGTCTTCCGGTCGGGGTCGAGGTTGATGTATCGGAAGACGATCTTGTCGCGGCGTCCCGCGCCGTTCGTGACCATCCGCATCTTCGTCCCGTCCGGGGCGATCTCCCAGATGTCGTAACGGTCGTAGACAAGGACCGAGGCGTCGCCGTCTGTCCAGCCGCCCGTCCCATAAGGCTCGGCCTCGCCAGGCCTGTCCCAGGTCTCGACGACGAGGCTCGTGCCGAGCGACGTCGTCAGGGAGAACATCTTCCCGTCGGCGACACGGTAAGTGTGATAACCCCGGTCCGCGTCGCTGAAATAGATGAGATACTTCCCACCCGGCGAGATCGCGGCGCCGTAGGGGGACTTCTCCAGGACCTTCTTGCGCGAGCCGTCGGCGACGCTGATCACGTAGATGTCTTCGTAGCCGCGGTCCCATGACTCCAGCTGGCGGTAGGGAAGGTCTGAGGAGCCGACGGCCAGCTTGCCGTCCTCCGACAGCATGATCTCCGGGACGTCGTCCGTCGCCAGCTGGACGAACTTCTTCTCCTTGGGCCCGAGATGCATGACGCACCTCAGGGTGCGCTTCTTGTCGTTATCGGCCCGGGCCTTCTGCATGGGCTGGAGGTAGGGATCCTTCCAGCTCCAGATGTCGACCTTGATCGGCTCGGGGGCGTCCTTGGCTTCCGTCTTGGGCGCCGGGGCGATGCCGAAGAAGAGGCGGCCGCCGTCCTTGGAGAAGCTGAGCCTGCCGTTTTCGCTGACGGCCAGGCCCGCCGGGAAGCCCTTGGCCAGGGCGGGGGCGAGCTCGGTCGCCGTCGCGGCGGGAGGCGCCCAGTGGTAGAGCTTGGAAGCGGACTTCTCCGCCTTGTAATCGTCGCGGTCGCTGGTGAAGGCCAGCTGGCTCCCCTTTTCGTCGAAGGCGAAATTCTTGTAGTTGCCGAGGCCCTTGAGAAGAGCCACGACCTTTCCCGAGGCCGTTTCCCGGGCGAAGGCGCCGTCGTTATCGGGCGTCTTCGAGGAGACCCCGTAGGCCAGCCAGGCGCCGTTCTTCGCCCAGGCGTATTCGGCGACCTCGGCGATTTTCGTTTCCTTCCCCGTGGCCAGGTCGCGGACGACGAGATCGGTCCCGGGCTCCTTTTTCTTTTCCTCTTTCTTCTCGCCCTTGGCCTCTTCCGCCTTGGGCTCGCCCTTCTTCGGCTCCTCCGGCTTCGCCTCGGGCTCCTTCTTGGGCTCGCCCTTCTTCTCGTCGGCGGACTTGAGGGGCGGCTCCATGAGGTAGGCGAGCGCGGCGCCGGATTCCTCGGGGAGCTTGAAGCTTTTGACGCGCTCGACGGCGACGACCTCGCCCGAGGCCAGGTTCATGATGCCCAGCCCGGACTTCGGCTGCTCCTCGGGTTTCTTCTTGTCCTTTTTCGCCTTGTCCACGTCGGCCTTGAGCGGGGAGACGGCGAAGACGACGAACTTGCCGTCGACGGTGATCGTCGGCTGCTTGCCGCGCGGCGAGCGGTATTCCTTGTTCGTCTTGAGATCGAGGGCCACGAGCTCTCCGTCGCCGTCCTGCGGGACGAGGGCGTAGACGAGCCACCGGCCGTCCCGGGAGAGCTGGGCTCCCTGGATCGACCGCCAGCCGTCGTAGGCGTCGTAGGAAAGAGGCTTCTTGGCGGCCGGCGCTTCGACGGCGGCCGTCGCGAGGGTCGCGAAGGACGCAAGGAATAGGATGAAAACGATAAGGCGGTACGCAAAACGACGGTTCATGGGGTGTTCCTCCCGGTAGAGAAGATGAAGGCCGATGGCCATGAGTCCCGACTATAGCAGGGCCGGGAGCGCGACGTCAATCACTCAAACCTCAGCCCGTGAAGTAGAGGTAGGCGGTGAGGATCAGGGCCAGGACGATGACGGAGGTGATGACGTCCGACGTTGTCCAGCTGGCCCGGGATTCCTTCCGGTGTTCCTCTGTGACCGTCCCATAGGTCAGCCCGCTGATCTTTTCATAGGACGGCGCTTCGGTCAGGTAGCTGACGGCGATCATGACGACGGCGCTGATGATGAGGATGACGATGCTGTAGTACTGGAAGAAAATATGGTTGACGATCCACAGGAACGATCCCTCGGCGTAGGAAAATCCGGAGAGAAGCTTGACGGGCGTGTCGACGGCCAGACGGAAGATTCCGAGGGAAAAGCCCGTGATCAGCGCGGCGAGGCAGCCCTTGGCGTTCAACCGTTTCATGAAAACGCCGAGAAAGAAGACGACGAAAATGGGCGGGGCCAGATAGGATTGAACCCCCTGGAGGTAGTCGTAGAGGCCTTTCCCTCCCCTGATCACCGGGATCCAGAGGAGGCCGATGAGGACCATGACCCCCGTCGCCACGCGGCCGATATAGACGAGCCGTTCCTGCGTGACCTTAGGCCGCAGGCGCGAGTAGAAGTCCATGGTGAAAAGCGTCGAGGCGGCGTTGAAAGCGCCGGCGAGCGAGCTCATGAGCGCGGCCAGGAGGCCGGCCACGACGATCCCCCGCACCCCCACGGGCAGGACATGGGCGACGAGCAACGGAAACGCCTTCTGGGCGTTGGCCCGGACGAGCTCCCCGTTGGCGAACATCTGCTGCTGGAGTTCCGCGATCCTGCCGCTCTTGGCCAGGGCGAAGGCGATGATGCCGGGAATGATGAAGAGGAAGACGGGCAGGAGCTTAAAGAAAGCCGCGGCGATCGAGCCCCGCCGCGCCTGCCGCTCGTTCGGCGCGCCCAACACGCGCTGGACGATGTACTGATCCGTGCACCAGTACCACAGGCCGATGATCGGCGCGCAGAAGAGCATCCCGATCCAGGGATAATTGTCGTTGAAGTACCAGGCCATCCGGCCGACTTCCTTGACCGGCGCCCAGGTCCCCTGGACGCCCGCGGGAACCAGGGGCTTCCACAGGTTGAACATCTCCGAGCCGGCGATGTGGCGCAGCTCGCCCCAGCCGCCGAGGGCCTTCAGACCGAAGAAGGTGACCAGCCCCGAACCGATGATGAAGATGAACGTCTGCAAAGCTTCCGTGTAGGCGACGGCCTTCAGCCCTCCCATGATTGTGTACAGCCCGGTGATGACGATGACCATGATGGAGCCGACCCAGAAGCTGTCGAGCCCGAACACATTCATTTCCGGCAGGAGGACGCTGAAAACGACCCCGCCGGCGAAGATGCCGACCGCCATCTTGGTCAGGACATAGGCCACGAGCGAGATCAGGGACAGGACCGTCCGTGCCGTCGGGGAGAACCGCCTCTCCAGGAACTCCGGCATGGTGAAGACTTTGGACCGCATGTAGAACGGCACCATGACCCAGCCGAGCACGAGCAGGCACCAGGCGTGCAGCTCGTAGTGGGCCATGGCGACGCCGTCGGTCGCGCCCGAGCCGGCTAGGCCGACCAGGTGCTCCGCGCCGATGTTCGAGGCGAAGATGGAGGCGCCGATGATGAGCCAGCCCAGGTTGCGGCCGGCCAGGAAGTAGTCCGTCGAGGTCCTCTGCTTCTGGCGCATGACCCACCAGGCCAGGCCGAGGATGATCCCGAAGTAGGCGACGATGATGATCCAGTCGATCGGTTTGATAAGGGCCATGTCTTCTCCTCCCCGGTCCGTGTTCGGGGCCGATTTTACACCAGGTTGACAGGAGCCGAAAGGGTATATTTTTCAGAAACTCGTTTAAGATATTCCCTAAAAGCGCGGCTTCGAGTCGCTCCGCCGCGCTTTTATTGGTCGCTTCGAAGACTCCGCTCCCTGCCGCTCAGTCGCCGTCATCGTCGGGTGCCAGGGTCACCGCCCAAGCGGGGTAGGGCGCTCCGGCGCCCCTGACGGCGTGCCAGATGATGCGGTTGAGAACGTCCTCGGGACAGGCGTCCACCCGGCGGAAGTTGAACCGGGCCGAGACGAAGGCGTCGCGGCGCAGGACCGGATCCTTGATCGCCGTGGGCTCGGGATTCATCCGGTCGAGCGGCACGATGTTCGGAACGGCCTCGAACGGCCGGAAGTCCGGCGTGTCCGTGAAGCACTCGAACATGGGCGTCGCCGCGGCGTCGAACTGGTTCATCGGCGGCAGGCCGAGGATCTGCTCGATCGTCCGGAGCAGGCTCGTCGTGTTGTACTGCGCGCCGATGACCGCGCCCCGCTTCGTGTACGGGCTGACGCAGTAGGCCGTCGTCCGGTAGCCGCTGACGTGGTCGAAGCCGTTCTGGGGATCGTCCTCGATGCCGAAGATCACGGTCTCCTTCCAGAACCGGCTGCGGCCGAAGGCCTCGACGATCCGGCCGAAGGCCAGATCGTTGTCCGCCGCGCAGGCCTCCGGGGTGGGGGAGCCGGCCTTGGTCCCGCTCGTGTGGTCGTCGGGAAGGCAGATGAAAATGAGCTGCGGCATCCGGCCCTCACGGTCCCAGGCCTCGATCTGGCTGACGATGTACCGCGCCCGCCACTGGTCCGGCACGGCCATGTTCCAGCCGACCGTGTCCGTCGGCGAGAAGGGCGCGATCGTCTCGATGCCGGGGACGCTGCGGATGACGACCTCGCCGCGGCCGTGAAGGTATTCGTCCCAGTAATCCTTCCATTGCGGGTCGCCCTTCCGCGTCCGGTCCTTCCAGCCGCAGTCGTGCATGGTGAACTCGCCGAAGTTCCACATCGAGACGCCGTGGCGGAGGGAGTTGTCCCAGAGGAAGCCGCTGGGGGCGTAAGCCAGGGCGTCGATCTCGTCCGGGCTCATCCCGTCCGGATAGCTCCGGGGCCAGCCGGCGAAGGACTTCTCCAGATAGTCGGTTCCGAAGGCCGTTGTCGACCACTGATGGCCGTCGGCGCTCAGGATGCCGCTGCAGTAGGCGTTGTCGAGGAGGGCGAATTCCCGGACCATCTTGTGCTGGTTCGGGGTCACGCGCTCTCCGAACAGGACGAGGGACGGATCGCCGTTGCCGGACGCGACGTCCCCCAGGACCTGGTCATACGTCCGGTTTTCCTTGATGACGTAAACGACGTGCTTGAAGACGCTGGGCTCGCCGATCCGCTCCGGGACCGGCCGCGGCGCCCGGCCGGCCCGCGGCCTGGCCGCCGCCCGGGCGATCCGGTCGCGGTGGTAATTTTCGTAGACGGCGGCCGTCAGCCGCTTGAGCTCGCGCCGCTTGGGCATGGGGATCAGGGACACGGAGCCGTGGTACTGGTGCGAATTGAAGCCCGTGCCGCCCGTCGCCTTGTCGCGCTTCGGCTCCACGGCGTGCCCCTTGATGTTGGCGACGGCGAGCCCGCCCCTTCGGGCGTCGAAGAGGATCGCGCCCGGGAACCAGCCCGTCGGGATGAGCCCGAGAAGACGCGACTTGCGCCCGCCCGGATTGAACTGGATGACCCCGACGGCGTTCTGCGTGCCGTTGGCGGTGTAAAGCGTCTTGCCGTCCGGGGCGAAGGCGAGGGCGTTGGGCGAGGCGCCGAAAAGGTCGGCCGGGCTCGCCTTGGCCCAGATGGTCTCGACGACGGCGTCCGTGCGGACGTCGATGACGCTGAGATTGTCGCTGGCCGCGTTCGCGCAGACGAGGTACCGGCCGTCCGGCGAGAGGGCCAGGGCGGAGGAATGGAGATGGACGGGGATGTCCGCGGCCGCGGCGCCGGCGGTGAGGCCGATGACGCTGACCGAGCCCTCGCAGGCGATGCGTTTTTCGGCGTCGACCCTGACCGTCGTGCCGCGTCCGGCGGGCCCGGTGAGGTCGCCGGGCCCGGGCCGGCGGCCGCCCCAGTTGCTCACGTAGGCCTTGCCCCCGGCCAGGACGACATCGAAGGGGGCGACGCCGACGTCGAAAGTCCGCAGGACCGCGCCGGTTTCGGCGTCGAGCTCGAGCAGGCGGTTGGAGAGATTGCCGCAGACATAGAGCCGGCGGCCGTCGGGCGACAGAGCCAGTCCGGCGGGGATCTCCTCGTCGCGTCGCGGCGCTCCGGCCTCGGGAAGCAGGATCGTGTGCGACGGCCTGACGTCGCCGCCGGGGCCGACGGTGAAAACCTTGACGCTGCCCTTGACGTTGCTGAGGTAGAGGCGGCGGCCGTCGGGGGAGAAGACGAGCCCGGTGTAGCTCAACTGGCCTTCGGCGTCGGGCTCGAAAATGTTCGGCAAGGAGCCGGCCGGCCCGGCTTCGTTCAGGTCTTCGGGCGGAAAGCCGACGCGCTGGAGGATCTTGCCGGTCGCCGGTTCCAGGACAAGGAGCTCACTCGTCTTCCCGGACACGGCCAGCAGGCGGCCGTCGGGCGACAGGGCAAGGGCTTGCGGACGGAGGCCGGGCAGGGGAACCTGCCGGCCGGACGGAGTCACGGCCTGGTTCACCGGGACGACGGTCCGGTTCGGCCCCTTTTGTCCGATGGTTTCCGTATCGGCGGCTTCTTTCCCCCGGCAGGCGGCGCCTGCGAGGAGGACGATGATCGCCAGGGCGGCGGCGGAGGCCGCCTTTCCTCTCCGGCGCTCAGCGGGTCGGCGGCTGCATTCCATCTTCTTTCACCTTGGGCAGGATCATCCGGCGGATCGCTTCCCCGATCGTTTCGAAAAAGGGGTCGCGGATATTTTTCATGTCGACGGTCCGGGCCCGTTCGTCCGTCCGGACGGACAGGAACGATTCGAATCCCGAACCGGTCGTCGAGCGGGATTCGAGCATCCAGAAATTGTTGTCGGCGAGGGCTTTTTCGACGGCCGCGAACTCGTCGTCGCGGACCTCGAAGTCCTTGTCGATGGTCTCGCCGGTCCGGGATCTTTTGTGGAAGGCGCCGGTCCGGTTCATCCGGATCTCGATCATGACCTGCCAGTCCTCCCGGCCCACCGGCCCGTATCCGTAGCGGAGGAAAATCTGGTCGGTCCGCCGCTCCCGTTCTTTCTCCTCCTCGGTCTTGCCGAGTTCTTCCGGGTCGGACTGGACATCGACGACGACGGCGAAGCCGGAGTCGATGTACACGTAGCGATACGTCCAGCCGAATTCGCCCGTCCCTTCGAGATCGCAGACGACGGCGGAGTGGCCGGCGACCTCGGCGGCGACGCCGGTCTTGGCGCACTCCGACCGGCTCGACAGGACCTCGGCGGGCGAGTTCGCCTCGGCCTGGGTCTTTTCGCTCTCCGTGAGCTCGGCGAACTGGATCTCGACCTGCTCCACGATCCGGCCGCCTCTCGTCTTTTGATAGAGCGCGGCGCCGGTCAAATTGTCCGCCGTGGGCGCGGTCTCGTCGGCGAGCCGCCACTCGCGGGGAAGGTCGGCCGGCGCGGGCTTGCGGACGCCATCGACGTTGACGACCTCGATCGACCGGGCGACGTCCATGGCTTCGCTCTTCGTCGGATGCCAGCGGGCCTCGGGCGGCAGGCGGTCCTGGACGTTCTGGAGGCAGCATTCCTTCTCGCCCTCCCAGACGGAAAACTTCCAGTCGGGCCGTTTCAGCGGGACGACGAAGACGTCCCCGGCCTCGAGGCGTTCCGCGTCCGATCCCTCGACGGTGAACTTGAGCGAGGCGAGGTCGAAGGTCGACGACGGGGTGATGACCTGGAAATGGTCCTTAAGCGGGTCCTGGCTGGTGACGGCCTCCACGCGGACGACGGCGTCATAGTAATGAGACGCGAGATTCGGCCGGAGTTCGAGCAGGCTGCAGCGGAGGCCCGGCGCGGCGGCCGGGCGCTTGCAGCCGGCCGGCGAAAGGACGGCCAGCAGGACGAGGCCGGCCGCCAACAGGGACCCCCGGCTTTTCCGGGGCGACGGGATTGCCGTGACGCTCATGATCTCCTCCCTCATTATCATAGTCGGTCCCCGCGGTCAAACCCGCCGGGTTCGCGCGGGAAGGGGCGGCGCGTTCGCGCCTCTCCTTCGTTATTTGGACGACGCAGCGCGGGCTTTCTTCTCCCCGCCCCCTATCGTCGATATCGGTGAATATCGGTGACACCCAACAGATACATTAAATCTATGGACCAGAACCCGGCTGCGATCGGCATCAGGCGGGAAGCGATCTCTCGGAGTTCGAGAAAAATACATTCAGCCGTGTGTCATTGAATCTTGATGGGGGGGCCGTCCGGTGCTAACATAGTTGTGTCCGCGAGGAACGCGACATATGAGGAGAGGGTCATGAGCGATGTGACGTATGTGTGTCCGGCTTGCCGGAAGGAGGCCTCGGTCAAGACGGGAGAGCCCGTCCCTCTCTGCTGCGGGAAAGAGATGGAACCCCTGCCGTTCTGCACGACGGCGCCCCAATCCGAGATGGCCCGCAACTACGAGGCCGACGAGCCGTGCGACGACGGGACCCAGCCCCGGAAGCGTAAATAACCCGCCGGCTCAAGCCCCCGCCGTCCTCGGCTTCCCGGGCCTGGCGAGCGTCCGGTCGTAAACGTACAGACCGACGATCGACACGATCCCGATCCCGACGATGATCAACCACATCGGCACGGTGTCGACCGCCCGGCCTTCCTTGAGGGGCGTGTTGATGTAGGTCTCGAACAGGCGCCCGCCGATCGGCCCGCCGATGATGCTGGCCAGGGCGATGGGCAGGCTCTGGTAGCCGAGATAAAGTCCCTCCTGGCCCTTGGGCGCGATGGCCCCGATGTACTCGAAGATGCGCGGCGCGGCCACCATCTCGCCCACGGCCATGGCGGCGATCGAGATGATCATGAAGACGCCGGCGACAGGGAGCCTGACCCCCAAGTTGACTTGGCGGGTGATGTCACCCAGGAGGAGCGGCGGCACGACATTCAGCAGCATCCCGGCCGTCACGACGATGGCCCCGATCATGATGGACTTGATCGGCGCCCATCTCTTGGCCAGCCGGGTGATCAGAAGCTGGAAGCAGACGATCATGAGCGGATTGGCCATCGTGTAGAGATCCATGGGCGCGTTCGGGTCGACATAGCGCATGAAGAGCGGCATGAGGTTGTAAAGCTGGATATAGAGGAACCAGAAGAGGCCCAGGACGATGATCAGAAAGACGAACCGGATGTTGCGCAGGACGATGAAGATCCCGAGCAGGGCCTCGCCGAGCGTCCTTTTCTTGACCTGCTGGCCGTCCTTGCGGCCGTCGCTGACGAATTGGGGCTCCCGGTAGAGGAAGAGGACGACCAGGAGGCCGATCACGGCGAAGATCGTCGACGGATACCGGAAGATGGCCGAGATGCCGAGCTTCGTCCGGACGAAGTACGACACGGCCCGGCCGGAGATGGAGCCGATATTGATGACCATGTAGAAGATGCCGAAAGCGAGGGTCGCCCTCGTGCCGGCCGTCTTCTGGACGGTCCCGGCGATGCAGGGTTTGACGACCGAGCCGCCGATGCCGATGAAGCAGATGCCGATGACGACGGGGAGGACGTAGCTCACGGCCCCGCCGGCGGCGGCGCCGGAGAGCCCGGGCCAGAATTTTTGGATGTTGCCCAGGATGACGTACCCCAGGGCGATCATGACGAAGGCGTAGGACAGGGTCCGCTTGAACCCGTACTTGTCCGCAAGGGTCCCCGACAGGATGGGCAGGAAATAGATCATTCCCCAGAGCAGGCTGCCGTTGAGGAGCGTCGCCATGGCGGGCGTCATGCCCAGGGTCTCCTTAAGGTAAATGACCATGAAGGAAGCCATGGCGTAGTAGGCGGCCCGCTCGAAGATCTCGATGGTGTTGGCCGTCCAGAAGGTGGCCGGGAATTTCCGGCGCTCGGCGACGGGCGTCTGGGATTCGTTCATGGGCACTTCCTCTCCTTGAGCCGGTCGGGATCGCGTCAAGTCCGGTTTCCCTGATGCCCCGGACGAAGGCCTCCCTAAAATATGACAGGAGCCGCTCCGAATCAAGACTTTTGCTTCATCTCAGGCGCGGCCCGGCGGCCTCCCCCTTCATGGAAGGCGTTGCCGGCCGTATTAAGTGGGGAGCGATAGCCTTTCATTTATGGAGGAGGGGATAATGAAAAGGTCTTCCTTCCTGGCTTTTGTCGTTCTATCTCTCGTCCTTCTGGCGTTCTCGTCGGCGGCCCTGGCTGACACCAAGATCCTGACCATATCCAAGGGGACCGTCGTCGAAACGCTCGGCCCCGGCCGCCGGGCCCCGGCTTTTATCGGGGGAAGGCTTTCAAAACGCGAGCTTCGGCGGCGCGGAGGAGCAAGCCGCAGCTCGTCCGGGCGGATGACTCGAGAACGATGATGAGGCAGGCGCCCGTCACACGGACGCCCGCGAAGTCGCCGGTTTCTATCTTTTCAATCGCCGGATCAGAGGCGGGGTCGAAGCGCGCGGAAAAATACGCCCGGCTGAAATTCAGGCAGGCGCGGCGGGCGTCGGTCGGCGTCCGGTAGCGGCAGACGAGGAGCAGGGCGCTCGTCCGGCCTTCCTTGTACCTGGCGAGGACGGCTTCCGTCCTCCCGTCGAGATGGAGGACGTTCTCGTCCGCCAGGTAATAGTGGGCGTTGAGGGACACCTGCCGGTGGAAGTAGCGGGCGCTCCTTCCTTCCATGCCCTGCGGGGGCAAACATTCGAGGAGACGAGGCTTCGAACCGCCCTCGGGGATGGCGGCGGCGATCTTGAGGCCGATCTCCTCGAGCGCGCCCCGCGTCCCGGCAGTTTCCTTCCCGGCGGTCAGCCGGACGTAATAAGGGCCTTTCCAGAAACGCAGGGCCCCGGCCCGGTAAGCGGCCGCCCGGCCGACGTTCAGGCCGTCGCCTTCCGGGTCGTTCATGAATATGCCGCAGGCATCCGCGGCCGTGGTCATGTCGTGAATCTCGACGGTCAAGCGGGCGCCGGCCGCGCCGGCATATTCGCGGGCGAGGAGACGCCTGAAGCCGTAAGCCAGGAGGTTTTCGCTGCTGGCCCCGCCCGCGTGCCGGGCGATCGTTTCGCGCGTGAACACCCTGTCGTCTCCGGACGGCGTCCAGCCGGCGATCTTGTCCGGAAGGAAGCGGGCCAGTCCGGGACCGGCGTCGGCGGAGGCGCGGGGAGCAAACGGAGCGAGCAGGACGCAGCCGATGATGAAAAGGCGGGAAACGGCAGGCTTGGGATGACGCACGGCGGCCCGAATGTAGCCCAACTCGCCGCGGCCTGTCAATTCTAGGGAGTTTTCGTGACCAGGCGCAGGAGGAAGTAGAGCGCGCCGCCGATCAACCCTGCGCCCGGGATGGTGAAGATCCAGGCCCAGACGATTTTGAGCGTGACCCCCCAGCGGACCGCGGACAGCCGCTTGGTCGCGCCCACGCCTGAGATGGCGCCGGTGATGACGTGGGTCGTGCTGACCGGGACGCCCATGTGCGTGGCCAGGAAGATGCTCATGGCGCTGGCCGTCTCGGCGCAGAAGCCGTCGATGGGGCGGAGCTTGGTGATTTTCTGGCCCATCGTCTTGACGATGCGCCAGCCGCCCGAGAGCGTTCCCGCGGCGATGGCCGTGTAGGCGCCGATGGCCACCCAGAAGGGGATATGGAACGTTTTGATGAGCCCGGCCGAAAACAGGAGGCTGCTGACGATGCCCATGGTCTTCTGGGCGTCGTTGCCGCCGTGGCCGAGACTGTAGAGGCAGGCCGAAAGGAGCTGAAGCTTGCGGAACGCGCGGTTGATCCGGGCCGGGTGCTTCTTGCGGACGATCCAGACGGTGATCCAGATGAAGATGACGCCCAGGACCAGGCCGAGGAGCGGCGCCGCGAAGAGGAAAATGATGGTCTTGGTCCAGCCGCTGGTGATGATGACGCCCGTGCCCGCCTTGACGACGGCGGCGCCGGCGTAGCCGCCGATGAGGGCGTGCGAGGAGCTCGTCGGGAGGCCGAGAAACCACGTCAGGAGGTTCCAGAAGACGGCCCCCAGGATGGCGCCGAAGATGACCATCGGAGTGACAACGGAGATGTCGATCATCCCCGCGCCGATGGTGCGGGCGACGGCGGTCCCGAAGATGAAAAAGGCGGCGAAATTGAAAAAGGCCGCCCAGACGACGGCCTGCCGCGGCGTCAGGACCTGCGTGGAAACGATCGTGGCGATGGAGTTGGCCGCGTCGTGCATGCCGTTGGTGAAGTCGAAGGCCAGGGCGACCAGCATGATGAAGATGACGAAAACGAGGCTGGGGACGGCCATGAAGGTCAGCTTGTCTTGACGATGATGCCCTCGATGATGTTGGCCACGTCCTCGCAGCGGTCGGCGGCGATCTCCAGCCGGCCGTAGATCTCCTTGAGCTTGATGAGATCCTTGAGCTGTTCGACCCTCTCCGTTTTCTCGAAGAGGTCGGCGATGGCCTCCCGGCAGACGACGTCGGCCTCGTATTCGAGGAGGTTGATCTGCTTGCAGAAGGCGTCGACCCGGCCCAGCGTCTCGAGGTTGTCGAGGGCGTGGGAGATCTGCTGGACGGCCTGGCTGAGGATGTCGACGAGCTTCTTCATGTCCTCGGTCGGCTTCGGGATCTTGAAATAATGCATCCGGTTGGCCACGCCCTCGATGCAGTCCAGGACGTCGTCGAGGCCGCTGGCCAGGCCGTGGATGTCCTCCCGGTCGAGCGGGGTGATGAACGTCTCCCGGAGCTTGGTGAAGATCTCGTGGGTGATCATGTCCCCCTGGTGCTCGATGTCCTTGATCTTAAGGTACTGCTTTTCGACGTCCTCGTAGTTGTTGACGAGATCCTGCAGGGCCAGCATGCCGGCCTTGAGGTTGATCGCGTCCTGGCGGAAGAGGGCGAAGAATTTCTGGTCTTTAGGAAAAAAACGGAGTTTCATGAAGGGTTTCCTTAGGGCGGAAATATAGTCGAGCCGGGGCGAATTGTCAAACGGCTCCCGGATGCCGCCGGCGGCCTAAAGGGACGCCAGCACGCCGCGGATGTAGCCGGCCGACTCGGCGAGCCCGGGCAGGGGGTCCTTCGCGTCCTTCTCGTATTCGAAGGCCGCCGTGCCGCGGAAATCCAGTCCGACGAGGGTCCGGAGAAAACGCGGCAGATCGATGACGCCCCGGCCCGCCTCGACCGACTCGCCGTCCTTCGTGGCCGCGGTTACGTCCTTGAGATGGATGTCCAGGAGGCGCCCGCCGCACTTCTGGGCCGCTTCGGACGGGTCGACGCCCGACCTCCGGCAGTGGCCGACGTCGAGACAGAGCCCGAGGCGGGGGTCAAGGCCCTTGACGCGCTCGAGGATCGAGGCCGGCGTCGGATAGAGAAGGTCGCCGGGGCCGTGGTTGTGGATGGCCAGCTTGATGCCCGATTCCCCGACCTTCTTTTCGACGAGGGGCAGAAGCTCATGGTTGGGTACGCCGACGATGAGGCCCATCCCGCCGGCCTTGGCATAGGCGAAGGTCCGCTCGACCTCGGCCGGCGTTTTCATGTAGATCACGCCGCATCCGTAGGGATCGAGGCCGGCTTCCCGGACGCGACGGACCACGGCCTCGATGTCCGCCGCGGAGCTCGCGAGCGGGAGATGAAAGTCCTTGAGACAGATCCGTCTCAGGCCGACCCGGCGGGTCATGGCGATGGCGGCCGTGAGATCGAACTCGCGGAAAGTGTACGACGCGACGCCGAGCTCGAAGGGGACGCGCGCCGGCCCGCCGGTCTCGTCTCCGGT
>Ga0315282_10009643_pt1 | contig 15317 bp, 11 predicted proteins | sample YL17G07_20_MG_FD_203693 | JGI IMG/M metagenome (GOLD analysis project Ga0315282, IMG submission 203693) | Sediment microbial communities from Yellowstone Lake, YNP, Wyoming, USA - YL17G07_20 | ecosystem: Environmental > Aquatic > Freshwater > Lake > Sediment | place: USA: Wyoming | collected... | reverse complement strand
TACTGGGGTCAAGAGGGCCCGCCCGCGGAGAAGCAAAGCCCACCGGCCGCCGCAGGGGCGGACGGGGCGGAGACGGGCTCCGCTGCCTGCTCCGCCGAGGCAGACGCTTCGGCGGCGAAGGCGGGAAGAGCAGCCCCAGGGGTGACGTCAGCCGAGAAGCAGGCGGATGGTGGGGCGCGGGCGGGGTGAACCATGAGCGGGGGGCGTGACCTTTTGACAAGCAGAGCGCTCTCGCGAGTGACAGCGGAGGAGGGTGGGGAGTGAGCGACACCATGCAGTTCCCGGCCATCTGGGTGCAGTTGGCCTGCTGTTCCGGGTGCTCCATCTCGGTGCTGAACACCGAAAGCCCGAGCATCAAGAACGTCCTCATCGACCACGTGGTGCCCGGCCGGCACGTGAACCTGCGCTTCCACCCCACCCTCATGGCCGGCTCGGGCGACGCCGCCCTCGAGGTGACCGAGGGGGCGGAGAGCGAGGGTGGCTACCTCCTGGTGGTCGAGGGCTCGGTGCCCACCCGGGAAGGCGGGGTCTACGGCGGCGTGGGTACCCTGGGCGGCAAAGAAGTGACGATGTGGGAGAAGACCTGCACGCTGGCGAAATCGGCCGACGCCGTCATCGCCCTCGGGACCTGCGCCGCCTTCGGCGGCATCTTCGCCGCGGCGCCGAACCCGGGTGGCTGCAAGTCGGTCTCGGCCGTGCTCGCGGAGGCGGGGATTGAGACGCCCGTCGTCGCCGTGCCCGGCTGTGCCCCGCACCCGGACTGGTTTGTGGGGACGGTGGCCCGGGTGCTTCTGGGTGGGCTCCCCGGCCCGGAGGACCTGGACGACCTCAACCGCCCGAAGGAGTTCTTCGGCTCCCTCGTCCACGAGCGGTGCCCCCGGCGGGCTGACTTTGACGCGGGCAAGTTCGCCCCACGGCTGGGTGAGGAAGGGTGCCTCTACCTCCTGGGCTGCCGGGGGCCGGTGACCTACTCCGATTGTCCCGAGCGGGGCTGGAACGGTGGCAGGAACTGGCCCATCGGCAACAGCCACCCCTGCCTCGGCTGTGTGGAGCCGGAGTTCCCGGAGCAGTTCTCCCCGTTCTTTGAGAAGATTACGGTGGAGAGGCTGGAGCAGTTCTTCGTGCGTAGCAGGTGACGGTGCCGGTTACGTCGGCGGAGTCTCTGTGGCGTCCGGTTCGAGCGCCTCGACAAGGAGCGGATGGATGCAGCGAATCGTCATCGACCCGGTAACCCGCATCGAGGGGCACCTCAAGGTGGAGGTGGTGGTGGACGGTGGGGTGGTGAAGGAAGCGCGGACCAGTGGGACGCTCTTCCGCGGTCTGGAGATGATCCTCCAGGGGCGCCATCCCCTCGATGCCCCACAGGTCGTCCAGCGCATCTGTGGCGTCTGCCCGACGGTGCACTGTCTGGCCAGCACCCTGGCCCTGGATGAGGCCTTCGGCATCGCCGGGCAAATCCCCGACAACGGCCGCATCCTCCGCAACCTCATCCTCGGCGCCAACCTCATCCAGAGCCACGTCCTCCACTTCTACCACCTGGTCGCCCTGGACTACCTGGACCTCACCGCCCTGGCCGACTACGAGGGGAGCGACCCCGACCTCAAGAGCCTTCGCCGCTTCCTGGCCGAGGGCGAGTTGGGACCCTTCTTGCCGCGGCCCGAGGGCGACTATCGCTTGACCAAGGAGGAGAACCGGGCCCTGGCCCTCCACTACGTGCGGGCGCTGGACGTCCGTCGCCTCGCCCACGAGATGTCGAGCATCTTCGGCGGCAAGATGCCCCACAACGTGGGCATCATCCCCGGCGGGGTGACCGCCGGACCCACCGTCGCCACGATGACCAGTTTCCTCTGGAAACTGAATGACATCCGTCAGTTCCTGGCCGACGCCTACGTCCCCGACGTCCTCACCGTCGCCCGCCGATACGGCGACCACCTGGAGCAGGGGAAAGGGCCGGGCCGCTACCTCTCCTACGGCTACTTCGCCCAGGGGCCGGTGGCCGGTCCCCTGGCGCAGCGCCGGTGCCTCCTCCCGTCGGGGCTGGTGAGCGGCAAGGGGAAAGTGGCCGAGGTGGACACGTCGGCCATCACCGAATCGGTGGCTCACTCCTGGTATGCGGAGGGGACGGACGGGGCACCGGCTGGAGCCACCACGGCCCCGGAGCCGAAGAAGCCAGGGGCCTACAGTTGGCTCAAGTCGCCCCGCTACCAGGGGGAGAGCTGTGAGGTCGGGCCACTGGCCCGCCTCCAGGTCGCCTACGCCAGGGGGGAGGAGCCGGTGCGGACGGCGACGGACGCGGTGCTGACCGAGTTAGGGGTCGGCCGGGAGAAACTGGAATCGACCCTGGGTCGCATCATCGCCCGGGCGCTGGAGTGCCAGATGGTGGCGGAGGCGATGGCCCAATGGGTGCTCATGCTTCGGCCGGGAGAGCCGCACTGTGTGCCCTTCTCCATTCCGGAGGAGGCGACGGGTGTCGGGCTCACCGATGCCCCACGCGGGGCATTGGGTCACTGGCTCCGCATCAAGGGTGGCCGGCTCGCGGGCTACCAGGCGGTCGTGCCGAGCACCTGGAACGTGGGTCCGCGGGACGCTCGCGGCGCCCCCGGCCCGATGGAACAGGCCATCACCGGCCTCCCGGTGCGGAACCCGGAGCAGCCGGTGGAGGTCTTACGCGTGGTGCGGTCGTTTGACCCGTGCCTGGCCTGCGCCGTGCACCTCGTGACGGTGCGCGGCCGCGACCTGGGGATGTTCCGTGTCTTGTGAGGTGGATGGCAAACGATGAGCAGCGGACGTGTGGCGGTCGTGGGTGCCGGTAACCTGCTCCTCGGCGACGAGGGCGTGGGCGTACACGTCGTGGAAGCCCTGAACAAGGAGTACGTGCCACCCTTCGTGACCATCGTCGATGCCGGGACGGCCCTGGTGGACATCCTGGGCAGCCTGCGGGGCTACGAGCGCATCCTGTTGGTGGATGCCCTGCGGGCGGGCGGTAGTCCGGGCTCCCTCTACCGGTTCGAAATGGGACAACTCCAGGAGCGGGCGGAGAAGGGGCAACTCGTCATGTCGCTCCACCAGAGCGGGCTCCTGGAGGCGGTGGCCCTGGCCAGGTTCCGCGGCCTCAACCCCGATAGCATTACCATCATCGGCGTGGAGCCGGAGAGCCTGCAGCCGGGCATCGAACTCTCGGAGACGGTGAGCCGGCGGGTGCCCGATGTCTGTCACCTGGTGCTGGAGGAGATTCGCTCGCTCCTGACACTGTAGTCGGTCTCGGCCGGTGGCCAGCCCGCGGCGGCGGGTTGGGGGCGGAGGGCGCCAATGTTGGCCTCCCGGAGCCGGTTCGGCCCTGTGGAGTCGACAGGGCCCTGGAGCCGGGCGCCAGCAGGCCAAGAGACGCGGAGCGTCCCGTCGCCCGGGACTGGTGCAGGAAGGAGGAAGGTGGTGATCGTTTCCAAGCAGAAGCCCATGTCAGCGCTCCTGGAAGACCTGAAGGGGGACGAGGTGCTCTTTGTCCTGGGCTGTGGCGGGTGCGCCCAGGGGAGCGGCACGGGCGGGCCAGCCGAGGTGGCGGCGATGGTGAAGGCCCTCCAGGAAGCCGGTAAGTCGGTGGTCGGCGACCTGGTGGTGGACTTCCTCTGCAACAAGGCCCTCGTCGGCGCGCGCCTTGCCCGCAAGGTGGGGTCGCTGGGCCGGGCGGACGCCATCGTGGTGCTCACCTGTGGCATCGGAGTGCAGGCGGTGGCCCGGATGGTCGACAGGCCCGTGCGCGCGGCGCTCGACACCGTGTACCTGGGCGGCTTCCAGGGCTCCTGGCCGAGCGAGGAGCGGTGCCTGGAGTGTGGGGACTGCGTGCTCAGTTACACCGGGGGCATCTGTCCGGTGACGGCGTGCGCCAAGTCACTGGTGAACGGCATCTGTGGCGGAAGCAAGGACGGGATGTGCGAGGTGGCGCCTACCAAGCCCTGTGGCTGGGTGCAGATTTTCGAGCGCTGCCAGGAGCGGGGCCAACTGGCCCGCCTGGCGCAGTTCCTCGCCGCCCGCGACTACCGCAAGCAACAGGCATTCCCGGAAGAACTGCGTACGACCGTGCGCTGGGCCCTGGAGGTGGAGGCGGGTGCCCGCGAAGCGGGCGCGCCGGCGGCCCCGGCGGCCGGGTCGGCGGCGCCGACGGCCCCTGCGGGTCGTGGCTGAGCCGGTGAACGGACGCTGGTTGTGACATCCACGGGTGCGGAGCAGCGGGTCAAGGAGAGGCGATCCATGAGTCGGCTGAGCGAGGCGTTGGGAGCAGGGAAGTTCGTGGTCACCGGTGAGATCGGTCCTCCCAAGGGCATCGACACCAAGGAGATGGAGGAGGAGGTCCACCACCTGCGCGACCACGTCGTCGCCGTCAACGTCACCGACCTCCAGAGTTCGGTGATGCGCCTGGGGGCCCTGGCTGTGAGCGCCAAGCTGGTGACCCTGGGGGTGGAGCCGGTCTTCCAGGTCACCTGCCGGGACCGCAACCGCCTCGCCCTCGAAAGCGACCTCCTGAGCGCCGCGTGGATGGGGATAGAGAACGTCCTGGCCCTCACCGGCGACCACGTCATCCTGGGCGACCACCCCACCGCGAGGCCGGTCTTCGACCTGGACTCGGTGAGCCTGCTTCAGGCCATGGTCACTCTGGAGGGCGGGAAAGACCTCGCCGGGAACGACCTTCAGGGTGCACCCCGGTTCTTCAAGGGCGCGGTCGTCCCCCCCTGCACCGACCCCCTGGAGCCTCACCTCATCAAGTTGGAGAAGAAGGTGCGGGCCGGGGCCCAGTTCATCCAGACGCAGGCGGTGTACGAGCCGGAACGGTTCGCCCGCTTCATGGAGAAGGTGGCGCACCTGGGCGTCCCGGTCCTGGTGGGCATCGTGCTCCTGAAGAGCGCGGCCATGGCCAAGTTCATGAACAAGAACGTGGCCGGGGTCTTCGTCCCCGACGCCATCATCACTGAGATAGCCTCGGTGGGGAAGGAGGACCGGCGAAAGAAGAGCGCCGAGATCGCCGGCCGACTCGTCGCCCAGATGCGGGGGATGTGCCAGGGCGTCCACCTGATGCCCCTGGGCTGGTGTTCCCTCGTGCCCGAGGTGCTCGCCGCCGCCGGCCTGTAGCACACGCCTTTTTCTCGCCCGTGGAGCGGGAGAGAACGCCGGGGAGACCGGGGGGCGGTCGGCCGGGCGCAGCAGGCGACCAGGTTCCTTTCGCGCCGAATCTTTCCCGCGCCCGTGGGGATGCCTATGGCGGAGCGGCAGAAAGGCAAAGGCTCATCGACGGGTGAGCCTGCTTCCGAGGCCTCCGTCGGCGGCCGCGTGGTGCTCACCGAACGCTGGCGGCTGGTGCTCCCCGGCCGCATTTCTTCGGTCTCGCTGGCCTGGTTCAGTTCCGACACCGTCCTTGCCGAGAACCGTGGCCGGGTGACCTGTGCCGACGGCTTGGGCGTCCACCGATGGGAGTTCGACGCGGGCGCCGACCACCCCCAGGTGGCCATCACCGCTGACGGCAGGCGCACCGCAGTCCTCGCCAGGGGGAACCTCTGGTGGCTTGACGGTGAGGGCCGGGTCCTCTGGCAGAAGCAGTCCCTGGGTGGCGCCCTCGGGCTCGCCGTCGAACCTCTGGGCCGGCGGATCATCTGTGCGAGCGACTCGGGGCGGGCCTTCGTCTTCGCCCCTTCGGGTCGGCCGGTGGGGGAGTTGCGGGTCCTCTTTCCCGGCCGCTTCGTCGCGGTGGCCTCGGTGACGGGGCAGTGCGTGGTCGCGAGCGAGTTCGGGGACCTGGCGGCCTTCGACCTCTCGGCCCTGGAGTCGCCGGAGAGGACGTGGTTCGATGTGGCCAAGCCGCTTCGGGACTGGCTGGGGTGGGAGCCCGGTGAGGAGGCCGGGGAGGCGGCGCCGGGAGGCCCGCGGCTGGACAGCCTGTGGCGGCGGCGGCTCGCCATGCCCGTGGCCGGACTGGCGGTGAGCCAGTCGGGCGGGCCGGTCCTCCTCGCTTCTCCGCAGGACAGGGTCTACGCCTTCAGCAGTGCCGGGGAGAGCCTGGGCACCTATGCCGTGGGGAAGCAGCCCTCGGCCGTGGCCTGCAACTGGACCGGGTCGGTGCTCTTCTTCGCCAATGGTGAGCGCCAGTTGCTGATGATGGACCGCGAGGGCGGACTGCGGTTTCTCCAGCACACCGAGGAGCCTCTGGTCGCGCTCGCGGCTGACGCCCTGGCCAACCGGCTGCTGGCGGTGGGGCGCTCAGGTGAGGTGGTGCTCTTTGAGGTGACCCGGCCGGCGGCTCACCGCACGGCGTTCCTCGAATGGGGGGACGAGGCGCTCCGGACGACGCCCTCGGCCCGGGTGCGGGAGAGCTGGCAGCGCGACCTCTTCTCCCCCTCCGACCCCCTCCCCTTCGGCCGGGTTGTGGTGAGCGGCCGGGGTGAGGCGGTGGTCTTTGTCGGCGCCAACCAGTCCCTGACCCTCTTCGACCGGGGTGGGACCCAACTCCTGCGGCTCAGGCTCCCGGGGGCTTTCCTCGAACCCTGTCGGGCGACTTCCGCCGACGTCTTCCTCGCCTACACGGGCGAGCGGGCCCTCCTCCTTCGCCCGGGCGGCTCCGCCTCTTTCGGCCGCTCCCTCGACCTGGAGCGGCAGTGGCTGGACGTCGGCCAGGAGGCCGTGGCCGAAGCGACACTCAGCGAGGACGGGTCACTGGCCCTGGTCGCCGGTGAGGCGGCTGCCGGCCCGCTTCGCGGGCACGGGGCGCCCGCGAAGCAGGCCGCCACGGTGAGCCTGGCGAGCGAGGGTGTGGTGCTCTGGCGGCGGAGCCTGGGGGGTCGGCCCGTGGCCCTCGCCGTCGGCCGGAGGCAGGGCGTGGCCGTCGCCCTCAGCGGCGAGGGCGAGCTCGTGGCCTGGAAGCTGAGTGGGGACGAAGTCTTCCGACAACCCGTGGGGGCCGAGGACGTCATCGGGCTCCTTCTCCTCGGCGAGATGGTCATCCTGGTCTGCCGAACGGGCGCGGCGGCGGGGCTGGGGCTCGACGGTGAGAGGCGCTGGCGAAAAACGCTGGCTTCCCAGTGTGTGGAAGCGTACCCTGTGGGGGGATGTATCGCGGTGCGCGAGGCGACGGGCGCCCTGCTGGTGGTGACGCCCGAGGGGGAGGTGGTCAGCCGACGGCGCGGCGAGGCCGAGGGAGCGCTCCTGGTCGAGGGCGAAGGCGGGAGCTTTCTTCTCCTCGACGTGGTGGACGGAGAGGTCCGCTGCCTGCGGGAGCCGACCGACGTAGTCTGGACCTATACGCCGAGCGACTATGTCCGGTACCTCTCCGCGAGCACGGACGGGCGCACGGTAGCCGTGGTCGCCGGGCGGACGCTGGCCCTCGTTGAGCCCTGGAAAGGGCCGCGGGTGGGGAGCGACTGGGTCAGGTACCTGGAACTGTAGTGAGGTCGCGGACCTCTGGCGGGCGGGCGGCACGGGTGCCCGGCCGCAGGCAGCGCACCCGTGTGGCGCGCACGGGCATTCGCTTCGCGCGTGCCCGTGCCACCCGATTCGGGCCGGCTGGGCACGATGGGGTGTGAGGCGGGGGAAGCCGGGAAGCGGGCGAGCTGAGGGTGGGGTTGGGGAGGCGGTGATGGCGGGAGCGGGCGACAGCCGAGAGAAGGCGGCTCCGGGCGAGGTGCCCCGGGCTTCGACAAGCTCAGCCCGCTCTGAACCTGCCGAAGGGCGGAAGCCGGAGGTCCCGAGTGCCGGCCCGGCGACGCCCCGGCTTACGCGAACGGAGCAGACGGAGCGGGAGATCAGTCTCGTCGTCCGGGCCCGCTGTCCCATCGTCTACGTCGTCACCTGGGAGGAAGAGCGCGCGGCCCGGGTCCTCACCCGCATCGCCGAGCGCCTGAGCAAGACCCTCTACTTCTGGAGTTGCTCGCAGGGCTTCGAGGGTGGCAAACTGCGCGTCTCGGAGGCGGAGAACCCGCTCCTCGCCCTGGCCTACGTGGCCGAGTCACCGGAACGGGCCATCTTCGTCTTCCGCGACCTGCACCCATTCCTGAAGGACTTCCACGTGGTGCGCAAGCTGCGCGACATCGTCAGCGAACTTCGCCGCAGTTTCAAGACGGTGGTCATCCTCTCCCCGGAACTGGTGGTCCCCATGGAGTTGGACAAGGACATCACCGTGGTGGACTTTCCTCTGCCCGACGTGGGGGAACTGAAGACGCTGCTGCGGGAGTTCCTGAAGCGGGTGGGGGAGCGGCCGGGGGTGGAGGTGAGCCTCTCGGAGGAACTCATCGAGCGGGTGGCGCAGTCGGTCACCGGGCTGGCCATGAACGAGGCCGAAAGCGTCTTTGCCAAGGTGCTGGTGCGTGACCGCAGGTTCAGTGAGGAAGACCTCCCCACCATCATCGCCGAGAAGAAGCAGATCGTGCGGAAGAGCGGCATCCTCGAGTACTACGACCTGGCGGAGACGATGGCGGACGTGGGTGGGCTGGAGGGCCTGAAGGAGTGGCTGGGGGTGCGGGGGCTCGCCTTCTCGGAGAAGGCCCGGGCCTACGGCCTCCCGCTTCCCAAGGGCCTCCTCCTGATGGGGGTGCAGGGCTGCGGGAAGAGCCTGACGGCGAAGGCGGCAGCGGGCCTCTGGAAGTTGCCCCTCCTTCGCCTCGACGTGGGGCGCATTTTCAGCATGTACGCGGGGGAATCGGAGCGGAACGTGCGCGCCGCCATCGCCACCGCCAGCACCCTGAGCCCCTGCATCCTCTGGGTGGACGAGGTGGAAAAGAGTTTCTCCGGCACGCTGAGTTCGAACCTCCTGGACGCGGGGGTCACCCAGCGGGTCTTCGCCACCTTCATCACCTGGCTCCAGGAGAAGACAGAGCCGGTCTTCGTCATCGCCACCGCCAACCGCATCGAGGACCTGCCGGTGGAACTGCTGCGGCGGGGCCGCTTCGACGAGATCTTCTTCCTCGACCTCCCGCGCCAGGAGGAGCGGGAGGAGATCTTCCGCATCCACATCCGTAAGCGCCGGCGGGACCCGCAGCGCTTCGACATCCCCACCCTCGCCCGCGAGAGCCGGGGGATGAGCGGGGCCGAGATCGAACAGGCGGTGGTCTCCGCGCTCTACCGCGCCTTCCCCGAGGACCGGGAGATGACCACGGAGGACATCCTCGCTTCACTCGCGGAGATTGTGCCCCTGTCCCACCTGGCCCGGGAGCAGGTGGATTGGCTGCGGCGGTGGGCGCGCGAGCGCGCCCGACCCGCTTCCCCGGGGGAACCCGAGGAACTGCCCTGAAGTGAGGGGAGGCCCCCGGCGGCGTTCGCTCCGAGCCGCGAGCGGAAAAGTGAACACAGAGGATTGCAGCTGCAACAAGGAACAGGCAACATGCCGCTTCCACGGGTTCGACAACGTTTGCGGGAGACGAGCGGATGCGCATAACCAGGCAAAGGCAGGCTATCCTCGACGTGCTCCACGAGACCAGGAATCACCCCACCGTGGACTGGATATTTGAGCAGGTGCGCGGGCGGCTCCCCCAGGTCAGCCTGGCCACCGTCTACCGCAACCTCCACCAGTTGACCGCGGCCGGGATGATACAGGAACTCTCGGTCGGCGGCGGCGTCTGCCGATTCGACGCCGACACCTCGGTCCACTACCACGTCCGCTGCCTCAAGTGCGGCCGCATCGACGACTTGGACCTGCCGACCGAGGAAGCGCTGATGGAAGCGGCCCACCCGCGAACCCCCTTTCGGCTGCTGAGCCACCACGTGGAGTTCCTGGGTCTGTGCCCGAAGTGCGATGAGGCTGGTCACGCTCGGACCGAACGGAAGTAACTCGGACCCTGCTCGCATCTCCCCAGGCCGCGAACCCGAGGGTCACTGACCCCTTCTCGAGCCTGCGGACGCCGCTCCGAGTACTCCAGGGGACGTCAGCTGGCGGTTCAGGGGACTTCAGCCGGTGGCGAGGAGAGTTCGAGCATCCGCTGGAGTGCCCGGCGGGCTTTCCCGGCCACCTCCTCCGGCACCGTCACCTCGTAGACCATGTCCTCCAGCGACCAGACCAACTTCTCCAGCGTGTTGAGCTTCATGTTGGGGCAGTCGGCGAGGGGGGAGGCGGGGTAGAACGTCTTTCCTGGGTTCTCCTTGTGGAGCCGGTGGAGGAGGGCGATTTCGGTGCCGATGATGAACTCGCGGGCCTGGCTCTCCCGGCAGTAGCGGAGGATGCCCGAGGTGCTGGCCACGGCGTCGGCGAGGGCGATGACGTCGCGCGTGCACTCCGGGTGGACGACCACCTTGGCCTGGGGGTGTTCGGCGCGGAGTTCCCTGACGTCCCGGGCCAGGATGCGGTGGTGGGTGGGGCAGTAGCCCGGCCAGAGGATGAGTTCCCGGCCCAACTGGCCGGCCACGTACTGGCCCAGGCTCTGGTCGGGGATGAAGAGGACGGGCCGGTCGGCGGGGATGCTGGCCACCACCTTCGCCGCGTTGGCTGAGGTGCAGCAGATGTCGGTCATGGCCTTGATGGCGGCGCTGGAGTTCACGTAGCAAACCACCACGGCATCGGGATGCTCGCGGCGACGTTCGGCCAACTCGCGCGGGGTCACCATGTTGGCCAGCGGGCAGCCGGCGTTCGGGTCGGGGACGAGGATGGTCCTCTCGGGCGAGATGATCTTGGCCGTCTCGGCCATGAAGTGCACCCCGGCGAAGAGAATGACCTTGGCCTGGGTGCGGGCAGCCTGGAAGGAGAGTTCCAGGGAGTCGCCGACGAAGTCGGCTGCGTCCTGGACCTCCCCCGTCTGGTAGTTGTGCGCGAGGATGACGGCCTGGCGCTGGGCCTTGAGCCTCGCCAGCCTGTCCGTCAGCCCGTCCGTCGTGGTCATCGCCGCTCCCGAAGCGGGAAAACACCCCTACACTCATCAGGATATCCGGTGAGGCCCGTTTCCTCAAGGGAAACCGCCGGGGAAGGCCCGGAGGGAGGCTGCCAAAGGCAGTTGGCGAAAAGCGCCTGCGGGCGGAAAAGAGCCTTGACGCCGGTCCAGTTCCGCCACTATACTACACCAAGAGCGGTCTCTGGGCATCGACCGAGAGGGGGCCCTGAGCGGGTTCCCGTTCGTGGGAAAGCAGCCAAGGGATGTGGTCGCATGGACCCTCCTGGTCCGGTTTCTGGCAGAGGGTCGGTGGGATATCTGAAGCGGGGGTCCGGGCGCCCTTTTGGCTGCTTTGGCCTTGCTCTGGGACTTGGCTGGCCGGGCCGTGGTGGCCCCGGGGTTGACGGCTGTGGCGGACATGGGTACCGCGCAAGTGGGACGGGAGCGCAGGCTGGTGGCCGACGGCGAACTTCTGCGACTGGTGGACAGCATCCACCGGGACAAGAACATCGACCGGGAGGTGCTCTTCCTGGGCATCGAGTCGGCGCTCCTCACCGCGGTCCGCAAGCGGTTCAGCGCCTCGGAGGACCTCCGCGTCACCATTGACCGGGAGACGGGCGAGATCCGCGCCTACGACGGTGACCAGCTCATCAGCCCCGACCGCCTCGGCCGCATCGCCGCCCAGACCGCCAAGCAGGTCATCCTCCAGAAACTCCGCGACGCGGAAAGCGACGTCCTCTACGACGAGTACGAGCACAGGAAGGGGAGCGTCGTCTCCGGGGTCGTGGCCCGGGCGGAGAGCGGCGCCGCCATCGTCAACATCGGGCAGACCGAAGGCGTCCTCCCGGCCAGCGAGCAGATGCCCACCGAGACCTACCGGGCCGGAGACCGACTGCGGGCCATCGTCCTGGACGTCCGCCGGGTCGGCTCCCGGGTGCGGGTGGTTCTCTCCCGCACGCATCCCCAACTGGTGCGCGAACTCTTTCGGCTGGAGGTGCCGGAGGTCAATGACGGCACGGTCGAGATCAAGGCCCTGGTGCGGGAGGCCGGCTACCGGACCAAGATCGCGGTCCTTTCCAACGACTCCAAGGTGGATAGCACTGGGGCCTGTGTGGGCGTCCGGGGCAGCCGCATCAAGAGCATCGTGGATGAACTCGGCGGCGAGAAGATCGACGTCATCCGCTGGAGTGAGTCGGCCGACGTCCTCATCCGCAGTTGCCTGAAGCCGGCCGAGGTCAGCCGGCTCGTGCTCGATGCCGGCCTCGCCCTCGCCCTCGCCGTTGTGCCCGAGGACCAACTCTCCCTCGCCATCGGCCGCCGGGGACAGAACGTCCGCCTGGCCTCCAGGCTCACCGGGTGGGACATCGAGATCGTGACTCCCGAGGAGGCCGGGCGCATCGAACAGGCCGTCCTGGCCGAGTTGCAGAGCATCGAGGGCGTGGAGGAGCGTGGGGCCCAGGCGCTTCTGGGAGCAGGGTGCCTCAGCGCCCGCAGCGTCATCCTTCTTTCCGACGAGGACTTCAAGCTGCTGCTCGCCGCCAGCCCGGAGCAGGCCGAGGCGATGAGGAAGTGGCTGGAAGAGCACCTCCCGGGAGGCGCTGACCACCTGCCCATCTACCAGCAACTCCTGGCCCAGTTTGAAGCGCAGGCCTCCGCGGCGCGGGCGCAGGCGGCCCGCGAGGCGGAAGCCCGCGCGGGCGAAGCGGCGGCAGCCGCGGCGGCGGAGGTTTCCCAGCCCACGGCCGCTGAAGGTGAGGCCCCGGCTGAGGCTGCCAGCCCAGCCGAAGCAGAGCCCGCGCCTGCTGAGCCGGGCGAGCCTGCTGCTGCGGGTGGGTCGCAAGGGGCGGCCGAGGAAGCTTCTGCCGGGACGGAGGCCCTGGGTTCTTCCAGTGCTGTGGCGCCGGCCTCCGAGACTTCCGAAGGGGAAGCCGAAGGTCCCGTTGTGGCGGAGGAAGCTTCCGGAATCTCTGCCGACGGAAATGCTACGGAGGGGCCGGCAGAGCCGCCGGCGTTGCCATCTGTTGCGGAAGCGGCGCCGACAGGGGCCGCGGAGGCGGCGCGGGCTGGCGGGGAGGAGCAGCCGAAGCCCCAGAGTGATGACGATGCAGAAACCGAGGGCAGCGGCTCCGGGGAACCGGAGGTCATTGAACCTGGCGAGAGGTGATACCCGGCTATGCGTGCGTACGAGTTGGCACGGGCCATCGGTGTGACATCCAAGGAACTCCTGGTCAAGGCCAAGGAGTTGGGGCTCTCCATCGTCAACCAGTTGAGGACGGTGACGGAGGAGGAGGCCCAGGCCCTCAGGCAGGCGTTTGCTCCGCCCAAACCGGTCGCACCCCCGACGGCCCCGCCCGCGGCCCCTCGCGCCCGGCCTCCGGCGGCGGCGAAGGTGGCCGAGGCGGCGAAGGTGGCCGAGGCGCCGAAAGTGGCCGAGGCGGCGAAGGTGGCCGAGGCGCCGAAGGCGGCTGAGACAGCCGAGGCGAAACGGGCCAGGGAGGCCGAGGCGGCGAAGAAGGGCAAAGTCAAGAAGAAGCCCGAAGAGGTCCTGGTCGCGCCGGAGGAGCCGGAGGTGCGGCCTCGGCGGCGTCGTCCCCGGGCACGCACCTGGGGGGAAGCAGAGGTGGAGGTCCCCGCGGGGGGAGTGCCCGTCGCTCCGGTGATTCCGGTTCCGCCCCGGCGGCTGAGGCCAGCGGCTCGTCGGCCGGTCACGGCCCCCAGGAAGAAGCCCGCCTCACTGGTGTTTCCCATGAGCGTGCGGGAGTTCTCCAATCAGGCGGGGGTCAAGGCCGACCTCATCATCCGCAAGTTGCTGGACCGAGGCACCCCCAAAGCGATGAACGACCTGCTCCAGGAAGAGGAGGCCGTTGTCTTGGCCAAAGAGTTCGGGGTGGTGGTGGAAACCAAGAAGGAGCGGGACGAGGAGCAGGAGCTGCTGGCCCTCGTCGCCAAGGAAGGTCGCTCCGAGGACCGGGTGTCGCGGGCGCCCGTGATCACCCTGATGGGGCACGTGGACCACGGCAAGACCTCGCTCCTCGACCGCATCCGCCAGAGCAACATCGCCGGCGGGGAGTTCGGTGGCATCACCCAGCACATCGGCGCCTACCGGGTCCAGAGCGATGGACACACGCTCGTCTTCCTCGATACCCCGGGTCACGAAGCCTTCACGGCCATGCGGGCCCGCGGGGCGCAGGTGACCGACCTGGTCGTCCTGGTGGTGGCTGCTGATGACGGCGTGATGCCGCAGACGGAAGAGGCCATCAGCCACGCGCGGGCCGCCAAGGTGGCCATCGTCGTGGCCATCAACAAGGTCGACCGGCCCGATGCCAACGTGATGCGGGTCAAGAACCAACTCTCGTCCCTCGGCTTTCTGCCCGAGGAGTGGGGTGGGCAGACCATCATGGTGGAGACGTCGGCCATCACCGGCCAGGGCATCGGCCAACTGCTGGAGATGCTGGTCCTCGAGGCCGAGATGCTGGAGCTGCGGGCCGACCCCGGGAAGCCTGCCCGGGGGGTGGTGCTGGAAGCGAGAGTGACCGCCGGCCGGGGGGTGGTGGCGACGGTCCTGATCGCGGATGGCACCCTGCGGCTGGGTGACATCGTCCTCTGCGGGATGAGTTACGGCCGCGTGCGCAGCCTGACCGACGACCACGGTGAGGCGCTGGCCGAGGCCGGCCCGGCGACGCCCGTCGAAGTGACCGGGCTCACGGGTGTGCCCGAGGCGGGAGACCGGCTCTACGTCCTGGCCGACATCCAGAAGGCGAAGGAGATGGCTGCGGAGCGTGACCGCCGACGCCGACTCACCGAGGTCGTCCCCCGCCGACACGTCACCTTGCAGGACCTGCGGGCCGAGGTCGAGGCCGGCCAGCGCAAGGAGCTGGCCGTGGTGGTGAAGGCCGATGTGCAGGGGTCTCTGGAGGTGATCAAGGAGCAACTGGCACAGATCAACTCCCCGGAAGTTCGGCTCAACGTGCTCCACGGGGCGGTGGGTGACGTGAGCGAGGGGGACGTGCTCCTGGCCGACGCCTCCGACGCCGTCATCATCGGTTTCACGGTGGGCGTCCAGCCGGCGGTGGCTGCGGAGGCCCGTCGCCGGGGGGTGGAGGTTCGTCTCTACCAGATCATCTACGAGTTGACGGACCAGGTCCGCCGGGCGCTCGCGGGGCTCCTGGAGCCCGAGCGCCGGGAGGTCTCTCTGGGAGAGGCCGAGGTGCGCCAGCTCTTCAGCGTGTCCCGCGTGGGGATGGTGGCCGGGTGTCTGGTGACCCGGGGCGTGATGCGCCGCAACGCGCGGGTCCGCCTCCGCCGGGATGGGCAGGTGGTCTTCGACGGCGCCCTGGACTCGCTCCGTCGGTTCAAGGACGATGCCTCGGAAGTGGCCGAGGGGTACGAGTGTGGCATGAAACTGGCGGGCTTCAACGACGTGCAGCAGGGCGACCGCATCGAAGCCTATGCCATTGAGGAAGTGGCGCGCAAGCTGTGAGC
>Ga0315282_10009642_pt1 | contig 15317 bp, 17 predicted proteins | sample YL17G07_20_MG_FD_203693 | JGI IMG/M metagenome (GOLD analysis project Ga0315282, IMG submission 203693) | Sediment microbial communities from Yellowstone Lake, YNP, Wyoming, USA - YL17G07_20 | ecosystem: Environmental > Aquatic > Freshwater > Lake > Sediment | place: USA: Wyoming | collected... | reverse complement strand
ATCTCATTTATTTTCATTATAGCAATATCCCAACCTCTTAACAATGTACTTCTTCAGCAAGTATCCCTTTTTCCGTTACAGAATCCAGATAGCCAAAGTGGATGGGTGGCGCGGCGAAGGGGCTTTTTATTTTTAAAGAGTCATTCTCTCCAGGGAGGTGAACGGGGCGGTCGCAGCGACCAGCAGGGAAGGTTTAGCCTTCCCGAGCCGTCTTCGAAGGGACCCTGTTCTTCAGGGCGCCGAGGATGTTTGAAGTTTAATGGACGGTGATCAGCGGCACGAAGCGCACCGGCAGGAGCTCGGACTGACGGAACTTATTCCCCTCCCGGACCACGAGCACCAGCTCCTGGGAAAAAGTCCCCCTGGGCAGGATCAACCGTCCCCCGTCCTTGAGCTGACGCTCGAGCGCGGCGGGCACCTCCGGGGCGGCGGCCGTGACGATAATGCCGTCGAAGGCCGCAGACTCCTCCCAGCCCAGGTTCCCGTCGCCGACCTTGAAATGAATGTTGGAGTATCCCAGCCCGGCCAGAATGGCCTGAGCTCTTTGCGAAAGCGCCTCAACGACCTCTATGCTGAATACATCCCCAACAAGCTCGGCCAGCACGGCCGTTTGGTAGCCCGACCCCGTGCCGACTTCCAGCACCCGCTCCGGGCCCTTCAATTTAAGGGTTTCAGTCATATAGGCCACGATGTAGGGCTGGGAAATGGTCTGGCCTTCGCCGATAGGCAGGGGCTCGTCGGCATAGGCTTCATCGAGCAGGCCTTGAGGAACGAACAAGTGTCGGGGAACCCGGCGCATGGCTTTCAGGAGACGCTTGTCCTTGACCCCCCTGGCCGCCACCTGGGTCTCGACCATGTTCAGCCTCGGCTGCAGGAAACGGTCTGTCATGTCCCGGGGCATCCCCTCCCCCACCGGCCTAAGAACCGGACCGGCGCGAATAAACGCCCATCATCAATAGGCTCGGGCGAAATAAGCCAGTGTATCCGATTTCTTCCGACAAACGAGGCAGGTGCCGGCGGCTGCTTCCCCCTTGTCCAGAGGCATGACCCGGATGTTGGCCATGGTTTCGTCCTTGACCCGGGTTTCGCATTCGCGGTCGCCGCACCAATGGGACCGGATGAACCCCCGGCGGGTTTCGATCAAGCGCTTGAATTCCTCATAATCATCGGTGGTATGAGTGTTCTGCCGGAGAAAATCACGGGCCTGCTCCCTAAGCCCGGCCTGGATCTGGCCCAGGAGAGCGGGCACGGCTTCCGCCAGCGAGGCCAAGGGCAGGGCTTCCTTGCGGCGGACATCTCTCCGCACCGCCACGGCTTTGTGCTCTTTGATATCCTTGGGGCCGATCTCCAGCCGCAGCGGCACGCCCCGCATCTCCCATTCGGAGAACTTCCAGCCCGGCGTGAATTCTTCCCGGGCGTCCAGCCGGACACGGAGGCCGGCCCGGCTGAGTTCTTCTTCGGCCCGGCGGGCCACGGGCATGACGGTCTCCTTCCAGTTGCCCAGGGAGATGGGGATGATGACGGCCTGGACGGGCGCTACGGCGGGCGGAAACCTCAGCCCCGAGTCATCGCCGTGGACCATGACCACCGCTCCGATAAGACGCGTGGAGATGCCCCACGAGGTCTGCCAGACGAACTGAAGGTTCTGGTCCTTATCCTCAAAACGGATATTGAAGACTTTGGAGAAATTCTGGCCGAGGTTATGCGAGGTGCCCATCTGCAGGGCCTTGCCGTCCGTCATCAGGGCCTCGATGGCATAGGTCTGCAGGGCGCCGGCAAACTTATCCCATTCGGTCTTGAGGCCGGCCACCACGGGCACTGCCAGCTCGGTTTCCACGAATTCCTGGTAGAGGGCCAGGATGTCGAGCGTTTCCCGCTGGGCTTCCTCCAGGGTGGCGTGGGCGGTATGGCCCTCCTGCCACAGGAATTCGGTGGTGCGCAGGAAAGGCCGCGTCACTTTCTCCCAGCGGACGATGTTGGCCCACTGATTGATGAGGACCGGCAGGTCTCGGTAGGATTTGATCCACTTGGCGTACATACTGCCGATGATGGCTTCCGAGGTGGGGCGGACGGCCAGCCTCTCCTCGAGCTCATCCTGGCCACCCTGGGTGACCCAGGCCACCTGGGGGGCGAACCCCTCCACGTGGGCCATCTCCTTCTGGAGCAAACTCTCCGGAATGAACAGCGGAAAATAGGCGTTCTGGTGGCCCGTCGCCTTGAGGCGCCGGTCAAACAGGCTCTGGATGTTCTCCCAGACAGCGTAGCCGTAGGGCCGGATGACCATCATCCCCTTCATGGGGGCATAGTCGGCCAGCTCCGCTTTGCGAATGATCTCCACATACCATTTGGAGAAGTCCTCGCTTTTAAGGCTGACCTGCTTCACCAATCGGTCTTCGTCGGCCACTTTCGTCTCCCTGGGGCCAATTGTCCGGCCCATTCTAGCCGGGGGTCCCCTGTTTGTCAACTTAGGAGTACGGGCCGGGCGAGGGGATGGAGGGCCTCTCCGGGGAGCTCAGCCGCCTGAGCGGCCAGCGGTCAGACAGGTCGGACGGCAAAGGTGAGAACTGATGAAGAAAAAATCACCCCTGATTTCATCCATAAGGGTGATTGACCCTCCTGCCCAATCATGGCATTTTAGGCATCGAAATATCTGGATTCTATTATGGGCAAACCAAATCTCGACGAAATTTATAAAGCCCAGCCCAAAGACCAGGGATTCACCTTCCCCCTGTCCACTGTAGTCGAAGGGTTGGACGACAGCGGCAAGGACTTCAAAGAAGCCACTATCCTATCCTTCATCAGCCACCAGGGCTCCACCTTCCGGCTCAAAAGCCAGGTGTCCATCGGGACTAAGGTCAAGCTCATCATCGACCTGCCCAAGAAGCTGGCCGAAGACCAAAACCTGAAATTGGCCATTAAAGGCCGGGTGGTGGCCATCGAACTCGAAGAACGCCAGAACGCCAAGAAAAAAATCTCAGTCAAGTTCGAAAGCCGATACATCATCGCTCCGGAGTCCGGCGGCCAGAAATCCTGATCGTCTTAAGGGGAGCCCGACTTCCCCGCCCCTTAATCCCATAAAAGATTTGACATCCCGAGAGGGGATGGACTAGAATTTGGCCGGCAGCGACACGATAGGGCCTAATCATGCCTAAGGGGCAAAAACAGAAGTCGAAAGCAAAGGCCGCCGCTCCGCCTTCCTCATCCAAAAAAATAGAAATTGTCCTGTACTGCCCATCGGAAATCATCTTGTCCGGAATCCTCCGGGCTCTGGAAGCCGCCCGGGATATGGAAATCGCCAGCATCGAGAAGACAACCATTGAATCCTTCATCGAGGCCATCAAGAACAGCCGGCCCAACGTTGTCCTTTTCTTCGGCAGCGAACCGCTGTTCAACATTCGGGAGATCTGCAAGGCCGTCCGCGATCTGGCGGCCGTGTCCGGGAGCTCCAAGCTGCTGCTCATGGGCAACATTCCCAGCCACGAGGAGATCGTCTCTCTCATTAACTCCGGGGCCCGGGGCTATTTCGACCTGAACGACACAGCCACCCAGCTGGCCGAAGCCGTGCGCATCGTGAACAAGGGCGAGATTTGGCTGCCCCGCGACAAGATGAGCAGCATCATGGACCGCATCATCTCCGTAGTCGGCCGCGACATGAAGGAGAAGACGCTCGACCAGCTGACGCCCACCGAGTTCCAGGTCCTGCGTTTGATCGGCCAGGGCAAGAGCAACGACGACATCGCCGAGATGCTGTTCATCAGCAAAAACACCGTCCGTTCCCACATCAAGAGCATCTACGCCAAGTTGGACACTCACAGCCGCCTCCAACTGGCCCTGTATGCCATCAACTCGGCCCTTTTCTAGCCGCCGGCCGGCGGAAGAAAGGACAGCCATGACCAGAGCCGCCCAAAAAAAGGTTAAGGCCGTTAAGGCCAAAAGGACGGCCGGTACATCTCCGGGCCCAAAAGAATTCGACCGCCGCCGAGAATGGCGATTCAACCTGCCCCTTCCGGCAAAAGTGGAAGGCACCCTGCCCAAGGGACAGCGCTTTCTGGAGAAAGCGACCATCGAAAACATCAGCTCCTCGGGAGCCTACTTCTGTCTCGAATCGGGAGTGTCCGTCGGCTCCCGGCTGAACATCATCATCAATATCCCCAAAGAAGCCGGCGGCCGGAAGAACCTGAAGCTCCTCTTGGGAGGGATCACCATCCGGCTTGAGGAAGCGAAAAAAAGAGGAAAGCGACAGGGGGTGGCCGTCCGTTTTCACCGGGATTACCGGCTCATCCCCTCCGAGGACTCCGAGTGAACCGGGAACGGCCGCCGGATCCATGCTGATTGTAGCCTTGACGGGCGGCATCGCCGCCGGCAAATCCGTAGTGGCCCGCTTCCTTGAGGAAAGGGGTTGCGCGGTCCATTCGGCCGACCAGGCCGCCCATGAGGTGATGGCCCCCGGCAGCCGCGCCTGGGAGCGCCTGAGGGCTCATTTCGGGCCGGGCATCCTCAACCCGGACCGGACCATCGACCGCCGCCGTTTGGGGGCCATCGTTTTTGCCGATGAAGCTGAGCGCCGCTTCCTCAACTCGGTGGTCCATCCTCTCGTCTTGGAGAAAAAAAAGGAAATCATCGCCCGCTTGGAGAAAGAAGGAAAAGCCAAAATCTTCGTCTCCCAGGCGGCCCTGACCATCGAGGCCGGCTACGCCGGTTTGTTTGACCGGGTTATCGTCGTTTATTGCCGGCCCGAAGTCCAGGCGGCCCGGCTGATGGCCAGGGACGGGCTCGACAGGCAAGCCGCCCTGCAGAAAATTCGGGCCCAGATGCCCCAGGAAGAGAAAAAAAAGCAGGCCGATTACCTTATCGACACCTCGGACACTCTGGCCGACACGGAAATCCGGACGGAAATGGTTTTCCGGCAGTTGCTGCGGGACTACCAGGAAAAGGAAAAAAAGAAGGGGGGGGCCCGGAGCTAGTTCACCGTTTTATTAGTTTCTTTAGCTCTTCCCGGGAAAGCCTGATTTCAGCCCGGCGGCCAGCAGGGGGATCATGATCTCGTGATGGCCCACAAAATAAAACCCCTTCCCCTTTTTCCCCACCGGCCGGAGCACGACGTTCTGCAGCGGCCGGTAGTGGCGGTGGAAATCAAAGACGGCCGTCACCAAGCCCTCCAGACGGTAACCTTGATTGCGGACGAAGGTCACGGCTTTGAGGAACACTTCGGGCAGGATGACGGCAGACCCGCAGTTGATGAACACTCCCCCGCCGTCAAGCTTCCGGAGGTGGGAGCAGAAGAGGAAGAAATCGGACAAGGATGATTGGCCCAGCGCCCCCCCGTCCATCCGGGGATGGAAGTGGATGGTGTCCGTGCCGACGGCCACATGCACCGTGGCCGGCAGGCCGAGCCGGTAGGCCGTCCCCAGCAGGCTCAGCTGCCGATAGGGCCAGCGCGAAGAAACGATCATCCGGCCCACGGCTTCCCCCAGCCCCAGGCCTTCGGCGGCGGCCCGGGACACGGCCCGGCTCAGATTCTCGCCCGTCTCCCGGGCCATCCCGAACCGGCCGCGCCGGATATGCTCGCCCACGTCCTCCGAGGTTCGGCCGCAGAAAGCAATCTCAAAATCATGGATGATGCCGGCGCCGTTCAGGGCTAGGGCGGTGATCCAGCCGCGCTTCATCAAATCGATCAGAATGGGGTTAAGCCCGACCTTTATGACATGGGCGCCCAGCCCAAAAATAAGGCCCTTCTTCAGGCGGCGGGCCCGGGCCATCCGCCCTATCAGCTCCTTGAAGTCCCGGCCGGCCAGCGTATCGGGCAGGCTGGAGACCAGCCCGGCCAGAGCCGGTGAGGGGGGGATGATTTTCCCGAAATGCCCGACATTGACCTTGCTCCTCCGGCTGCGGAGCGATACGGTCTTCAAGCCGGCCGGGGATAAGGGCTGGTCCGCATTCTTTGTCATCCGGGACGGCTCCTTTGTTCCAGGCTGGGGGTGGACGGTTGTGCTATCGTCTTCAGGAAGCGTTGGAGATGTGCTTCAATTCCTGGCCGCAGCGGAACTTGATGCGCTTCCCCTCGGAGATCTTGATTTGCTTCTGGCGCCTGATATCGCGGCCGTAGCCCGTCTTCTTGTCCACGATGCGGAAACTGCCGAAGCCGCGGATCTCGATTTTCTCGTCTCGGGCTAACGCGTTCTTGAGCTCTTCCAGTATCTTCTCCACGATCATCAATGACCTTGCCCCGTTGAACGAAGAGCTTTTCTCGATGGCCAGGGCAATGTCATTCTTGATCATGCGCTTCTCCATGCGTCTCTATTTCTTAATTTATCGAGGAGAAAAAGTCAAGTCAAACGAGCCCGGCAGGAGTTCCCCCATTTTTTGAGCCGTGGGGGAAAATCCGGGACATGTGCCGAAGGCGGGCCCTGACCTGAATGCTGGCCAGCTAGAAAATATGCATTCGGTAACGTGTCCCTGGATTTTCAGCATTCCGGATGAATATTCGTATAGTGCCAAGAAACCAGGGAAAATAGATACAGAGATAAGAAAAAAATGGGGGAAGTCCTGAAACGAGCCTGGCCCGTTTGACTTGACAGGGGGGTAACCCTATAATGAAAAAAGGGTGAGCAAAAGATTCTTTGTCCTCCTGGGCGTTCTTCTGCTGCCGCTCTGTCTGCAGGCCGCAGTGTGGAAGATCACCGTGGATGCCCCCATTCATCCCGTAACCTCGGAATACATTCGCCACAGCCTGGACCGGGCCGAAGCCGAATCGGCTGAGCTCTTGATCCTCGTCCTGAATACGCCGGGCGGGCTGGACAGCTCGATGCGGGAAATCATCGAGCGCGTGCTCAAAGCCCGCATCCCGGTGGCCGCCTACGTTTCTCCCAGCGGCGGACGGGCCGCCTCGGCCGGTTTTTTCATCGGCGTGGCCTGCGACCTGTTCGTCATGTCTCCCGGGACCAGCACCGGGGCGGCTCACCCGGTGGGCATCTCCATCAGCGGTCAGGGGATGGACGAGACCATGACCGAGAAGGTCGTCCAGGACGCCGCCTCTTATATCAAGACTCTGGCCGAGAAGCGGGGCCGCAACATCAAAATGGCCGAGGACGCCGTCCGGCGCAGCCTGTCCTATACGGAAACCGAGGCGCTCCGGGGAGGCCTCATCGACCTGGTGGCCAAGGACGTTCCGGATCTCCTGGCTCAACTCGAGGGGAAAAAAATCAAGCGCTTCGACGGCCGGGAGACCATTCTGACACTCCGCGGCCTGTCCGTACGGGATATTCCCCTGTCCGGCCGCCAAAAATTTCTCCTCACCATTTCCAACCCTAACCTGGCCTACCTGCTGCTGATGATCGGGTTGCTCGGCCTGTATTTCGAATTCGCCAACCCGGGCGCCGTACTGCCCGGCGTGCTGGGCGCCATCAGCCTGCTGCTGGCCATTTTCGCCTTCCAGATTCTGCCCATCAATTATGTCGGCCTGATCCTCATCCTCCTGGCCATCGTCATGTTCGTCCTGGAAGTCAAGGTCCACAGTTATGGTATCCTATCAGTGGGAGGTCTCCTGTCCATGATTATCGGCTCGCTTATGCTCATCGAGGCGCCCATTCCGGAGCTCAGGCCCGGCCTGCGCTTCATCATCCCGGTGGCCCTGGGCTTCGCCCTCATCTTCATTTTTCTGGTCTCGCTCGTCGTCCGCAGCCACCGGGCGCGGGTCCAGACCGGGCGGGAAGGGCTTCTGGGAGAGACGGGCCTAGCCCTGACTGACCTGAACCTGGAGGGCAAAGTCTTCGTCCACGGTGAGCATTGGAAGGCCCGGGCCGAGGAGCCCATCCCCAAGGGCAGCAAGGTCATCATCTCCGGCGTCCTGGACAACTTGACCGTCCGGGTAAGCCGGTCCCAGGACCAGGGCTGACCGGAGGTCCGCCCGGTCCATCGAAACGGCGGCAGGGGATCGATCCCGCCGTCGAAGGAGGAGAATATGACTGCCTATCCACTGTGGATCATCATCGGCATCGTCGCCCTCTACATCCTGAACTCCATCAAGGTCCTTCGGGAGTATGAGAGGGGGGTCATCTTCCGTTTGGGCCGAGTTCTGCACAAGCCCAAAGGACCCGGGATCATCCTGGTCTTCTCGCCCATCGACCGCATGGTCCGGGTCAGCCTGCGCCTGGTAACCATGGACATCCCGCCTCAGGACGTCATCACCAAGGACAACGTCACGGTCAAGGTCAACGCCGTCCTCTACTTCAGGGTCATCGAGCCGCTCAAGTGCGTGATCGAGGTCCAGGATTATATTTACGCCACCTCCCAGCTGGCCCAGACGACCCTGCGGAGCCTCCTCGGTCAGGTTCCGCTCGACGACCTCCTCTCGGAGCGGGACAAGCTGAACGCCCGCCTCCAGGAGATCATCGAGCAGCACACCGACCCCTGGGGCATCAAGGTCCAGCTCGTCGAGATGAAGCAGGTCGATCTTCCGGAGAACATGATCCGGGCCATCGCCAAGCAGGCCGAGGCCGAGCGCGAACGCCGGGCCAAGGTCATCCATGCCGAAGGCGAGTTCCAGGCCGCCGACAAGCTGACCAAAGCCGCGGACATCATCTCCCAGAATCCCCAGGCCCTCCAGCTCCGTTTCTTGGGGACTTTAACGGAAATCGCCAGCGAGAAGAATTCGACCATCATCTTCCCCCTGCCCCTTGAACTGCTGAAGGCTTTCACATACAATCCCGACAAAGACAGAAAGTGAGCCGTTCATGAACAGGAGCAGAGAACCCCGCGAACTCCAGTTTACCAGCGCGCAGTTGGTGATCGTTTTCATACTGATCATTGCCCTGGGCGCCTTTATCTTCATCCTGGGCGTCTCGGTCGGCAAGAAGCAGGCTCGGCTGTCCGAAGGGCCCGCCCCGGTGCGAAAGCCCGCCGCGGAGAAGGTGGCCCAAAAAGTCAAGCCGCCCCTTGAGCCGAAAGTCAAGGCCGGCGCCGAGACAAAGACAGAAGCTGGTAAACCCACCCCGCCGGTCGGTGGAACGCCCAAGTCCGATATCCAACAGGAGATCGCCTCATTCAAAGCTCAGCCAAAAACAACTAAGACGACGGCCCAGGCCGCCAAACCTGCCGCTTCCAAGACGCAGCCGGCGGCGCAGCCCAAACTCGCCGCGCCCGAGGCCAAAACTCAGCCGGCCATGCCCGCGGTCAATCCCCAAGTGAAACCCCCGGCCACTCTTTTCTTCATCCAGGTTGCGGCGGCCCCCCAGAAAGAAGAGGCCCTCCGTCTGGCCGGCTCCATAAGGAACCATGGCTTCACGACTATGGTCCTTGACCCTCTCCCCACGGATAGGACGCCCTACTACCGAGTCAGGGTGGGCGGCTACCAGACCGAAGAGGAGAGGAGCCTGGCCGCGGAAAAGCTGGCCGCGGCTCTAAACAAAAATACGAGCGACTTCTATTATCCACCACCTGAAAAAACCAAGTGAAAAGAAACCTGGCCGACATGGGGCTGGCCATAGGCAGCGGCCTGTTGACGGCCCTGGCCTTTCCTAAATTCAACCTATCCTTTCTGGCCTGGATCTCGCTCATTCCCCTTTTGAAGGTCATCTTCAGGAGCAGCCCCACAAGGTCCTTCTGGCTCGGCCTTCTGGCCGGGCTGTCCTTCTACGGCCTGCTCCTCTACTGGATCCCGGCCGTGCCGGCCCACTACGGCGGCCTGTCCGCCGGGTTCAGCCTGCTGGTGGACATCGTCCTTGTCCTGTTCCTGGCTCTCTTCTGGGCCGTGGCCTGCCTTATCATGTCCAAGGTCAACGGCCAATGGCCGTTCCTCGGATTCATTCTGGCCCCTTTCATCTGGGTCGCCCAGGAATACGGCCTCACCTATGTTTTAACCGGTTTTCCCTGGGGAATCCTGGGCTACAGCCAGCAAGCCAACCTGTGGCTGATCCAGGTCGCGACTTTGACCGGAGTGTACGGCGTGTCCTGGGTCTTGGTCTTTTTCCAGAGCTCTTTCGTCTGTAGCCTGCGGCATAAAAAACGCATCCCTTTTGCCGTGGGGCTGGCCGTTTTAGTCGCTTGCCACATCGCCGGCCTGATCTCCCTGGGCCGGCCGCAGCCCGCTTCCGATTCGTTCCAGGCCGCCGTCATCCAGGGCAATGTTTCCTCTGACATCCGTTGGGACCAAGTCCCCCTGTCGTTCATCCAGAGCCTGTTTGAAAAACATTATGATTTGACCCGCCGGGCGGCCAAGGAAGGAGCCCAGCTCATCGTCTGGCCGGAGTTCTCCGTCCCCCTGTGCTTCTCCTGCAGCGACCCCCTTGGCAATCAATTCAAAAAAAGACTTCTTTATTATGTCAGACAGACGGGCCGGACGCTGCTCCTCGGCACCAGCGAAAGCTCCGTCCAGGACGAAAAGACCGAATACTACAATGCCGCCCTCGGCCTCCAGCCCAGCCTGGCCATAACCGAGTATCACAAGATGCATCTGGTGCCCTTCGGGGAGTACACGCCTTATCCGGGCCTCTTCGGCTTCATCAAGCGCATGACTCAGGCCATCGGCGAAGTCACTCCCGGGGTCAGCCCCACCCTCCACAATTTCGGCCCGCTCAGCTTCGGCTCGCCCATCTGTTATGAGATCATCTTTCCCGACCTCGTCCGCCGCTTCGTCAAGAACGGCGCCAATTTCCTGGTGACCATCACCAACGACGGCTGGTATGGGCCGACTTCGGCGCCCTATCAGCACTTCGCCATAGCCGTCTTCCGTTCGGTGGAGAACCGGCGCTTCCTGCTGCGTGCGGCGACCACGGGAGTCAGCGGCATCATCGATCCCTGGGGACGGGTCGTCCAGAAATCCAAGATCATGACCGAGACCTTCCTGACCGGCCGGGTGACCCCCGGCCGCGACCTGACTTTCTATGCCCGCCACGGCGACTTCTTTTCGCTGACCAGCTTGACTTTGACCCTGCTTGCCTTTATTCTAACCATCTTTTTTGGCCGACATGTCCGACAAAGAAAAAAAACTTTCCGGAAAATATACTGACCTCGAACCCCGGCTGAACGCCGCTTTCCAAAAATACGAGGAAGTTCGAGGTTTTCTTTGACCTGACAACCAAGAAAACCGAGATCGAATCCATCGGCCGGGAGTTGGCCTCCCCCCAGACCTGGAAGAATCCCAGGGCTGCCCAGCCCCTGCAGCAGCGCAAGAAAAAGCTGGACAAAGAGGTCAAGCTCTATTCCCTTCTCCGGCAGAAACGCGAGGACCTGGATGTCCTGCTGGAACTGGCCGAGGAGGGCGAGGAAGTTGCGGCCGACCTGGCCCAGGCCCTGGCCGACCTTGAGCATCGCTTGAGCGAAGCCGAGTTGCAGGCCCTCTTCTTCGAGGATGACGACGTCCGCAACGCCATCCTGACCGTCCACCCCGGCGCCGGCGGCACCGAATCCCAGGACTGGGCTCAGATGCTGCTGCGGATGTACCTCCGCTACGCCGAGCGAAAAGGCTACAAAACCGAAGTGTTGGATATGCAGCCCGGCGAAGAGGCCGGGCTCAAGAGTGCCACGGTCCGCATCGAGGGCGATTTCGCCTTCGGCCACCTCAGCCAGGAAACGGGCGTCCACCGCCTGGTCCGCATTTCGCCCTTCGACTCCAACAAGCGGCGCCACACCTCCTTCGCCGCGGTCTTCGCCTACCCGGAAGTGGATGATACCATCGAGATCAATATCAACCCCGAGGACCTGCGCATCGACACCTACCGCTCCGGCGGGCGGGGCGGACAGCACGTCAACGTCACAGATTCGGCCGTGCGCATCACCCATCTCCCCACCGGCATCGTCGTCCAATGCCAGAACGAACGGTCCCAGCACAAGAATAAGGCCTCGGCCATGAAGGTCCTCCAGGCCCGTCTGTACGAGCTGGAGCGGAAGAAAAAAAGGGAGAAGATCGAGAAGATCGAGGATTCCAAGTCGGACATCGCCTGGGGCAACCAGATCCGGTCCTACGTGCTCCACCCCTACAAGATGGCCAAGGACCTGAGGACCCGGCTGGAAACTTCGGACGTGGAGGCGGTGCTCGACGGCGACCTGGATGCCTTCATCAAGGCCAGCTTGCTTCAGCGCAAGAAATCATAACAGGCGGGCTAACCGCCCACTCCCCTATCCTTGGCTTCCTCCCAGAGCGCATCCATTTCTGGCAGGGAGGCCTGAGCCGGGTCTCTGCCCTGCTCTCGAAGCCTGCTCTCCATATAAGCGAAACGCTCGCGGAAGCGTCGGTTGGCCAGGAGCAGGGCGGTTTCCGGGTTGACCCCGGCCCGGCGCGAAACATTGGCCGCGGCGAACAGAAGATCGCCCATTTCCCGGTCAATGGCCTTCTGCTCCCCGGCCCGCAGAGCTTGTTTGAGCTCCTGGAGCTCCTCATCAAGCTTGGCCAAGGCTTCCTCCGTCCGCTCCCAGTCGAACCCAACCAAAGAAGCTTTCTGTCCGATCTGAAAGGCGGCGGCCAGGGCCGGCAGAGTCCGGGGCAGTCCATCGAATAAAGAGTCCCGGTTTTTCTCCACCTGTTTCTGCCTGTGCCATTCCTCCACCACCCGCGCTGAAGAATCAAGCTTGGCATCGCCGAAAACATGGGGATGGCGCCGGATCATCTTGCTGTTGATGGATTCCACCGAGTCGGCCAGATGGAAAGCATCTTTCTCTTCATAGATTTGAGCCAGGAAAACGACTTCCATAAGCACATCGCCCAGCTCCTCACGGACGGACTCAGCCTTCCCGGATTGGACGGCCTCCACCACTTCATAGACCTCCTCCAGCAGATAGTTCAGGATGGTCGTCTCGTCCTGCTCCTTGTCCCAGGGGCAGCCGTTCTCTCCCCGAAGGGTCTTGATGATGTCAGCCAAGCGGGCGAACCCGGCCCCGGCTTGAAGCGTCGTGGCCATTCCAACCTCCAGCTTTCCTCCCTTGAATTTCTCAAACGGCAATTGTAGAATGGATTTCTCATTATACCATGGCGCCTGATAACGGACAGCTCAAAAACAGCAAAGAGTTCCTTCCCCTGCTCGATTTCAGCACGCTGGTCCTGCCCTTTTTCACTCAAGGCTTGGTTTCCTTGGGCTTATGGGAAGACCCGATCCGGAAGGAAAATAAAGAGAACCTGAAACTTGCCAAGAGGCTGATCGACCTGCTCGAACTGCTCAAGCAACGGACCAAGGGCAACCTCAGGCCGGAAGAGGAACAATTCCTGGAATCCTGCCTGCATCAGCTTCGCTCGGCCTATCTGGTTAAAGCCGAGATCCTCAAGCCCTGATCCCGGATGAAGATCTTCATGCGGCTCGAGGAAGCGGCCGCCCTCCGGCGGCCCAGGGCCGTGGCCGTGGGCAATTTCGACGGAGTCCACCTGGGCCACCAGAAAATTCTGTCCTGCCTGGTCCAGCAGGCCCGGCGCCGCCGCCTCTCTTCACTGCTGCTCACCTTTTCTCCCCACCCCGAAAATATTCTGGGCAAAGGCCGGATGCTCATGATCCAGACTTTGAGCCAGCGGCTGGAACGAATCGAGGAATCCGGCGTGGGAGCGGTGCTGGTCATGCCGTTCAACCGGCATTTCTCGAGGCTCCCGCCACACCGTTTCATGGACCTGGTGCTGGTCAAAAGCCTGAAAGCCCGCGCCGTTTGGGTGGGCCAGAATTTTCATTTCGGCCGGAAACGGGCCGGGTCGGTGGAAACCCTTAAATATTACGGCCAAAAGAACAAGGCCTTCGATGTCTGTATAATCCCTCCCCTTATTAAGGCCGGCGGCCCGGTCAGCAGCAGCCGCATCCGGGGCCTGCTGGGAGGCGGCCAAGTCGAGCTGGCCGGGGCCTTGCTCGGCCGGCCCTATGAGATCGCCGGCACGATCGTCCGCGGCCGATCGGTGGGCCGCAGGCTCGGCTTCCCCACGGCCAACCTCAAGCCTCAGAATGAAATCCTGCCCCCGGGCATATACATAAGCCGGGCCGACCTCGGGACAAAATCGTATCCCTCCCTCACCTACATCGGGAAGCGTCCCACTTTCGGCCGGGGCCGTCTTCATGTGGAAGCCTATCTTTTCAGCTTCAGGGGAAACCTCTATGGCCGCCGGCTAAGAGTCCGGCTTCTCCGCCGCCTGCGCTCCGACCGCAAATTCCCAAACTCAGCGGCCCTGGCCCGACAGATCGGCCGCGACGTCAGCCGGGCTCAAGCTTATTTCCGTCGACGTTCGCTTTGAGTTCGGCGCAGGAACCGACTTCCTTGACATTTTTTCGGATCTATAGCATTTTGAAGAACACCCACGGCGCGAGGAGCCCTCATGGATCAAAAGATCAAAGCCAGGATCATGGATGCCGGCAAGATCCGGCGCATCCTGCACCGGATGGCCACCGAGATCATCGAGCGTAACCGCAATCTCCGCAACCTGGTCATTGTCGGCATCCGCACCCGGGGGATCTACATCGGCAGGAGGATGTCCAAACTGATCAAGGATATGGAAAAGGTGGACGTGCCGGTGGGCGTCATGGACATCACCCTCTATCGCGATGACTTCTCCGAAATCGAGACCCAGCACATGGTCCACAAGACCGAGATCAAATTCCCCATCGCCAGGAAGGATGTGCTGCTGGTGGACGACGTTCTGTTCACCGGCCGCACCATCCGGGCGGCCATGGGCAGCCTGTTCGACCTGGGCCGGCCGCGCTCTATCCAGCTCCTGGTCCTCATCGACCGCGGCCACCGCGAGCTTCCCATCCGGGCCGACTACGTGGGCAAAAACCTGCCCACCTCCCGTCGCGAACTCGTCCAGGTCCGCTTCAAGGAGGTGGATGGCGTGGACGAGGTGCTCATCACCGAGCCGGCGTCCCTGACCAAGGCCAAGAAGAAATAGGAGCGCGGTCACAGTGAAGCTGCTGCTGAAGAACGGAAAGGTCGTTTCCCCCGCCTCAGGCCTGGAGGGAACCCTGGATATCTTGATCGACCAGGGCAAGATCCAGAAAATCCGGCCTCAGCTTACAGCTCCCGGGGCTCGGGTTGTCAACGTTTCAGGATTGGTGGTAGTCCCCGGTTTCATTGATATGCACGTCCATTTCCGAGAGCCGGGACAGGAAGACAAAGAGACGATCGAAACCGGCAGCCGGGCGGCGGCCAGGGGGGGGTTCACCACCGTCTGTTGCATGCCCAATACCGTGCCCCCCAACGACACTGCGGAGGTGACCCGCTTCATCCGAACCAAAGCCCGGGCCGCGGCGGTCCAGGTCCTGCCTATCGCCGCCGTGACCAAGGGCCTGGGGGGGGAGCAGCTCACCAATATGGCCGAACTCATCTCCGCCGGAGCCGTCGCCTTCTCCGACGACGGC